>ERZ1673753.15-NODE-15-length-323978-cov-7.551628_pt1 | contig 323978 bp, 258 predicted proteins | sample MGYA00580201_ERZ1673753 | MGnify/ENA primary metagenome ERZ1673753 (study PRJEB41218, sample SAMN15661747) | gut metagenome | host: Homo sapiens | place: Canada: London | collected 2015-08-20/2019-03-30 | study: EMG produced TPA metagenomics assembly of... | reverse complement strand
TTTCCGATTTTTTTTGATAAATAAAATACTGATTATTTTAAGAGATTGATAATAAACATAATAAATATAGAAATTCTCAACAAGAAAATTCTTCTTCCTCCCGTTTATCGACTTCCTATAAGAAGTGAACCTTCTCATTTCTTTTAAAAAAGATGCTGGTAAATTATTCTTACTTTTCGTATATTTGTCCGCTCAGTATTGCGTGCTATCAGAATTTTCAGCCCGCAATTTTCACAAATAGTCAATTAAATCTGGAAATAAATGGCACAAATACCTTCCATTCCCAAAGGAACAAGAGATTATTCACCGGAAATTATGGTGAAAAGAAATTATATATTTGATACAATCAAAAATGTTTTCCGGCTATACGGTTATATGCCTCTGGAAACGCCGGCGATGGAAAATCTCACCACTCTCTTGGGAAAATACGGAGACGAGGGAGATAAATTACTATTTAAGATCCTCAATTCCGGTAACTTCCTTTCCGACGTTTCCGGTACGGAATTACAGGAGAAGAATATTTCTAAACTGACTAACAAAATTTCAGAGAAAGGACTTCGTTACGATTTAACTGTTCCCTTTGCCCGTTTTGTTGTTCAGCATCAATCCGAAATCAGTTTTCCGTTTAAACGTTATCAAATACAACCCGTTTGGAGGGCCGACCGTCCACAAAAAGGCCGTTACCGCGAGTTTTATCAATGTGATGTCGACGTTATCGGAAGCGATTCACTGCTTAATGAAGTAGAATTGATTCAAATTGTAAATGAAGTTTACCAAAGATTAAAAATCAATGTCCGTTTACTGATTAACAACCGGAAAATATTAGCGGGGATTGCAGAAATTATTGGTTATCCTGAAAAATTAACTGATATTACGGTGGCAATCGACAAAATGGAGAAAATCGGCCGGGAAGCTGTCCATCAGGAATTACATGAAAGAGGGGTTTCCGAAGAAGGAATTTCCAAACTGCAACCCATTTTAGACCTGAAAGGGAGCAATGAAGAAAAATTAATACAATTACAGGAGGTTCTCGCTCAAAGTGCAACCGGCTTAAAGGGAGTAGAGGAACTCAGTCAGGTTTTCCAATATTTGAAAACTTTAAAAATTTCTATCGATATTCAGCTTGATCTTACCCTTGCCCGGGGGTTGAGCTACTATACCGGAGCAATTTTTGAAGTAAAAGCCCTGGATGCAGCAATCGGCAGCATCACAGGAGGAGGACGCTATGATGACCTGACAGGTATTTTTGGCCTGAAAAATGTATCAGGAGTAGGTATTTCGTTCGGAGCAGACCGTATTTACGATGTTATGAATCAACTGAACTTATTTCCGTCGGATTCCAACACCACCACACAGATTCTATTTGTAAATTTCGGTCCCCGGGAAGAACGGTTCTGTTTACCTTACCTGCAAGAATTGCGCCACCGAGGTATCAATGCCGAGCTGTATCCGGACGTAGCTAAAATGAAAAAACAAATGGCTTATGCTGATAAGAAAGGAATTCCTTTCGTCGCCCTGATTGGAGAAAATGAGATCAATTCCGGGATTGTCTCTTTGAAAAACATGCTGAGCGGGGAACAAAAAAATATTAAGTTGAACGAATTAGCAGCGGAATTAAAAAAATAAACGATTTATAGCTAACGGGACAATCTTATGCTGATATATAAAAAAGAACACCGGCCTTTAAAAAGTCATGGGTTTGATACCCGATGTCCTTGATTTCTGTTTATATACGCAGCAATCTGAATCCGGTATGTTCCGGAAACACCTATACATTTAATTTTATTCTAATTCCATCATCATGAAACATTATATTTCCCCAGCACCGCTAACGTTTGAAATAATCGATAATATTTTACGTAAAGGGTATAAATTAGCTCTTTCGGAAGAAAGCAAAAAATTAATCTGTGACTGTAAGGCCTACCTGGACCATAAAATTGCAACTTCAGAAAAGCCGCTTTACGGAATCACAACGGGTTTTGGCTCTCTTTGCAAAATCAGTATTTCCACGGAAGATTTAAGTCAATTACAAGCCAATTTGGTGATGTCGCATGCTTGCAGTATAGGAGAGCCGATAGCGAAAGATATCATTCGCCTGATGCTTCTCTTAAAAGCGCATGCGTTATCGCTGGGAAAATCCGGTGTACAATTGGCGACAGTGGAACGAATTATAGATATGTATAATCACGATGTTATCCCTGTCGTACGGGAATTGGGTTCTTTAGGGGCTTCCGGCGACCTGGCACCATTGGCTAATCTTTTTCTTCCCCTGATCAATGAAGGAAATGTATATTATAAAGACAAAATCCGGGAAGCCAAAGACGTAAACGCTGAATTAGGCTGGGAACCCATTGCTTTAGGTGCAAAAGAAGGATTGGCTTTATTAAACGGAACCCAGTTTATGAGTGCTCACGCTGTCTATGCACTGCTGAAAGCTTTCAAAATTGTAAAATACGCAGATATTATCGGAGCCATTTCCTTAGATGCATACGACGGACGTATTGATCCGTTTTTACCTCAGATACAAGCAGCCCGTCCTCATCCGGGACAGATAGAAACGGCCCGCAATATCCGCACCTTACTGGAAGGGTCCGAATTTCAGAAAAAGGAAAAAGTACGGGTACAAGATCCCTACTCTTTCCGCTGTATGCCCCAGGTACATGGAGCTTGTAAAGATACGGTAATGTATGTAGCTTCCGTTGTCGAACGGGAAATCAATTCTGTTACCGACAATCCGACAATTTTTACAGAAGAGGATATGATTATCTCCGGCGGGAACTTTCACGGTGAACCTCTGGCTTTAATATTAGATTTTTTAAGTATCGCTTTAGCAGAATTGGGAAGCATATCTGAAAGACGTACTTACCGGTTAATCTCCGGAGACCGGGGCAATTTACCCGAATTTCTCGTCGCTAATCCGGGATTAAATTCCGGATTTATGATCCCTCAGTACGCCGCTGCCGCTATCGTCAGCAAAAACAAACAATTGTGTACTCCCTGCAGTGTCGATTCCATACCTTCTTCCAACGAACAGGAAGATCATGTCAGCATGGGAGGAAATGCTGCCACTAAAACAATAAAAGTTTCCGAAAATGTAGAACGGATCTTAGCCATTGAACTTTTAAACGCAGCCCAAGCCATTGACTTGCAACGTCCGACTCAGACTTCCCCTTACCTGGAAGATTTTCTGAGAGAATTCAGAACCGCAGTCCCTTTTAATGCAGAAGACCGCGTCATGTATAAAGATATCGATACAGCAACCGAATTTTTACAGGCCGGAGATTTCGGCGGGAATAAATAAACTTTTAATTTTTAATTCTGCCCGGATTCAACAAAATTCAATACTGCTTTAAACAGAATCCGGGCAGAATATTTCAATAACAAACAACGCTTTATCCCCAACAGCCTAAACCCTGTCTTTTTCTGTTCTCTTCAGACACTTGAACATTTGAACAATTATACTTTTTAAACATCAGAACGCTTAAATCTTTTCTCCCCTTAAAATTCCGTTATTATTTATATCCGGAAAAAATATTCTTAAAATATTTCTTTATTTTTATGGAATTATTGTTTTTACACTATCTTTAAAATACAAGGTCCGTAAAGACAAGTTAAAGACAACTGTAAACAACATAAACGACAAAGCATAAATATCATGAAAACAGTATTCCTCTGCATTTTATTATGTATTTCGTATTCAGGTTTTTCTCAAACCGACTGGAAAAAACTATGCGATGAAAAACCTAAAACGGCTTTAGCCAAAGCGGAAAAAATGTATAATGAGGCTTTACAAGAAAATAATGGGCCGAAACTGATACAAGCACTCACCATTAAAGTTTACTGTAACTCTCTAATCGATCCGGAATCCATTGTTCCTTTCTTTCAGCAAATAGAAGAACTGATAATAAATTTAAAAAATCCGGCAGAGAAAAGCATTTTACACAGTATATTAGCGGAATATTACCAGGGCTATTATAGCCAGCATGCATATCAAATCAATCAACGTACTCCCTTAACCAATTTTGTACCCGAAGACATAAAAGAATGGAGCGGTAATCTCTTCATTGAAAAAATCTTCAATCATGCATTATTAGCATTGGAACCCCGAACCGATCTGGAAAAAATACCCGTCAGCACGTATAACTTAATTTTGAAAACCGGTCCGGACTCTCCATTATTGCGGCCTACCTTATACGATTTTTTATGTTACAGGAGTATTCAACAACTCCGGAGTTGCGAGTCCTTTCCAATTAACCGCTTTTTCCCCCAGCAATCTGTCTCTAATCCGGATATTTTATCAACAGCGTCCCAATTTATCTCTATGCCTTGGAAGGCAAAACCCTACGATATTGCTTCCCATATTATTGAGATTTACCAAAATTTATTGAAATTCAGATTATCTGTTCCGAATCGTCCGGCCTTTTTAATAGCGGATCTGGACCGTTTAATGTATGGACAAGAAATTCTGCCAAACGACTCCCTTTACCTTTCCCGTTTGCAAGAACTGGAAAAAGATTTCTCCGGTATTCCTTATAGTGTAGAAGTGCTTTATGAAGAAGCTCAATTTTATTATTGGAAAAGGCCTTACCCCGGGCCTACCCTCAGTGATATAAAAAAAGCTCTCTGTTATTGCGAAAAAGGTATAAAAGAATATCCTGATTATGAAAGAATAGGTTTATTGAAAAATCTGAAAAAACAAATTGAAACCCCGGAACTGCGTATTTCGCTTCCCGAAACTATTTATCCGGACGTTTCCTTTCCCTTAAAAGCTGAATATAAAAACATTACTCAAATAAAACTCCATATTTCACAAATTTTGGAGTCGACTCAGAACTATGAACAGAAAAAAAACAGTAAAACTCCTTTTAACACCCGGGATATTTATACAAAAACGTACGCATTATCTTCCCAGCTGATTGAACACGACACGTCTTTTTCTCTACCGGCTCTGAAAAGCGGAATGTATGAAATCACAACGGAAGCGAATGGAAAGAAAACAAATCAAATGATGTTTATCGTCAATGATCTTTTCACCGTTACTCAAATTGAAAACGACCACCGGGTCCGGTTTATGATCCGGGACAAACAAAGCGGGCAACCTATCCCGAACGCGACCATTCGCATTTATCAGGCAACAGAAAAGCAATATCCGCCTTTAGCCCATCTGACTTCTCTTACTCAATTGAAAACAGATAAATATGGGATGGCCACTTTAAAACTCGTTTATAATAATAAAAAATACAAACAATTTTATTACGAGGTGACAAATGAACAAAACCCCAATAATTATATTCACTCTTACTATTATAACCCCTATTTCTTTAATAAAAGAAATCCGGAAGTTCAAAATGTAACTTTTTTTACAGACCGCAAGATTTATCGTCCGGGACAAACAGTATTGTTCAGCGGCATAGCCTGGACTTCTTCCCAAGATACCGCCGTACTCAATATGGGAAAAACATACAACATCCAGTTTTACAATCTCTCCAACAGACAAAACCGGAAGGAATTAACGGTAAAAACCAATGAATGGGGCTCTTTCAGCGGGAGCTTTGTCATACCGGAAGAAAGCCTCAATGGTACTTACCTCCTCACCACCACAAACGGACAAACTCAAATTGAAGTTGCCGAGTACAAGCGACCTGAAATAGAAATTCTGGTCGATCCTTTAAAAAAACCGTATGCTTTTGGAGATACCCTCGAAATAAACGGTTCTATAAAAACCTATTCAGGCATCACCTTGGAAGATACAAAACTAAACTATCAAATCTGCTTAAAACAGGTTTACCGCTGGCAAGCACCCGAACAATCTCCTGTAAAAGGACAGTTAAATACGGATATAAACGGAACATTCCAAATAAAAGTGCCGACAAAAGTGCCCGCAACGCCCCATCCCGCTTTCCCGCAAAGTTATTATTACGAAATACTCCTTTCAGCTACAGACTCCAAAGGGGAAACGCAGGAGACGTCGGTCAATATCCCGATGAGCATTTCTCCTTATTCAATAGAAATCCGCTTCCCGGAATATGTCAATAAAGAAATTCCCCAGACTTTATCCATTCAGGCACGCAATTCTTCGGATTATGAAGTTTTTGAAAATGTAAACTACACATTTTACAAATTAATGCCTTTACATTCACCGGCACAAACTTATCAGCCGGACAGTGTTAAGATCGAAAAAAAGATAACAGAAGGCCAGATCCTCACCTCTGCCGACTCCTTACAATTAAATTTAAAAGGATGGGCATCGGGAGCTTATATGGTAATTGTAAAAGGGAAAAATAGTGAACAAAAAACCATCTTTTACCTTTATTCTCCCCAGGATAAACAACCTCCGATACAAACCTACAACTGGCTGATTCAAGAAAAAACAGATTGTAAACCCGGAGAAAATGCAGAAATATTATTCGGAAGTTCAGCCGAAAATGTATATGTATTATATGAGTTATATGACGGTTACCGGCTTTTAAAACGGGAGCATCTTCAACTTTCCAATCAGGTGAAACGATTCAGTATCCCTTATTCCGAAAAATACGGGAATACCCTTTGCCTTATGCTCTCTTTTGTAAAAGACGGGAAATTCTTTAACAATCAGATAGAAATTCATAAATCACAAGAAAACAAAGAATTGACCATACAAACAAAAGTTTTCCGGGACCGGCTGCAACCCGGGCAAAAAGAAAACTGGGAATTCGTTATCCGGGACTACCGCGGACGTCCCGTAACGGCAGAAGTACTGGCTGTCATGTACGATCAATCCCTGGACCAATTTCGGGAAAATAACTGGTATTTTAATCCTTTCCCCGGATGGCGTATCAGTTATCCCCTTTGGAGAACAGATATGTATTCCTCCACACCCGAGATGTTCTTTTCTTTTCCGGCCTCTTATAAGACCGTCCCACCTTTCCGGTTTGATGAATTGAATTTATACAAACAACAATACGGCTATCCTGAAGTCCGAAATCTTTCCGGTAGGTTAGAAGAAGCAGAATTTGCCGTGCCCTCCAGCGCAGATGAAAGTTTTATCGCTAAAAAATATGCACGGGACACCCAAGGTCCGCAAACTGCAAATACAACTCTCCATACAAATATGGTCCTTCGGGAAAATTTTCAGGAAACTGTTTTTTTCTATCCCCATCTCGTCAGCAATGACAGTGGCATTGTCCGGCTTCAATTTACCATGCCGGATGCAACCACCCGCTGGAAGTTTATGGCACTGGCCCATACACATTCTTTACGTCACGGATGGATAGAAAAAGAAATCACTACTTCCAAGAAATTAATGGTTATGCCTAACCTGCCCCGTTATTTCAGAAGCGGAGATAGTACAATAATAAAGACAAGGATTAGCAACAAAAGCGAAACCCTTCAGGCGGGAGAAGTTATATTAGAGCTTTTTGATCCTTTTACCAACCAGGTATGGTTGAAACAAACGAGCGGGTTTTCTGCCGGTCCGGGACAAAACACTACAGTTGCACAAGGCTTTATTGTCCCTCAGCAAATATCTGTGATGGGTTGCCGCATCATAGCTTCAACCCCCGGTTTTAGTGATGGGGAACAACACTTGATTGCCGTAGTTCCGGATAAAGTCATGCTGACGGAATCCCTTCCCTTCTTTATGAATGAGAAAGGGACACATACTTTTTATATGGAAGCCGAATCCCCTACCAGAGAAGATTACCGGCTTACACTGGAAGTGACGGCAAATCCCATTTGGTATGCCGTACTAGCACTTCCTAGTCTCCAACAACCCCAGACAGAAAATATCACCAATATTGCCGCCGCTTTTTATGTAAATACAGTCGGAAGTTACATCGCTAAAGCGAATCCGCGCATTCTGGCTGCCATCAATTCTTTAAAAACAGCAGCCGGGAACACAACGACTTCTCTTTCGCAGCTGGAAAAAAATCCGGAACTCAAATCCATTCTTCTGGAAAACTCCCCCTGGGCGTTAGACGCACAAAATGAGACAGAGCGGATTCAATCCCTTTCCCGGCTTTTCGATTTGAACCGTTTGAATCAACTCCAACAAACAGCCTTACAGAAAATAATAGTGCTGCAGGAAACAGAGGGGGGATGGAGCTGGTTTAAAGGTATGCCTTCGGACCGTTTTATAACTTGTAACGTATTGAATATGTTAGCCGTTGCCAGTTTAACGGGACAGATTGAATGGAGAGAAAATGAAAAAACAATGCAAATTAAAGCCCTGCATTATCTGGACAACGAAATTATCAAAGACTATAAAAAGAAAAATAAAAAAATAACATATTCCCAAATCCTCTACCTCTATACCCGCAGTTTTTACCGGGATATTCCCTTAGGAGATGCTTTGGAAGCCCATAAATATTTCACGGGATTAGTTGAAAAGGAATGGAAACAGCTCTCTCTTTACGAAAAAGCCTTAACGGCAACAACTTTATTCCGTTACGGGAAGACAGAAACAGCCCGGAAAATTTTGAATTCTTTACAGGAATATGCGACCACAAATGCAGATTTAGGTATGTTTTGGGCTAACAATCATTCCTCCAGTTATTATATGAATTCTGCCATACAGGTTCATACGGCCATTATGGAAGCCTTTCATGAAATAGAAGGGAATACGGCTCAGACAAATTTAATGAAACAATGGTTACTGCGCCAGAAACAAACACAAAATTGGGGCAATACACCCAGTACGGTCAATGCTATTTATGCCTTACTTCTGACCGGCACAACACAATTGGATATAAAAGAACAATTAACTGTAGCTTTAGGAAAACAAAAAATAGATATGAATAAAGCAGACCAGATGTTGGGTTATATAAAAACCGTTTATCCCGCATCGGCAATTACACCGGATTTGTCCCGGTTAACGATTACAAAAGAACAGGATGTCCCAAGCTGGGGTGGCCTTTATTTACAATATTTCGCTCAGCTCAAACAGGTGCAGAAAAAGAAGAAAAATACTTTAAACATAGAGAAAAAACTTTTTATCGAGAAAACGGCTGAGTCCGGAGTTCAATTAATTCCTTTCCAATCCTCTGTGAATATCGGGGATAAAATTGTCGTGCGCCTCACGATTAGCGTAGACCGGGATATGGAATATATACATCTAAAAGATTCCCGTGCAGCCTGTTTCGAACCGGTTCAACAAATTTCAGGTAATCAATGGAAATACGGAACGTTTTATTATCAAGAAATAAAAGACGGGGTAACTAATTTCTTTATCCGTTACTTACCCAAAGGAACCTATGTATTTGAATATCCGGTATGGGTAAATCAGGCAGGAGTTTATCAGGATGGCATAGCCACCATTCAGTCGGTATACGCCCCCGAATTTGTTTCCCATAGCCTTACACAACAAATTGAAGTCCAATAAACGGGTTTACCAGACGGACAGTTTGTTCTTAAATGAGGCATTCAAGTTCTCCGGAAGCCAATTGACGCTTCTCTGATTGAAATACAGGCCTGATTAAAAATCAGCAACTTTCTCTTCTCCGATCAGCGAAGCGTCAATTGTACCTTTAGCAGGCGGCAATACGATTCTTTTTTTATCCTAGCCGGCTCTTTCTATGATTTTATGACTAAACGAAATCCGGACCCATGTATATTTTCGATCCGGATATTGGAATCATCTTTGAAATATTTACGCAATTTCGTGATATAAACATCCATGCTACGGGCTGTAAAATAATCATTCGCTCCCCATATTTCATTCAAAGCTTTATCCCGCATCAGCAGGCCGTCCTGATGTTCGTACAACAAAATCAACAGATGGGCTTCCTTGGGAGTCAGTTTTATCACTTCTTTCCCTTTCGAAATTGTACGCAATTCTGTATTAAATTCGTACTCGCCGATACGGATTAGTTTCGATTTTCCTTCATTTCCGTCGTGTTCGCAACGGCTCAGTATCGCTTTAATCTTTAAAATTAATAATTCGGAATCAAATGGTTTCACGATATAATCGTCAGCTCCGATTTCATAACCTAATTTCATATCTTCTTTCAGGCTCTTAGCCGTAATATAGACAAAAGGTACGGAAGAATCTATTTCCCGGATTTTCTTTCCCAGTGTAAAACCATCCATTTCCGGCATCATCACATCTAAAAGGCAGATATCGAATTTTTCTTTCCGAAAAGCATTTAATCCTTCATTTCCGTTTACACATAAAGTGACTTCATAATCGGACAACTGAAGGTAAGATTGTAAAACAGAACCAAAACAAGGATCATCTTCTACCAATAATATTTTTTGTGTCATACCTAATTTATATTTGAATTTTTAATTTATACTTTTTCAAGCCTGTTACGATTATATCTATTCTATCCCAAAAACAATTTCCACCAGAGTACCTTTTCCTTTTTTAGAGTTTAACCGCACCTGCCCGTTGTGCAACTCCACAATTGACTTCACATAACTCAGGCCCAATCCGAAGCCTTTTACATTGTGTAAATTTCCATTCGGTACCCGGTAAAAACGTTTAAAAACCTTTCGCTGAGCTTCCTTTGAAATACCGATTCCTTTATCGCTTACCCCGATAATCAGATGCTCTCCTTCTTTCCGGGTATAAACCTCTATTTCAGGAGCACCTAAAGAATATTTGACAGCATTATCCAGGAGATTCGAAATGACGTTCTGCATGTGTACCTGATCCACATACAGCATAAAATGCGCTACTTCCAAACGGCACTCCAGTTTTCCCCCGGCATTCTGTACCTGCAGCATAAAATGCCCCACAGCTTCCTGAATTAACTTATTCATATCCGTTTCTTCCTTACACAAATGCAATTCATGCCGGTCCATTTTTGCCTGTTCCAGAATCCGTTCCACATATTTGTTCATCCGCTCGTTCTCACTTTTAATCATGGCATTAAAATGCAGTAATTGTTTTTTGTCATTGAATACCTTTTCTTTCGTGATTGCCGATGTAGCTAAAGATATTGTGGCAATAGGAGTTTTAAACTCATGCGTCATATTATTGATGAAATCATTTTTTATCACGGATAATTTCTGTTGCCGCACAATAATCCAAATCGTAACGATAAATACAAATAATAAACCAAAAATACAAAAACCGGAAGCTAAAAACAGCCAACTCATATTCTCCAGAATAACCGGCTGTACAGATGCAAAACTTACTCCCAGATAATAATCTTTCTTCACATAATCATAAGGGAATAAATCAACATAATAAAAATTCTGTAAGTCCTTATTCCGGACCTTATTTAAAATATCTTTTTTAGTCAGTATCTCATAGGTAAAAGGCAAACGAATATTATATCCCCGGAAATAACCATTCATTAAACTCTGGAGATCAATACTAGCCAATCTTTTCTGTATAGAGACATTTTGAGGATCCTTTTCTTTAACCAGGCGAATCATAAATTCCTTCAGTTTTTCATTGAGCAAAGCGTAAAAATTAACAGAAGAAACGGAATCTCCCGGGGTAAATCCTGTCGATTTTATGGCTTGTACAATAAGTTCCTGACTGCTCATTTTCCTGGCCCCCGATTGCGGTAAGGCTTTCCAATGTTCCGACAAAAAAGAACGGTCTTCTTTAAAACGGTTTACATTATTATCCAAAAAATCGAACAGGTAGGTCGAAGGCCAGTTATTTTTCACTCCTGAAGAGGAAATCATCTCATTATAATTCTGTATTTCCCCCAGTTGTTGCTGTACCTCTAACAGGTATTTCATATAATTAATCTCTTCCACCCGGTTTACGACCCGGTTTAATACATCATACACCCTGGACGAAAACTTATATTGCCGCTCCCGTATAGCATATTTTATCCATATCCATTGTACCACTACAACAGCAGAAAAAGCCGTTATCATGAAAATCAGCAATATCCGGATAATTAACTTTTTTATCATGTTTCAACACCTGAATACAGAAAAGGATAAATTTAAAGCTTATTCTGCCGCCAGCTTTCGCTTGATTTTGTAAAAGTAATATTATTTGACCAAAATTCAAACCACAAAAACGGGGTACCCGGGCAGGTACCCCTAAAAACAACTAAGTAATAAAAACGGGAAAACAAAACCACTCACGTGGTTTATATCTACAGCAATTTTTGGGCCAATAACCTATAAATATTGCTCTTTTTATTCATTATTTTCATTTCCTTAAACAAATTGTCTTGTAATTCAACTTCATCCCTCAATTCATCCCACAGTAGAAACAAAGATAATTCGTGTTCAGGATTTGCTTCTATCGTCCTTTTTATATACTCTTTCCGGTATCGTTTGCACCGCTCTAAATTCCGATATAAAATTTCAAGCTCTTTTTTCTCTGATTCAGTCTTTTCTTGTCTTTGTTCCAAAACTTGAATCATTGTTTGTAATTTCTGTGCCGGTACCTCATATTTTTCATTCAATACTTCGTATATTGCCTCGAACTCCCTTTCCAAAGCCCCCCCTCTCACACAGATTTTACAGCTATCCTCCGTTTTCCATTCTATCCGGACGGTCTCTTCCGGTGCTATGATAAAAAAAATCTTCTCTCCTCCTATTTCCAATCCTACTTTAGCCGGCAACTGCAACTTATCTGTTCTCAGATCTACCCTTCCCTTTTCTATACCTTGCACAGCCAATAAGATTGTATCACCACTTTCTACAGACAAACCATATAAAGCAACGGTATCCCCCTTTTCTTCTCCTACTTCTCCTACAATCCTTACTTCATTTGAGTTACAAGCATTCAAAAAAAACATAAAGAACGCAATCAGTAACCCAAAGCTTTTCATTAATTCTTGCTTTTATACTACAAATTTTCTTTTTTAAGAGAATTTTCAGACAAATATATAAAAGTTTTAAAAAAATAAAAAGTAAAAGCTAAAAAATTATCAAATAAATTTATTCAAAAGCGTCCTGATTTCTCCGGAAGGACGGGGAGCACTTGAATCTATGATATTTCCGTCAGGCCCGATCAGGATAAAACGGGGTACGCTGATGATCATATACTCTTCATTAAATGCCTTTTCATTTCCCACAATCGCCTGAATTCCACCATAATGATTTTTTTCGAGAAGTTTAATCCATTCTTTTCTGCGGGATTCTTCATCAATGGATACGGATAAAAATTTTATATTTTTTCCCTTGTATTCCCCCTGCAACAAACTGATATAAGGCAACTCATTTTTACAAGGCTGACACCAGCTTGCCCATACACTGATATACAAATAAGATCCTCTGAAGTCGGAAAGCCGTATTTTCCTTTTCCGGGGACTTATCACTTCAAAATCAGGAGCCGGTTTACCAGGCAATAAATTCTCAAAATGGCCGACCACTTCTTCAATATATTTCCGGTTCACAGAATCCGTACATTCCTGACGAAAGATTTCCAATAAATGCTCTGCCCCTTCTATACCATTATTTTCCCAGATATACCGGTCAACTGTTTCTTTTAACAAGAAATTGCGGATATCCGGACGCTCAAAATTAGCCATAATATATTCAGCCAGCCCACTGGTGTAATTTTGATCTGTGGAATAATTATTTCCTCCCTGCGAATAGGTATAGTCCAGCAAAAATTTTCTGTAATCTTTGGTCACAAATAACTGATGATGATCGAGAGAAAAAGTAGACAGATACGCTTTAAAAATTTTTCCAGGCTTATAATCAGCTGAGTACTGTTGTTTGTAAATCGGATACACCAATAACCGTTCCCCTACGGAATAACGGATTCTTTGCATTTCCAATTCTGTAAAATCACTGTCAAAATTCTTCGCCTTCAGCAATTCTGTTTTTTCATCAATCAAAGCTTTTAACTTATCCACAAATGCTTTTTCATCCAGGGCATAATAGTTCTTGTCAAAATAAACGGCCATTTCCTGTTCTTTCAGGTAATTATTAATTCCCCCTAAACTCCCGCTAAAATTAAGAGAACCGGAAATATTTAATAAATTCATATTGACTGTCAAGTCCTCTCCCGGTCTGAGGTAAATATCCCAGATATTGGATCCGAAAGAAGCAAATGCACTTTTTTTCAAACTGATTTTTCCGGCAAAGAAACCATTTTCATCTAAAGGAAAAGTGTAAATACTATCTTCCACCCATACGGTTACAATAGAATCACCGTTTTCTATTCTACCGTTCACATAAACAAAATCTTTGCGGCCACATGAAAAGGACAATAGCAAGATAATAACTATCCCAAATAAATATTTCATCAATTTTCCCCGTTTTTATATGAACAAATATAAAAAAAGAGAGAAGTATTTCATGTTAAAAAAAACATAATAAAAGGCCGTCCCTTTAAAATGATCATTCTTTTTTATATACGATACCGTGACACCTGGCATAGTCGAGAATATTATAAAAGGCATATTTTCCGACATCCGAAAACTCATCCTCACTTCCGAACCGTCTGGCCAATTCCCTGGGCACTTCAATAAGACGGCAGCCCAACTTCCGTGCCAATATCCATGTAGCATCCCTGTCAAACAGAACGCCACGATGCTTTTCCCTTTCGGGGGAATTATAATTCCAATCGTCCTGTCTCAGCAGCAGGCCCTCCTCGGTAAATTCTGCAGTGATACAGGTTCCGGTCTCGAAATCATCATGACTGTTGAAAATGATGCAGGAAAGATTCTCTGATTCCATGTTTTTAGTTCTGAAGCATTAGAAAATTCATCTGCCTGATCCGGGTAAAGAGTCTTTTTGGCTTTTTCAGGCAAACAGTGGTAAAATGTTACCCCCCTTTCGGTCATGTCCGGAAGGGGGGCATAAAAAGATAAGCCAAGTGAGGATTATCTTTTTAATATTCTCTGAACGAATTACTGTACAATGGTTTTGAACTCGCTATTGTCAAAATATTTGGCAAATTCTGCATCGGTCTTTGCCAAATCTTTCATAGCAACGTCTTTACCGCATGCCTCTTTCAGATTAGTAAATACCATAGTAGCATCATTATTTCTGGCACCGATAACGGCTTTCAAATAAGAAGCCAAAGCAGAATTGTCTTTTCCTTCATTCAATTTCTTCAAAGCCTCGTTATTATTACCGTTCAGTATATTAGCTAAAGCAGCGTTTACACAATTGCAATTCCCGAAATAATCCACAGCAGCCTTATAGTTACCTTTCTTAATAGCTACAATACCTTTATTATAGTTTACTTCATTTCCAACGCCGGTAGCAGCTCCGAACAAAACCTCAGCATCATTTACATTTCCATTCTTCAACTCAACGGCACCCAGATTATTTTTTACTACTTTATTATTAGCTGACAAAGCATCGGCTTTCTGGAAGTCCGTTTTTGCTTCTGCCACTTTACCCATTTCAAATAAAGTCATACCGGCATCATTGAAACCTCTCCAGTCATTCGGATACAAAGACATAGCAGACTGATAAACGGCCAGTTTATCTGCGTTATTATCAAATAAAGTTGCGGCATATAATAACTCTTCTACATTCAATGCGGAAGGATCGGATTTTGCTAAACTTCTGATTTCTTCGTCAGATTTACCTACACGTTCAGCATTTACCACAAATTTTGAACGTCTCAATTTCGGTAAAATCTGATCTGCAATTGTAGAATAAGCAGAGGCAATATTCTTAATTTCTCTTTCTCTTACTTCCGGATCGGAATGCATAGCCAATACCCGGAGAATCAGTTCTTTATCCCGGATACTAGAAGCTTCCATTGCCTTTTTGAATCCTTCCCAGTCTTCTGCTACAACATATTTTTTGAAGAAATCCAAATCTTTATATTCTTCCATCTTGTTCTTCTTCATATTCTTTTTCAAGAAATTATCAGAAGATCCTTCCCGTTTGTTTGCTAATTTTTCATTCCAATCATACGTTCCGTCCGGAGAAGCATACGACTGAATTTCAATGTTTTTCAAATTTACATTTTCATCTGCCTTTGCATCTTTCAGGAATTGTTCCATTGCTTTGATTTCTTCCGATTTCACCTGATTATTCCGAATCTGTGAAGAATTGATCAGATAATAAATCGCAGCTTCGTTTTGTTCCGGAGTAATCCGTTGGAAATTGTCATTTCCCAAAGCAAGAGCAGGATTATTATTCACTAAAGTAGCCGTAGCAATAATACCATCAGCTATTTTAGTCCCTTCAAAATTGACAGCCTTAGCTCCCTTAGAAGCTTTGATTTCTACAACCAGATCTGAAATCCTCATCGCATCATCAAAAGGTACCTGACCTGTATAGGTAATCGTCTTACCCGTTTCATAAGGCACCACTATATTATTTCCCTGAACATTTTCCCCTTGAAGAGTAGTCGGTTCAAAAGCTTTTTCTCCACCCTGGTATTTCAATACGGGAGTAGCTACAACTGTCACATTTTTATTGAAAAATTTAGCAGGAATAGTGACGTCGATCTTCACATCAACCATTTCCCCTTTTTCTTCCAGAACCTCCGGAGTTACTTTATACCCCATTTCCCCTGCTCTCTTCTTCATTTTATTCAATGGAGAACAAGATGCAATGACAAGGCTCGCCAACGATAAAGTTGCAATTGTTCTAAATGTCCTTTTCATAATTGTTCAAAAATTTATACTTAAAAAAATTTAAATTAGTCACCTTTTGGCAAAGCAAATGTATGAAAAAATATCAAAAAAACTACTTTCAATAAAAAATATTATACAATTATTCCGATCTCGGTTTAAATGTTCAAAAAGCTCAATTGTTCAATTGTTTAAATGTTTAAACGTCCAAATGTATAAACCTGTGAATGTCTAAGTATTCGGACTATTTCCCATCCGGTAAATAAGTTTTTGTACTGCTGAAGGAAACCCTCCAAAATTCCCGTTTTATCCATTCCTTATTGAAACAGGGATTATCCCTCTGTCAAATTATTCTTCCTCCTGCTGAAACCCTTTACATCCTTAAACGTTTTAAACGTTTAAACAATTAAAGATTTACACCACCTCATTTATCCCCAGTTTAAATTTAATCAATTTCTCAGCCTTCGCTACAGCTCTCTCAATTCCTGCGGGCTCGGAACCGCCTGCTGTGGCAAAAAAGGGCTGGCCGCCTCCGCCGCCTTTAATTTCCTGAGCAGCTTCTTTGACAATTTGTCCGGCATGCAAACCCACTTCTTTTACCAGAGAGTCGCTTATCATTACCGTTAAATGGGGTTTGCCATTCGTCACTCCTCCTACCACTAAAATGATTTTTTCAAATTCTCCTTTCAACTGAAAGGCCAGATCTTTTACCCGGGGTTGTGGCAAAGACATAACTTTGTAGATCATATTTATTCCTTTTTCCACTGCAATTTCATTTTTCACCCCTTCTTTCATGATTCTCAGGCTTTCGCCTTCAAATTTCTCCAAATCTTTTTTCAATCCTTCATTTTCCTGTAACAAAGAAGTAATATTCTCTATGACATTCCGGTTGGATTTAAACATCTTTTCAATTTCTGCGACCAAACTGAAACTATTGACAATATACTCTTCGGCCTTGTCCGCAGTAATGGCTTCGATTCTCCTCACTCCTGCCGACACAGAACTCTCATTCAGAATCTTAAAAAAACCGATCTGACCGGTAGCCCGCACATGAGTACCTCCGCAAAGCTCAATAGAATCCCCATATTTTATCACCCGGACCAAATCCCCGTATTTTTCTCCAAAAATAGCGATGGCTCCCATTTTTTGTGCCTCTGTCATGGGGATAGCCCGAAATTCTTCCAATATAAGATTTTGCCGGATCAGGCGATTGACAATAGCTGCTACTTTATGGAGTTCTTCATCGGTCACTTTCTGGAAGTGAGAAAAGTCAAACCGCAGGCGTTCCTCTCCCACATAGGATCCTTTTTGCTCCACATGATTTCCCAACACTTCTCTCAAAGCATGATCCAACAAATGGGTGGCCGTATGATTGTTTGCTATCAATTCCCTCCTGTGAGCATCCACTGTAGCGACAAAACTCCGCGTCAAATCAGAAGGCAATTGTTCGCTTACATGAATTGTCAATCCATTTTCTTTTTTGGTATCTATAATCCGGATCCTTTCTTCTCCTCCGGACAACCAACCTGTATCTCCTATCTGTCCTCCCCCTTCTCCATAAAAAGGCGTGATATTGAACACCATGTGAAAAAGCTGTTTCCCCTTGCTCATTACCTTCCGGTAACGGGCGATTTTGACTTCCATCTCAATGTAATCGTACCCTACGAATTCCTGTTCATCATCGTTCAGCAATTCGATCCAGTCATCCGTATTTACAGTAGCTGCTGAACGGGAACGGGCTTTCTGAGCTTCCAGTTCTGCCTTAAATTCCCGGCGGTTTACCACCAAACCGTGTTCCCTCAGAATCAATTCTGTCAAATCCAGCGGGAAACCATATGTATCATACAATTCGAAAGCAATATTACCCGGAACGGTCAGGAAATCCTCCGACTTTGTGGTGTCGATAATACGGTCCAAAAGTTTAATCCCCTTATCCAGTGTTCTCAGGAAAGCATTTTCTTCTTCCCGGATTACCTTTTCAATCAATTCCTGCTGGGCGCATAATTCCGGATAATGTTTTCCCATCCCCTCTATCAATACGGGCACCAAACGATACATAAAAGCGTCTTTCTGATCCAGATAAGTATAAGCATACCGGACTGCCCTCCGTAAAATACGGCGAATGACATAGCCCGCCTTGACATTGGAAGGCAACTGTCCGTCTGTAATGGAAAAAGCAATGGTCCGCAAATGGTCGGCTACAACCCGCATGGCTACATCCGTATCTTCTTTCTCTCCGTACTTTATACCACTCAATTCTGCAATCTTACCGATAATCGGACTAAACACATCTGTATCGTAATTGGAAGTTTTACCCTGTACTGCCATACACAGACGTTCGAATCCCATACCCGTATCTACGTTAGTATGGGGCAAATTTTCCAAACTTCCGTCCGCTTTCCGGTTGAATTGCATAAATACCAGATTCCAGATCTCAATTACCAAAGGATTATCTTTATTGACCAATTCCCGCCCCGGTTTTAATTTGCGTTCTTCTTCCGGCCGTAAATCAATATGCAACTCCGAACAAGGCCCACAAGGCCCCATATCTCCCATTTCCCAGAAATTATCTTTTTTATTCCCATATAAAACGCGTTCTTCCGGCAAATAACGCAACCAAAATCTACGGGCATCCTCATCTGCTTCCAGACCATCCTCTTTATCTCCCTCAAAAACAGTAGCATACAACCGGTCCTTTTCCAGGTGCATCACTTCCGTAAGAAATTCCCAGGCATACGCAATGGCTTCTTCCTTAAAATAATCCCCGAAAGACCAGTTCCCCAGCATTTCGAACATCGTATGATGATAAGTATCGTGCCCGACCTCTTCCAAATCGTTGTGCTTTCCCGATACCCTCAGACATTTTTGAGAATCGGCAACCCGTTTGTATTTGGCATTTACATTCCCTAATATGATATCTTTAAACTGATTCATCCCTGCATTGGTAAACATCAAAGTAGGGTCGTCTTTTATCACCATTGGAGCCGAAGGTACAATGGTATGCGATTTACTTCTAAAAAAATCGAGAAACTTCTGTCTGATTTCTGCAGATTTCATCTTTATTATATATTTTGTGTTTATATTTTTTAAATATACTTTATTTTCAGCACAATGCCTTCCCAACAAGGTTGCAAAATTAGTTTATTTCTTTAACTTTGCATCGGAAATCATTAATTTTTAAAGCGAATGCGAAAAACAGGATATCGATTTAACCCCGAAACACTGTCGTACGATAAAATAGAGACTACATGGCGTAAAAAATTATGGGTGCTGACCCAAAAGTTATTCTCAACTCTCTCTTTAGCTGTCATCATCTTTTTTATTTTTGCTGCATTTGTCGACTCCCCTAAAGAAAAAGCATTAAAACGGGAAAACGAAGAAATCCTGGCCCAATACCGACTTTTAAGCAAAGAAGTAGAAAAGCTGGACGGCATACTAAAAAACCTGGAATCCAGAGACGATAATATTTACCGGGTTATTTTTGAAACGGAGCCGATCGACGCCTCTATCCGCAGAGCCGGTTCAGGAGGAGTAAACAAATACGAGCATTTAAAAGATTTAAAAGATGCTGATCTCATCATCAGTACCAGTAAAAAACTCGATGAATTATCGAAAGCGTTATACATTCAAAGTAAATCTTACGACGAAGTAGAAACTTTAGCAAAAGATAAACTGAAAATGATGGCTTCTATTCCGGCCATTATTCCGATTTCTTTAAAAGATCCGCGGAATCACGTCTCTTCGGCTTTCGGTTACCGCATGCATCCTTTTTATAAAACAGTAAAACTGCATGCCGGTATGGATTTTTCCGGAGCTATGGGGACTCCGATTCATGCTACGGGAGACGGAAAAGTCATAGCTGTCGAAGTACAAAGGGGATATGGAAAATGTATCATTATAGATCACGGCTTCAGCTATAAAACGCTTTACGGACATTTGAGCAAATACAACGTAAAAGTAGGTCAAAAAGTAAAGAGAGGAGATATTATTGCTTATATGGGAAATACCGGCATGTCTTTCGGACCTCACGTTCACTATGAAGTAAGAAAGAACGACCGGCCTGTAGATCCGATAAACTACTACTTCAACGACCTGACTCCCGATGAATACGAAGAACTCGTAGCCAAGGCAAACAACACGGGACAGACAATGGACTAATCCCCGGGAATTTCAATTATTTAAAAAGATAATTTTTTCAGATGGATTCAGAGAAATCAATATTAAAGGTATATTACTCTATCGGAGAAGTAGCAAAAATGTTCAACGTAAACACTTCTCTAATCCGCTTTTGGGAAAAGGAATTCGATATCATAAAACCACACAAAAACAAAAAGGGAAACCGGCAATTTACCCGGATGGATATTGATAATTTCCACCTTATCTATTATCTGGTCAAGGAAAAAGGGATGACCCTCAAAGGAGCGCAGATGAAACTCAGTGAAAGCAAAGCCGAAACAGAAGCCAATTTTGAAGTAGTCAAACGCCTGAAAGCCATTAAAGAAGAATTAATTCAAATCAAAGAGCAACTTTCGGCAAAGGATTAAGTACCTTATATTTTGTATCTTTATCAGTTGTTCTCTACGAATCGTTTCTTATGCAAGTAAAAGATCTGACTTCAATCATTGAAGAATATGCCCCTCTGAGTCTTCAGGAAGATTACGACAATGCGGGGCTCATTTGCGGACATCCCGAAAACGAAGTATCTTCGGTATTACTTTGTACCGATGTCACCGAGGCCGTCCTGGAAGAGGCCATCGCCGGCAATCACAATCTGATCATCAGCCATCATCCTCTCAGTATCAAGGCGCTGAAAAATATGGTTCCTGATAATTGGATCAAGCGTTGTTTTATCCGGGCAATTAAAAACGACATTAACATTTACGCTGCTCATACGAATATGGATGCCGTTATGAACGGAGTGAGCGGTAAAATGGCAGACAAACTGGAACTGACAGAGCGGGAGGTCCTTCAACCTGCAGAAAAACTGTACAGTTTTTGTTTCTATACGCCTGTCGCAGAAGCTGAAAAAGTGAGAATGGCTTTACTGGAGGCAGGAGCCGGAGCAATCGGCAATTACAGTCACTGCTCTTTCAACATACAGGGAGCAGGCACTTTTTTACCCGGCGAAAATACGCATCCTTTCTGTGGGGAAAAAGGAGAACTACACACAGAATCGGAAATCAAAACGGAAATAACGGTTCCGGAACACCTGCTTTCCTCTTGTATCCGTATATTGAATGAAGTCCATCCGTATGAAGAACCGGTATGCAACATCCTCCCTCTGGAAAATAAAAATCCGGTAACCGGTTTTGGAATAATCGGGGAACTGGAACAAGCTGTAAATACACATGAATTTCTGCAAAGAGTAAAAAGTATTTTTCATTGCGGCCTTATCCGGCACAGTCCAATCTGCAAGCCTGAAGTAAAAAGAGTCGCCTTGTGCGGAGGGTCCGGAGCATTTCTTGCCTCAAAGGCGTTACAGGCAGGAGCTGACATTTATATCTCAGGGGATTTTAAATACCATGACTTTTTTACCACAGAAAACCGTATCATTTTAGCTGATATCGGGCATTATGAAAGTGAACAATATACAAAAGAAATTTTTTATGAGTTAGTTACAAAAAAAATATCTAAATTTGCAGTCCAGTTTTCTAAGATCAATACAAATCCGATAAATTATTTATAATATATGGCAAACAACAACGAAAAACTGCAAGAATTAACAATTGAGGAAAAATTGCAGCACCTGTACGAATTACAACGTATCGATACAGAAATTGATAAAATCCGTACATTAAGGGGGGAACTTCCTTTGGAAGTACAGGATCTGGAAGACGAGCTTGCCGGATTGGAAACCCGCCTCGAAAATCTGAAGACAGAAATTAACGAATCAGAAAAAAGTGTCAGTCAAAAAAAACTGGAAATCTCTAAATCAGAGGAACTGATAAAAAAATATAGTGAACAGTTGGATAATGTCCGGAACAACCGGGAATACGATGCTTTAAGTAAAGAAATTGAATTCCAGAAGCTGGAAATCGAATTACAACAGAAAAGAATCCGGGAAGCTTTAAAAACGAAATCAGAAAAAGAAGAAGCACTGGAAATTTCTACCCAGCAATACGAAGAAAAGAAAGCGGACCTGGAAGCAAAAAAGGCAGAATTGGATGACATCATTGCTGAAACTCATAAAGACGAGGAGGACCTGATCAAAAAATCGGAACAGCTATCTGAAAATATAGAAGAACGTCTGCTGACGGCTTACAAACGGATCCGCTCCAATGCTCGCAACGGCCTGGCTGTCGTAACAGTTGACAGGGATGCCTGCGGAGGTTGTTTCAACAACATTCCTCCCCAGCGGCAATTGGATATTCGTTCCCGTAAAAAGATCATCGTCTGCGAATATTGCGGTCGTATCCTCATTGACAAATATATCTGTGATTACGACGGAAGTATGCAAAAAGCAGACCTGGAAACAGCCTTAGAAGCCCAAAAGAAAAAAGGAAGGAGAATTAAAAAATCCGATGAATAAAAAAAGGCTGCTCAGGCAGCTTTTTTTAATGAGAAAACTTGAAAAGGGAAGAGCAAAAAGAGGAATCCTGTCGTCTTGTTTTCCAATTTTTTAACTATCAAATTTTTATATTCACACCATGATTGCGACGAATTACAATCCAAAAGAAAGCGAAGAAAAATGGTATCAGTACTGGATGGAGCATCAATTTTTCCATTCGGAGGTAGATAACAGCAGAGAACCTTACTGCATTGTCATTCCGCCTCCCAACGTCACCGGTGTACTCCACATGGGACATATGCTGAATAATACCATTCAGGACGCATTGATCCGCCGGGCCCGTTTACAAGGCAAAAATGCCTGCTGGGTTCCGGGCACTGACCATGCCTCAATTTCTACGGAAGCAAAAGTCGTCGCCAAACTGAAAAGCGAAGGGATTAACAAACGGGACATCAGCCGGGAAGAATTTTTAAAATACGCTTGGGAATGGACGCATAAATACGGAGGAATTATCCTCCAGCAATTAAAACGGCTGGGAGCTTCCTGCGACTGGGACCGCACTTGTTTTACCATGGACGAACCCCGTTCCAAAAGTGTTATCAAGGTTTTTGTCGATTTGTATAATAAAGGATATATTTACAAAGGAGTAAGAATGGTAAACTGGGACCCTTCTGCCCAAACCGCCATATCCGATGAAGAAGTTATTTACAAAGAAGAAAAAAGCAAACTTTATTACCTGAGGTATAAAATTGCCGGCGAAGAAAATTATATTACAATAGCTACGACCCGGCCGGAAACCATATTAGGTGATTCCGCCGTATGTGTAAATCCCAATGATCCCCGTTTCACTCATCTGGCTGGAAAAAAATGTATTGTCCCTTTGGTAAACCGGGAAATCCCGATTATACAGGACGAATACGTCGATATGGAATTCGGAACCGGAGCATTAAAAATCACACCGGCTCACGATATCAACGACTATGAAATCGGATATAAACATCATTTGGAGACAATTGATATATTCAACGATGACGGCACGATGAGTAAGGCCGCCCAATTCTTTATCGGACACGACCGTTTCGAAGTACGGAAAGAAATTATTCCGGAATTGGAAAAAGCAGGAAATCTCGTAAAAATTGAAGATTACGACAATAAAGTGGGTTATTCCGAACGTACTAACGTCGTTATTGAACCTAAGCTTTCGATGCAGTGGTTCGTCAAAATGAAAGCTTTGGCGCAACCTGCCCTGGAAGCTGTAATGAACGATGAGGTAAACCTGATTCCGGCCAAATATAAAAATACTTACCGCTACTGGATGGAGAATGTCAAAGATTGGTGTATCAGTCGCCAACTTTGGTGGGGACATCAGATCCCGGTATATTATCTTCCTAATAGCCATGATTATGTTGTAGCCGAAAACAAAGCAGAAGCCGTTAAATTAGTCAAAGAAAAATTCGGGAAGGAAATATCTGCCGACCAATTACGTCAAGACGAAGACTGTCTGGATACCTGGTTTTCTTCCTGGTTATGGCCGATTTCTGTTTTCGACGGCATCAACTATCCGGACAATGAGGAGATCAAATATTATTATCCCACCAACGATCTGGTCTCCGCTCCCGATATTCTGTTCTTCTGGATCGCCCGTATGATTATTGCCGGTTATGAATACCGGAAACAAAAGCCCTTTTCCAATGTTTATCTGACCGGTATTGTACGGGATAAATTACACCGGAAAATGTCGAAATCCCTTGGTAACTCTCCGGACCCCCTGGAACTCATCGACAAATACGGAGCTGACGGTGTACGGGTAGGGATGTTGCTCTGCTCTCCTGCCGGCGGAGACCTGTTGTTTGACGAAAGTTTACCGGAACAGGGAAGGAATTTCACCACTAAAATCTGGAATGCTTTCCGTTTGGTAAAATCTTGGGAAACGGCTGATATACCACAACCTCTTCATTCAAAGCTGGCATTGACATGGTTTGAAAATACTTTACATAAACTCAAAGAAACCCTGAATACGCAATTTGAGCAATACCGGATATCTGAGGCACTGATGACAATTTATACAGGCTTCCGGGATGAATTTTCTTCCTGGCTTCTGGAAATCATCAAACCCGGCTATGAGCAACCCATCGACCGGATGAGTTATGAAAAAACCGTTCAATTGTTCGAAGAATTATTGCAATTATTACATCCCTTTATGCCATTTATCACGGAAGAAATCTGGCAAAATCTTCGTAAACGGAATGCAGGAGAAAGTATCATGGTTTCTCTTCTGCCCCGGGACACAAAATACGATGTGACTTTATTAAAAGATTTTGAATATGTAAAAGATGTCATCGTAGGGATCCGAAACATCCGGAAACAAAATAACGTGGCTTTCAAGGATAGCTTAAAATTAAAAATAAAGAAAAACGACCGCTATCCGGTTGCTTTTGAAAGTATTATCTGTAAAATGGGCAATATCAGCGATACGGAAATAATAACTGAATCCTTGAAAGGCGCCTGGAGCCTCATCGTCGATACAGTAGAATATTTTATCCCTGCTACAACTCAGGTAAACACAGCAGAACTGAAAGCAAAATTACAGGAAGAACTGAAATACACCCAAGGCTTTTTAAAATCCGTCGTTGCCAAACTCAATAATGAACGCTTTGTCAACGGAGCTCCGGCACAGGTCGTTGCCAACGAACGTAAAAAGCAAGCTGACGCCGAAGCTAAGATTAAAGCAATAGAAGCCCAACTGGAAGAAATTCAATAAGGGAAATTACAGGTTCAGCAAAAATTAAACGGCCCCTTAAAGTTAAACATCACTTGAAGGGGCCGTTTTCAAAAGTCTCTCCTTATATCCTACTTCAATGCTTTTTCTATTTCTGCAATCAGTTTCTGAAAAGACGCTTCATCATATCCTTCTTCTGCATAGCAGATTTTACCGTTCCTGTCTATAACAAAATTCCGGGGGATGACAGCCGTTGCAAACTGAGCGTAAATTTTCCGGTCCGGATCCATTCCCATGGGAAATGTATACCCCCTTTTTTCCCTGAAAGTTTTAATTTTTTCATAACTGTCCTGACGGGATATAGGCAAAAAAACAAATTCTTTTCCCTGAAAACGGTCGATAATGTCGGTTTGTACACGGGCCATTTCACGTATACAATCGGGACACCAGGTCGCCCAAAAATTCAATAAGACAACTTTCCCCTTTAAATCTTTTATCTGTACGGTCTGTCCGTCAAACATCTTTACTTCAAAATCCGGAACTTCCATACCGGGTTTTACCAATGTTTCTGCTTTTTGGGCAGACAGACTTATATTTATCAGAATCAGCAACAGCATAAATATTCCTTTTCTCATATTGACTTTCATTTATAACATACATAAAACAAAGATAAACTATTTTAATCATTTCTGCGTACTGACGTTTCATAATTTCCCCGGTTTATTGATTCTCCCGTTTTTATATTGTAAGTTTACAGACTGAAAAGGAAAAAGGGATGAATAGCATTCCGGGGCTGTTTAAAGCTTGTCCGCAAATGCGCTGACGACCGAAATGCCCTTCTGTTAAGAACAATCAGGAACATCTGTTCCCTCAATCAGCGAAACGTTAACCCGTTTCTGCAGGGAAGCTTTCATCCGATAATCCGACATCCGAACAAAATCAAATCTGTTGTAAAAATGAAATACAATCTGAATGACAAACCCGGTATTTTTCCAATGTTTATGTACGGATTACAATGGTGGATTGTATCCATTCCCTGTGTGGTTATTATGGGTATAATTGTCGCTCAGTTGCATTCGGCAGATGCAAACGGACAAATTTTCTATATGCAAAAGCTATTCGGGATAATGGGGATCGCCATGACGGCCCAGGTGTTAGGAGGGCACCGCCTCCCCATCATCATTGGACCGGCTTCGGTTCTTTTAATCGGAATTCTAGCAGCTATTTCGGTAGGAACGACGGCTATCTACACAGCTATCCTCGTATGCGGAATCTTTGTTGCGCTCTTAGCTTTTTGTGGCTTTTTGTCCCGTTTACAAGCGATTTTTACTCCCCGCATTATCATTGTTATTCTTTGTCTGATTGCTTTCACCTTAGCTCCTGTCATCCTTCAACTGATATTTACCAATGGAGATTCTACTTTATTCCATTTATTTTTTGCCCTTTTACTGGCTTTTAGCATGCTTATAGGAAATCATTTACTTCAGGGGATCTGGAAATCAATTGTAGTCCTTTGCGGAATTATCGTCGGTAGTCTTATTTATTACAGTATACAAGGATTTCCCGTTCTCTCTTCCCTTTCAGCTATTTCTTCCGGCGAAAATAGCCTGTGGCTGTGGCCACTGGATTTTGACTGGGGAGTTATCCTTTCTTTTTTCTTCTGTTTTATTGCATTAATCGTGAATGAACTGGGTTCTATTCAAGCGGTAGGACAAATGATCGGAGCAGATAAAATGGAAAAACGCACCACCCGGGGAGTCGGATTTATCGGTTTATCCAATATCCTGGCCGGAGCTTGCGGTATCATCGGTCCTGTAGACTATTCTATGAGCCCGGGAATTATTGCCGCCACGGGTTGTGCTTCCCGCTTCACTCTCGTTCCTGCAGGTCTCGGGCTTCTGGCCTGTGCGTTCTTTCCCGGTTTTATCCAGGTTTTGAATTGTATTCCCGGAGTTGTGATGGGGAGTGTACTGCTTTATCTCATGTCCTCCCAACTTTCCGCCGGCCTGCAAATGCTTGCCCGTAACAAGGCAGTAGCTGACTTTAACAGTGGTATCATCATTGGGTTTCCGCTTATGGTAGCCTTGGCATTGGCCTTTGTTCCCCATGAAGTTATCAACCAAATCCCCGCTTTTATCCGCCCTATCATTGGAAACGGATTCGTTATGGGAGTGATCTTCGTACTCCTGCTCGAACACCTTGTTTTAAAACATCCTCCCCTAAAAAGTAAAAAGTCAGAAACAGAAAACAAGATACCTTAAGGAAGAAGTTCTTCCCACAAATCTGTCCGGAGATCTACACAGCCATTCTTTTTAAAGAGAACCCCCTCCTGGAGTAAAAGTTCCCGTTGCTCCGGCCAATGGGGCACCATACGGCCCTGACTGCCGACAACGCGGTGACAGGGAAGGTGCAGAAAAGGAGGAGCTTCCGATAATGCTTTTCCCACCCGGCGCGCATATTGAGGTTTCCCCAGCAAACGGGCAATCCAACCATAAGTACACACCTTACCAGAAGGGATTTGCCGGACAATACTGTAAACCTCAGCATAAAATGCCTCCTGATCTTCGGTCATCTTTCAAACAGTTTTTACAAAATTAAAAAATCTTCTGTAACTTATTCCTTCTTTTTTATAATCCTTATGCTTTTTACATCCTGCTTTCTCTACTTCCTGTACCGATTTTATTTAGGAAAAGGATATAATCCGACCGGAACAGCAGCTAAAAATACGATAAGATCCACAGATTGGACCGATAAAACACTCAAATATTATTTCTTTTTTTTACCTTTCGCAAAAATCAGCAATATGCAGGCTATTTATTTTTATGAAGGAGCTATCGGCCGTTACGGCATACAGGAAACAAACGGACAACTGACCCGCTTGTGGTTAGGGGACCGTATTGCTTTTGCCCCCTCAGAACCGGAAATAAAAGAAACTCCTTTACTTATAGAAGCAAAGGCACAATTGGATGCTTATTTCGGAAAAAAACTGCAAAAATTCAGTTTACCCTTAGCCCCTCAGGGAACAGATTTCCAATTAAAAGTCTGGGAACTGCTTCAGCAAATTCCTTACGGACAGACCACCACTTACGGAGAAATAGCAACGCTTGCCGGTGCTCCGCAAGCCTGCCGGGCTGTCGGCAGGGCAAACGGACGCAATCCGTTGCCGATCTTCATTCCCTGCCACAGGGTCATTGGAAGCGGGAATAAACTGACAGGCTATACAGGAGGTCTGGATATAAAAATAAAACTTTTACAAACAGAAGGCATCCTTTTAAAGTTCTGATTTCTTTCTAAAGAATGGCATTTTGTTCCCGCCTCCCTTCTTCATTCCGCTAAATGACCTAAGCTTCTCCCTTCCCAACTAATGAATATTCAAACATCGGAACAGCCGAACAACTAAACATCCCTCCCTTTCCCCGAAATAATTCCTCTCTCGCCCTTATCTTTTATTGTCCCCGTTTTTAAAGGCATCTGTTGGGATAAACGCAAACAACTCACAGCTGCCGCCACTAATGCGAATCCGATTCCGACAAATAAACTGGAGAAAGTATTATGCTGCTGATTTGACAGACTGAATAAAAGAGCTACTAAAGTCGCCCCTAAAGTCTGTCCCAACAACCGTGCTGTCCCGATCATGCCACTGGCCCCTCCGCTCCGGTTTGTAGGGGCGGAAGAAATAATCGTACTATTATTCGGGGTCTGGAATAAACCAAAGCCTGCCCCGCATATCAACATACGCCAGACAATATCAGCATCCGCAGGCTCGGGCGGTAAAGCCGTCAGGGCATATAGTCCTGCCGCAAAAACCAACATTCCCAGGCATCCCAGTAAACCGGCATGCACCTTTTCTACCAGATAACCGGCTAAAGGAGCTGTAAAAAGAGTTGCTACCGGCCAAGGGGTTAGCAATAATCCTGTAGCAATCTCACTTCGTCCCAAAGTATTCTGTAATAAAAAAGGCAAAGAAACCAAAGCCAGCATCTGAGCCGTAAAAGAGCATATAGACGTTCCTACCGAAAGGGCAAAAATAGGGATCCGCATCAAATCTACGGGAAGTAAAGGAGCTTTCTGCTTTAACTGCCGCCGGAGAAAAAACGTACCGACAATCACCAGTAAAAGCAATTGAATAATTAAGAAATCCATACGTTCATGGTGAGCAAACCCTTCCATGGAATAAATCAGCAAACCAAAAGTAAAAGCATTGGCGACAGCACTGATTTTATCGAATTTATGGTTTTGACGTACTTCCCGTTTGGGCAAAAACCGTATACCCATGCCCCAGGCAAAAATACCCAGCGGAATATTGATAGCAAACAGCCATTGCCAGCTCCCTAAAGAAAGAATGGCGCTGGCAACGGAAGGTCCGGCTACAGCCGAAACGGCCACCACCATAGCATTGATACCCATGCCCCGCCCCAGATACTTCCGGGGATAAATCGTCCGCAACTGAGCCGTATTTACACTCGTAATAGCCGCTGCTCCGAAACCTTGCAATACACGGGCCGTCGTCAGCATCCAAAAAGAACCGGAAAGGGCACAAATAAAAGAAGTCACACAAAACACCGCTACTCCGGAAAGGAATACCCGGCGATAACCATAAATGTCTCCTAAAGAAGAAAAAGAAAGCAGAGAGACCGTTATAGCCAACTGATAGGCATTCATCACCCATATTGTTGTCGAAGGAGTGGTTCCGAATTCCCGGGAAAGTGTCGGCAATACAATATTGACAATATTGGCATCCAATACGGACATTACCAAGGCTAAAGAAGCAGCAATAACCGCCCATATCCGCCGGGGATTTGGTAAACCGTCCGTCTCATCCGAAGTGATGACTGGAGTTTGTAATCCTTTCATGCCGTTTTAAAACAATCCGGACAAAAATACAATTTTGATTTGTAAACCGGTACCCTTAAGAAAAGCATTTCTCTGCCCTTTTGGTGAATTTAACTTAATTTTAAAACTCAGATGAAGTCTCTCAACAAACGATTTTCATTTTTTTCTCCCTTCCTCTTTTTATTCCGGAAAGCTCTTATTGAAACTGTCCTCGTGGAAATTCCGTAGAATCCCTTATAAAATCACTTCATTCGTATAGAAATGTCTTTTCAGACATACAGAGAATATCAACTTCTATTTAAATAAAATTGATCCGAATCCAGATGAAAAAAGAAATAACTTTCCGAAATAAAGTAAAAGTGCCGGTTCTGGGACAAGGTACCTGGAACATGGGGGAAAAAGCTTCCAAAAAAGCCGAAGAACTGAAAGTAATAAGAAGAGGTATTGAATTGGGACTGACTGTTATCGACACTGCAGAGATATACGGGGAAGGGGGATCAGAAATACTAGTCGGTGAAGCCGTTAAAGGTATACGGGAAGACGTGTTTTTGATCAGTAAAGTTGCTCCTTCCCACGCCACCCAAAGAGGAACACATACAGCCTGCGAAAACAGTTTGAAACGATTAAAGACCGATTACCTGGACCTGTATCTTTTACATTGGCGGGGACGTGTTCCTTTGGAAGAAACAATCTGCGCTTTACAGGAATTACAAAAAGAAGGTAAAATTAAGCAATGGGGGGTTAGCAATATGGATATAGCAGATATGGAAGAAATTTATGCCCTTCCGGAGGGGAATAACTGCGCCACCAACGAAATTTTGTACAATTTAACCCGCAGAGGTATCGAATACGATTTACTTCCCTGGTGTCAGAAAAACCAATTACCCCTCATTGCATATTCTCCTATAGAACAGGGCCGTTTACTCAATCACAGCGGCTTAAAAGCCATAGCCGACCGGCATTCTGCCACTCCTTCCCAGATTGCCCTGGCCTGGGTATGCCGCCAGCCGGACGTCATAGCAATTCCCCAAACTTCGTCTTTGGAGCATCTGGAAGAAAACGCTAAAAGCCTTTCTATCCGGTTAACCGAACAAGATTTATCAGAACTAAACCGCTATTTTCCGGCACCTACACAAAAAATACGCCTGCAAATGATCTGATGAATATCTAAATCTAATTTTTCCTTTTCCAAAATAGAATAAAAAACGAGAAAAAAGGAAGGAGAAAAACTATCTTTGTTTCCATATTTACATTAGATAACATCAGCAAAAGCGAAAAAATACATTGTGTATAAGCTAAAAAACCTTAAGAAAGGGAAAAACGAATCCTTAAAATAAATAAAATATGGAAACAAAATTTTGTCAGAGTTGTGGTATGCCCATGACAGTTACGGAAGAATTCGGGAAAAATGAAAACGGCAGCAGAAACGAAGACTATTGCTGTTATTGTTTTCAAGACGGGAAATTCACTCAGAATTACACCCTGGACGAAATGATCGAACATTGCGCCCAATTTACAGAAGAATTCAATAAAGGAAACGGCACAACTTATACAAAAGCCGAAGCAATGGAAGAAATGAAAAAATTCTTTCCGCAATTAAAACGCTGGAAACAACAGGCTTAACAGGAATAAATGTAATAAAATATCCGGAAAATTTTTCAGGAATTTGAGTACTTATTTGAAAACGGATTAACGGAATTTGTTTCCCGATTCCTTTTCTTCATTCGATTCAAATTGCCTTTTACCTTCTGAAATAATTATCCGGATATTTTATTTATCTCTATTTATTTTTATTTAAATACCATTTTGAATTCTGTTTCCCACCGGAAGAAACCCAGCCTGAAAATTCCGGATATTCCGCATCAATCCTCACTCCTTCGGTAGGACAATCAAATGAACTTACCCCCGATAAATTCAAAGCAAACGGAAAGGAATTATCGGATACATAATAAAGTTCATCTTCCAGGCGGCTTTTATCGTCATGAGTCCCGAACAACGACAAATCTGCCAAGTCCGTAGGCGGATAATTTACCAGGTGGACTTCTCTTCCCCTTCCATCACCGGACTGAACAATAATAAAAGGATTATAAGGAGGCACCAACCTCTTTAAATCTATATCGTTCCTGAATTCCGTCGTAACTGTAAAACGCCCTTGATTAACAGCTTGCCTTGCATTATCATACAAAATAAATGTCGGATGTTCCTGGTTGGGCTCCATGGTTTGCCCATTCATAAAAACAGAAGTAGATTTTCCTTCTATTGTTACACTTTTGACTTCTGATTTATCAACCAGATGTAACTGATAACCAAATGCATTTTGGAACAAAGCTCCGTCATGATAAGGGGTAAAGCAGTCTACTATTTTGTAAACCCGGTTTCCCAATACATGCTTATAAACCTTACTTTCATAAGAGACAACAACATCATTCATATCGTAATCCCCCTGCTTGGGCCACATATCCTCAAAAGCCAGGATTCCCCTATAAGTAGTATAATTCTCTTCATCCTTTGGTCCTTCCCCGTCAATTACGGGAGGCAATTTATCTGAATCTACCGATTCTTTATCCATCTCTAAATAGAAAAGAGCATCCCCGAAATTTCCGCCACCGTTTTCCGACCAGGCATCTTCAAATCCTAAAGCGATCATATCCCCCTCTGCCTGATCATCATATAAAGCAATAGTTCTTTGATAATGATCTGTATTCAAAAAAGGATCGGAATAACGGAAATTCTTTTTCCCATTAATTTTTCCTGTGCGAACTTCAAATCCGGATTCTATTAAAAACCATCCGATGCTCACTCCTGCCGGAAACTCCTCCACCAATTTTGTTCCGTCCCAATACTTCAGTTGAATCTGGTCTCCGAAGTTCAAGGCTCCTGCCTGGCTCACCCCGTCCCGTCCGTAATAAGCAGAAGTATGGGGAAATGCCAGGATCTTCTGAGAAATTTCATCCACAGAGGCTGGCGGATTTCCCGTAGGGTAAGTGTAATACCCCACTACATTTTTCTTCGTAGCAGTACTGTTCAGGAAAACGAGTTTAATCTTGGTTGCCTTTCTGATAGAAGTTTCCACGCGTACTCCCTGTTGTACCAAATCCGGGTAATTCTTACGAATATCTATCCAACCGCAAAGTACATTTTTAATTCCATATAACAGGTCAGCAGGAGGCGTAGCCCGTTCTGCCAGTAAATAATCCGGCAATCCCCATTCATCCCAATCTCCCAGCACCATTATATCGTCCGGATATTCCTTCCCTCCTGATGTGACAGCCCGTGAGGAAATCAGAGAACTTACGGCAGCAGGAACTGTCACCCGAATCGCATTTCCTGTCACTTCAGATTTGACAACCGGAATTGCTCCGGGATAATCGGAACATATGTATACTTCATCTGCCCAGATCGGAAGTGTAATCTCATCCGAATATTTTCCCTGGGTATCTGTTGCTCCCCGGAAAAGAGGCTCTATTCCTTTCCGGGTCAAACTTCCGTCCGCCCCGGTTTCAAGAGGATTCTCCCCGTAAATTTCAAATAATACCTGATAATTCTTCAGCCTGCTTAAATTATAATCTATATTTACAGTCACCGGTTTAGTCGTCGCAAAGTCAAAAAAATCTCCCTTCGGTTTCTCCTCCGGAGAACGGAACACATCTTTTTTTTCACATCCGCTCAAACCTATAACTATCAGACTAACAAAACCAAACAAAAAATAAATTCCTATTTTCTTTCCCATTTTTTCGTTTATTTCAAATTCCATCACAAAGATAAAGATAAAAATAAAAATGTGTGCAGATAAGCGCAAGAAAGTTGCAAACAAGGAGTTCAGAGAAAAATGAGATGCAAAAGCGAAACGAAGCTGCCGGAAAACCAACCGAAACCGGCGTTAGTTTATATTCCGTTACTCTAAACGACAGGGAAAGTTTTCAGAATGCGGAATTACAAGCTCTATTCATTTTGTTCAGGCTACAAACCGATCCGAATTTCCGGTATTGGTATAAAGCGGCGAAAACAGTCATTTCCGTTTGAGGTAAAGATAAGGATAAAAAACGAGAAAGGGAGCGGATTGAAGCAAGAAGGTTGTAAACAAGGGATTTAGCGGAAAATGAGCCGCCGGAGCGATGCCAAGTAAAACCCTCGAAAAGCCAATTGAAACCGGAGTTACGTTACTATCCCGTTACTCTGTTCCGAATGGCAAAGGCGGTTTCAGCAGGATTTCAAAGCGCTGAAATACAAGCTCTATTCGTCTTGTTCCGGCCGCAAATATAGCCGAATCTCCGATATTCGGGCAGAGGGAGGCGAAAGACAGTGCAAGTCGAATGCAAAGCCGCATTTATTCGAGCTTTGCTGAGACGCCGCCTGTCTAAACCGAGCACTCTTTTTGGTAAAAAAGGTATATTTCGGGTGCGATTGCGCTGATTGGCTGTGATTTGCGTATCGAAGAACAACTCTACAACAAGTATTTTCAAACAATGGGTAACGGGATAGAAACGAACGAACTACTTTAGTCTGCGGTGTTTTTCCATCGCTTCAAATAACTCTTTAAATCACGGCAAAGGTGATAAAAATCCAATTACATACTCCTATTCCCCTGAAAATATATACCTTTGTATTCAACAAGTTAATATATCGTTCATCTTATGAAATGGCAACTCTGTATATAGCTTAAATGCTTCAGGGCGGTCGGGGAGTTAATAAGTCTTCGGCCTATATTTTATGCCCTATTCTAAATACAGAGTTTTCTCAATTACATTTCTGATTATGATTTATGGCACTGCAAAAAGTAGTGCTCAATGGTCATATTATATTAAGTTGAATAATGAATTATACATATAAACAAATATGGCTCATCAACTTGCCTATAATGGTGAGCCTACTCATGGAACGATTGATTAATTTCACAGATTCCATTTTTCTGGGTCATGTCAGTCAGATCGATTTAGGAGCATCGGCACTGGCTACCATGTATTACACAGCCATTTATATGCTCGGTTTGGGGTTCAGCCTTGGAGCACAAGTTGTTATCGCAAGGCGGAACGGTGAAGGGCGGTATATGGATGTCGGCAAGGTTTTTTATCAGGGATTGATTTTCTTATCTGTTTTTGCCGTTATCGTTTTCATACTATCCAAACTGTTTTCTTCGGTATTACTTCGCATGACAATTTCGTCCGATAATGTCTATCAAGCTACCATGAAATATATGGAATGGCGAGATTATAGTTATCTGTTTGCATTTCCTTTATTGGCAATTCGGGCTTTCTTCGTTGGAACGACCCATACCAAAATTCTTACAGCGAACTCTATCATTATGGTAATCTGCAATGTTATGTTTAACTACTTGTTAATATTTGGAAATGCAGGTTTTCCTAAATTAGGTATTAGCGGGGCTGCTATAGGTTCATCACTTGCAGAGTTTGTCGGATTATTATTCTTGATTCTATATATGTGGAAGCGAGTAGACAGGAAACGGTATGGATTACGTGCCAGTTTTGATTTAGGGTTATCGCTTCATCTCTTAAACATTTCTGTTTGGACGATGGTACGTTCATTTTTTTGCATCGCTCCTTGGTTTTTATTCTTTGTAGCAATTGAACATTTAGGAGAATACGAACTTGCAGCAGCAAACGTAATAAGAAGTATCTCAATGCTCTTTTTTGTGATTGTCAATTCATTTGCGACTACTGCTATTTCGTTGGTTAGTAACCTTATCGGAGGAAATCAAATTTCAGATGTAATGCCACTTTCCCGTCGCATCATATTGCTAACTTACGTAATAGGTATTCCATTGATTCTGTTATCTTTTGCTTTTTCGGGAACTCTTTTAGGGCTGTTCACTAACGATGAAATAGTTGTTCAGAAAGCATTTTACCCATTCTGTGTAATGCTTTCTACGTTTATTATCTCTGTGCCGGCTTATACATATTGCAATACAGTAATAGGCACAGGTAATACGAAAGTAGTATTTGTGTTTCAGATAATTAATATTATTATCTATCTGTCGTATCTATTTGCTTTGTCCCGTTCTCCGAATATTCCACTTGCAGTATATTGGACTTCCGAGCAAATATACGTGTTGATGTTATTACTGATGTCGTATGTATATATGAAAAAAGGCAGATGGTTTAATAAGAGTGTCTAATCCTGACAATGATTTATCTATGTGGGATATTCTGGAAACAAGGCTATTCAAGTTCTTATCAGCTTCTGATACAGAAAATGACATTGAACCGCAAATCAAAGATACATATAGAGAGTTTGTGGAAAGATTAATCTTCTATTTAGATTCTGAAACAGATAATATGAAGCGCATTCGCACTCTCAATTTGATTCATATAGAAATTGAAACAGTTAAATCTTTGGAGGTTTCTTATGGAGCAAAAAAGATGTGTTGAAAATTGTTTATTCAGATAAGGTATTATCTTTCGTTCAAAAAGAACTGGAGTTAATCCATAAACAAATGGAGTTCCCACGATATTTCACTAAGATAGAAACCTTATGGCAATCACCACTATATCTTGCTGACAAAACTCATCTTATTGAAATTATGGAAATGGTGAGTGGACTGTTCTTATCTAAACGAGTAGTTACCCACAACGGAACAGAATCACCACTAACCGAAATCGGACGAGCTTTTGAATATCTTTTCAATATCAAATTGGGTGACATCCACAAAAAACACGGGAATGTAATTTGCCGTAAAGCCAATAAACGAACCGAGTTTTTAGATATGCTTCGCAAAGCCATAACCGAAGAAAGTAAGAAGAAAGGCTATCTATAAATCAGTGACTTATCAAGAATTAATAGGGGTGTAGTATATCTACACCCCTAACTTGTTTGCATCCCTTTTCCGAACGTTGCTTTATCAATCGATTGGTAATCTTAATGTTGAATTTAATAATGAAGCAAAATGTATATAGACAACGAAAACTTCGACAAGTGGATGGAACGGCTATCAAAGAAACTCTCCGAAATCGGGCAAGTGGTAAACTTCCTTACTTTACGATAAGCCATAAGACCTATTATCGTGCAGCCGACATCCGGACATTTATTCAAGAAAATACCGATAGTAAGACCCATGAACGGTTCAAAAAGGGAAATCAACTTGATAAGCAAACCGAAGCAAAACAAGGCGAGTAATGTTACCCTCTGATGAAGTGCCGCCACTCCCCATTTAGCAGAAACCGCCTCACTCTATGGCTCGGCTCATTTCGCTAAATGAAGCAAGAGGGAACCGGAAGAGTATCAACCGAAATCCTACCATAATGGTTCACCGAAACGGTGAGAGTTACCAGTTAAGTATTATCTATTATGAATGAAACCACCAAACAGGCAAGCCCCATCGACTTATGAGATCCAGGAGGATGAACAGGGTTATTTTGCGTACCTCAATGGTAAACGAGCTTCGATTACCTATTACCAAAGATTAGATATGCCAACCATCGCCACATTGGGCGATTACATGAGAAACTAAAAAGCAATGAATGATATACCCGACAACAAATCTCCGCAAATCGGATTGTTCTTTACGGCTTTAAATGACCTTTTAAATACCATTCAACAAGCCCTACAGAACCGTACTCCAAACCTGAACGGAGGAAAGTACCTCACTAATCGAGAGGTCTGCCAACTTTTACGTATTTCTTCCCGTACCCTCCCAAATTGGAGGGATACGGGGGAAATAACATTTATCCTGGTTGAAAGGAAAGATTCTGTACAAGGAGTCAGAACTTCGGAGTCTAAAATAGATATATCTTCTAACAAATACTCAAAAGGCTTTATCTAGTAAAGTCATATAGAAAATGATGAATCTTTATTGGTTCACATTTTCTATTTTCTGAAATGTCATACCGAGTATGAGTAGACTGAAAATAATATGGAAATTCTGTTTCTAAAAGCCCTTCTCCACTTAATTCACCAAAACAATGAGTATTTGAGTTTAATTTCAATTTTTTTATCTGTTCAAAAATAGCCTGTTTTATATTGCTACAATCTCCGTCTTGTACAAAACCTATCATTCCTCCAAAATTTTTATCAGTGGAATATTTATTGACAAGAAATCTGTAGACACCCCCATCTTCATATTTTCTATTCTTCTTCATCTTATTGGGATTGTAGACATACTCGAGAATCGAAAATAGTTTATCTTCAAGACATTTACACTCAAATGAAAAGTAATGATTCCAAAGACTACTCCTTATTTTAATATCATAAAATCCCAACAATGCAGAATGTCTATTCTGCGGTTCCAGTTCAACGGTTAAAAGATGGGTTTCTGTAAAAGTGTAATTAGATTCTAATTTTTTACGAATAAACTCTTTTACCGTTCGTTCATTTTTAGTCTTTAGAATATGTTTTTCTTCTTGTGAAATACTATTATATAGGGATGTGATATAATCCAATATTAAATTCGTCCAAAATTCATCTTTATTCCGCAGGGTGTTATTCTTTGCAATCTTAGCAATTAATTCTAAAGAACCTAAGTCTGCTTGATGAGTATCATCTATGTGTACAAAAGTTACTCCCATCTATTGTTCCAATAAATTAGTTAAAAAAACTCTCGCATCTTCAAATGCTTTTGACTTAGACCAATTTTTTATATTATTTTCCCGAACAAAGAATAAACTGTTTTTGGCATATATCCTATCTTTAATCGTATAGATATTAGCATTGCCTATTTCTTTTACTAATTTATTTAAGTGGTAATTAACTACTTGATCGATAGAAATAGTTCGTTTTCCTTTTTTCGATTCAAACTCTATCTTAACACCGACAAAACTAGACGTTAATTTATTATCAATGTATTTAGTGCCTTTAATGCTAACAGTTTCACTAATATGGGGTTTTATAGTGTCGATAAATAAAGATATATATTCATCAATTTCATTAATCTTTAGTTTTCTTGTCTTTAGAAAGAAATCACATACTTTTTGCCGTTCAAACTTACTTAAGCCGTACAGATCAAATATTAGTTGATTTAACATATCCTTACAAGAATCAAAAGATAGTACTCCCTCTGATAATTTTGTCGATATTAAAGAAATCTTTTTTTGTAGCTCTTCGTCATACAGAATAGGAATAGGCAATTTAATGATGTCATTCATTGTTGTTTTAGGGAATGAATCTGAAACTCTTTTTCGATGCCTTATCATTAAATAATAATTAATAAGATCTGAATTAAAAATCGCCGTAAACAAGGGATATAGTTTTGGATCCTGTAGCTGTATGGAATATATATCAAAACAATAATAAGTAGGAGTGTTAGTATATATAGCTCTTAACCTTATACCAGTACGAGGGAACAATATCCTTTTGCCAATATACTCATCATTGGTACGCACCCGTTCAAATACATCTTTATATTTTTCAATATTAGATTGATAGAATTGGTATTTCCCCACGACTTGAAAAGGTTCTATATTGGAACATTCCAAAAAAGGAATACAATAATCATTGTCTTTTTCTTCTTTGCTATATTGTGCTATAAGATTTTCTTTATATTGCTTTTTTTCTTCTTTTGAATATGTTCTCCAACCAATAGGTTGATTTCCACTTCCAAGAATTTGTATACCATTATTAATGGCCACCCCAGTCATACTATCTGAATCTTCAACTAAAAATTGAGATAATGGATCACATTGAGAGTAGATTTTTGCTGTAAGCTTTAGATCTTGTTCATCACCCACAAAATAATCTTTTAGGAATATATCTTGATTTATTAACTCTGATTGCTTGAGCTCTATTAAGTCATTATCTCTTAATAAGACTATTTTAAATAGTTTCGAAAAATCAGTTAGTTTGGGGGTTAAAAAATTAAACACATTATCCTGCTCTGTTTTACCTGAGAAAAGAATAACGGCTGTACTTTCTTTTGCATTTTCAAACAATATATTTTTCACCTCTGACAAATTGTAGAATTTTAATATCCCATATTTGTTGAAGAAAAACTGTTGAAACTTAGTAGATGAATCACTATTGAAATTTGATAAATTTGAAACAAATCCCAACTTTGTTCCATGACTACACCATTCTTGTATCTTTATAAAAAAACATTGGGACAGTTGTTTATTACTTACTATGTCTTTATGATTTTCCCAAAAAGATTCCTCTTCTTCTCCTTCTCGAATTGTTAAGAATGGCGGATTCCCTATTATATACTCAAAAGTATTATTGCCATTTATTAATGATACATCTAAAGCATTGCCATGTACTATATTCGAAGTAAAATCAAATGGGAATATTTTAAAATTTTCTTCGGTTTCTATCTTAGTTTTTATAAAATTCTTTAATTCATCCGGCTTTATTCCATCCAAAAGTTCCAGATATAAAGATAAAATAGCTAATCGCCTTGCATTCTCTTGTTTCTCTATGCCATATATATAGTCTACTAATACCTTATTTCTTTTAACAATATCTTCTACTGAAACATTTAAAAGTAAATTTTCATTAGCTAATAATTTTCGCAATCCAACGACCAGAAACATTCCAGAACCACACGAAGGATCTAAAATTTTACCAGTTTTGTCTATGGTTTCATCAACAATTAATTTAGCTAATCCTTCTGGAGTATAAAAAATACCTTCTTCTGACTGATTTTCGTCAAAGAACATTTCATAAACATGTCCGATAAATTCCGCAGGGATAATATCAAAGCTATATCCAAATAACGAGAGCTGTCCATTTTCAAAATTTTTCCTTTCCAAAGCATCCGCAATCAAACTTAAAGCAGGATCGAGTAAATGTTCCGTTGGAATATGTGGGTTTTCAAAAAGAGAATTATTAAATATATGATTGATTATATCAAATAATTTATTTATATCATTTTTTCTTTGAGATTTTAGCAATTGAATATAAGTGTCATTGTTTGAAAAATAGTGACTATAAAAAAACGAATTTATAATGTGCTTATCTTCAAGAAATTTAATAAATAACGTTCGGTCAATTAATGCTTGAATTATTTCATCACGTTTTTTGCCTTCTGAAATGACTGAAGTGTATATATCTTGTAGCTTTTTTCTTAAAATTCTTAAAGTCTTTACTAGACCACGATCAACCGTTAATCTTTTATTTTTAATATCTTGTTGAACATGTTGATAGGCTTCCCAGAAAAGTCCTGTGTCAAAATTAAATTTAGCAATCTTTTCTAATAATACATTATCTTCCTCATTCCCTGTAAATGAATCTATTTTAACAGGTGGTTTTAGTGGATCAGAAAACGAGTATAATAAATCTAATTTATCTTGATTTCGAACAAACAATAAATCACTCTTATTTTCGTTCCAAATATATTTTCTTATTTCAAATACTTCATCTCCATTTAGGTCTGCTACGTCAACTAATGTAAAAACGCATTGCGTTTTTTCATTAGATGGAGTATATCTAAATATTTTCCCTGCAACTTTTTGAGAAATAGACGAATTACGATCAAACGTAATCTCTATCGGTTTCAACTCTTCATTGAAATCGAAATTTATATGCTCAAAAAATGTCTTACTATTCATCATATCACAAATGTGTTCTATATACAAATATAGATATAATTTTCCTTCTGCAGAAATTTTTCAGAAAATACCTCATCTATATTATTTGATTTTAAGAGGATTACAAATTCACAATTTATATTTCCCCTTAATCCGTTCGGCAAGGTTTGTCATATCCTCATTGATTTTAGTACGGGTTATATCCGCATAGATTTGAGTAGTGGAAATACTTCGATGTCCCAGTGTTTGGCTAATCGTTTCTATAGGAACACCCATTGAAAGACAGAGGGTTGCATAGTTATGCCTTACCATGTGATAGGTCAGCCGTTTATCAATATTGGCTGCCTTGGCTATCTTTCTCAACTGAATATCAGCATTCTCTATTGTGCATAGCCTAAAGACCTTTCCATCAAGACCGGCAATAGCTGTATTCCGGTATTTCTCGATAAGACGCAATGGAATATCAAATAGGGGAATGTAGGAAGCAGTTCCAGTCTTTGGGCGATTTAAGACAATCCACTGTTTGCCATCTTCTTTCCGTACAATATTATCATACCGTAAGTTCTTCAAGTCCGCATAGGCAAGCCCCGTGAATGTCGAAAACAGAAACATATCATGGATAAACCGTTGTGTACCTGATTTAGGGGGAGTTTTCATTAACAAATTCAGTTCGTCATTGATGAGTGATTTGTTTTAAGCTCGGTCTTGTCCAATTCAAAACTCTCAAAAGGCGCACGGGTAATAATTCTCCGATGCAACGCTAACGTATTACCTTGTTTAACAAGACAATCCGAGCCTTAACAGTTCTCGGCTTCATCTTACGTTTTATACGGAAAAAGAAATTCAATGCTTCGATGAAAGGTAAATCAAACTCGGCAAGGGGAATATCCCCTACATGGTATTCTTCCAGAAGGAATTGTTTAAGCTGTTTATAAAGGACTTCATATTGTTTGTGGGTGGATTGTGCTCGGGCTATGCCTATTCTCCCTTTGAAATCTTCCATCATTTCACCGAACAAGACAAGCAACGTTTTCTGTGCGGTGGCAATTCCTTGAAAGGCGTTCTTCACTTCGATAGCGGTTACTTTTCCTGTCCGCTTTATACACTCCAAAGCCGTTCTTCTATTTTCAGCTTTGAGCCGAATTGTGCAATAGAGTTACCGATGATGATTTTACCCACAATCGGGTAAACGGCATTGGGGTTTGTTTCTGTTCTTTCCGTGCTTCCTTCTCGTTTGAGGTAGAAGGATACTTTTAGTTCGTTGTTCATAACGCTCACATTTTAAGTTCGTAAAATTACTTTCAAAATGAGTTATCTGAACAATGTAAACCACAGACAAACAACGCTATAACCAGACGTATAATGTCATTGTTTTGCTCTGTTTTTCGCTTAATGAAACGGGTAACGGTTTAGAAGCGTAAAGTCTGCTCTAATCCGCTTTTTCTTGCTATTTCGCTACTCGGCATCCAAAGACACTAAAAGACATACATTTCTATCAGTCAATCAATTACCCATATTTTCTCTCTTTTTCCTTTTACACTGCTTGTTTTCTGCGTAACTCGATACCTTTTGAGTTACTCCCGAAAGCCTTGCCCTGACGGGGAACAATCGACCCTCCGTAGTCGGGCGATTGAAAAATAAATAACGGTCAATAACAGCAGAGTATACCGAAGCTGCAGCATAAAAGAAAGAATAACATAAAGCCTTTGAAACGGAAGTGGCGGTGTTGGAGCGTAAGATCCAGCTTACGCTCGCGCCACCTAAACCAAAGGCAGGACAGGAACAGACCGACGGCGTACAGCAAAACGGACAACGCGAACAACAGCCGGAAACCGTCAATCCCGATATGAGCGACGATTTTGTCCGCAATCATGTTCTTGTCATAAGGTCGGGCGTATCGGAAGAATCCAAAATGCTGGGTAAAGGAATGAAAATTTAATTTTGTGAATATCTGTAATCACAGGGTGCAATACCTGTTATTTTCTTGAAAATAAGGCTGAAATGCTGTACGTTGGGATAACCTAACTGCCGGGCAACGGCAGCAGGTGTTGTGCCGGCTTTCAACAGCATTCTTTTGGCAACGTCCAGACGTTTGAACTGGAAATATTCCTCCAGCGTCTTGCCTGTTTCAAATTTCAGCAGGTCGTTGAAATAAGACGGAGAAAGACCGAGTTCTTTGGCAAGAGGTTCCGGTGTGGGTAGTTCGCCGTTTTGCAGCTTGCCGGAAGCGATGTAGTCGTTGAGCAAACGTTCCATCTTCTCCAGTATGGCCTTGTTTTTGTTCTCGCGGGTGATAAACTGCCGTTCGTAGTAGCGGGTACAATAGTCCAGCAAAAGTTCGATGTGGCGGGAAAGGATGGTGCTGCTGTGTGTGTCAATCGGATGGTGCAGTTCTTCCTCGACGTTCCACAGGCAGCAGGTCACTTTTTCCGTTTCGCGTTGCGAGAGGTGCAGGGCTTCTTCTTTATAGTAACGGAAGAAGGTATAATTTTTGATATGATTTTTCAGCGACGTGCGGAATAGCAGGTCGGGATGGAACGCCAGGAGATAACCTTTGCCGGGCAGGGTATTGTTCCCGCTCATGCGGAATATTTCACCCGGCGTGAGAAATACCATCGTAGCATTTGAATAGTCGTAATACCTCCGTCCGCAGCAGCAGCAACCGTCCGGACAATCCTCAATGAGCAGGATGGCATAAAATTCGAATTTCACGGCATCCTGTTCCAGCGGCGGATTCTCCAGATTGATAAGGCTTGCCTGTGGATGCAGCGTTTTGCCACCCAGACAACGGTTGCATTCATACACGGTTTTGAGATCCAATGTTTTCTCTTGCTTCATGTCTTTCTCCGTGTTTAATTACATGACATTTTGTGTACGATATTCATTGGGAGTACATCCCACCCGTTTCTTGAACAGGCGGCAGAAATGCTGCGGATACTGGAAGCCCAGCGAATAGGCTATCTGGCTGACGGTATCTTCTGTATCGGAGATGCGTTCTTTCGCTCTTTCGATGACTTTCTCCTGAATGTATTCCTGTGGCGTTTGTCCGGTTTCTTTCTTGAACATGTCACCGAAGTAGTTGGGTGAAAGGCAGAGCTTGCCGGCGCAATATTTCACCGTGGGCAATCCATCTTCTTCAGCATGTGCTCCTTCGAAATATTCATCGAGCAGGCGTTCAAAACGCACCAGTACGTCACGGTTTGCTTTGGTGCGGGTAGCGAACTGGCGCTCATAGAAACGCATACAATAGTTGAGGAGCAGTTCGATATGGTTTACGAGCAATGTTTTACTGTGTTTGTCCACGCCATGTTCCAGTTCCGTCCGGATGATCTTCAGAGAGGTAAGTACGATATTCCGTTCTTCTTCAGACAGATGCAGGGCTTCGTTTACTTCGTACGAAAAGAAGGTATATTTCCTGATCGTCTTTCCGAGCGAGGTCCCCCGCAACAAGTCGGGATGGAAAAGAATGCCGTAAGAGTTTATTTGTATCTGATCGCCGCTTGGAATAATGTCGGCAGTTTGTCCGGGTGCAAAGCAAACGATGGTTCCCTCCTGGTAGTCGTACGTTTGCCTGCCGTATTTGATGTCACAGAGCTTCTCGATTTTCAGGTATAGCGCGTAAACGCCATAATTCCAACGGGTGTAGTCCACCCGCCGGGTAGCCTTGTTCAGATCGATGACGCTGACCAGTGGGTTAAGGGTTTCGAGCCCATATAAATTATTATACAAATCTACACTGTCCAGATTTATTATTTTATCCATATATGCAATTATTTAATTCAGACAAATATATAAGGTATATTAAATTGCCCGAAGTTTACCGCTACAAAGTTAGGAAGTAATTCACCGGCTTCTATAACCTTTATTACTGATATTGCAGGCGGTTTATAACCCCGGTTACAGATGATACCCTCAAATCAGCAAACAGGCTGGGACAGAAGTGCAAAATCTGTAATCGAGGTCATATACGCATCGTATAATCTGTAATTTATCTACCGGCAGCCGGCATGGAAATGCCGAATTTTGCAACATCCCGGAAAGGGAATAAATAACAATAAAGATTTTGGTTATGAAACGATTCTGGTTCTTATCATTTTTACTGTCGACGGTGCTGTCCTTCCCGGCCTGCGGAGGAGACGAACCCGACAATCTTCTGACGCCTCCCGAACAACCCGGGAATCCGTCCGGCGGCGATAATCCCGATCCGGGGAAGAACGCGAAGTATCTTATCGTGTTTGCTTCGCGCAGTGGCAATACGGAGCGTGTAGCCCAGCAGATCCGGACAGTGCTGGACTGCGATATGCTGGAAGTGGAGCCGCAGACGGCATACGAGAGCGATTACGATGCGATGCTCGGCCGTGCCCGCGCGGAACTGGCCGCGATACGGGAAGGGAATTGTCCCGCCGTCAGGACTTCTGTGGAGAGCTTCGAGGGGTATGACCTGGTGTTTGTGGGGTATCCGGTCTGGCACGGTTCGATGGCTACGACGATGCAGGCGTTCCTGCACAATCATGCCTCAAAACTGACGGGCAAGCGTATTGCCCTGTTCGCCACGAGCGGGGGCAGCGGTATTTCCACATCGGTGAATGAGGCGAAGGCACTGTGTGCGGAGGCAGCCGTCGAAAGCAATACGCTGTTGCTGACGTCGCTCACGCAGGTGGAAAGCCGTGTGGCAGCGTGGCTCGGACAGTTGGGCGCAAGCCGTGAAGAAAATAGTAATAACGATAATAATACATCTATGAAAGCAAAAATGACGGTTGGCGGCCGTACGGTTACCGCCACGATGGAAGACCATGCAGCCGGGCGGGATTTCCTCGCGCGCCTGCCTTTGGAAGTGACTTTAGCGGATTTCAATAACACGACGGAGAAGATTTTTTACCCCTCGCCGGCATTGACCATTGAAGGCGTGACGCGCGGTTGCGCACCGGTTGCGGGCGACATCACGATTTATGTGCCCTGGGGCAATGTGGCTATTTTCTGCAAGAACTGGCCGCAGAGCCGTGACCTGGTCCGAATCGGGCATATCGACGGGGACGGCATCAGCGCACTGAGTGCTTACAGCGATGAGGTGGTTGTGAAATTTGAAAGGAATTGACGACAAACACAGGAAACAAAAATCAGACTGCTGGTAATCGTGCTGTTCGTTGGCCCGGCATGTGCCATGCAGGTCTGTGTCGTTAACAGCGGCTCTGCATAAGCAGCATAAAGTCATAGATCAAAAACAGGTAATCAGATGGATTCCCGCCTGCCGTCATCTGGGGCTGGGTGTTTTGCCGTGGAGTCCGCTTGCCGGAGGAGTGCTTGGCGGAATATTGCAGAAGGAGGTGCAAAGCGAACGTACTTCCGCCGTGAAGTCGCAGATGGAGGGCTTGCGTCCCCGTCTGGAAGCCTATGAACAGTTGTGCCGTGAAATGGGACGGGAACCAGCCGGGGTAGCTCTTGCGTGGCTGTTGAATAATCGGGTGTGACGGCTCCCGTAATTGGTCCGCGAACGGTGGAACAACTGAAGGGTAATTTGCGGGCAGTCGGGGTCAAGTTACCGGATGAGGTCATCGCCCGGCTTGACGGGATATGGCCCGGCCCGGGCGGGGAAGCTCCGGAGGCTTATGCGTGGTAAACCAAGGGGACGTGTCCCTCTTGCGAAACGTACACGTCCCTTCCGGTGGAACAAAGGGACGGGGGCATTGTTTCACCCTCCGCCGTCACCATATTTCGTTATATTTCCGTATCTTTGCATAAGATAAGCTGCACCTCGGCATAAAAAATGAACTTGTTCATTTTATTCTGCTCTCGGTTTGCATTATCTTTGCTACAGCAAAAAAAAATTTCCGCCATGGACTTAACCGTAAAACAACCGTTCCCCGGGCTCCCGCGCAAAATGCCGATCGGCATCCAGAGTTTCGAAAAACTGCGCCGCGAAGGCTTCGTATATGTCGACAAAACCGCGCTGGTCTACCGCCTAGCGAATACGCCGACGCCCTATTTCCTGAGCCGCCCCCGGCGGTTCGGCAAGAGCCTGCTGCTCTCGACGCTCGAAGCCTATTTCCTCGGCAAACGCGACCTGTTCCGTGGTCTCGCCATCGAGCAACTGGAGACGGAATGGGCGCCGCACGCCGTGATCCACCTCGATCTGAATGCCGAACGCTACGACAGCTACGACAGCCTTGTGAAAATGTTGGAGTATCAGCTAAGCGAGTGGGAAGAACGCTACGGAAGCAGCGGGAAAGGGAATTCCTATTCCACCCGTTTTATGGAGGTGATCAAGGCGGCCTATGCCCGGACAGGCCGCGGCGTAGTGGTACTCATCGACGAATATGACAAACCGCTGCTGCGCAGTTTCGACAATCCCGACTTGCAGAAGGATTTCCGCGAAACGCTCACCGCCTTCTATACCGTGCTGAAAAGTGCCGACCCATGGCTGCGATTCGTGTTCATCACGGGGGTAACGAAGTTTGCGCAGATGGGTATTTTCAGCAACCTCAACCAGCTGAACGACATCAGTTTCGATGCCGACTATGCCATGCTCTGCGGACTGACCCGCGAGGAAATCGAGGCTACGTTTGCACCGGAGCTGCAACTGCTGGGCGAAACGAACGGACAGGCCCGCGCGGCAACCCTCGCGCGGCTCACCCGCTTGTACGACGGCTACCATTTCAGCCGCGGACACCTGCCGGGGGTCTTCAACCCGTTCAGCGTGCTGAGCGTGATGGCCAAACGGCAGTACGATAACTACTGGTTTTCGACGGGCACGCCCACGTTCCTGGCCGATATGCTCCGCGAAACGGACTACGACCTGCGGGTATTGGACGGCGTGCAGGTGCCCGCCGCCATGCTCACCGACGACCGCGCCGACCGCCGCAATCCCGTCCCGATGATCTACCAGAGCGGATACCTCACGGTCAAGGATTACGACGAACGGTTCCAGGAATATACGCTCGGTTACCCGAACGACGAGGTGCGCTACGGCTTCCTCAATTTTATCACGCCGTTTTACACACCCATACCACAAACCGAAACGACGTTCTACATTGGAAAATTCATCCGTGAACTGGAAAGCGGCGACGTCGATGCCTTCCTCACGCGGATGAGGGCTTTCTTTGCCGACATCCCGTACGAGCTGAACGACCGCACGGAGCGCCACTACCAGGTAATTTTCTACCTTATCTTCAAACTGATGGGACAGTTCAGCGAAGCTGAGGTCCACAGCGCCCGCGGCCGCGCCGATGCCGTGGTGAAGACCGCCGACACGGTATACGTCTTCGAGTTCAAGCTGGGCGGTACGGCCGAGGAAGCCCTCGCACAGATCGACGACCGTGGTTATCTGATCCCCTACACCGCCGCCGGCCGCCGTATCGTCAAAGTCGGCGTCGGGTTCAGCGCCACGGAGCGCAACATCGACCGCTGGATCGTCGCAGAGGGATGAAGTCAGCGACGGGTCCTTTGATTTAAAACCTGCCGCCGACCTCGCCACGAAATAACCCCACCCCAAAGCGACACGTGGCTTCCGGTGAAACAATGCCTCCGTCCCTTTGTTTCATCGGTTTACTCATAATGTCAGATCAAACCGTTGTTCGATATCTCACTGCGGCAACCGTCCCGCTCAGAGTCCCAGCTGCCTCCCTTGACGACGTACGAACCGCCGCGGGTGTCGGCGGGCGGGGTGAAACGATAGCTGTTTTATTTCATTGAAAGAGAATAAAAAAGTGCCGCTCATCGTTTCGCGTGAACGGCACTTTCCGTCGGTTTTGTAACCGGAATTGGATCTACCATAACCCGGTTCCCACCGTTTTAGAACACTCCAACTCCAATAGCCCCCTTTTGGCATCGAGGCCACCGCCGTAGCCCGTGAGTTTATGATTACTGCCGATTACCCGGTGGCAGGGCACAAAGATAGAGATGGGATTGGTGGCATTTGCCGATGCGACTGCACGCACAGCCTTTGGGTTATGGATGCGGCGGGCAAGTTCGCCATAAGACAGGGTCGTTCCGTATGGTATTTTCATCAGTTCTTCCCATACGGTGCACTGAAATTCCGAACCGGTAAAGACAACGGGAATGTCGAATGTCTTACGGCGTCCGGCAAAATATTCTTCGAGTTCCCCGATCGCCCGTTCGATGGTGCCGGAAGTTCCCTCTTCATACTTCGCATTCAGATGCCGCTGTATGCGGCGGTCTATCGTCGCGCGGCGTTTCTCCACCGCCCAGTCACAAATACATAGCTTATCGCCGTAAGAACCGACAAGCATATCGCCCACGGGCGATTGATACCGTGTAATCTTTATAGTTTCCATATTGTTCCTTTTATGGTTATAATATTCTTTCATACATACTTTACATGGTCTGTATCCGGCTTGTAAGGCTTCCTCAAGCGTGTCGTAAAACACGATGTTCCTTTCCAGAGGCTTTGCCGGACAATCCGGTGTGCAGACGATTTTCGTTGTTCTGACGGCAACGAAGAATTTACCGCGATAATTCGCGTCTCTATTTCTTACCGCTTTTATCTTTTCTTCTGTTTTCATCGTACTTGTTGTTGGTCGGTGCATAATCTTTCATTCCCTCTATCGCGCCTCCGGCCACAGCCCAGAAGTAAAGGCTGGCTATCGAAGCATAAGGCGAGAACCGCTTTTTATATCGGTCGAACAGTTGCCTGTTTTTAAATAAGACACCTCTGTCTCATTATAAACAAAAATATTACAGTCGGTCATCAGCTTGCTTATTGCGGAAATATTTATTGGAGTCCGCCGGAGCCTCATTCCGGTTGGAATCATCGTATTCCCTTACGACAGACGCAACGGTGATTCGGTAACTTTCAAAAAGTCTTTCACGCCCTTCCGATTGATTCATGCGGTGGTGAAGTTCATTGCGCCACTTTTTGACGGCTTCTTCGTTCTCCCATACATTCAGCGACAGCAGCTTGCCTTCTTCATTCAGACTGCCGAACCGTTCGGAACGAATAAAACCCTTCGCATCCGAAAGCAACGGTTTTAATCGGGCGGCAAGTTCAAGATAACGTACCTTGCCCTCTGCCGTAGACGTTACTTCAAAAAGAACGACCACTTTTTCGTTGCCGTTTTCTGTATTCTTTATCATTTGTCTCTATGTTTTTAGTTGTTTCCGTCCTATGGTTCTTCTACAATCTTTGCTGCCATTTTCCGGGCGTTTTTCAAATCACCTGCGATGATGTATCTCAATAACTTCTCGTGAGAAGTTTGTGAATTGACGAAGCAATCCGTACTGTCATAAATGCGATTGAATTCGGAAAGCAGATGAGCGGAAGCAGAACGGTAAATGTCTGCCAGTATCCGGTTGCGAGTGGCATCGGCAATGGCGATGTGAAAATTCAGGTCGGCTTCGATACATTCTTTCAACAAGCCGTTTTTCGCATTCGTTTTTCTTGCTTCAAGAGAGGACTGCATTCGTTCTATATCTTTTTCCGTTCTCCGGGCCACGGCTTTCTCCACGATTGCAATATCCAATATTTTCCTCACTTCATCGAGTTCCGTCCGGTCGGCATTTCTCATTTTTATGCTGCCATCATCATTATCAGACGGTTCGGCGACAAATGTCCCCGAACCTTGCCGGACTTGGACAACACCCATATTTACCAACAATTTTACCGCTTCACGGATGCTCGACCTTCCGACTCTGAAAGTTTTCATCAACTCCGGTTCGGTTGGGAGCTTATCTCCAATTCCATAGACACCTTCCGTGATTTGTTGTCTCAACTGCTCGGCAACCATATCCGCCAAAGACTTCTTTTGTATAATCATATATCTACCTCTGTTTTATTCATCATATCATCAGATGATTTACAAAAGTATATATTTTTATCTGACAGGCAAAATATTCGGTGATAATATTTTGAGATATTGATGTTTTACACCGCAAAACGCAAACAAAAAACTTGATTATTTGATAGACTATTGATTACAACATCTTGACACTTACGTTAGCTATATTGATAATGTCAATTTTTGTGGAATATATTTGGGGGATTTTCTCATTCTTTTCCAGGAATATTATTGCCTTTGTCCCTTGAATGTATAGAAATATTTAACCCATCATAAATATCTGCATCATAAACAAAATTACCGACTTTATAATCTGTGCTCATATCCTTTATTAATTTTTTTCACACGTATTACGGTATTTACCAGCAAATAGCCTTTTCCCTCTTTCTGTATAATACTTTATGAAATCACCTTTACGAGAGATGTACGTATCCCGATTGTGTTCATATTGTTTCCATAGAGCAGTTCCGCCTCTTCGTTGTACCAATCTGTCCAGGAAGCGTTGTGCCTAGTCAGGACAATAGGGAACAATTGCCATAATTCCCCCAATAACATTTCCGAAAGTAATCTGCTTTCATTTCTGTCCGTGTACCCGTACTCCTTGCTTTGTCCCATAATACTTTATGCTCATTTTAGTAACTTACGACTGCTATTATCACCACTTTCCAATATACTCATTTGATGAATGGCTATTTGGTTTAGCTTAACAAGACGCTCTCTTTGTGTCATATTCTGTTCGATGAACACGGCATTCAGGTTCTCCATATTCGACAAGCAGATAAGTTCGTTGATAGTAGCATAATCCCGAATATTACCTTTCAGTTCGGGATTGGCTTCTCTCCATTGTTTTGCTGTCATACCAAACATCGCCACGTTCAGCACGTCAGCTTCATTGGCATAAATAATACTTGATTGTGCCGGTGTGACTTCTGCCGGAATAAGGTTTTGCTTTATGGCATCAGTGTGTATGCGGTAATTGATTTTCGACAATTCACGTTTTGCTGACCAACCGAGCAACCTTTGTTCTTCAGTCTTTAGCCGCTGGTATTCCTTAACCAGAAGTAATTGGAATTTAGGAGAAATCCACATACCAAAATGATATGCTATATCCCGATGTGCATAGGTGCCACCGTAGCGACCAGCCTTAGAACGGATGCCGATTGCATTGGTTCGTTCTATCCACGTTTTCACCGAAAGCACGAAATTGTTGCTTCCTGCCGCATTTTTAATTGTACCGAATTCGGTACAATTAAAATCAGGGTTATACAGCATTTCCCATTCGCCAAGATATTCAATAGTGCTTTTAAGGCTAAGCCAACGGAAGATGATATGCTCCTGCAGTTGGCTTCGTGCCATGTCTGTAAGGCTGATGTAGTCTTCTTCATTGTACTTGACAACGCTGATATCTGTATTTTGAACGGTAATTTTTGCCATTGTAATCGATGCATTGAGTTTCAACCATAAAGGTCACTATAATTTGCGAGATTATATCCTTTTTAATGGACTATTTACAAAGATGGATGCAGATTTTACGATAACAAGCATTGTTCTTTCAGATAATTATTCACTCTTTATAAGCATAAAGAGTTATTTGACAGCATAGCATAGTAATCCACTAAAATTCAGACTGTTACTAAACCGGTTACTAAATCGTTACCTCTATTTCTCAAATATTCCGCTAAAAGTTTATTCCTCAATCGCTTAAGTTAGACCAATGAAAATCTAAAATAAGATGGTTATGTATAGAAGAGATTTTCTGCCACCGTATGCCTTGATGTATAAAGAAATACGTTTGTTTCTGTAATTGAGGTCATAACAGGTAAGAACATCTGTAATTTGTCTACAAGGGAAATAGTTCCTTTGCCCGAACTTTGCCAATGAAAAACAAAAATAAAAGAATGTGGCAAAGAAAGTTTTGATTTTATCATCCAGTCCGCGTCGCGGAGGAAATTCCGACAGGCTTTGCGATGAATTCATGCGTGGAGCAGCGGAGAGTAATAACGAGGCGGAGAAAGTATTTCTCCGGGATAAGACAATACATCCTTGTTTGGGATGCAGTGCATGCAGTCAATACCACAAGCCCTGTCCGCAAAAAGACGATGCTGCTGAAATTATCGGCAAGATGCTGAAAGCCGATGTAATCGTAATGGCTACTCCCGTTTATTTTTATGCGATGAGTGCGCAGATGAAAACTCTGATCGACCGTTGTTGCGGTCCTTATACGAAAATGAAAAACAAGGAATTTTATTTCATTGCCACCGCAGCAGAGGAAAATCCGGCGATAATGGAACGTATCGTAGCCAATTTCAAAGGGTTTCTCGATTGTCTGGAGTACCCGACAATAAAAGGCACACTGTTTTGCGGAGGCGTCTGGCATCCGGGAGAAATAAAAGGAAAGCCAGTTTTGCAAGAAGCATACGGGATGGGACGAAGTATATAGGATATTATGAAAAGGAAGGATCTCATTGCTGAAAATACGGCTATTCCCGTAAAGCCGACCGAACGGTATGCCATACTCGACATCCTGCGCGGATTGGCTTTATTGGGTATTGCACTGGCCAACTTTCCGGAGTTTTCTTTGTATTCCTTTCTTCCGGCCAAAGCGGCGGATGCAATGTCTACAGCCGGAATCGACTGCATCGTACATTACTTGCAATACATCTTCATCGACGGCAAATTTTACACGATATTCTCGCTGCTGTTCGGCATTGGCTTCTCAATTATCATCGCCAATGCAATGAGAAAAGGTGCCGATGGATTCCGTATTTTCTACCGGCGGATGTTTGTTTTGCTGTTGATCGGTTTTCTGCACCTGATGTTTCTCTGGAGTGGTGATATACTGATGTTATACGCATTGCTGGGTATGCTACTGCCACTATTCCGCAACGCATCGAACCGGGCGTTGTTGAGATGGACTTTCGCTTTGTTGGCAATTCCCGTGGCAGTGGACTTTATCGTGGAGTTCTTTGGCATTTACCCGTCAGCACCGGTCGTGGAACTTCAACAGTTCTATTGTGCTAAATATGGTATTACGGACGAGAATTTCGCTTTTTGGTTGCGTGATGCGGAACATTACGGCGGAACATTCGAGTTTCTGATTCAAGGTGCGTTGGTACGTGTGCAGGAGTTTATCGACGGAAACCGTTACTTCAAGGTCATGGGATTGTTCCTTTTGGGTTTTTATATCGGGCGCAATCGCTTTTATACTGATTTGGAAAGCCGTAAGCCACAACTAAAGCGTATAGTACGTTACGGATTCATCATCGGGCTGCCGTTGTCATTTCTCTATGCGTGGAGCGCGATGAATAGCCGTCCGTGGGGATCGGGCACACACGCCGTACTCTATTTTGTCAGCGTGTTCCCGCTGGGTTTCGCATACGTGGCCGGCATCTGTCTTTGCTTTCTCCATTGTCCGCAGTGGAAGGTTTTTCGTTTTTTCTCAATACCGGGGCGTATGGCACTTACCAATTATATCAAGCAATCCGTATTCGGTATGTTGCTCTTCTACGGAATAGGGTTCGGTTTCGGAGCCGGTGTGGGACTGGCTTATGTTGTTCTGATTGCTGCCGGAGTATGGATTGTGGAAGCATTGTTCAGCGGTATGTGGCTGCATCATTGCCAATTCGGGCCATTGGAATGGATATGGCGGATGCTGACTTACGGGAAAGTATTCAGACTCGTCAAAGAACGGAACGAATGATGGTGCAGGCAGGGAAAACAGAAGGTCTGCTGGCGCTGATCCGTGAGGGTAAGCCAATGACACTGAAACAACAGTTACGTCTGACAGTGCAACTCAGTATTCCGGCTGTCATCGCGCAATTATCCTCCATTGTCATGCAATATATCGATGCGGCGATGGTGGGAAGTCTTGGTGCCGAAGCGTCCGCTTCCATCGGGTTGGTTTCAACGACGACCTGGCTTTTCTGGGGGCTGTGCGTGGCTGCCGCTACGGGATTCTCCGTACAGGTAGCGCATAAAATCGGCGCAGGCGATATGCGGGGCGCACGTGCGGTGTTGCGGCAGTCGCTGACGGCCACACTTGTTTTCAGCTTGTTGTTGGCAGCACTCGGTGCGGCAATCAGCGGTGCGCTACCCGATTGGCTGGGAGGTGATATTTCCATTCGTCATGAAGCGACGCTTTATTTTTGTATCTTCTCACTCTTTCTGCCTGCCTTGCAGATGAATTTCCTTGCAGGCGGCATGTTGCGGTGCAGCGGCAATATGCACGTGCCGAGTGTGGCGGGCGTGGCGATGTGCATACTGGATGTCGCATTCAATTTCTTTCTGATTTTTCCTTCACGCGAATGGAATGTAGCGGGCGTCTCCTTTACTGTGCCGGGCGCAGGACTGGGCGTGGGCGGCGCGGCATTGGGTACGGTCGCCGCCGAAGCGGTAATTGCCGGAATATTGCTGTGGTATCTTTGGAATCGTTCCGATGAATTGAAGCTGACCGGAGAACCAGGCTGTTTCCGGCCGCAAACAACGACTTTGAAAAAGGCTTTTCGTATCGGCTTCCCGATGGGTATGGAGCATATCGTTATTTGTGGCGCGCAAATTATGACGACGGTTATTGTGGCTCCGCTGGGAGTCTTCGCCATCGCAGCCAATTCGTTTGCTATTACGGCTGAAAGCCTTTGCTATATGCCCGGTTACGGGATTGCCGATGCCGCCACGACATTGGTCGGACAAAGTTTCGGTGCCGGACGTTGGAGATTGACTCGTAGTTTCGCCCGCATTACGGTATTCATGGGCATGGGTATCATGGGGTTAATGGGTGTAGTCATGTATTTATTCGCACCCCAGATTATCGGTTTGATGACTCCCGTTGAGGAAATCCGGCAATTGAGCGTGATGGCCCTGCGTATCGAGGCGTTTGCCGAGCCGATGTTTGCAGCCTCGATTGTCGCATACGGTGTCTTTATCGGGGCGGCTGATACCCTTATGCCGTGTCTGATGAATTTTTTCAGCATCTGGGCAGTCCGTCTGTCATTGGCCGCGTTGCTCGCTCCGGCATTGGGGTTGAAAGGGGTATGGATTGCCATGTGTGTCGAATTGTGTTTCCGGGGTGTGATCTTCCTTGTCCGTCTGAAGTGGGAACGATGGATGAAAAAAGTATGAGATGACTTCTGTAATTGGGGTTATACAACCTGTAATTCGTCTACTGAGCCGCTTTACAATCTCTTGTAACTTTGCAATATGAACAAAATAAGAAATAGTAATCATTAAAATTACATCCGTTATGAGACAGATAATCGTTTTAACCGCTGCTTTCCTCTCTCTCTTCGGTCTGACGGAAAGTCCGGCGCAAACCCATCAAAGCAATCGAAATGATGTTTCTATGAATAGCGAAATCAGAATCAGCATAGGTGATACCCACTATACGGCTACACTGGAAGACAACTCGACGGCAAGGGCTTTTGCAGCTTTGCTTCCCGTGACAGTCACCATGACTGAAATGAACGGAAACGAGAAGTATTACAACCTAAGCGGTAACCTGCCGGCCAATCCATTTCGTCCGGGCACTATTCACGCAGGTGACCTGCTTTTGTGGGGAACGAATACGGTTGTTCTTTTCTATGAAACCTTTTCATCGGGTTACAGCTATACCCGTTTAGGGGAAATAGCCGATCCCGATGGATTGGCCGCTACACTTGGCCGTGGCAATGTGAAAGTTACTTTCTCTCCACAATAATAATGTCTGCAGATGGAAAGAAGAAATTTCATAAAGAACAGTTTGCTGACAATCGGAGGATTAATGCTTGGAGGGGCTGCCGCATTCAGATACAAAAAAGAACAAGAAATGAAAGATGATTTTTTGCCTCCTGCCATTGAAACAGTACATCAGGGAGCAGGAAGGAACGTACTCGTACTGATGAGTGCCGGAACAAGACACGGAAATACGGACCGGCTGATGGATGCTTATATCAAAGGGTTAGTAGAAAAAAATCATACCGTGACAAAAGCCTATTTGGGTAGCATAAGGCTGGAAGGATGCCGTGGATGCGGGGCCTGTCAAAGGAACGGCCACCGTTGTGTCGTGCAGGACGGTATGCAGCAGATTTATCCACTGTTTGCGGCGTGCGATACGGTGGTCATGGCTTCGCCCCTCTATTTCTGGACAATAACCTCACGTCTGAAAGCCTTTATCGAACGCTTGTATGCCATATCGGTAGAAGACAAATATCCGGTCAAAAACACGGTACTGCTGATGACAGCCGGGGATGACGGTGAGGCCACCTTTAATCAGGCTTTGGGCTATTTCCATATCATCAGTGGTGTATTGGGAGGACAAGAGGCAGGAACTTACCTTGCCGGAGGTTGTACAGGATGTGAGAAGACGGCACGCAACATTGCGCCTGAACATCTTGATAATGTGTACCAAATGGGATTGAATTTATAATAATTTATTTGATAAATAATATGCAACAGATTAAAAACAAAGAATTTGGAGGTGAACGTCCTTTGTTCGGGTCCCACGATCTCCGTTTGGAGAATGTGATTATCCGGACCGGTGAATCGGCTATCAAAGAGTGTAGCAACATAGAAGCGTCCGAGTGTCGCTTTGAGGGTAATTATCCTTTCTGGCATGTACATGGCTTCAAAATAGACCGTTGTTATTTCGATGTCGGAGGTCGCTCGGCTTTGTGGTATTGCGACCACCTGAAGATGACCGACACGATAATTGATGCACCGAAAATGTTCCGTGAGATGAGCGAAATCGACATCGAGAACGTAACGATGAACGATGCCGATGAGGTATTCTGGCGTTGCAACGGTATCCGCATCAAGAATCTCAAATTACACGGAGGTACCTATCCTTTCATGTTCAGCAACGACATCTATGTGGATGGGCTGGAAAGCGACAGCAAGTATGTATTCCAGTATGTAAAGAATGTGGAGATTCATAACGCCAGGATTACGACAAAGGATGCTTTCTGGGAGGTGGAGAATGTCACCATCTACGATTCCGAGCTCAACGGCGAGTACCTCGGCTGGCACTCTCATAACCTGCGTCTGGTGAACTGTCACATCACCGGCGAGCAGCCCCTCTGCTATGCACACGACCTTGTGCTGGAAAACTGTACCTTCGATCCCAAATGCGACCGGGCATTCGAATACAGTACGTTGCAAGCCGATATACGTGGGACGATTACGAATATCAAGAATCCGATGTCGGGACGTATTGTAGCGGACGAGTTCGGTTCGGTGACGATTGACGAGAACATCAAGGCTCCTGCCGATTGCGAAATTCGTCTCAGGGATGAGTGTACCTGTTTCAGTGATTAAAGCGAAAAGGCATGAAATACAACTTTGATAAACTAATTTCACGGCGAGGGACCGATTCTTATAAATGGGACAGCGCAAAGAACGAGGAAGTATTGCCGATGTGGGTGGCTGATATGGATTTCCATACAGCCCCCGCAATCGTCGATACCCTGCGCCGCCGGGTGGAGCATGGTATCTTCGGCTATACCCGTGTACCCGACAGTTACTACGAAGCTGTTACGGACTGGTTCGCACGTCGTCACAATTGGACAATTGACCGTGAATGGATTATTTATACCTCTGGGGTAGTACCAGCCGTATCGGCAATCATTAAAGCATTAACCACACCGGGCGACAAAGTGTTGGTACAAACCCCTGTGTATAACTGTTTCTTTTCGTCCATCCGCAATAACGGATGTGAAATCGTAAGCAGCCCTCTGTTGAAAACGGGCGATACATACAGAATAGATTACGACGATTTGGAACAAAAGGCGGCTGATGAAAAGGCTAAAGTGATGCTGCTCTGTAATCCTCACAATCCTGCGGGACGTGTATGGACGAGAGAAGAGCTGATGCGTGTCGGAGATATTTGCTTACGGCATGGTGTAACGGTCGTGTCGGATGAAATACATGGCGAGTTGGTATTTCCCGGATATATCTATACGCCTTTCGCATCATTGTCGGACGGGTTTTTACAACATTCTGTAACTTGCATTTCACCGAGTAAAGCCTTCAATATTGCAGGTTTGCAGATTGCCAACATGGTCTGTGCAGACGAAGAAATGCGTAGAAAGATAGATAAGGCTATCAACATTAACGAGGTGTGCGATGTGAATCCTTTTGGTGTCATAGCCACGATAGCAGCATATAACGAGGGAGAGGAATGGTTAAGGCAACTGCTGGAATACCTGTATGAAAATTATATCCGTATGCGGGATTTCTGCCGGGAATATTTGCCGGATTTTCTGATTACGAGGTTGGAAGGTACTTATCTGGTATGGATGGACTGTCGTAAACTGAAAAGAACTTCGGAAGAATTGGAGAAAGTGTTGATTGAAGAAGCCGCGCTACACCTGAATGCAGGATCGATGTACGGAGTGGAAGGTGAAGGATTCATGCGTTGGAATATTGCCTGTCCCCGTGCAAGACTGTTAGACGGGCTGGAGCGGTTTCGACAACACGCTCTGCTCCTTCTGCAATGAAGAGAACGACCGCAAAGCCGTTTTCCGCATTCCGCGTTATGTACGTATCTGCCTGCATGTCTTATGCGAATATATCCCGAAAGAGGAAATGCCGGAAAGTTGCGCCCCCAATTCGGTTTTTGCATATCGTCATAGGATATATCGACGCGGAGTGGGACATTACGGCGCTTCTTGTCCGTCGAAGCTCTTTACGAGCAAACAACGTTAGACGGGAGTAGTTATCGAATTGGTGGAGAGGACATCGAGCGACGCAAGGGCGACAACCACCCATTTCCTCGAAAAAATGCGCGAGGGCCTGAACCTGCGGATGCAACGCGACGATGAAAAAGAGCAGGAGCGGCGACGCTGATTAAATAATGCGGATAGAAAATTCTGTCCGCATTTTGCATAAACTCAATTGTCGATTTTGCTATTTCCAAGAAAATTACTACACTTGCATAGAGTTGTTCGACGAGATGCAAAGCGCAGCAGCTCAACGCAGTTACACAGTTGCCCAATCGTTACCGGCAACTTTCTTTCTCTCAACTTCACACTGTCATTCAGACAGATACACGAAAGTTTCTTATCCAATGAAAAGATAATACAAGATACGTAAGTCTGCTGCAAGGAGAGACGGTAAAGCCGTTTTTCAATAAATTTTACTCTCCTTACGTTACAAGCGTATTTAAAAGTTTTACTCTGACAAAAGCAGTCATCTTCCAAGCCCGTCTTGATATAATGCGCATTAATATCACTGTAAATATCATTCTTAACAATTAAAATAAATTAATATTGCCGTTGAAGATTCAAAAGATTAAATTTCAGATAAAAGCAAACTGGATTATGGAATTATTTATATTTTTGTAATGCTGCTGTATTCAAAACATTAATTAATGAGATTCATATTACGAAACTCCGCCCTGCGTCTGCGGATTTTATTTCTGATTGTGAGTATTATGTTCGTCAGGACGATTCAAGCCCAGGACGATCAGACGTTTAATCTCCAAAACGATTATCTGTTGGTCATCAATACTTATATTGCGGATGCCCCATGGAGCAATGCCCTGATAGAACCCATCCAGAGATGGGTCTCTGTCAAGCGCGATGTAGCCGTTTTCGTAGAACATCTCAATATGCTGTTTATAAACGATACCGCAGAATTCAATATGGTGACAGACTCGCTTTTCGGTAAATATGCAGAGAGGGCTCCGAAAAGCGTGCTATTGCTCGGAAACGCTGTCTTACCGCTGAGAGACAAGATCCGCGCCCATTGGGGTGATATACCGTTAATTCTCTGTGCGGAAGAGGATTTTTTCGGCCCCGATTCGTATTATATCAACCGGCATGCGATACCTGAGGAAGAACGCGTGCCACTCACCGCACTCGCAGACAGTTACAACATGACAGTCTTGCAGACAAAAATGTTTCCACGGGAAAATGTGGAACTGCTAAAACGAATGATTCCCGGATTGAAAGAGGTGTTGCTTATCGGAGACGGACGTTATGTAAACCAACAATTGGATTACGACACAAGGCGCATGATAAAGCAGGAATATCCGGAACTTACATACCGTTTCCTGTCAGCTGCAGATATATCTTTGGAGGAATTGATGACTTTACTGAGAAAGACCGATACTACTTCGACCGGAGTACTTTTTTCCTCGTGGTTCCAAAAATCGGATATAGCCGGAATTCCCGTACTCAATGCAAATTCATTTCGTGTAATCGCCAACCTTGATGTACCGGTCTTCGCCCTGAAAAATGCCGTTATGGATAACAGTGGTATGGTCGGAGGTTGTTTTTACGACAACAGCATTTTCGAAAACCATTTAAAACAGACTGTTTTATCAGTCCTAGCAAATACTTCCCCCCGGGAAATTCCTTTTTTCATACCCTCGGAAGCCATTCCTACCTTCAATTACCCTTCGCTGTTGCTAAAGGGAATCTCTGTGGATAAATGCCCTCCGGGCAGTCTCTTCGTTGACAGGCCACAGTCTTTCTACCAACAGTATAAAGGCTTAATTATAGCTATTCTGGTAACAGTACTGATAATTTTTATATTCCTGTACCAACGCATCCGGACGCTGAAAATCCTCAATGAAGCACAGCAACAGCAAATGGCAATAAGCCGTGAATTAGCGAACCTCTTTGACAATATGCCCGTCAGTTACATGAAGGCAAAACTGCTACGCGATGCTTCCGGAGAGATTGCCGATATGGAAATCCACCTGACAAATAACCGCTTTACTGCGAATTTCGTTGGTGAGGTAAAACCGGATGATTACCGGGCAAACGATATTTTCGGCGCGGATCTGCACCTTGCACTGCGTTTGGCAGATATGGCGGACTCAGAAAAGAGAGCTGTCACCTATACCCAATATTTTTCCAAACAGGACTTCTTTCAGAACATCGTGATAACCCCTGCTACACAAGAAGGGTATGTAGATGTATATTATGTCGATGTGACGGAATTGCATAACGCCCAGCAGAAACTCGACAATATAAATCACAAACTGGCAATGGCACTCGATGTTGCCAATATTGTACCCTGGAACTGGAATTTACGCGAGCACAAGATTCTTTGCGACGTAAACCGCCCGATTGAACTGAGCGATGCGGGCCATCAAGTGGATGCAGAAAAATTATCGGTTCCGGACACACAGTATTTTTCCAAAATTCATAAGGAAGACCGCAAGCGGGTAGAACGGGCTTATAGTGATCTGATCGAAGGCCGTATGGACAAAGTGTGCGAGGAATACCGGGTCGTAACACACGATGAGACCGGATACAAGCTCGATTGGGTTGAAGCGAAAGCTACAGTAGAAAAGCGTGATGCCGACGGTAAGCCGCTTACTTTGGTCGGTTCTTCTCTGGTGATCACCCAACGGAAAAGGATGGAACAGGAGCTGATCGATGCGCGCGACAAGGCCGAAGAATCGAACCGTCTTAAATCTGCGTTCCTCGCCAACATGAGCCATGAAATACGCACACCTCTGAATGCTATCGTCGGATTTTCAGGACTGCTCAATTCGGCAGATCATACGGAAGAACGGGAAGAATATGTTAAAATCATCGAGAATAATAACGAATTGCTGCTTCAGCTTATCGGAGACATACTCGACCTGTCGAAAATTGAAGCCGGCACGCTGGAATTTACAAAGACCCCCGTTGATGTAAACGCATTGATTGAGGAAACCGTCAGATCGTTGCAACTACGGGCCGAATCCAAGGGGCTCTCAATCACCTTCAAGGACCGGCTGCCCGAATGTTCCATTCTCACAGACCATAACCGACTGAATCAGGTACTGATCAATCTGATAACCAATTCAATTAAATTTACCAAGAAAGGGAGTATCACGGTCGGCTATACGTCGGAGAAAAACGGTCTGCTTCGTTTTTACGTAACGGATACAGGATGCGGTATCGCACCGGACAAACAGGCCGATATTTTCATGCGTTTTGTCAAATTGGACAATTTCGCACAGGGAACAGGACTCGGTTTATCAATTTGCAAAACCATCGTAAACCGAATGGGAGGCGAAATTGGCGTGGAATCCGAGCCGAGCAAAGGATCAACTTTCTGGTTCACGGTCTGCAATGAGCCAGTCAAACTCGATAAAAAACAGATTAAGGAATATACGCTTCAAGCGGTAACAAAAGACCAAGTAACGATTCTTATCGCTGAAGACAACGTCAGCAACTTCAAACTCTTCGAAACGATCCTCAGAAAGGATTACCATATCCTTCACGCGTGGAACGGAGAGGAAGCCGTGGAATTATTTAAGACCCATAATCCGCATATCGTGTTGATGGATGTAAATATGCCTGTTATGGACGGATATGAAGCAACGGAGGAAATCCGCAAGATTTCGGCCGACGTTCCTATCCTCGCGGTTACAGCCTATGCCTATGCCTCGGACGAACAGCGGATTCTCAGCAAAGGATTCGACGGATACACTGCCAAACCGATTAACCCTACTATACTGCGATCGAAGATCGTCGAATTACTCAGCAAAAAGTTGATACTGCTGTAAGCAGGCCAGATTGTCGGGAATATATTCTTTTATTCGTCAAATTCAGATGGTATATTTATACACTAAGGGTAAATTATCAGCTTCTAATTTTGTAATTTACTATTGATTAAAGGAGGAAACAGAGAAAAAGAATCTAAAATTACAGCAAAAATGCGTTGAAACAGAAAATTAAATATCAATAATGTATTTTTGATTTTAAGTCCCCAATATTACATTCACATAGGCTATTTGATGATTTACAAAACACAGAGTCCCCTGCAGCTAAGTTGTCACCAAATCGTTACGAACAACTTTCCCAATCCATATAAAAATGTGTTATTCAAATAAATACGCGAAATTTTCTCTCTTAGGCAAAGAGAAGGATTATTTTCACACCTTTACCTTACTTTCTCCTTTATTTAATTGTTTTAACAAAGGTTCTTCCGCTAAAATCCTCCAAAAACAGAGAACAAAACACAATATTTTATACCCTTATTTCAAAGTCATGCACTTCCGGCCTGCTTACTATTTACCTGAAACTCTCTGTTGAAAAGTGTCAGAGACAAATTCAGAATCACCTAAAACGAGGTCCGTCCGCCAGAGGCGATTAAAAACTATCCTCCATCTGATTCATCATATTGCTATCTTCCCGTGTTCGTTGCTGATTCCGATTCCGGGAAAGTTTCATATTTCCGAAGCTATATGTCAGCGTAAAATTAACAGTGCGTCCGGTACGCCAATTTTCTGCATACTGCCTGAAACCGTCTCCGGAAGTTTCCGTCTTCCATTTCCGGGAATCCAGGATATCCCGCCCACTGATGCTCAAACTCAACTTCCGGTCTAAGAAAGCTTTCCGGATTCCGGCATCCAAACGGTAATTCGCTTTCCGGTATCCCTGAGCAATCAACTGTTTAGAATCATAACTTCCCGTCAATTGTAAGGAAAAAGAAGCCGGAAGTGAAAAATTGGCAATCATCTTTGCATTCCAGGAAAAATCTTCATTGGTTTCTCCGGTAACCGGTTTATCAGCTCCCAGGGGAAGGTAGGAAAAGCCATCCAATTTATTGTAATAAAGATTTATTGTAGTCGTCAGGTCCAGTATCCGTGAGAAATTATTTTTAGCCACAAACTCTGCTCCGGCGGATTGAGACTTGGAGACGTTCTCAAAAGTGGATTTCATTACTTCCCCTTCCAGATAACGAATTCGCTGTATTACATCATTCGTATTGCGGTAATAAGCAGATACCGATAACGTATGGTTATCCCAGTTTTTGATATAATTAATTTCAAAAGCATTGGAAAATTCCGGATCCAGACGGGGATTTCCAAAAGAAATATTCGTTGAATCGGTAATATTAACAAAAGGATTCAGCTGATGTCCCCAAGGACGGGAAATCCTACGTGTATAATTGACCTGCAATTCATGCCCGGCCGGCAACTCATAGGACAAAAACACACTTGGGAAAAGACTGAAATAATCATCTTTATAAGCCGGAACATCTTCTTTTTTCTGTTCATACCCAAGCGATTTGGTATTGGTATGAGAATATTCTCCCCGTATACCCGCCTGAAATCCGAACTTATTGATCCGGCCCGCATAATTGACATAAGCTGCCTGAATATCCTGATCATAATAAAAACGGTTGAATAGTGCTTTATCCGGACCAGCCTCTTCTGCTGTCTCTCCGGAATACGTTTCTACAGGACTGTTCTGATGAGAAAATGTGGCTTTATAACCCGCTTCCAGTTTATTGCTTTCACTAAAAGCATTCACATAATCAGCCTGCAATTCCCAGCTAGTCGACCGTACATCGCTTTCCTGACGTTGATAGGAACGAACTTCCCGGTCATTTTCATAAAGGGAAGTCTGGGAATAAATACTATTCCCGTCCATATTCCAGGGATTCCAGGAAGCTGTTATATCCAGATTACTCGTTTTACTGAAATCATGTTTATATCCTAACTCCAGGTTTCCCCCCCGCATTTTGTTTTCAGAATCCGAAGCCCTCAGACTGGTTATAAATGAACCCGGTATATTACTTTCGTAATCGATCAGTCCTTTCTGTTTCCGGTTCCCAAATATCCCGAAAGCGGCCAGATTTAAATGATCCCGGGAGGTGAGGTGGTAAGTGCCCCCTGCCCTCAGAAATACCGGTCCCCCATGTCCGTCATTATCCGACGTCTGATTCAAATAAGACACCGGATTACCTGTTTCGTCCAGGTTTGTCCGATTTGAAATACCGCCTCCATCTGATATTCTCTTCCGGTATCCCAGATTAAAATAAGCATCCACTTTGCCGCTATTGTAATTTATATTTCCGCTCGTATTCCATCCCCCCCGGGTGTCCACCCCTGCTTGTACACTTCCGTAATAACCGGCTTTCCGGTTTTCTTTTAAAACGATATTGATGATACCGGAAGTTCCTTCCGGGCTGTATTTTGCAGAAGGGTTCGTAATTACTTCAATGCGTTCAATACTTTCCGCCGGCATCTGCTCCAAGATCTGAGCCCGGTTGTCGGCAGACAAACCGGAAGCTTTTCCATTAATCCATACCGTCACACTGGAACTTCCCCTCAGAGAAACTTCTCCGTCATTGTCAACATCTACAGAAGGGATATTACTCAGTACATCGCTTGCCGTCCCTCCGGTAGAAGAAATATTCTCATCTACATTAAAAACTTTTTTATCGATCTCAAACTTCATCTGCGAGCGTTGACCCGTCACTTTTACTTCTCCCAGCATCTGAGAATCTTCCTCCAAAGGAATAATCCGGAAATTGACATTCTGATCGGGAGAAGCAATGGTAAAGTTCTTCTCAAACGTCCGGTAACCGATAAAAGAGATACTAAGTACATAGTCGCCCGCTTCTAATTTACCCAATTGAAAAACGCCCTGATTATCTGTCACAGCTCCTGTTAAAGGCACTGTAGACCCGTCTTTTCTGACACTCACATTTACAAACTGCATCGCTTCTCTTGTCCTGGCATCGATTACTTTTCCTTTAACCGTTTCCAATTGCCCCGATACAGCAAAACCAGGCATCGCTAAGGATAAAAACAAAACAACTAAAACTAAATTTCTCATTTTACTCTTTTACTTATTATCTTCCCTTTCGGGAGATTCTCCTACATTTCAACAGAACCATTCCTATGACTCTTTTTATCTCCAAAGGTTTAGTTCTTCAGGAGTTTTCTTTTATTAAAATTCGGTTAATTTTTTCTTAATGCTTTCCAGCAGTATTCCTTTATCTGAAACGGCAAAGATAACCTATTCTTCAGAGATTAAATTAAATCACAAGCAATTCTTATTCCGGTTATCCTTTTAAAATATCTTCATAAACATTCGTCTCTTTCCAGCACGAATTATAAGCGCGGATAACAGCTTCCGTACCTGCCATCAATCGTTTGACCTCTTTTTTTGGTTTACGTTATCCCGGATCCTTTCCAAACGGTATGCCTTTTGTATTTTCCCGGAATACCGGATAATGGCCCTCCGTCCCTATCCTTCGTCTATATCCTCTTTCCCATGCTTCTTTCAACAGAGCTGACCCGGCAAATCCACTGGCTCCGATATGGACAATTTTCCTCATAAAATTCTTTTTCCCAACATTTTACGTAAAAAGAAGAGAGAAGTTATGTCACCCTTTCAATTTCACTATCCTCCTAGGAATATCCTTTATTTTTACTAATTTTGTAGGGTCTAAAGGTAAGAATTATGATGAAACTGATTATTTTAACCGGAGCCGGCATGAGTGCAGAAAGTGGTATTAAGACTTTCCGGGACAGCGATGGTTTATGGGAAAACTACCGAATCGAAGATGTCTGTACCCCGGAAGCATTGGAAAGAAATCCGGAATTGGTAAATCAATTCTACAACGAAAGAAGAAAACAGCTCTATGCCGCACAGCCCAATAAAGGACATACGGGATTGGCAGAACTGGAAAAATACTTCGATATCCGAATTATTACTCAGAATATTGACGATTTACACGAAAGAGCCGGTAGCAGTAAAGTATTGCATTTGCATGGGGAACTAAAAAAAGTAAGAAGCAGCAAAAACCCGGATCTGATATACGACCTGGAAGGCTGGGAATTAAAACCGGGCAGTCGGGGTGAAGACGGTTCTCTTTTACGCCCGCACGTAGTATTTTTCGGAGAAGCCGTCCCCCATATCGAACCTGCCATACAACTTGTAAAACAAGCAGATGTATTTGTTATTATCGGGACTTCTCTTGCTGTCTATCCAGCAGCCAGCCTTTTGAATTATGCTCCGGAAAATATTCCTATTTTCGTAATCGACCCTAAAATACCGCAACAAGCAAGGAATTATAAATTTCATTTAATTGAAAAAGGAGCTTCTGAGGGCGTCGCTGAATTACAGAGAATTTTATTAGCTGAAACGTTCTGAATACCACAATATTAAAATTTTATCATTGTTTCATGGGAAGAGGGAAAAAACCATTACTGGAAAACGTAGAAATCCGGAAAATTGCAGCAGAAGGCAAATCCATTGCTTATATAGATGAAAAAGTCTTATTTGTCCCCAATACTGTCCCAGGCGATATTGTAGACGTACAAGTAACCCGGAAACGCAAAAGCTTCCTCGAAGGTTTTATCGTAAAAACCCATAAGTTATCGGAATGGAGAACCCCGCCATTCTGTTCACATTTTGGAGTCTGCGGAGGATGTAAATGGCAGAATTTACCCTATGAAAAACAAACCGAATTTAAACAACAGGAAATAATTGATAATTTACAACGGATCGGGAAAGTACAATTACAAAACATTTATCCCATTATCGGTTCTGAAAAAACCCGGGAATACCGCAACAAACTGGAATTTACTTTCAGTAACAAACGTTTTCTGACCCGGGAAGAAATCGGAGAAGATATTTCGATTGAGCGTACTCCTGCGATAGGATTCCATGTCCCCGGCCTATTTGATAAAGTCGTAGACATAGAAAATTGTCATTTACAGGGATACCCTTCCAATGAAATCCGGAATTTTATCCGGCAATATGCATTGGAAAACGGCCTTTCATTTTTCGACTTACGTAACCAAAACGGATTACTGCGGAATTTAATCATCCGTACAGCTTCCACTGGAGAAATCATGGTCATTTTAGCTTTCTTTTACGAAGAACGGGAAAAAAGGGAGAATTTATTAAATGCCTTAATCCGGGAATTTCCCCAGATCACCTCCCTGATGTACGTTATCAACGGAAAAGCCAATGATACTTTAACCGACCAGGAAATTATCTGTTATAGCGGGAAAGATCACATTTTTGAAGAAATGGAAGGGTTAAAGTTTAAAATCGGACCGAAATCTTTTTATCAAACCAACTCTGCACAAGCTTATCAGCTCTATAAACGTACTCGCGAACTGTCAGGACTGACAGGAAAAGAAGTTGTATATGATTTATATACGGGGACGGGGACGATTGCCAATTTTGTCGCACAACAGGCTGCCCGGGTTATCGGTATTGAATATATCCCGGAAGCCATTGAAGACGCAAAAATCAATTCTGCCCTTAATCAGATTTCCAATACAACGTTTTATGCGGGAGACATGAAAGATGTCCTGAATGCAGAATTTATTGCCCGTCACGGCCGGCCGGATGTCGTAATTACCGATCCTCCCCGGGCCGGTATGCACCCGGACGTAATCCGTACTATCCTCCAGGCAGACCCCGTACGGATTGTATACGTCAGCTGCAATTCTGCAACACAAGCCCGGGATATACAAATAATGGCTCCTTATTATGAAGTAAAAGCCGTACAACCTGTTGACATGTTCCCTCACACCCACCACGTAGAAAACATCGTTTTACTCGAAAAAAGAAAAGAGGAGTAAATCCTGTGTCCAAAAAAATTAATAAAACGAGAGGAGCCGAAATATGTGTTTTCGGACAACAATCCGGGTATTTCCTTACAGAATTTCTGCAGAATTTTCGGGGCAATGAATGTAAACCTCTGAATGACCTCCGCAAATCAAAACGGGGGTCCCATTTAGCAGCTGCCTGTCCGTCTGAAATACCATTCCTATCAATTGCCTTATCGGAAAACAAACACCCGGCCCTTCTTCATTTTACAAAAAGGATAATCTTTCTACACCTTTATTTTTCTAAATAGGCCCGGATCATCCAAGCCGTCTTCTCTTTTTTCTCAATCATATCTTCCAGGAAATTAGTCGTTCCGGCATCATCTGTTTCCTCCTCCTTTTCCAACTGCTCAATATCCTTACGGATTTCCCGGATCAAGGTATCATTGTCCTGACTCAAAATAGCTAACATTTCTTTTGCTTCGGGCAAAGGCTCTGAATCGCAATGTTCTTTAATCCGATTGTGCTCCAGGTAACCTTGTAAAGATCCGATCGGACGTTCATCCAACGAACGGATCCGTTCAGCTATATCGTCAATATCTTCAATTAATCCGTTATACAGTTCTTCCATAAAAATGTGATAAGAATGAAAACTTACTCCCTTCACATTCCAATGGTAATTCCAGGTTTTTGTCAACAGCACAAAATGGTCTGCCAACAAATTATTTAAAACCGTCTTACTGGCTTTTACAGCCTTCGGTTCCAATCCAATATTTGCTGCCATAATAATTTATTTAATAATTAAACACTTTTGATTATGACTATAAACGAATCCGGACAGCTTTTGTTGCAAAAACCCATAGAAATGAAAAGAGAAAGAAAAGATAATATAATTTTTAATTAAATTTACCTGTGTTTAAAATCATCAACTATGCTGATCAATATCCTGCTCGTCGGACTAGGTTCCATGTTCGGGGGAATTGCCCGCTACCTGTTGTCCGGTTGGGTCAAACAGCTTTTCCCGGGAATGTTTCCCTTCGGAACTTTCACGGTTAACCTTATCGGCTGTTTTATCATCGGCTTCCTAAGCGGACTTCTCCCCTCTTCCTCTCAGTTTACAACTCATCACCGGCTCTTATTTGCTGTAGGATTTTGCGGCAGCTTTACCACTTTTTCCACGTTCTCACTGGATAATCTGGAATTACTCACAGCTAAGGCTTACCTGCTTTTTTCTTTCAATATTCTCCTCAGCATATTCCTCGGTTTAACCGCTACCTGGGGTGGCTACCTGCTGGGAAAAAAGTAAAACCGGCCTTTCTCTTGGAAGGAATAGACAAACGCTTCTTCCGGAAGCTGATTACCCCTTAGCTGACAGAGGAAAGCGGAATCTCCGTTTAGTTTATAATCAGCTCCTTTTTCGCATATCAGCAAATTGACAAACAGCTTCCCGTCCAACAGAATGCCATCCACCGGAAAAAGGGACCGGTCAGGAAACAATCCTCTATTACAGGGTCAATTTCTCCGGTTAAAACCATCAATCTGGTAATAAGCATCCGCCCGGCTATCTCCCAATAAATATTTCGCAAAATGAAACCACATCTTTCTTTGATAAAAATCCCGTTGTACACCGCGGAATCCGTGTCTTTGTCCGGGCAATACCACCAGATCAAAATTCTTTCCGGCCCGGATCAACGCATCCGCCATACGGAATGTATTCCCGGGATGCACATTATTATCAAAATCCCCGGTAACCAATAAAAGATACCCCTTAAAATTCTTCGCCAATTCCTGGTTAGTAGGTACTTTTGTCCGGAAACCGATTTCTTCCTTTTCTCCTGCCACACTATCTTTCACCGTCTTTTTTATTTCCTTTACCCCATGATGGGTTTCTCCCCACCATTTATTATAAATGTTATTATCATGATTTCCCGCGGAAGAAACAGCCGCCGTATAAAAATCAGGATAAGTACAAAGGGCTGCCGTCGACATAAAACCTCCTCCGGAATGACCGAAAATGCCGACTTTCTTTATATCAATAAAAGGATAACGGTCGGCCAGTTGTTCTATACCATATTTATCATCTGCCAACGCATAATCCCTGAGATTATCGTATCCATACGTATGATACCACTTATCCCTTTGCGGACTTCCCCCCCTGTGCCCGAAATTGACAACAATAAATCCTACCTGGGCGAGGGCATTATTATATACCCCTGAAGGACTGAAATCCAAAATCTGGGCTTCTGTCTGAGGTCCGGGATAAACATAAGAAATAACAGGATAGCGACGGGTCGAATCAAAATCCGCCGGTTTCCACAGGACCCCGTATAAATCCGTCACTCCATCCTTTGCCTTTACCGTAAAACGTTCCGGCATTTTCCAACCCATTTCATACAACCTTTTTAAATCCGGACGAGCCAACTCCACTATCACTTTTCCTTTATTATCCCTTAAAACAGAACGGGGCTCCAAATCTACCCGGGAATAATTGTCTACAATATAACGGCAGGATTTGGGCATAGCTGTTTTATGGTTAGCATCTTCAGCCGTAAGTAAAGTTACCCCGTTAGCATCTATATCAGCCTTGTATATAAAAGAATAATAAGGATTTCTATCCTTTTCCCGTCCATATCCCTCAAAATAAAGAGTACGCCCCAGGGTGTCGATACCGACCACCTTCCCGGCTACCCATCTTCCTGAAGTAATGGGATTTTTCAAATTCCCTTCAGCATCATAATGATAAAAATGCCCCCAACCGGTACGTTCTGACCACCAGATAATATCTTTCCCTTCGTTCAAAAAAGAGAGCTGATACATCTGATCGTTAAAATAAGGTTTGGATTTTTCATTAATCAATACCTGAGATTCCCCTGTTTCTGTACTGGCTTTACAAACATCAAGTTCATCACAGGTCCGGCGACGCCGCTCAAAATAAATGCGGTCGGATTCCTTACCGGCCTGTACAACCCGCAAAGACTGGTCCTTCCATTTTTCAGTCTGGATTTTAATTTGCTTTCTCGTAGCAATATCAATCACAGTCAAATCATATTGAGGCACTTCTTTATCCCCAGCCATAGCATAACGGTATTCTTCCAGTTTAGGCCGTTCTGCCAATACATCGATCACCCATAAATCTTTCACCTTCCGTTCATCCGAACGTATTACATATAATTTTTTTGAATCTTCAAACCAACCGGCACGCGCCCATTGCCTTTTATTACTGGTATCCCGCTGATCGTATGCATAAGAAAAGAAAGGCTGGCCGTCGGTAGTCAACTGGATCTCCACCGAATCCTTATCCCCCTTCTTCATCACATACAGATTATGCTTCCGGGCAAAGACAATATAGGTACTGTCGGGAGAAAATGACATCCATTCGTTTTCTTTCTCTTTTTTTACAGAGTCTTTCCGGACCAGCTTCTGCGTATAAATGTCGTACTCATAATTAAAATCTCCCGTTTTAAACTGAAGGGTTTTCTCATCTTCTTTAAATTGAAGGTCTTTGACCGGTAACTGTCGGTAATTGTAAGGTTCGCTAGTCATTTTCGTCAGTTCTTCCGCCAGATACTCATTTTCGAATAAAAACCTTTTTTCTTTTTTAGCCGGATCCACAAAATAATATTTTGTCCCTTCTCCTGTTTTATAGGTATACCAAAACTTATCACTGTCTTTTAAAAAATGAGGTATGACCTTTAAAGAACCCACTTCCGCATCTATTTGTCTGAATTTTTCAGCCTGTACAAAATTAGCCTGCTGTGCCTGTACACTTCCGATAGAACAGCAAATTGCAAAACTTACGATTAATTTCCAAGTACGCATCTTTTAATCCAATTATTTAAACTCTATTTTTCTACTACATACTGATTTGACGAATAGTTTTTATCCTATTCCCTGTCTTTTCACAACTTAGCGTACAATTATAGACAAAAACAACGTAAAATCATTATTTTTGCAAACAAAAATTAGCAGTTTTTAAACAAATACCAGCATTTTTGAAATATTGTCTTTATGGAATATGCCGTATTATCCTCCGACACCCTGAAAACTTTCCGGGAAATACAAAAAAGAATCCGCCGGCTCCAAAACTGGGGAAGCATCGATAGTTTAAAGCATTTGGGTATCAATCCCGGCAACCAAGTCGGGGCCAGTTTCGTATCTTTGAAAAAACTGGCTTCCGGCTATTTTCCTAACGAACAAATAGCCTGTTTGCTATGGAATACACAAAGACGGGAAGAACAAATAGTAGCCTGTCTGCTACTTCCTAAAAAAATAAATAAAGAAAAAATTACACAATTAATACAGAGTTGTTGCAATTTTGAAATTGCAGAATATTTCGGGTCATTTTTCTTATACGATTTTGAAAATCTGTCAGAAATTGCCACGAAATGGATAAATTCTCCAAATCCTTTTATGCAAATCGCTGTTCTTACGGCATGCGCCAGACATCTGATTTTAAATAAATCCCGGACTGTAATTTCAAAGGAATTCTTTAACAGCATGATATCCAACAACTATAAAGATAAATATGTTCAATTAGTCGCCCAACGGTACCGTTAAAAGAGTTAAACCGGCGAACTGTTAATATTAATTAATGTTAAACCAGCCCTTTTAATTTAGATTTGCCTCCAGCAAATGAGAAATCTTTGTTACATTTGTACGGTTATTACGGAAAAAAAGTATTAATTAATCATTTAATATAAATTGCAATTATGGCAAAATTAGATTTAAGCATTTATGGGATTACCGGAGTAAAAGAAATCTTCCACAATCCTTCTTATGATGAATTGTTCAAAGCCGAAACCGATCCTTCGTTGACGGGTTACGAAAAAGGACAAGTAACAGAATTAGGAGCTGTCAATGTAATGACCGGAATTTACACCGGACGTTCTCCTAAAGATAAATTCTTTGTTAAAAATGAAGCCAGTGAAGACTCTGTATGGTGGACTTCCGAAGAATACAAAAATGACAACAAACCGACTTCTGAAGCGACCTGGTCTGTATTGAAAGATCTGGCTGTAAAGCAACTTTCCAATAAAAAATTATACGTAGTTGATACATTCTGCGGAGCAAATGAAAATACCCGTCTGAAAGTACGTTTTATCATGGAAGTAGCCTGGCAGGCTCATTTCGTAACCAATATGTTTATCCGTCCGACAGCTGAAGAACTGGAAAACTATGGTGAACCGGATTTTGTTTCCTTCAACGCAGCCAAAGCAAAAGTGGAAAACTTCAAAGAATTGGGTCTGAATTCAGAAACGGCAACCGTATTCAACCTGAAGACAAAAGAACAGGTTATCCTGAATACCTGGTATGGAGGGGAAATGAAGAAAGGTATCTTCTCTATTATGAATTACCTGAATCCGTTAAAAGGGATTGCTTCTATGCACTGTTCAGCCAACACCGATATGGAAGGCAAGAATACAGCTATTTTCTTCGGTTTATCCGGCACTGGTAAAACGACATTGTCCACAGACCCGAAACGGCTGCTGATCGGTGATGACGAACACGGCTGGGATGACGAAGGAGTATTTAACTACGAAGGCGGTTGCTATGCTAAAGTTATCAATTTGAGTAAAGAAGCTGAACCGGATATTTACAACGCAATCAAGCGGGACGCATTGCTGGAAAATGTAACTGTAGATGCAAACGGTAAGATCGATTTCAATGATAAATCCGTTACTGAAAATACCCGTGTTTCTTACCCGATCTACCACATCAAAAATATCGTAAAACCGGTTTCCAAAGGTCCGGCTGCTCAACAGGTAATTTTCCTGTCTGCTGATGCTTTCGGGGTATTGCCTCCTGTATCTATCCTGACTTCTGAACAGACGAAATATTACTTCCTGTCCGGATTTACAGCTAAACTGGCAGGTACTGAACGCGGTATTACAGAACCGACTCCTACCTTCTCTGCTTGTTTCGGTGCAGCATTCTTGTCATTGCATCCAACCAAATATGCAGAAGAACTGGTAAAGAAAATGGAAAAATCCGGAGCCAAAGCTTACCTGGTAAATACAGGCTGGAACGGTAGCGGTAAACGTATCTCTATCAAAGATACCCGTGGTATTATCGACGCCATATTGAACGGTTCCATTGATAAAGCACCGACCAAAACCATTCCTTATTTTAACTTCCTCGTACCGACAGAACTTCCGGGTGTTGATCCGAAAATATTGGATCCTCGCGACACCTACGAATGTGCTTGCAAATGGGAAGAAAAAGCCAAAGATCTTTCAGAACGTTTTATCAAAAACTTCAAGAAGTTCGAAGGCAACGAAATTGGGAAAGCATTGGTTGAGGCAGGTCCGAAATTATAATCTTCAAACAGTTTCGGCTGAAATATTAAAAAAGGCGTCTGGAAACAGATGCCTTTTTTAGGTTTAAATGTAAAAATGTTTAATTGTTGAAGTATGAAAAAGTGAAAAGGCAAAATTGTTTAAATGTGGAAAAGTAGAAAAGTAAAAAAACAAGGAGAGAAAGTTTTTCTGGCGGAACAAAAATGAAAAAAGATTTATTTTCAGCTTCCAAAGTTCAGGATAATCCTCTAACCAAACTACATTCATGAATCAGCAGACCGGTAGGGTAACCGGCAATCCGTCAAAAGTATCATCTCCCCCTCCCTCCCTCCAAACACCCGGACCTTTTTACATTTTTACCTTTAAACACTTGAATTTCTTCCCGTTTAAACTCCTGAACAAATAAACATTTAAGCACTTGAACATTTAAACATAAAAAAACGTCAGAATTTCCATTCTGACGTTTTTATAAATGCTTTTTTTTCTATCCGAGATATCCTTTCATAATTCCCCGTTTGCTATTTCGTACAAACATGATAATTTCATCCCTTTCTTTGGAAGCAGGCATTTCCGCTTCAATTCTCTCTACAGCATCGGAATTATTCAGACCGGATTGATAAAGAATACGGTAAATATCCTGAATTTCATTGATTTTTTCATTTGTAAACTCCCGGCGGCGCAATCCGATAGAGTTAACGCCGGCATACGACAAAGGCAGACGTCCGGCTTTGACATAAGGCGGCACATCTTTTCCAATAAGCGATCCTCCCTGTATCATAACATGCTTTCCGATATGCACAAACTGATGTACAGCTGTCATTCCTCCCAAAATAGCATATTCGTCTATGACCACTTCTCCTGCCAATTGACAGGCATTTGTAATAATACAATTATCGCCTATAGTACAATCATGAGCAATATGTGCATAAGCCATAATCAGGCAATTATTCCCAACCTGGGTAATACCTTTGGCAGCAGTACCCCGGTTCACGGTCACACATTCCCTGATAGTGGTGTTATCACCTATACGTACAATGGATTTTTCTCCTCTGAATTTTAAATCTTGGGGGACAGCTGCGATCACAGCTCCCGGAAATATTTTACAATTCTTACCGATATGGGCTCCTTCCAGAATTGTAACATTCGAACCGATACGTGTACCCTCTTCGATTACAACATTCTTATCTATAGTCACAAAAGGTTCAATCACCACATTGTCTGCAATCTGAGCTTCCGGATGAACGTAAGCTAACGGTTGTTTCATTCGTTTATTATTTAATGATTACTATTTAGTCTGCTATTTATTACTTTAGCCTGCAAATATAATATTAGTTCTTGGTTTTTGCGACCTGAGCCATAAATTCTCCTTCACAAACCAATTTTTTCCCCACATAAGCATATCCTTTCATTGTCACAATTCCCCGTTTTACCGGTGCCAATGTGATTAATTTAAATACAAGAGTATCTCCGGGTACCACTTTTTTCCGGAATTTAACTCCGTCTATTTTCATAAAATAAGTAGAATAATTTTCAGGATCGGGCACCTGATTCAATACCAGGATGCCTCCGCACTGAGACATCGCTTCGACGATAAGTACCCCCGGCATAACCGGTTCCTCCGGGAAATGTCCGACAAAAAAAGGTTCATTCATGGTAACATTTTTACACCCTACCACCATATTATGAGTTACCTTATAAATTTTATCAATCAACAGAAAAGGAGGACGATGCGGTAATAAAGTACGGATCTTATTAATATCCATTAAAGGCTCTGCCATAATATCCACATCTGCCGGATAAGCATCTTCTTTTTCAGCATTCATTACCGCTTTATAAATTTTCTGCGCCATAGCGGCATTTACTTTATGTCCCGGACGTTCTGCTATAATCTTTCCCTTTATAAAACGTCTACACAAAGCCAAATCTCCGATCACATCCAACAATTTATGACGAGCTGGCTCATTATCAAAATACAAATCCAGATTATTCAGTATGCCCTGCTTTACTTCAATCCCCTCGTACCCGAACTGAGCAGAAAGGCGTCTGACTTCTTCCTCGGAAATTTCTTTATCGACAATTACGATAGCATTCTGCAAATCTCCTCCCTTTATCAGATTATTGGCAAAAAGAGCTTCCACTTCCCGTAAAAAAACAAAGGTACGGCAAGGTGCAATCTCCTTTACAAAATCTGTATGAGAATCATAAGTAGCATATTGCATGGACAGATAAGGCGAATCATAAGCTACCACCAAATTTATACTGTATGTCGAATCCGGCAATAAAGTGATCTTACTTTGAGTAGCTTCACAAGCAAATTCCATCTTTTCAGTTACCTCGAAATAGCGGCGGTCTGCTTCCTGCTCCTGCAAGCCCACCTTTTCAATAGATTCCACATAAAAACGGGAACTTCCGTCCAATATGGGAAATTCTTCTCCATCTACTTCTATATCACAATTATCTACTCCACAACCATAAAGAGCTGCCATGGCATGTTCCATTGTGAAAATCTTCACGCCTTCTTTTTCAAGGCAACTAGCCCGGTCCACAAACTGCACATAGGCTGCTAAGGCTGGTATCACCGGTCTCCCCTCCAAATCTGTTCTGATGATCCTGTAACCACAATTTTCCCCAGCCGGTTTAAATGTAACACATACCTCTCTTCCGGTATGCAAACCTTTTCCCCTTAAAGAAAATGCTGCTTTTAATGTATTTTGCTTTACTGACATTATTGTTTTGACTTTAATGTTTGAATATCTTTTTCCATCTCCCGTAGTTGTCCATACAATTCAGGTAATTTTTTGAACAGAACGTAACATTTCTGATACCTGCCTGCCTCAAAAGCCGGCGCCCCCATAATGACTACTCCGTCAGTTACAGAACTGATAATACCAGTCTGCGCTGCTACCCGCACTCCATTTCCAACCTCCAGATGCCCGGCTATTCCGACTTGTCCTCCCAACATACAATTACTGCCGACTTTCGCCGTCCCGGCTATTCCGGTTTGCGCAGCAATCACCGTATTTTCCCCGACAATAACATTGTGTGCTATCTGAATCAGGTTATCGAGCTTTACGCCCGTCTTAATCCGGGTAGACCCCATCGTAGCCCGGTCGATACACACGTTCGCCCCAATCTCTACATTATCCTCAATGACGACATTTCCAATTTGAGAAATCTTATGGTAACCATCCGTCGAAGGTGCAAATCCAAATCCGTCAGCTCCGATAACACTCCCGGCATGAATAGTGCAATTTCTACCGATAATACAACCGTAATAGACCTTTACTCCCATGTATAAAACCGTATTGTCCCCGATACTTACGCCATCTCCGATATAGACATGGGGATAAATCCTGACATTGTTTCCGATTTTTACATTTTTCCCTATATATGCAAAAGCGCCGATATAAGGTTTCTCTCCTATAACGGCGTTTTCAGAAATATATGAAGGCTGTTCAATTCCAACCGGCTGCGGACGCATATTCTCATACATTTTTAACAATATAGCTATCGCGTCATAAGCCGAATCCACCCGAATCAATGTACAGGATAGAGGCTTTACCGGTATAAAATCCCGGTTAACTAAAACGACAGACGCTTCTGTCGTATATATAAAATGTTCGTATTTCGGATTAGCTAAAAAAGCCAATGTATGCGGTTTCCCTTCTTCAATTTTTGAAACATTATTCACCGTTACTTCCGGATTTCCTTCCACAACACCATTCAGTAAAACCGCAATATCTTTTGCTTTAAATTCCATAAAATTAAAATTTCGGCAAACTTACAAATTTTATTCGTAACTCAATAAGTTTATTACAAATATGTTTCTTTTTTATCTGAACCCTCCAACTATAATGAATTATTTTTCAATAATTTATCTTTTTTTCCGATCTTCTTAAAACAATCATTAATAAAAGGCCATCTCCTGCCAAAATTCTTCCGAAGCAAAAAGGAATTCAAGAAAAATTCAAGAAAGTAAAATTCAAAAACAATCAACTGTTTTCCTGTTCCAAAAGAAAAAATAATCATGTTCCACTTTCCATTTAAAACGTTTCTACCGGTTTCTATTTTCTTACTTTTGAGCTTTTTCAAAAAATAGTATCACAAAAATCCTTTTTTAGGGAGTTAATATTTTGTTTTTCAATATTTAGTATTATCTTTGTGACCGAATTAGTAATACTAAGGGAGGGGACGAAGGCGTCCCCTTTTCTTATGAACTTATTCGGACCCGTGTGCATCGGCCATAAAGGAAAGGAAACATGAAAACGGCAGAAGAAATTAAAAATATTGTAGAAAATTTACTGGAAGGAACGGATTTATTTTTCGTAGATCTCCACCTCTCGAAAAACAATGTGATAGAACTGTTTATTGATTCTCCCCAAGGGGTAGACATCAGTACCTGTAGCCGAATAAGCCGGGAATTGGAAACTTGTTTAAACCGGGAAGAAGAAGATTTTGAATTGACTGTATCCAGCGCAGGAATCGGTTATCCATTCAAAGTGCCGGGCCAATATATAAAGAACATTGGCAAAAAGGTAAGCGTAAAATTGACAGATTCTTCCCGTATAGAAGGAATATTGCAATCTTATACGCCCTCGGAAATTATACTGGAATGTGAAGAAAAGCGTTCTATAGAAGGCAAAAAGAAAAAGGAAACCGTAAAAGTAAAAAAACAAATTCAGACAGAGGACATTAAGGAAATAAAAGATATTGTAAGCTTTTAAGATGATAAAGAAATTAGGTAAAAATATAAAACTGAAAAGTTCAAATGGAAAATATTAATTTAGTTGAATCATTTGCTGAATTTAAAGAATTCAAAAATATCGATAGGGCAACATTGATGAGCGTACTGGAAGATATTTTCAGGAATATGCTTTTGAAAAGATATGGCACGGACGAAAACTTTGATATCATCATCAATATTGATAAAGGGGATTTAGAAATCTGGAGAAACAGAACCGTAGTCGAAGACAGTAATTTACAGAACCCCAACACAGAAATTGCTTTAAGTGAAGCTAAAAAAATCGACGCAGATTACGAAATTGGAGAAGAAGTGACGGATGAAGTAAAATTGAAGGATTTCGGGAGGCGTTCCGTATTGGCTTTACGTCAGAATTTATCCGCCCGGATTCTGGAATTGGAAAAAGACAATGTTTACAACAATTATAAAGACCGGGTAGGTCAGATTATTTTAGGAGAAGTATATCAGGTATGGAAAAAGGAAATGTTGGTATTAGACGACGAAGGCAATGAACTGATACTTCCGAAACAGGAACAGATTCCGACAGATTTTTTCAAGAAAGGAGATACCATTAAAGCCGTGGTCATCCGGGTAGAAATGAGAAATGCCAATCCTTATATTATTCTTTCGAGGACTTCTCCGGTTTTTCTGGAAAGATTGTTTGAAAACGAAGTACCTGAAATTTTCGACGGACTTATCACTATTAAAAATGTAGTAAGGGCTCCCGGAGAAAGGGCAAAAGTAGCTGTGGAATCCTATGACGACCGGATTGACCCGGTAGGAGCTTGCGTTGGAATGAAAGGCTCCCGCATTCATGGGATTGTCCGGGAATTACGCAATGAAAATATAGATGTCATCAATTATACCAATAATATTCAGCTCTATATCACCCGGGCACTGAATCCGGCTAAGATTAAGAATATTGAAATTGATGAGAAAAATAAAAAGGCAAACGTATACCTGAATCCCGAAGAAGTATCCCTTGCTATTGGTAAAGGCGGTTTAAATATCAAATTAGCCAGTCAGTTAACAGGGTATGAAATTGATGTCTATAGAGAATTCGCTGCATCGGAGACAGAAGAAGATGTAAATCTGGATGAATTCGAAGACGAAATCGAACCGTGGATCATAGACGAATTAAAACGGGTAGGATGCGATACGGCAAAAAGTGTTCTTGAATTAAGTGAAACAGAACTTGAAAAGAGAACAGATCTCGAAATTGAAACGATCCGGGAAGTTTTGAGCATCTTAAAAGCAGAATTTGAATAAACCGGAAAGCAACAAACTGTAAAAATTAAAATCTCTATATGCCAGTAAGATTAAGTAAAATAGCCAGAGAATTTAACGTAGGACTTTCTACCATTGTAGAATTCCTGCATCAAAAAGGGATTAAGATCTCTTCTGACCCCAACGCCAAACTCTCTGAAGAAGATTACGCCCTGGTGGCCAAAGAATTTTCTTCTGATAGTGAGGTAAAAAAAGAATCCACTATGGTGGATTTAAAAAATACCAGAAAGAAGAAAGAAACCGTGTCGATAGACAATATGGGAAACATACAGGAAAAAAATGAGGAGGACGAATTTATTTCTGTAAAAGACGAAGTTAAACTGGAAAATAACATTAATATCAAGGTCATTGACCGTATTGACCTGAATCATCCCAATAAAGCGGTTAAAGAAGTACAACCTCAGGCTCAACCCCAACCCATAAAGGAAAAAGAAAAAGTAAAAGAAGTGGAAGAAGAAAAACAAACCCCTCTTCCGCAATCCAAACTTCCGGAAGAACCTGTAAAGAAGGCAGAGATACTCACTCCTCCTGCCGCCCAGGAAGAAAAAAAAGAAACGGAAAAAACATTTAAAATTGTCCAGCCGGCCGTAAAGGATGTAAAAGTGGTGGGTTCTATTGACCTGGATTCCATCAATCAACGTACCCGTCCGCCAAAGAAAAGCAAACAGGAAAAAGAAAGAGACCGGAAAGAATTCAGAAAAAATAACCGGCCTGCTTTACCTGTAAAAGAAAACAACGATACCGAACCGAAAGATACCGTAGAAGATGAATCGGATGTACGGAAAAAGCGGAAAAGAATACACCGTCCGGAGGAAAAAGTACAAGTCGCTCCTGTAGACAAAAATGCTAAAATTGAAGAAAATAAGAAAAAACTGAAAAAGCTGAAGAAGCGGAAACAGGAAAAGTCTGAGATAACAGATGAAGATGTTGAAAAACAAATAAAGGATACTTTCGCCCGCCTGGGAAATAAAGGGAAGTCCACGACATCTAAACACCGTCGGGACAAACGGGATGCCGTACAACAAAAAATGCAAGCGGAGATAGAACAGGAAGAGAAAGAGAAAAATATCCTGAAATTGACCGAATTTGTCACAGTTGCAGAATTGGCGACCATGATGAATACTCCGGTAACGGATATTATTTCAGCTTGTATGAGTTTAGGGCTCTTTGTTTCCATCAATCAACGTCTGGACGCCGAAACCATCAATTTAGTAGCAGATGAATTCGGATTTTCAGTGGAATTTGTAAGCGTGGATATTCAGGAAGCCATAGAAGATGAGACCGATTCGGAAGAGAATTTGTTGCCCCGTCCGCCTATTGTTACTGTAATGGGACATGTGGACCATGGAAAGACTTCTTTACTGGACCACATTCGTAATACAAACGTCATCGCCGGAGAAGCAGGAGGGATCACCCAACATATCGGGGCATACAATGTAAAACTGGCGGATGGACGGGCCGTAACTTTCCTGGATACTCCCGGACATGAAGCCTTTACCGCCATGCGAGCCCGCGGTGCACAGGTAACGGACATTGCGATCATCATCATTGCTGCAGACGATAATGTCATGCCGCAGACGATAGAAGCAATCAACCATGCCAGCGCAGCCGGTGTACCGATTGTTTTTGCCATCAATAAAATCGATAAACCCGGAGCAAATCCCGATAAAATCCGGGAAGAACTCGCCAATATGAATTATCTGGTAGAAGAATGGGGAGGAAAATACCAATGTCAGGAAATTGCAGCTAAAAAAGGATTACACATAGACGAATTGTTGGAAAAAGTGTTACTTGAAGCAGAATTGCTGGACCTGAAAGCCAATCCGCATAAAAAGGCTATCGGCTCTATTATTGAGTCTTCCCTGGATAAAGGAAGAGGATATGTCGCCACTGTACTGGTACAATCCGGTACTTTAAAAGTGGGAGATGTCGTTTTAGCGGGTCAGTATTACGGACACGTGAAAGCCATGTTCAATGAAAGGGGTATAAAACTGGAAAAAGCCGGGCCTTCTGAGCCTGCCCTGATTCTGGGATTAAACGGAGCTCCTCAGGCAGGCGATAAATTCAATGTAATGAGCAACGAAAAAGAAGCCCGTTTGCTGGCCAATAAACGGGAACAATTACAACGGGAACAAGGTTTAAGGACCCAGAAACACATTACATTGGATGAAATCGGAAGACGCATTGCCATCGGAAACTTCCAGGAACTCAATATCATTGTCAAAGGCGATGTAGACGGTTCAATTGAAGCTTTATCCGATTCGTTGATTAAGCTTTCTACGGATGAAATCCAGGTAAACGTCATACACAAAGCTGTAGGTCAGATTTCAGAAGGCGACGTCATGCTGGCAGCAGCTTCCAATGCTATTATCGTCGGTTTCCAGGTACGTCCTTCTATGGGAGCCCGTAAACTGGCAGAAAAAGAGCAGATCGATATCCGCCTGTATTCTATTATTTACACCGCTATAGAAGAGATAAAAGCAGCCATGGAAGGTATGTTATCTCCGGAAATTAAAGAAGAGATCGTAGCTACGGTGGAAGTACTGGAAACATTCAAAATTTCGAAAGTCGGTACCATTGCGGGCTGTGTCGTCCGGGAAGGCAAGATTTCCCGTTCTTCTAAAATACGGGTAATCCGGGATGGAATTGTTGTCTATTCCGGCGAATTAGGTTCTCTAAAACGCTTTAAAGACGACGTAAAAGAAGTCTCCAAAGGTTTTGAATGCGGCCTGAATATTGCGAACTACAACGACCTCCGGATCGGTGATATGGTTGAAGCTTATGAAGAAGTAGAAGTGAAGAAAACACTTTAAATTTTATAGAAAAGCTAAAAAGCAGCGTCCGGGAAAACTGTTATTGGAGTCAGGAACCGATGCTTCCCAAGAGAAGCCAGGTTACAAAATACCTTTATTCCATGCCGTTTTTCCGGACGCTCGTTTTTTGTCCGTATTTATCCTCTCAGCGCCCTTCACAAAGTTTTTCTCCCGAACTTTTTCCTTCCGATCCCGTTACAAAAACAAAAAAGATGATACTATTCAAACTCATTTCTCTGTTTTTTGTTATTTCCGGTATCATTATAGCCCTTATTATTTATCTTGACATCCGGAAGCACAGGCAACCGATGAAAATTATGGAAGCCGTATGGCCTCTCTCCGGGCTTTGGGGAAGCTGGCTGGTACTTTGGGCTTATTATCGTTTAGGCAGGACTCAAGCTGTAATGCAGATGGACGGCCCGATGAAAAGCAACAGGCATACAGATAGTCAAGCCGGAACGACTCCGATGCAGATGCCGGATCATTCACATCCGGACTGGCAACAGGTTACGCTTTCTACTCTCCATTGCGGAGCCGGTTGTACACTGGCTGATCTTGTCGGAGAAGGATTCACTTTTTTTATCCCTATTTTTATAGGAGGAAGTACACTGGCCGGGCAATGGGTACTCGATTATATACTCGCTCTTTTCTTCGGCATATTTTTCCAATACGCTGCTATCCGTTCCATGGAACCTCTCTCTGTAAAACAAACCATACAAAAAGCCCTAAAAGCTGATTTTCTTTCTTTGACGGCCTGGCAAGCCGGAATGTACGGCTGGATGGCAATCGTCATGTTCGGCATTTTTTCAGCCGCTCCTTTTCAGAAAACTACTTTTGAATACTGGTTTATGATGCAAATTGCCATGTGCGCCGGTTTTCTGACCTCCTTTCCGGTAAACCGGTTCCTCATCAGAAAAGGCATTAAGCACGGTATGTAAGCTTATATTTTCCCTTTATCTACAGTTTGTTTTCTTGTCAACCGTTTTACTATACTGATTTTTTTCGTACTTTCGTTTCCTGATTTATAAACCATAAAACTTATTCGAATTATGAAAATTGCTGTTATTGCCCACGATGGGAAAAAAGCAGAAATGGTCGCTTTCCTGAACAGGCATATGGATTTTCTGAAATCTGTAGGAACGGAAATCGTAGCCACCGGAACAACCGGTAAGCACGCCCAGGACGCAGGTTTAGAAGTAGAAAGGCTATTATCCGGCCCTCTGGGAGGAGACGCGCAGATTGCTGCCCTGGTAGCAGAGCACAAAGTACAGATGGTAATCTTTTTCCGTGATCCCCTGGGAAAACACCCGCACGAACCGGATGTACAAATGCTAATGCGGGTTTGCGATGTACACAACATCCCCATAGCAACCAACCCCGCTACTGCCGAAATGATGATTCAGGGTTTTTTAGACTGTCATTCACCCCAGTAAAACGGCAAACTGTTACAAAGCCTTCAGGCTCTGTAACATTGATTTCAAATGGAAACCTTTGCATATATTCCAGGATTAGTTATATTTGCATATTCTTTGGAAGACATGAGGAAAAAATTAACCAACATATTACCCCTTTATCTGGCTTGCTCCATTCTGCTGGTATTCGTTGTTTTCCCTCACCACCATCACGATAATTTTATCTGTTTCAGCACACAGCATTGTAATATTTCAGCACATACGGAAGAGAGAAGCTCTTCCGTTCCGCATACCCATAATGCAGGTTGCGTCACACAATTATTACAAACACAACCGACAGAATCTTCCCGCCAGCAAATGGACGAAGGGAACAGTCTGCCTTCTTTCCATATTTGGGGAATTATAGCTGAAAATATTTATCTGAGTATTTTTAAAACAGAAGTCTGTCCTTTTCCGGAAGCTCCCGACGAAGTCCTGCCTCTGCTCTTTTTTACTTCCTCAAAAACCAGCCGGGCCCCTCCCGTTTGTTAAGTAAATCCTGATCCGGCCTTGGCCGAATCTCCGTCCGTCCGAATACAGGCGGAAGGATGTTTATTACCGATCTATTTACTTAACATTATTGAATATGAGAACAATTTTATTTTTCCTTATTTCCTTATCCTTATTTTTATACGGCTGTAAGAACCATACCCCCCATTCCGCAAAAGATCACCGGCAAGAAAGTGCAGAAGAGCACGCACGCCACGATCATGAAGCGGAAGATCACGACCATGAAGCAGAAGGGGAAGAACACGATCACGACCACAACCTTTCAGACAAGGACAAGCATGCGGACGAAATCATTTTCACAAAAGCCCAGGCTGCAAAAACGGAATTTGAAGTGAAAGAAATACAACCGGCCACCTTTCACGGCGTAATCAAAACCAGCGGCCAGATCCTGCCGGCCCCGGGAGATGAATCCGTAATCGTAGCCACAGCAAACGGTATTGTTACATACAATCGCAAAATCACAGAAGGAACCGCTGTAAATAAAAATCAAACCCTTTTCCACATTTCTTCCAAACATTTGGGAGAAGGAGATTATTATTCGAAGGTAAAAGCCAACTATGAAAAAGCAAAATCCGAATACGAACGGGCCCGGTCTTTGGTAAAAGACAAAATTATATCCCAACGGGAATATGAAGCAAGTCGCCTGGATTACGAAAATGCAAAAATTGCTTTCGAAGCCATTTCCGATAAACAAACGGTCAATGGTATAGGAGTTACCTCTCCTCTAAACGGACATTTGAAAAATATTCTGGTGAAAGAAGGAGAGTATATCACTATAGGACAACCCCTTGCCACCGTATCCCAAAATAAAAAACTGATTTTAAAAGCTGAAGTATCCGAAAAATACTACAACAGGTTAAACAGCATCCGGAGTGCTAATTTTAAAACGCCTTACGATAACAAAGTATATGTTTTATCCGATTTAAACGGGAAATTACTTTCCATCGGTAAAGCTTCTGCCAATGATGCCTTCCATATCCCCGTCAGCTTTGAATTTGATAACAAAGGAGAAGTCATTCCCGGTTCGTTCGCCGAAATCTACCTCATTTCGGCTCCCATAGAGGATGCAATTACCCTACCGCTTTCCGCCCTGACCAATGAAATGGGTTTGTTTTACGTCTACGTGCAACTGGACGAAGAAGGCTATCGCAAGCAGGAAGTCAGTTTGGGAATGAACGATGGGAAACAAGTGCAGATTTTAAAAGGCCTGCATCCGGGAGAAAGAGTAGTGACCAAAGGAGCTTATCAGGTAAAGATGGCATCCGCTTCCGGAACGATTCCCCACGGCCACAGTCATGAACATTAACGGAGAAAAACTCTTTTTAAAGCGGAAAACCGATCTCATTTTTATACCTATACTTTTTATCGAATGAATTATGCTGAATAAAATCATACAATATTCTTTACACAACCGGCTACTGATTATTATCGCAGCCGTAACGCTTCTTCTCTGGGGGAGCTATACCGCTTCCCGTATGGAAGTAGACGTATTTCCGGATTTGAATGCCCCTACAGTAGTAGTTATGACAGAAGCCCAGGGAATGGCACCTGAAGAAGTCGAACGTCTGGTAACTTTCCCGGTAGAAACAGCTGTAAACGGAGCTACGGACGTCCGTCGTGTCCGCTCCTCCTCTACCACAGGGTTCTCGGTAGTATGGGTGGAATTTGACTGGGGTACAAATATCTATACGGCCCGGCAAATTGTATCCGAAAAATTAGCTACTCTGGGAGACGCCCTGCCTTCCAATGTCGGCCAACCCACCCTGGGCCCCCAATCTTCCATTCTGGGAGAGATGATGATTATCAGTCTGACAGCCGATTCCACCTCTCTTCAAGACTTGCGGACCATTGCGGACTGGACCATCCGTCCCCGCCTCCTTTCCACAGGAGGAGTTGCTCAGGTGGCAGTAATCGGAGGAGATATCAAAGAATATCAAATTTTGCTTGATCCTGCCCGTATGAAACACTACAACATCGCCCTGGATGAAATCCTGCCTGTGCTTGAAAATATGAACCAGAATTCGACAGGAGGCATCCTATACGAATATGGAAACGAATACATTATTCAGGGGATACTGGCCACAACTCATTTGGAAGAATTGGGCAAAGCCGTTGTCAAAACGGTCAACGATGTACCCATTCTCATTTCAGACATAGCTACCGTACAAATCGGTGCTAAAACGCCGAAACTGGGAGTAGCTTCTGAAAAAGGGAAACCTGCCGTATTGGTAACCGTCACGAAACAACCTTCTACCAATACCCTGGAATTGACCGATAAATTAGACCTATCTTTACAGGAACTGCAAAAGACACTACCTGCAGATGTACATATTTCTACCGACATTTTCCGTCAATCCCGTTTTATCAGCAGTTCCATCGATAATATACAGAAAGCCCTATTTGAAGGAGCCATATTCGTCATTATCGTCCTGTTCTTTTTCCTGATGAACTTCCGGACAACCATTATCTCGCTGGTGGCCCTGCCCCTATCTTTACTGGTTGCCATACTCGTATTGCACGCTCTGGGACTAACCATTAACACGATGAGCCTGGGGGGACTGGCTATTGCCATCGGATCGCTTGTAGACGATGCCATCGTAGATGTAGAAAACGTCTATAAACGGCTACGGGAAAACCACCTACTTCCCGCGGAACAACGGAAGGCAACACTGGAAGTTGTTTTCGAAGCTTCCAAAGAAGTACGGATGCCGATACTCAATTCGACTCTCATTATCATTGCTTGTTTCTTACCGCTCTTCTTCCTTTCAGGCATGGAAGGACGTATGCTAATCCCACTGGGTATTGCTTTTATCGTAGCTCTTTTTGCCTCCACAATCGTTGCTTTAACCCTGACTCCGGTAATGAGCAGCTATATGCTGACCACCAAAAAAGCGTTGAAAAAAAGCGAAAAGGAACCTTATGTATCCCGTATACTCAAAAAAGGGTACAAAAGTGCCTTATCCAAAGCACTAACCCACAAAAAAACGATTCTGGGAATTACAGGGGGCTTATTTATTTTTTCACTGATCGTTATGTTGGGCCTGGGGCGGAGCTTCTTACCGCCGTTCAACGAAGGTTCTCTCACGATCAATATCAGTACAATGCCGGGCATCTCACTGGAAGAATCAGACCGCATGGGAGCAATAACTGAAAAAATATTGATGGATATCCCGGAAATTCAGACCGTTGCCCGGAAAACAGGAAGAGCCGAACTGGATGAACATGCTTTAGGAGTGAATGTTTCCGAAATTGAAGCCCCTTTTGTCCTGGATAAAAGAAACCGGGACGAGTTTCTGGCAGATGTGCGGCAGCAACTGGGGACATTGAAAGGAGTAAATGTAGAAATCGGACAACCGATTTCCCACCGGATCGATGCCATGCTATCCGGAACAAAAGCTAATATTGCCATTAAATTATTCGGGAACGATCTGAATAAATTATTCAATATCGGTACTCAAATAAAACAAGCGATTCAAAATATTGACGGGGTTGCCGACTTAAATGTGGAACAACAAATTGAACGTCCTCAGCTGCAAATCACGCCCAAACGGGACATATTGGCAAAATACGGTATCACACTGCCGCAGTTTTCGGAGTTCATCAATGTAGCTCTTTCCGGACAAGTTGTCTCCCAAGTCAATGAAGGGGGGAAAGTATTCGATCTAACGGTTAAAATCAACGATGTCAACCGGGAGAATATGGAAGCAATCGGAAATCTGATGCTGAATGCCAATGGCAAAAATATTCCCCTTCACTATGTAGCTGAAATCCTGCCGCTGAGTGGTCCCAATACGATCAGCCGGGAAAATGTACAGCGGAAAATTGTCGTATCAGCCAACGTGGCCGGCAGGGATTTAAAAGGTGTCGTCAATGATATTCAAAAAGAAATCGGAGAAAAGATAATCCTTCCGGAAGGATATCATATCGAATACGGAGGTCAGTTTGAAAGCGAACAGGCAGCTTCCCGTATCCTCTTTCTAACCTCTTTAATCTCTTTATTGATTATTTTCCTTATTCTGTACCATGAATTCCGGAATCTCTCTCTATCCGGTATCATCATGCTGAATTTACCGCTAGCTATCATCGGAGGGATTATCAGTATCTGGATCACTTCCGGGGTCATCAGTATTCCGGCTATTATCGGTTTTATCTCTTTATTCGGTATAGCAACCCGGAATGGAATATTATTGGTATCCCATTATAATCAGTTACGTTCAGAAGGTTTATCCCTAAAAGAAAGCATCCTTCAAGGGTCCCTGGACCGTTTAAATCCGATCCTCATGACGGCTCTGACTTCTGCCCTCGCCCTGATTCCCCTTGCCGTAGGAGGGAATTTACCGGGCAATGAAATACAAAGTCCGATGGCACAGGTGATCTTAGGCGGACTTCTCAGTTCCACCCTACTGAATGGCTTTGTTATACCGGTCGTGTACCAGCTATTAAACCGGAAAAAAGAAATCGTCCGGGAATAAAACAGGGAGAAAAACAGAGAAAAACATGGATTAAAACTATAAAAATGAAGACATCTTCCTTCTTTTGATATTTATCCGGCAGGGGTCCGGTCCTACAACAGAACCTGCTTAAAACCGGCATTCAGTATATTTCACTTCAATTCTTCGCTTATCAAAAAAGGGAAAGAAGCAAGAGTTAAAAATATACAAAAATAATCAAACAGGAAAAGAAACCTTTCGGGCAAAATGTCTCATTAACACAAAAATTATCAATTATGAAAAGAAATTATATGAAAAAGTATTTATACGGAGGTATGTTACTTGTTCTGAATATTTATCCGGTATGTGCGCAATCAGATCTGAATCAGATACTGGAAAGCATTGCCCTCAACAATAAAACCCTGAAGGCGGGAAGTCATCTGATGGAGGCTCAGAAACTGGAAGCTAATACAGGAAAATATTTAGCTAACCCGACCATTGAATTCAATCAATTGTGGGGAGATAAAAATACAAAGGGTAATATCAATGAGATGGCTGTCGTACAATCTTTTGATTTTCCGAGTGTATATGCACATAAAAATAAACTGGCTCACTTAAAATCAGCTACTTACGATTTACAGTATGCAACAGGACGCCAACAAATTTTACTCACAGCTCAACAAACCTGTCTGGAAATTATCTATTTACGGAAACAACAAAAATTACTGAATGAAAGAGTAGAGAATGTACAAAGATTATCCGGTTTATATCAAAAGCGTCTGGAAGAAGGAGATGCAAATCAATTGGATATTAACAAGATCCGTTTGGAACTTTTGAACATCCAAAACAGTTCCCGTCTCAATAAAACTGCTTTAAAAGCCAAACTCGAACAGCTCCAGATCCTAAACGGAGGTCTGCCGCTTGAATTTCAGGATACCACCTATCCCAACTGGCTTTTACCTGCTTATCCGCAGCTAGAAGCTGAATACCTGGCCATTGATCCGAATTTAAAAAATTTAACCGGCCAAGCTGAAATTGCAGGACGGGAAATTCGCCTGAGCCGGGCCCAGTCACTTCCTAAATTCGATTTGGGTTACCGAAGAAACGGAGGCAGTGATGAGACCTTAAACGGTTTTGTCATCGGTCTTTCTATCCCCCTCTTCGAAAACAAAAATACCGTCCGGAAAGCCAAAGCCCAATTCGAATATTCCAGTGCCCTTTTAGAAGACAATACCCAAAACCTGAAATCGGGCCTGCAACAACTTTATGAAAAGGCCTTAGCATTGGACATTTCCTGTAAAGAATACGCGACAATTCTGTCCGGACAACACAGTGTTGAACTTCTAAACAAAGCACTTGCAGCCGGACAAATTTCAATGATCGATTATTTTGCAGAAATAACCACTTTATACGACAGTCAGGAAAATTACCTGACGGTAGAACGGGATTATTACGACACAATCAGCCAACTACTTCAGTATAAATTATAAAAAGAAACAAACATAAGAAAGGCTAATCTAAAAATTTACTTTTTCAGCTTACGGATCGTCAGTTCCGTTTAAAAGCAAATAAATGTTTCGCTGCTGAATGAAACTCCAGTTCCGGTAAAAGATTTCACCCGGGATTCCGGTTTCATTCAGCAGTGAAATTGATCCGGAAACAAATCAGGAGAATTATTTCATTGATCCGGAAACGACAGAGATTTTTATTTCACTTGAAGAAAATCCCTCGTTATCCTCTCCCTAACAGTTCTCAACTTTACAAAGAACGGATATCGACTTCAGCATCCGCATCCAGTAAACGCTTTGCGATAAGCAGATCCTTTTTTACCCCTTCTCCTCTATAGTACATTAAAGCCAAACAGCAACGGGCCCTCATTTCTTTTTTTTCTGCCGCCATCTTATAATAAACCAAAGCCTTTTCAAAATTTACCGATGTACCCAGACCGTAATGATACATATTTCCCAACATAAAAAAGACGGAAGGATCTTTCGTTTCAGCTAATTCCAAATAAAGCCGGAATGCCATCTCATAACTGCCCCGGTTATAAAATTTTTCCGCTTCAGCCTTTTTAGGACAGAAAGTTAAATTATTTTCATCCTTTTCCATGGGAAACTGCAAATTATAAGAGGTAAAACCGACTTTGCTTCACACACAAAACGTCGTTTATTTTGGTCAAAAATAAAAAAAAATTACTTCGCTTTTACTCAATAAAGTTGTTTTTTTTTAATTCATTATCAATTCGTTTCGAATGAATATTTTATCCATTTCTCCCAGCGGTTTTTACATAAAATAAACGGACGTTATTCAGTCGCATAACTTATTGATAGAAATATAATTGTAAGATTATACGTTTATTCTGAAAAGAATTTATTTCTTAATTCTAATCAAAACTATATCTGTTGTTTACCTTATTTTTACACGGGAAAAGAAAGAGACTGAAAACGTTTGAATAAAAAAACTAAAAAATTTTTTTTATTCCGGAGAAATTTATATTTTTGTATCGGAGGTGAGGATTCCCAATTATAGGAATTCTTTTTTAGATAAAAGGCACTTATTGGAGGATAAGTGTCATTTATTTTTTTTATGTATTAACTAGAGCCTAAATTATATATTATGAGTGGAAAAGTATCTTACGTAACGAAAGAGGGTTTAAAAAAGCTCCAGGACGAGCTTGACAGACTCCAAAATGTGGAAAGAGCTAAAATATCCAAAGCTATTGGAGAAGCCATTGAAAAAGGTGATATCTCAGAAAATGCGGAATACGATGCAGCTAAAGATGCTCAGGGCCTGTTAGAAGCCAAAATAGCTCAATTACAGGATACAATTGCCAGTTGCCGGGTTATTGACGAATCCCAATTGGATACTTCTAAAGTACAAATGCTGAATAAAGTCACCATAAAGAATATCAAAACAGGAGTAACAATGGCTTATACGTTAGTGTCCGAGACAGAGGCGGATTTTAAAGCCGGTAAATTGTCTATACATACTCCTATAGCCCAGGCTTTAGTTGGTAAAAAGATAGGCGATAAAGTCACCGTAAAAGTTCCGGCCGGAGAAATGGAATTTGAAATTTTAGATATTACCCTCTAGTTCAAAAAGGGAAAGAATATCTTAGACAATAAAATGACCGATTCAAAAAATAAAAAAGATGGCCTCTATTTTCACCAAAATAATCCAGGGAGAAATTCCCTCTTATAAAGTAGCCGAATCTGAAAAATTTTATGCTTTCCTGGATATTGCTCCATTGCAAAAAGGACATACTCTAGTTGTTCCCAAACGGGAAGAAGACTATATTTTTGACTTGAAGGACGAGGAATTAGCGGAAATGATGGTTTTTGCAAAAAAAGTAGCAAAAGCCATTCAAAAAAGTGTTCCCTGTCAGCGGATCGGCATAGCAGTATTAGGATTGGATGTGCCTCATGCCCACATTCATTTAGTACCCCTCCAAAATGGGAATGATTTGAATTTTTCCAATCCGAAAAAGGATTTCTCCAAAGCGGAAATGCAGGCATGCGCTGACTTGATCGCTTCGAATTTAGCATAAATTACGGAAAAGACCGGAATTATTTTTTCCGAACATACCTTTCCGGAAGACACTTCTGAATGAACAGCATTCCTGCCTGATCCCTACTTATCTGACAAATCGCTGATTAACGAACCTGCAATGCCCTCTCTAAATCAGGCATTTCCGTTCCGTTAATCAGCAGAATTTAAACCGATTTCCACAGAAAATATCAATCTTTCTCTCCCAAGGCCATCCTTAGGGAGATATTTCTTATTTTTCAGAAATATATTAATTTTATCCGCTGAAATAAAGCGTGAAATTATGAAAAAGCGTGAAATGTATAATGCTTATGCAGACTTAGAAGGATATAACTGTTTTGGATGCTCTCCCACAAACCCTTACGGACTAAAATGCAAATTTGTCGATGAGGGAGACTACATTAGCTGTCGTTGGATGCCTTCTGAAAATTATCAGGGTTTCTTTCACGTCTTACACGGAGGAATACAAGCTACACTGATCGATGAAATCGCAAGCTGGGCCATATTCTCTTACGCCAAAACAGCAGGAGTTACAACCGGGATGGAGATAAAATACCGGAAACCGGTATATACAAACAAAGGCGAAATTACGTTAAGGGCAAAAACTGTAAAAACAGAAAAACGCTTCGTCACAGCTCATGTGGAATTATTTAATGCGGCAGGAGAACTGGCTACCGAAGCGGAAGTCATATATATGATTTATCCCGAAGAAATCGCAAAGCGAAAACTGGATTGGCCGGGAGTCGAGGCTTTTTATAAATAGGATATGCCTGTAAAGGCTGAATGGAAAGTGAAGCGCTAACACAACGAAATAATCAGATATCTGGGCAAAAATGAAAAAATATAAAAATGTAGTCTGGGATTGGAACGGAACCTTATTAAATGATGTAAATACAGGGGTTAATACCCTGAACCGCATGCTCGAAAAAAGAGGACTTCCAACCCTCAGCTTAGCCACCTACCGGGACGTATTTGGTTTTCCTGTAGAAGATTTTTACCGTAAAGTAGGATTTGACCTTCAACAAGAAAGTTTACACGAAATTTCAGTAGATTTTGTAGAGACTTATGATCTCTGTGCCAAGGGAATTTGCCTGAATCCGGGAGTTACGGATACATTGCGTCAAATTCAGCATTTGGGGATAAAACAATATATTCTGTCTGCTTTACGGGAAGATCTGTTGAAACAGATGGTAACCGATTTCCATATTCAGGATTTTTTTTACCAGGTATGCGGTTCAGACAATATATACGCCTCCGGAAAAGTCGAACGGGGGAAACAGATGGTTGATAAATATCACCTTTGCCCTGCAGAAACCCTGATGATAGGGGATACCATTCACGATGCGGAAGTTGCAAAGGCTCTGGGATTTGATGTACTCTTATATACAGGGGGACATAATAGCTCCGGCCGGCTGGCTGAAACGGCAAAAATAATCTCTCAGATGGACCAAATCCCGGAACTGTTATACTCCAACTGAGCCCTCCGCTCAAGGCAAATACTCCTGTTGTATATTTTTCATAGCTGCAAATAAATTATTCCGTACACAAGGAGAAAAAGTTTCCAGTTCCTGAAGCAGGCGCCGCACAGTATCCCGGTTTGTAGCATGCTCATGAGGACAACACTTTTTTTGTTTCCGAAAATTCCGGTAAACGGCATAGCGGGCCGTTTCTTCGTTGGTGATATAAATAAAAGGACGAATCAAAGTAAAGGTACCGTTAAACATAGTCAATCGGGGAGGCATACTGGCTATCGTCCCGTTAAACATCATACTCATCAGCAAACTCTCTACGGCATCATCCCGATGATGTCCCAATGCCAGTTTTTTACACCCTAATTCCTTTGCGATTTCAAATAAAGCTTTCCGCCTGTTCCAGGAACACACAAAACAAGCCGGTTTCCCGGAATTTTCTTTTACCTCGGTATTTACAGTCCTTACCACCAATTCTACCCCCAAGTGATCGCATAATTCCCGTATATAAGTGTGATCCGTTTCATAAACAACATTTTCAACGGCAATATGGGCAGCGACGACAGTGTAATTGTTTTTCGGATCCCTGGCCCTCAAGGCCAGTACTTCCAGCAAAGCCAAAGAATCCTTTCCTCCCGAAACCCCCACCAATATCTTCTCTCCCTCCTCCATCATCTGATAATCGTATATTGCTTTACCGGCTTTCCGGAAAAATTCCCGCATAAATAGCTTTTCTTCTTTGTTTCCCATAATCGATCTAAATAATTAATTTCCGGCTTTCCACTTTTTCAATCTGCAAAAATAAGCGGAATTCTTTTTTTTAAAGTTTTTTACTTTGTAAAATATTTCACTATCTTCGTCTCTGTCATCTCGCAGGGAGACAGCTGATTATTTTACGGGGTTCAGGACAGAGGCGTAAGCAATCCAAAAGTGTTGTCAAAATTAAATGTTATTATAATCAACCGATCAATTTCATGAAAAAAATCCTATTTTTTATCGTATGTGCCTTTTGCGTACAGCAAACGACAGCCCAAAACAAACCTTACTGGCAAGATGTTCAGACGGTAGCCGTCAATAAAGAATATCCCCGCTCTTCTTTTATGACTTATGAGAGCCGTGAAAATGCCCTGAAATCAGATTACTCTTCCAGCAAGTTTTACAAACTGCTAAACGGAACATGGAAATTCTATTTCGTTGATTCTTACAAAGATCTTCCGGAAAACATTACGGATCCGTCACTTTCTACAGACCGCTGGCATGATATCCAGGTACCGGGGAACTGGGAAGTACAAGGATATGGAGTAGCTATTTACACGAATCACGGATACGAATTCAAACCCCGTAAACCACAGCCTCCGACTTTACCGGAAGCCAATCCCGTCGGAGTATACCGCCGGGATATTGAAATCCCTGCCGACTGGATGAACAGAGATATTTTCCTGAACATCGACGGCGCCAAATCCGGTGTATACGTTTATATTAACGGACAGGAAGTAGGTTATAGTGAAGATTCAAAAAATACGGCAGAATTCCGCATTAACCCTTATGTTCAAGCCGGTAAAAACGTCCTGACCCTGAAAATCTACCGCTGGAGTACCGGCTCTTACCTCGAATGTCAGGATTTTTGGCGGATCAGCGGGATCGAAAGGGATATTTATCTTTGGTCACAACCTAAAACGGCCCTCCAAGACTTTCGGGTCATTTCTACCCTAGACGGACAATATAAAGACGGAATATTTGCTTTGAGCATGGATTTACGTAACAGCAGTTCCCAGCCCGCACAACTAACAGCTCTTTACGAATTATTGGACAGTAAGGGAAAAACTGTTGCTTCTTCCTCTAAAAACATAAATGTAGAAGCTGGAAGTGTCAAAACAGTGGATTTCCAAAAGACTTTACCCCACGTAGATACCTGGACTTCCGAAAATCCCCGGCTTTATCAATTATTGATGATCCTGCAAAAAGAAGGAGAGACTCTTGAAGTCGTCCCCTTTAAAGTCGGATTCCGGAAATTTGAAATCCGTGAAATTGCAGAAAAAGACGTTAACGGACGTCCTTATACGGTATTGATGGTAAACGGACAACCCATTAAATTAAAAGGAGTCAATATACACGAACACGACCCCCTTACCGGCCATTATGTAACCGAAGAATTGATGCGGAAGGATTTTGAACTGATGAAACAAAATAACCTGAACGCTGTCCGTCTTTGTCACTATCCGCAAAGCCGCCGTTTTTACGAACTATGTGACGAATATGGTTTATATGTATACGACGAAGCAAATATAGAATCCCACGGGATGTATTACGATTTACGCAAGGGAGGAACTTTGGGTAATAATCCGGAATGGCTGAAAGCCCACATGGACCGGACGATCAATATGTATGAACGAAACAAAAATTTTCCCAGTGTCACCATTTGGTCGCTCGGAAATGAAGCTGGAAACGGATATAATTTTTATCAGACTTATCTGTGGATAAAAGACCGGGAAAAAGACGGTATGAATCGGCCTGTATGTTACGAACGTGCTCTGTGGGAGTGGAATACAGACATGTATGTGCCTCAGTATCCCGGTGCCAAATGGTTGGAACACATCGGGCAAAACGGCAGTGACCGCCCGGTCGTTCCCTCAGAATATTCCCATGCTATGGGAAATTCTTCCGGAAACCTTTGGGACCAATGGCAAGCTATTTACAAATACCCGAACTTACAGGGAGGTTTTATCTGGGACTGGGTAGACCAAGGTATCTGGGTGAATAAAGACGGCGGTTACTGGGCTTATGGCGGGGACTTCGGGAAAAATGCCCCCAGTGACGGAAATTTCCTGATCAATGGTATTGTCAATCCGGACCGGGATCCGCATCCGGCAATGGCCGAAGTGAAATATGTACACCAAAATATTGCTTTTTCCACACCGGCAAATGCGCTCTCCTCCGGAGAGACAACATCCACATTGAAAAGTTTTCCGGTGGATATTACAAACCGTTTTTATTTCACTGATCTTTCACCGTATAGAATTAAATATACGGTGACGGCAAATGGCAAAAAAATCTCTGAAAAAGAACTTTCTCTAAAATTGGCCCCGCAACAGACGGAAAGAGTAAACATTCCTCTTGCATTGAGAGCAGCCAAGGGAATGGAATATTATCTTAATTTTTATGTATATAACCGGAATGCAGAGCCGGGCATTCCGGCCGGCAGTCTGATAGCACAAGAACAATTCCAACTTCCGAATCCTTTAAAAGCCTTACATTACGCACCTAAAGGAGGTCCTAAACTAAAAACGGTAACTGAAGGAAATAATCTGATTGCAACATCTCCTCAGGTAAATTTTGTGTTTAACAAGCAGAATGGACTAGTAACTTCCTATCGTTTCAAAGGAACGGAATATTTTCCTGAAGGCTTCGGAATCCAGCCAAACTTCTGGCGGGCTCCTACGGATAACGATTATGGTAACGGGGCACCTACCCGTTTACAAGTGTGGAAACAATCCAGTAAAAATTTCCATGTGACGGATGCTACTATTTCCGAAGAAGGAAATGCTGCCGTTATTAAAGCTACCTATCTTTTAGCTGCCGGAAATTTATATATCGTTCACTATAAAATTTTCCCCGACGGAGTTGTAAAAGTGAACGCAGAATTTACGTCCACCTCTATGGAAGAAGCTCCTACAGAGATTTCAGAAGCTACCCGTACGGCTACCTTCAGCCCGGAAGTAAAAGCGGCCCGTGAACTGACATCCAAATTGGAAGTACCCCGTATCGGAGTACGGTTCCGCTTACCGGTCCTGTTCAACCAGATACAATATTTCGGACGCGGTCCGGAAGAAAATTACCTGGACCGGAATGCAGGCACCTTAGTAGGACTCTATCAATCCACAGCCGAAGAACTTTATTATCCTTACGTGCGTCCCCAGGAAAACGGTCATCATACCGATACCCGCTGGCTGGCATTAACGGCAACTGATGGAAAGGGGCTATTGATCAAAGCTGACAGTACAATCGGATTTAATGCCCTGAGGAACGCAATTGAAGATTTTGACTCGGAAGAAGCACTTCCTCACGATTACCAATGGTCCAATTTCACTCCGGAAGAGGTGGCAAACCACAATCCGGAACTGGCTAAAAATAAACTGAGAAGAATGCACCATATTAACGACATAAAACCCCGCAATTACGTTGAAGTATGTGTAGACATGAAACAGCAGGGAGTTGCCGGGTATAGTAGTTGGGGAGCCCGCCCGGAAGCCGGTTACAATATTCCGGCCAATCAGGATTATAAATGGGGATTTACTTTAGTACCCCTCTCCGGTAGTTCGGAAATAATCTCTAAATCCAGAATAAATTATTAAACCTTTTATCTTTCAGTGTAAAAGTTTAGATCAACAAGGTATACAAAAAGTCCGGAATCGGTTTTTAGAAAAATGATATCGGATGCCTGATCAGGCATTTCAATTCCATTCATCAGCTTCCTTCAGGAAACCCGAATCAATTCTCTAAAAACCGATTCCGGATATTCATTTACATTCCGGCCAGTGCCTAACGTTCTTTTACACAACGTACAGAGTAACCGAAATAACGGGAGTTGTTGGTCGGCGGACAACAAACAGAAGCACTGAAATAAAAATTGGCCCCATAAGTTGTAGACCGGTAATCCGGAGCAGAGGTCCATTGCGAACCATAAGTTCCTATACTGCTAAAACTACCGACACCGCTGCCATAATAACCGGTTAAGGGGAACCAGGCTTTCTCGCCCGAGCCAGCTCCCTGTATATAAAACCAAACTCCTTTATCGTCCTTCAAAGTGGCGAGATTTTCGGCATTAGCAGTAGTCATTTTACCATTATTGTATTTTGTGAAAGTGGTCTGAAAACTCAAAAACAGGTATTGGGGCGGCAAGCAATAACCTGCAGGACAAGGATCAAAAATACTTTTATGAGTATAATCAAGCGAAATATAACCCGGATTCCGGGCATCATCGTAATAATTGGTGTAAGAAAGCGGGGTATATTGTCCCCAGAGATTATAGTATGCTTCACCCACCAGAGAGCATCCCCTTCCGGGATTCGCTATGGCCTCCCTGAGATCCATTGAATGACAAACAGAAGAACCTTCCTCCCCGGTATAGCGTGCCGGAACAGCTTCTGCTTCTGTAGCTCCTTGCTTCAGTGACCACAACTGTGTCAAAGCAGAAGAACCATTGACAGCATGAAGTGCCCCGGGGAAAGGAACATTGAATCCCCAGCAATAGCTCAGTCCTGCTGTGAGCAGAAAATCAGCAGAATTTTCGCCCGGACTGGCTTTTTCTGCCCCCAAATTACGGTCCATGACCTGTACGTCAGCAATCGCCGTCCATTGCTCTTCTGTCAGTATCCACTTTGAGGGATCCGTAGCCGTAGGAATATTATCGGCTGTAAATTTGTAAACCTGGAGATTACGTGCCTCTGTCGGATTGTCGTTTGCATCAACGACCCAAATATGCCATGTCCAGAGAGCTCCGGCAGTGGCATCACTTCCGTAAACCGTAATAACGGCATTCCCTTTACGCCCTCCGCTCACTGTAAAATAAATATAAGAGTCAGCCAATTCATCGCTTATCAAAGCATCCCCCCTCACTGTAACTCCTCCCCCCAACTGCAAGGAACCACTTACGGAATTTCCATTATTCATGGCAGCTATGCCTTCCGAACCATTCCCCATGACGTTGGCATTAAAGCGGTATGTACGATCCTCTACAGCAGCCGGAACGACATAACAGTTTGCAGTGGTTACTGCACTCAAATCGGCTACAGATCCGCTGTTTGCAAGCTCCCGTGTGGACACTGCCTTTATCAGACAATCGGAAGGATTACTACTTTCCCCTTCCATCCAAACGACAAAAGCCTGAGGAATAGCCACAGAAGGCTGAACGAAGACAATTTGCCGTTTGATATCGGGTTCTGCCGTAATGATAACTTCCACAGAACGTTCTTCTCCATCCGCATTCCTTTCTGCCGCGAAAGTCAGCATATCCTCACGCATTTCACTCCGCGCTTCTATCCGCGTAAGCCATGTCGTTCCCTCCGGAATAGTCACGGTATATTCCGTATTGGTGGTCACAGGAACCAATACCGTTTCTCCCTCAGCCGCAAGCGTATAAGTCTTCTCATCTATATTTACAATCCGTACAGCTTTCTGTGTGATGTGAATACTCTGTACCAAACCGCCGGAAGAAGCAATCAGATCTACCTCTGTTTCACGAGCTTCACCGGCTGTATTGGCCACAGCACTAAAAGTAAGCGTTTCTGTATGCTCACCGGCGTCTTTACCAACCAAGGAAAGCCACTTTGCGGCCTCTCCTGGAATTTTAACCGAATACTCCAAATTAGCCGTCACCTCAATAGTAAATTCTCCACCAATAGCCTCTATCTCGTATTCCGAAACAGAAGGCTCCAGCACAAGGGTAGGATCACTCTCACAACCCGTAAAAAACAAGGCTGCACCCAGCAATAACATCAAAATTTTTTTCATAAGGTTTGTATTTATAAGTTTGCTATCTCCACCAAAAATAGAACTTTTATAATAATAAAATTATAATTTTCTTAAAATATAAGAAATTTCTTTTTTGAATCGTAAAACGATAGCTCATAAAGACTTATCAATTTTATTCAGAAATGAAATAACCTTATCTACAAGCTGTTTCATGGATAAAGATTTTCTTTCAAGCGATACAGAATAATTCGTTTCAGAAATATAGATAAAAAGGGGCTGATCCTGAACATTCTACAACCAATCCCCGCTTAGCATTCAGCCCCCTTTGGAAAGAAAAGCTATTTTGTAAATATTTATCCACTCACTGAAAAGCAATGAAAAAGCAGGAAATATTATATAGATAATAACCAACAATATCGGCACCTCACACTCTTGCCTAATACGTTCATAGCCTTCTTCCCATTTATTTTTTGCAGCTAATCCTATAGCAAAATAAGGTCCTATTTTAGCGTGAATTTTTACACCATTTTGCAATTTATATTCCTAAGAATACAAGACAGGTAACTGTAAATAAGTAATATTATATTTTTCTTCCCACTTATAATTGTCCTCTGTTTCTTTATACTTCGCTCCTTTTACCGTGACATACAGTCCGGATTCTAAAAACATTGACTCCCTAAATTCATAATCTACTGTAATGCCGCATGAAACCCTATGCGATTTTTAAAATGATCCAAATCTGTATCTTTTTCACCTTTCAATTTACTTAACAAACTGATTCAGATGCTTTGAATGTTGTCCTTTATAAACCATTTTTAATTTTTTCTTCTTTCTTTAGATAAATTTTCTCCGGTAAAGGGAAAATTTTATTTTTCTAAAATGATTTACATGAGTACTTAACCTGTATCTGTTGTTTTTGTAAAAACCGATTTGTAATCGTAATAAGCATTGATTATCAATAAATTAATTCTGTAACAGAAACGTAATCAAAATGTAACACCCCCTTCACAACGGGAATGTAATATTGCATGAGTAAAAAGACTATCAATTAAACAGAAATAAAATGAATAGATTCTTAATTGTTCTTTTAGTATGGGGAACAACTGCCTGTGGAAATCCGACAAAAAACAAATCAGGTCTCACAAATGCTGAAAACATTACGCTTACCGGAGCCGGAGCGACTTTTCCCCTTCCCTATTATAATCTGGCTTTTAAAACCTATAAAGATTCAACAGGTATTGCTGTCACTTACGGAGGTATCGGAAGCGGCGGAGGTATACGAAGCCTTAAAGACCAAATTGTAGATTTCGCCGGTAGCGATGCTTTTCTTTCAGATAAGGAAATCAGCGAAATGCCTTCCCCAACGATCCATATTCCGACTTGTTTGGGGGCCGTTGTGTTGGCTTATAATCTACCGGAAATAAAAGAGTTGAAACTCAACGGAACAATAATTGCCGGTATATATCTGGGGAAAATAACGAAATGGAATGATCCTCAAATCAAAGCGATAAATGCCCACATTTCCTTACCGGATAAACCGATCAACGTCGTTTACCGTTCTGACGGAAGCGGAACGACTTATGTATTCAGCGATTATCTCTCTAAAGTCAGTGAAGACTGGGCCGTAGAGGTCGGAAGCGGAAAAGCACTGAAATGGCCGGCTGGCCTGGCAGCAAAAGGAAATCCGGGAGTAGCCGGTACCATCAGCCAAATAGAAGGAGCCATCGGATACATCGGTTCGGAATACGCATTTGCCCTGAAAATACCCGTAGCTTTGTTACAAAACCAAGCCGGTAATTTTATCACTCCCGGCACAGAAAGTATTTCAGCAGCAGCTTCTATCGAACTTCCTTCCTACAGCCGGACGATGATTACCAATTCCCCGGCTGCCGATGCCTATCCCATCAGTTGTTTCACCTGGATTATTTTGTACAAAGAACAAGCATATCACAATCGTTCCCGGCAACAAGCAGAAGCGAATGTAAAATTACTGGACTGGATACTGAGTGATGCAGCACAGAACCTGAGTACGAAAGCGCATTATTCACCCTTGCCCTCTACCGCTAAAGAAAATGCCAGACTATTATTACAATCGGTAACCTTCAACGGGGAACCCTTATTAAAATAACGATTTTAATATGATTTCAAATGTATTGAATATTTAAAATCACAGCTATCAAATCTTAAAAGTATGCGGGACTCTATTTTCAAACGGCTACTTTTTATTTGTGCTTTCCTGATTCTCCTGATTTGCGGCGGAATGTTCTATTCCCTGGTCAGTGGGGCGCTTCCGGCTTTTGAACACTTCGGCCTTTTCCGTTTTATATTTTCGGCAGAGTGGAATCCTCATCCCGAAGCTGAACAATACGGAGCCCTTTCGTTTATCACCGGGACTATACTCACGTCTTTCCTGGCATTAGTATTTTGCCTGCCTTTTTCTTTGCCGGTAGCCTTGTTTATCGGTGAATATTTCAAAGGGAAAAAAATTTCGTCTGTCATCAGCGCCGTTATTGATTTACTCGCCGGAATACCTTCCATAGTATATGGGCTTTGGGGCTTTTATACCCTCCGGCCTTTGATTACAGACTCCGGCCTTTCCGGTCAGGGGTTCGGTATTCTGACAGCCTCCCTTGTCCTGGCCATCATGATTATTCCCTATGCCACTTCTTTAAGCGCTGAATTTATTTCTATGGTCCCGGAAGAATTAAAAGAAGGTGCTTACAGTTTGGGGGCCACCCGCCTGGAAGTCATCCGGAATATAGTGTTTCCCTCTTCAGGTTCCGGTATTTTTGCCAGTTATATTCTTGCTTTGGGAAGAGCCCTGGGAGAAACAATGGCCGTAACCATGCTGATCGGAAACACCAATAACCTTCCGCATGCGCTTACGGATACCGGAAATACGATGGCCAGCGTTATTGCCAATCAATTCGGGGAAGCTGACGGTTTAAAATTAAGCAGTCTGATCGCTATAGGCCTGCTTTTATTTCTGATTACAGCCCTGATTAACTTGATCGGGAAATTAATTCTAAAAAAACTAAGTTAAACCCTCCTATAAAAAGAAATTTATGAGTAGTTTAGCCTATCGCCATTTGAAAGACCGCCTTTTCTTTTGGACTGTATGCATTTTTTCCGGACTTACGGCAATTCCTTTAATTCTAATCATCTGGGAAGTCGTTCAGAAAGGATATAAACAAATCAATCTGAATTTTTTTACCGAGACAGCCCCCAGCACTTTAGATGCAATGCTGGCTCGCAGCAGCGGAGAAATTATTCCCGGGGGGATTGCCAATGGAATCACAGGCACTTTAATCCTGGTAATTATTGCCTCTATATTAGCTATTCCAAGCGGCATCTTGGGAGGCATTTATTTATCGGAAAAACCGAAAACCTGGTTTTCAACCCTGATCCGTTTTCTGACAGACCTGGTTCAAGGCAGTCCTTCCATTATCATCGGTATCATTGCATATGCCTGGATTGTGAAACCTTCAGGCAGCTATTCCGCTCTGGCCGGCAGTATTGCCCTGGCAATCATGATGCTCCCGCTGATTATCCGCTCTACGGAAGAAACCTTGAAAATGCTGCCCGCCAGTCTGAAAGAAGCAGGATTAGCTCTCGGAGCATCTTATACCGGTGTTATCCTGAAAGTCCTGCTCCCTTCCGCCTTTGGCGGACTATTTACGGGCATCTTACTGTCCATCTCGCGGGTCATGGGAGAAACCGCCCCCCTTATGCTTACAGCCTTGGGAAGTTCCGCTGTCAACTGGGACATACTCAAACCGACCAGTGCCGTACCTCTATTGATCTGGGAATTCTATAACGACCCAAACTTACTAGATATGATCTGGAGTTCCTCTCTGTTTCTTTTACTATTAATTCTCCTGTTAAACCTTATAGCCAAACAAGTCGCCCGGAAATGGAAAATACAATAATTTTAAAACGCTCTCAGGCAGAAACCCAAAAACAGACGGTTATGCCTGCTCTTGAAGATTTTATTTTAAGACTGAAAAACGTATCTGTTTCCTACACGCCGGGAAAAAATGCTGTAAATGAGGTGAATGCCGGCATCCGGAAAAAATGTATTACAGCCATTATGGGACCGTCGGGCTGCGGAAAAAGTACACTTCTGCGGACCATTAACCGTATGCATGAGCTCTATCCCGATATACGGATATCCGGCGAAATTCTGATGAATAACCGGAATATATTGAAAATGAATCCCATGGAAGTAAGGCGGATGGCCGGCATGGTTTTTCAACGTCCCAATCCTTTCCCGACCATGAGTATATACGAAAATGTCCTGGCCGGTTACAAACTGAACGGGATCTCGCTCCCTAAAAGGGAAAAGGATGAGCTGGTGGAAACATGCCTGACAAATGTCGGTTTGTGGAACGAAGTGAAAGACTCTCTTTTAAAAAAAGGGACTTTCCTTTCAGGAGGTCAGCAACAACGGCTTTGTATCGCAAGGGCTCTGGCCTTAAAACCGGAAGTCCTGCTGATGGACGAACCGACCTCCGCCCTCGACCCCATTGCTACAAACCGGATAGAAGAATTATTATTACAATTAAAAAATGAATTCACCATTATAATCGTCACTCACAATATGTCTCAGGCTGCCCGTATTTCAGACTACTCGATGTTTATGTACCTCGGGGAACTCATTGAATATGACAATACCCAGAATATGTTTACTAATCCGAAAGATAAACGGACAGAAGAATACCTGAACGGTCAATTCGGATAATCCCAAGGCCATGCCCTAATTAATTTAGAAAATTTACAAGAACCCGGAATACCAGATCAATTATGAACAGACTGAGAGAAAAATTCTTTCTGAGAATAAATCAGGATTTTGAAGTGATGTCAAAAATAGTCATACAGCAAATCCATCTGACCCAACGATTGATGGAAACGAATACGCTTCCGGAAATCTATACGGAAATCAACAATAACGAACGCATTATCGACAGCCTGGAGGTAAAGATGCGGAACGAAGTCATTCATACCATTGTACTTTACAATCCCCGGGCAGGCGACTTACGCAAGATTATGGCTTATTACGATATGACGGCATACCTGGAACGGATAGGAGATCTTCTCATCAACATTTCTCTCTTTATGAATCAGGTTAATACCCGGGGAACAATCTTCCCCTCCTATAAAAATCATATATCAAAATTATGGGCCACTGCAGAAAACATGGTGCAAAATGCTATATTTGCCTTTACCTGTGAAGACAACAATCTGGCCAAAGAAACAATTGGACTGGACGATACCGTCGACACCTTACATCATGAATTAACAAAAAAATTAAGGACGCAACATGCAGATAAGACATTAAAAGAACAGCAATTGACTGACATTTTAAGCCTGAACAGTATATCTTACAATATTGAGCGGATCGGAGATAATGCCACTAATATTGCAGAAGCGGCAATCTATCTGATGGAAGGGATAAATATCAAACATCAGGGAAAAGAAAAAACAGACACCCTGCTGGCAGGCAGTGAGGGATAAAGGTGTAACAAAAGATTACGGAGCTACCTCCCGCATAAAAACAACTATTTAAATCACAAACAATATATGGAAAGGAAAAAAATTTTAGTAGTCGACGACGAAGAGGATTTATGCGAGATTCTTCAATTTAACCTGGAGAGCGAAGGTTTTGCTGTAGATATCGCTAATTCTGCAGAACAAGCATTAAAAATCATCTCGGAAGAATATAAATTGATATTACTGGATGTCATGATGGAAGGTATGTCCGGTTTTAAAATGGCTGAAAAAGTCAGAAAAGATATGCATCTGGACGTACCCATCATTTTTCTGACTGCCAAAGACACGGAAAACGACATGCTGACCGGTTTTAGTCTGGGAGCAGATGATTATATTCCCAAACCCTTCTCTATCAAAGAAGTCAGTGCACGCGTAAAGGCCGTACTGAAAAGAACCGGCAATCACGACTTGCCGGAAACAAAACAAACGATAGAAACAGGAGATCTGACCATCAACCTGGTTTCCAAAAATGTCACTTTAAAGGGACAACCGATTTTACTAACGAAAAAGGAATTTGAAATTCTGAGTACCATGGCAAAATCTCCGAACCGGATTTTTTCCAGGGAAGACTTCCTGACGAAAGTCTGGACCGATGATGGATATGTATTGGAAAGAACGGTAGATGTGCACATCACCCGCTTACGAAAAAAACTGGGAGATTTCGGCAAACATATTGTCAACCGTTCCGGATACGGCTATTGTTTTGAAACCTGAGTACAAACGGGTATTCAGTACAAAACGCCCGGGCAATCCCGTCTTCGGATTATAAACAAAACGACTTGCCCCCGGACAATAAAACGGAACTCAAACAACTTTTAATATATACCCCCGATGCATTTATCTTATAAAAAGAAAATATTTTTCTATTTTTTCCTGGTATTTCTGGTATTCACAACTATTATCGTCTTAGTCCAACGCAATCGGGAAAAAGTATATAAAACGGAAAACCTGCGTACCAATCTGGACACTTATACCCAGGTCATCCACCATTATATCTGCCAAAAGCAGATGCGACCGGATACAGGTCTGGACACACTCAGCAAAATTCTTCCCCTTTTGCCGGACAGCCTGCGGCTCACCATTATTGATGAAAAAGGAAAAGTTCTGTTTGACAACACAATACCGGAAGAGCGGGAAATTGAAAATCACCTGCATCGCCCTGAAATCGCCTCTGCCCTGATACATGACAACGGCAGTGCTATCCGCTTTTCAACCACACAGGGAAAAGAATATTATTATTATGCTTATCACCATTCCCCTTACTACATAAGAGTTGCCCTCCCCTATAATGTCGAACTGAAAGATTATCTGGAAGGTGACAATATTTTTATGTATTTTATTGTTCTTCTTTTCTTTATTGCCCTTATTTCTCTACTCTATCTGGCGGATCGGTTCGGGAAAGCCATTAGCGGTCTGAATGATTTTATAACTTCTGCGGAAAACAATCAACCCGCATACGAGAAAATCCATTTCCCGGATACAGAACTGGGAGTCATCGGAAATAAAATTATCAGTAATTTTAAATTACTGGAAGAAAGTAAAAACCAACTCCGTCAGGAAAAAGAAAAACTGCTCCGCCATTTCCATTACTCCGAAGAAGGGATCTGTATTTTTTCTGCCGACGGACAAAAAATATATGCCAATACGCATTTTATCCAATACCTTAATATCATTCTGGACGAACCGACTTTTGAAGTAAATACAATTCTGGAAAAACTGGATTTTAAAGACTTGCGCATTTTCCTGAAAAAAAATACACCGGTAAATCCGCAATCGACCACCCAGCCCATTTATCAGGGAAAAATCTCCAAAAGCGGGAAACACTTCGCCGTAAAATTGATCGTCTTCAAGGACAATAGTTTCGAAGTAACCTTAAATAATATCTCCAATTCTGAAAAAAACAGATTGCTGAAACAAGAAATGACCAATAATATTGCCCACGAATTAAAAACACCTGTAAGCAGCATCCGGGGCTATATCGAAACCTTACTGGATCAACCCGGTATTGCACCGGAAAAACAAAAGTTTTTTCTAGAACGTACCTATACCCAGGTACTCCGTCTGTCGGACCTGATCCGGGATGTAGCCCTGATTACCAAAACGGAGGAAGCTGCCGATCTTTTTGACAAGGAATGCGTCAATATCCACGATACAATTGAAGAAGTTACAACCGACCTGCAAAATCAAATTCAGTCCAATCACATCCAAGTATTCAATAATGTAGACGAAAGCGTGGAAATCGAAGGAAATCATACTTTACTCTATTCCATTTTCCGGAATTTAATGGACAATGCCATCAGTTATGCCGGAGAAAAAATCACCATCGGTATCGACAATTATACAGAAGATGTGGAATACTATTATTTTTCTTTGTACGACACCGGATGCGGAGTGGCCGAAACTCACCTGGAGCGGATTTTCGATCGCTTTTACCGGATCAATGAGGGCAGAAGCCGCAAAAACGGCGGGTCCGGTCTGGGCTTATCCATTGTCAAAAATGCCGTACTCTTCCACAAAGGACAGATTTCCGCCAAAAACAGAAAAGACGGCGGACTGGAATTTATCTTTTCATTACGAAAAAAAACTCTATTGAATCAAACCATTTCAACAGGATTCTCTAAACTCCTTTAAAAGCCTGAGTTCTCACAATCCGGAACCCGGGATTTACGACTTATCCGGTGAAAAAGTTAAAAAATGTAATACTACGCAACTATTTCCGTTTTCATACATCTTTTAAATGTCTTTGCAGACAGTAATTAAGTAATAGAACAACTAAGTAATAATTATGGGAATTTTCAATCATTTATTTACGTACAATTCATCCCTCGCTGATGTGTTGAAAAGGGAGCGCTTATTGCATAAGAAAAGCCGTTACGTTTTTCTACTTTTCCTTACCCTATCCGGATTCCTCTTTACTTCTTGTAATGATAAATACGAGGATTTACGGTATGAATACAGTGACTACGGCATTATTCACAAAAATGGGGAAATCAATACTATTGCAACGGACCGGGGAGCTGTAGTATGTCCTTCTGTCTGGAACATTCCTTCCGAATTCAAAAACAATGACCGCGTCCTGATTTACTTTAACCTTTTAGGGGAAGCGGACAGTACCGATCAGTTTGATTACTATGTAAGGATAAATGAGATTTACAAAATCCTGACCAAAGACATTATCGAATACAACACGGAAATTTCCGACAGTCTGGGAAACGATCCCGTACAGTTATACAACCTCTGGATCAGTCCGGAGTTTATCAATTTCGATTTCTACTACGGTGCAGGCGCTCCCAATTTAAAGCATGCCATCAATCTGGCCCGTCATCCGGAAAAAACAGCAGACAACCGCATCCTGTTAGAATTCCGCCACAATGCCTTCAATGATCCCTATAACTACAAATACCATGGAATCGTCTCTTTCCGGGCGGAAGAGCTTTTGACGACCAATGCGGATTCCGTATTATTGCGCATTAAATACAACAGTCTGGATAACGAAGAAACAGTAGATCTCACTTGGTTTCCCCAGGAAAACAAACTGGTAAAACCCGAGATAAATCCGACTGAAATTCCCTTATTTCAGACAGAAGCCATACATTAACGCTTAAACCTCACTCTACTTATTTATATAAACTCAACATCAAATTATAGAGGAAATTTCTTCCTCTATAATTTTGTTAAAAATTTAATTTCTATCCTTGGATTTCCAATTACTATTATTACCTTTGTCCCCACGATAACGGGGCGTAGCGCAGCCCGGTAGCGCATCTGCTTTGGGAGCAGAGGGTCGCAGGTTCGAATCCTGTCACCCCGACAATTGAAAAAACAGGCAGTTACATGAAAATGTAGCTGCTTTTTTATGCCGTTAGCGGACCGTTTTTACCTTAAAATGTTAAATAATTCACATTTATTTACCCTATAAATTCATCGCTCCACCATAATTATTTTAGTGTCTGAATGAAAAGTTTCGATACACTCTTCAGTATATATGTGAGAATTTGAATATACCGTTAAATATCGATTCTACAAGTTCTCTTTTTTATATTTAAAATCAGAAGTTTTTAAATAATTCGGAAAACCCCTCTATGATTTTATCTGGACTTATGCCCGGTAAATAACCAAGGGAATCACCTGTTTAAACTGTCACTTACAAAATAAGGTTAACAGGAAGTTATTGTAATTATCTAAGAAAAATTACTTATTTTCGTCACTTTCTTTTAAAAGGTGAGAATATTAAAAATAGAATTTATCTTATGCGGAAAACAAAAACCTCTACGGCTGCTTTTCCCAACACTAAACCTCATTATGAAATACTTGATGGGTTGCGTGGAGTAGCAGCTATCACTGTTGTATGGTTCCATATATTTGAAGCTTTTGCCACCAGTCATATAGATCAGAGAATCAATCACGGTTATTTAGCAGTCGACTTCTTCTTTATATTATCCGGATTTGTCATCGGTTATGCTTATGACGACCGTTGGGGGAAAATGAAAATAAAAGAATTCCTCAAACGCAGGGTGATACGCCTGCATCCGATGGTAGTAATGGGAGCTTTGATAGGAGCCGTTGTGTTTTATTTTCAAGGCTGCCCCGTATGGGACGTATCGAAAGTAACGGTACTGGCTTTGCTTACCGCCACATTTATCAACGCATTATTGATTCCAGCTACTCCCGGAACCGAAATCCGCGGTTTGGGAGAAATGTATCCTTTAAATGGCCCAAGCTGGTCTTTATTCTTTGAGTATATCGGTAATATTCTTTATGCTTTATTTATCCGTAAATTTTCTACCAAAGCTCTTTCGGGTTTAGTTTTCTTTGCCGGATGCGGATTAGCGGTATTTGCCATTGGAGGTCCTTACGGAGATATATGTGCCGGATTTTCCCTGACGGGGATAGAATTTACCGCGGGATTCTTACGGCTGTTATTTTCTTTTTCTGCGGGACTGCTCCTTTTCCGTATTTTCAAGCCTGCTAACATAAAGGGAGCTTTTTGGATCTGCAGTCTGTCCATTGTTGCCCTCCTGTCCGTACCCCGTATAGGCGGAGCGGAATATTTGTGGATGAACGGGCTGTATGATACGGTATGCTTTGCTCTGCTTTTTCCTATTCTTGTCTATCTGGGAGCCTCAGGAAAAACGACTGACAAGTATACCACCCGGCTATGCAAATTCCTAGGAGAGATTTCATATCCTCTGTATATGGTACATTATCCTTTTATTTATTTGTATTATGCCTGGGTAAAGAATAACCAGCTTACTTTCCGGGGATCATTACCCGGAGCAGCAGGAGTGGTGATCGGAAGCATTCTTCTGGCTTATATCTGTTTGAAACTGTATGATATACCGGTACGGAAATATTTGACAAGCCGATTTTTAAAACAAAAATAACGCAAGGAGAAGGGGGATGTACCCGGATCCCCTATCACACTAAAGGCAACGTAAACCAGAAGCGGGAACCTTTTCCCGGTTCGGACTGTACACCGATCCGCCCATGGATTTGTTCTATAATGCTTTTACAGATAGAAAGCCCCAAACCTGTACCATGGACAAAATTATTGAGTTTAACAAAACGCTGGAAAATTTCCGCTTGCTTTTCAGGCTGAATGCCGATACCGGTATCGGTAACGGAGAATTCTATCTCCTGCCCGCAAATCCGGTAGCCCAGAGCAATTGTCCCATGAGTAGTAAATTTCTGGGCGTTATTTATAAAATTCGTAAGTACTTGCTGAATGCGTTTTTTATCGCTCCGGATACAGTATTCCGGCAGATGCTCGCTAAACAGAAGTTCTACTCCCGGAGGCGTTTTATATTTCAATATCTGGATAATATCTTCACACAATTGATTTACGTCCACCTCTTCCATATTTATTTCAAAAGTTCCGGCTTCAATTTTCGATAAATCGAGAATATCTGAAATAAGTTGTAACAATAACTCATTATTTTTTTCCACAATCTCCAGATATTGCTGTTGCTCGTTTTTATTATCGGTTTCAGCCATTAAAGTAGAAAAACCGACAATCGCATTCAAAGGGGTACGGATCTCATGACTCATATTTGCCAGGAAAGCAGATTTTAAACGGTCGGACTCCTCCGCCTTTTCTTTGGCAGCAATCAATTTGGCTTCTATTTCTTTCAGCTCTGTAATATCATAATTGATCGAGAGCATTTCAATCACGCCTTCCTGCGGACGATAATCCCGGACCAAAACATTGGTGCGAGTCCAGGTTTGCTGGCCATTTTTACGGAAAATACGGAGATCTCTCCGGAGGCTGGAAGCCTCTCCCCGGATCACTTTTTCTAAAAAATCAATCATTACTTCCCGGTCTTCCGGATGAAACGGAGTGTATACCCCAATGACCTGGGGCAAAGGAGTCCCCTCAGCTTCTCCCACATTCCGGTACCAACTGTCCAATGCATAGCCATCACGGCTCAAAGCATTATAATGAGCATAGCCGACTTTGGCATAATCCCCGACAAGGGTAAAGAAGTCTTTGAACTCCCGGATTTGGTTGTAAGCAACAGTAGCCTCCGTCCGGTCAATATGAATGAGCAAATAGTTTGTAAAATTATTTTGAGAATCATAAAGTGCGGTAATCTTCGTAAGTAAATTGATTTTACCGGTTTTATCGGAAGGATAATAACCTTTCAAGTTCGAAAAATCATAATCCAGCGTAAAACTGGCATCTTCCCTTTTACGCATTTTTTCTTTCATCTCTTCCGGCATAATGGGGTTATCAAAGATATTGATGCCCAAAACATCCTCTTTTTTCTTTATACCGAAAATTTCAAATTCTTTATCATTGATATCAATCAGATTACCTTTCTCATTGTACAATTCAATTCCGGCCGGTAAATTCCGGTAAATATTACGGAGAATCCGTTCGCTCCTGTCCAAAGCTTCATGAGCTTTAAACGTATCCGTCATATCTGAAAACAAGGTTACGATTTCACCCTCATAAGGAGAATACATAACGCAATGACAATATTTATCCTGTTTCTCCAGGTAGAAATTTCTTTCCAGCGGTTGTTTACTTTTAACGACATTTTTAAAAATCTGTAACTCGAACTGAATTTCCGATTTTAACGAACTGCCCCGTTTACCGACAATATCTGCACCGATATTATATATCTCCAGACAAGCCTCATTGACGTCTTTTAAGACATAATCAACGATTTCCTGTTGCTCATTGTATACCAATCCCAGTCGTGTATAACCAATAGGCATATGTTTATATAAATCGGCCAGATACTGTTTTTCTGCCAAAGCCTGTTCCTCCGCTTTCCGGAATTGCATACATATACTGATAATATTTACTAAAGAAGAAAACCATTGATAGTCTTCGTTTTTCCAGATATGATTTTTATCAGCAATATCAATTCCGGCGTACCCCCATACTCCGTCCCGGGAGAACATAGGTACAGCCAGAGTCGAATGAACGCCCTGTTCCTGTAAATATTTTTTGATGTTTTCTGCTTCAGGTGGTAATTCATTTAAATTGGCTAAAATAATCGGCATTGCCTGATCTATAAGCTGCCTGGTCCACCAACTGTCATTTCTGACCGGTATATCTATGATATGGGATATTTCAAAAGAGAAAATATCGTTACTTACCTGATAACGGCAGATGCTTGTCTGATTTTCTGCATTGTATTCTACAATATAAGTACGGCCTTTAGGAAATTGCTGTAAAATATCTCCTAAAATTTTCTGAATGACACTCCCGATATCTTCTGTCTGAAAAATAGAAAACAAAGAATGTGAGATACTATTTTGCTGACTGAACAAATTGTTTACCCGTTGCATAGTCGATTCAACGGGACTCTCATTTTCAGGAGAATCCAGACATTCCATAAAACCATATGTCTTTAGATTGCCTTCCGCATCTGTTTCTTTAGAGCAAAGTTTCACCCGAACCCATTGTATTCCTTCAGTAGTGTTAATCGGATAAACCTGATCATATACGTTTTGTGTCTTTCCAAAGGAAAATTCATTTACCGTACGCAAACGGTAATCCTGGCAAATCAATTCCCGGAAATCTTCAAAACGAATCACCCCATCCGGCCCTAAATTTAATAAACGACTGATAAATGGAGAACAATGATATTGTTGTTTAACAAAGTCTGCCTCCCACCAACCTATTCGCGCTTTACCCATCAGACGTTCGATTTGTCTGTCATCAAAATAATCCATAATATTTTAACTTCTATACCACAGAGACAAATGTAGGCAATTATTACAGATTTCAAGTTCGGAAAGTATTATTTATTCCGTTTTCAGGTTGCCAAAAACACAAAAAACAATAAAAAATTTCAAAAGCAGATGATCCCTTTAAAGTGGAGTATGAAAAATCATAAGATTTCCCAAAGGAAAACATCAATAGTTTAAAAAGTATATTGGTTTAAAAATATAGAAACCTACATCCAAGCTTTCCGGTCCGATAAAAGGTCAACTATTAAAATATCATACATTTCCTATTTAATTCATTTAGGATTTCCAAATTGAATTTTTTCCTTATTTACCACCATTGGACGTCTTTTATAACTTTCAAATTCATCAGTTCGTGCAGTACATTTCTCTCCGACAAATTTCTGGCTTTATTCCCATGAGCTAACTGATAAACACGGTAAGGAGCTAATTTATATTTCCGTCCTAATTGCTGATAAATAACTCTGTGTTCTGAAAAAAGATAATTATAATAGCTTTTCATACAAACAGGATTAATAAATAATAACCATACAATACGTTCGTTTACTTTTGATTCTTCATCCATCCTGTTCTTAGGCGAAAAAATCAAATTAAAATAAGATTTTTATTGATTATCAACAGATTAAAAAACTTATAATTATTTAATAATTACAAATAAAAAATTAACTTTGCCAAAAAGAAACGAACCTTTTGGGAATAACATATTTTATTGTCAATCAATTTTTTAATTTATCATTTAGTTCTCCAATATTTATTTTTATTCCGACAATGCTTTCAATTTTATTAGTCATATTTCAGTAATAACTATAAATAAGGAAAACAGTGATGTTTCGGTTATAGGGTTAAATGATCAATTGTTTAAAAGTAAAAATGTTTAAGTGATTTAATAAATTTGTTTTAATAAAAACGATATTCTTTTTCTGGGTGCACTCTACCTGTACGGAGATTATGTCACGAATACATTTTCCAAAAAAAAAACAAAATACACAGGCGGTTAGCACCTGTGTATGAATAATTATCTATAGTATAATTCTCTATGTTTTATTCTGGCTTCCGGTAAATTTTAGATTTTCTATTTACGCTATCCCGCATCCCATTTTACTCAAACTTCCAATTACAATCCCTTTCATTTTTTCCACCCCTCCTTTGAACAATTGAACAATATGAACACTTAAACATTCACCCGTCAAAAAGCCTTCTTTATCCGTTCCAATCCTTCTTCCAAAACACTACGGGGACATCCGATATTCATTCGCCGGAAACCATAACCTTCTTTTCCAAAAGGAATACCGTCATTAAGTGCAACTTTCGCTTTGTAAACCAAAAGATCCCCTACTTCTTCATGCGTCAAACCGGTCCCCCGAAAATCCAGCCAAAGCAAAAAAGAACCTTCCGGTTTGATCATTTTTACATAAGGTAATTCCTTCCGGATATAGTCAGCTGCAAAATTCACATTTTCCTGTAAATAGACTACCAATTCGTTCAGCCATTCTTCTCCATACAAATAAGCAGCTTTTAAGGTTACATGTCCGAAAATATTTCCGACATCCAAATGTAAAGCGTACATCACTTTATTATAACGATCTAATAAATCTTTAGAAGAAGCGATTACCAGAGAATTCATCATGCCGGCAATATTAAACGTTTTACTTGGAGCCATTGCCGTCAGCGTACGGGCTGCAATTTCTTCTGATACGGAAGCCATAACAGTGTGCTGGTAACCGGGCAAGGCCAGATCGGCATGAATCTCATCCGAAAGAATAATCACATTGTATTTACAGCACAATTGCCCCATACGTTCCAACTCCTCTCTTGTCCACACCCGGCCTACCGGATTATGAGAATTACTCAACATAAACAGTTTAACCCCCTGCCGCAACTTGTCCTCAAAATCTTCCCAATTCACTTCATAACGGTTATTCCGGATAACCAAACTACTACAAACCAATTCTCTTTCACTGTCGTTTACTACCCCTAAAAAAGGCGGATAAACAGGAGTCAGTATTAATACCTTATCCCCCTTTCCTGTAAAAGCGCGGACAGAAACACATAAAGCCGTGACGACACCCGGACTGATACTCATCCATTCGGGCCGTACATGCCAGTTATACCTTCTTCCGACCCATCCGATAAAAGCCTGCTTGGCCTCATCTGTCCGGAAGGTATAACCAAAAACAGCCCGTTTACAACATTCTTCTGCCGCTTTTACAATTTGGGGAGCTGCCTTAAAATCCATATCTGCCACCCACATTGGTAATAGGTCAGTAGTACCAAAATTACGGTAAAGATCGTCGTACTTCACACAGTCTGTACCGCTTCTGTCGATAATTTCATCAAAATTATATTTCATTTACCCACGTTTTATTTTTTAATCGTCCACTTTCGCTTTTTATGCACTATCTTTACGGCAAAGATAAATAACTTAACTCGGAATGAAAAAGAAGTTTCCATTAATATACGCCGGCATCACCATTTCCCTGATGATAGTCCTCGGTATTTTATATTACTCCTCTGCCCGGGCCAGTTCAGAGCAAGCCAACATTATGCCTTTAGAGTATCAACAGGATAAACCACAACCCCTCACTGTGGATGTTTTACTGCCGGAAGAGATCAGTTTTGCCGGCGAAAAAGTGCCTTTACACCGCTTGGACGTTCAGGAAGCCCTCCGCAAAGAGTTAATCGTCAATACATATTTACACTCCCATACTATTCAGGTACTCCGCAATGCTCCCCGTATTTTTGCCCGTATCGAACCGATTTTGAAAGAACAAGGAATTCCGGAAGATTTCAAATATCTGGCAGTCATTGAAAGCAATCTGAACCCGCTTGCTGTTTCTCCGGCAGGTGCCGCAGGGATCTGGCAATTTATGCCGGGGACCGCCCGGGAAGCCGGTCTGGAAGTAAACTACGAAATCGACGAAAGGTACAACTTGGAAAAATCGACCTTAGCTGCCGCTGCTTATATTCAAAAAGCTTACGATAATTTCGGCACCTGGACCCTAGCCGCAGCTTCCTACAATGCCGGGCCGAATATGATCCGGAAACAAATCGGTATTCAGAAAGAAAATAATTATTACGATTTATTATTAGGGGAAGAGACAGAAAGATACGTATTCCGTATTCTGGCCCTGAAACAAATTCTGAATAATCCATTACTCTATAATTTCGACATACAGTCGGCAAATCCTGTGGAAAAAACAAAAAAAGTCAAAGTAAAAGGTACTGTCGAAAGTTGGGCCGATTTCGCTCATAAACACAAAATTTCATATAAAACTCTCAAGCGTTTTAATCCCTGGTTAAGAAAATCCGGCCTGAAAAATCACGAACATAAAGTTTATGAAATTTTAATTCCGGTAAACCCGGAAAATTACAGATAAATACACACTTCCGGGATAGAAAGTATCTTCCCTTTTTAAAATATAATCTGCTGTTAAATTAAGGAAGATTAACGCTGATAAATTCCGGTCCCTTCTCGTTAAAAGCCAAAACAGGCATACTATTTGCAAGGAATTGAATAAAACAGCCAAACTTTAATAATCTGCTTTACGCATATCAACAACCCATATGGAAAAAGTCAATATAATGTGCGAAAATACCGGAAAATACTACGAAATAGAAATAGGTAGTAATTTACGGGATTTAAAAAAAATCGTATTCCCGGACAACCACAGGCGATTCTTAGGCGCTTTGGTAAACAATCAACTGCAGGATTTACAATACATTATCATGAATCCGATGCAAGTCAATTTTATTGATATTACAACTTTGGATGGGTATAGCATCTATACACGTTCATTGATTTTTGTACTTTACAAAGCCGTACATTCGCTTTTCCCCCAAAAGACATTAATTGCTGAATATATTATTTCCAACGGCATTTTTTGCCGGATAGCCAATAAAGATGTCTGCCTTTGTCCGGAAGTGATTGAAAACATCCACAAAAAAATGCAGGAAATCATCCAAGCAGACTACCCGATTATCCGCAAAGAAATCCCCACCAAAGAAGCCATCCAGATATTTAAAAAACAAGGATTGAAAGATAAATCCGAGCTGATGGAAACCCGGGGAAGGCTTTATACATCCGTTTACTATATTCAGGACACAGCCGACTATTTTTACGGGACCCTGGCTCCGTCTACCGGATGTCTGGAAACTTTTGGTCTGGAACCTTATAAAGACGGTATGTTGCTCCGGCTAGCCGATCGCAAACGTCCTGCTGAAGTGCTTCCCCTGGTAGCTCAAAATAAACTATTTCAAATATTCAGTGAATATAAAAGATGGGGCAAAATCATAGGAGTTTCAGATATCGGAGGACTGAATAAAATTGTAGAAATGAAATATGCCGGAGCGATGATTAAAATCAGCGAGGCGCTGCACGAAAAGAAAATTTCTTTAATTGCGGATAAAATCAAAGCAAAAGGTAAAAAAGTCAAAGTAATTTTAGTTTCCGGTCCCTCCTCTTCGGGGAAAACAACTTTTAGTAAACGGCTCAGCATACAGCTTATGGTAAACGGTATCCGGCCGATCATGTTATCCCTGGACAATTATTTTGTCAACCGGGAAAATACGCCCAGGGATGAAAAGGGAGAATTCGATTTTGAGAGCATCGACGCCCTGGACATAGAAACGTTCTCCGATAATATGCTCCGACTCCTCAAAGGAGAAGAAGTGGAGATTCCTAAATTTTCTTTTGAAACAGGACAACGTTACTATGACGGAGAAAAACTGAAAATCAATAGAAACAATGTGATTATTGTCGAAGGCATTCACGGGCTGAATCCAAAGTTAACTCAGCTCTTACCCCCGGAAGCTTTATTTAAAATATTTGTATCCGCTTTGACGTCTATCTCCATCGACAACCACAATCTGATCAATCCGGCAGACAACCGTTTGATCCGGAGAATGGTGAGGGACTACAAATACCGCAATTATTCCGCCCTGGAAACCTTAAAACGCTGGGAAAGTGTATTAAAAGGAGAAGAAAAACACATTGTACCTTATCAGGAGGAAGCCGATATCATCTTTAATTCTGCTCTGATCTATGAATTAGGAGCTTTAAAACAACAGGCAGAACCTCTGCTAAGAGAAGTCAGGGGACAATATCCCGAACATTCCAAGGCTTTGAGGCTTTTGAAATTTTTCTCCTATATAAAAGCCGTGCCCACACGAGAAATCCCCACCACTTCCATTTTGAGGGAATTCCTGGGTGGAAGCAGTTTCAAATATTGATATTAAAATAAACGGCTCTTCTCCTGCTGAATTTTGGATGAAGGAGAGCCGTTTTTACTTTTTAATCTAACTCTGCAAAAGTATTTTCAATCAGGCCAATTGCCTGCATTAACTCTACTTTATTGATAATTAAAGGAGGCGCAAAGCGAATAATATGTTCGTGGGTAGGCTTGGCCAACAAACCTTTATCCCGCATTTTTAAACAGACATCCCAAGCTGTTTTTCCATTTTTAGGCTTTATCACTACAGCATTCAATAACCCTTTTCCCCTCACCAACTCAATTCGGTCGGACGGAATCTGGCGGATTTTTTCCCGGAAGATTTTTCCTAAATTTTCTGCATTTTCCGCTAATTTTTCATCCCGGACTACTTCCAGGGCCGCAACGGAAACTTTAGCTGCAATAGGATTCCCCCCAAACGTAGAACCATGTTCTCCCGGACGGATACACAACATAATATCATCGTCAGCCAATACGCAGGATACAGGCATCACTCCTCCTCCCAAAGCTTTTCCTAAAACCAAAATATCCGGACGCACCCCTTCGTGGTCGCAAGCCAGTAATTTCCCCGTACGGGCAATCCCTGTCTGTACCTCATCGGCAATAAATAAAACATTGCGGGCCTTACACAACTCATAGGCTTTCTTTAAATATCCTTCATCCGGAACATATACACCGGCCTCTCCCTGAATGGGTTCTACCAAAAAGCCAGCGATATGCGGATCCTGCAATTCTTTCTCTAAAGCCGGGAGATCATTATAAGGAATTCTAATAAATCCAGGAGTAAACGGACCATAACCACCGTAAGATTCCGGATCATTGGATAAAGATACAATAGTAATGGTACGACCGTGAAAATTTCCGTCGCAGACGATAATTTTAGCCTTTCCGTCAGGAATACCTTTTTTCATATAAGCCCATTTCCTGCAAAGTTTTAGGGCTGTTTCATCCGCTTCTGCTCCGGTATTCATCGGTAATACTTTATCATATCCGAAATAACGGGTTACAAACTCTTCCCACTCCCCCAAAACATTGTTATAAAAAGCCCGGGAAGTCAAAGCCAGCTTATGCGCCTGATCGCTCATTGCTTTCACGATCTTGGGATGACAATGTCCCTGATTTACAGCAGAATAAGCTGATAAAAAGTCAAAATAACGTTTACCATCCGTATCCCAGACAAAAATACCTTCACCTCTTTCCAGCACTACGGGCAGGGGATGATAATTATGGGCTCCGTAACGGGCCTCTCTGTCCATGTAATCCTTTGCATTCATAATTATATCATTTTAGGAAATATCGTAATCGTTTGCAGAATGCAATTTGAGAAAAAAATGCAATAAATAAAATTATTTTACTTCTTTTTTACAGAGAAAATATTTGTAAAGTAAAATCTGACCGGTAATAACGAAATTTTTTATGTCTTTTTTTTCTTCAGAAAAGCAAAATATTTGTGCAATAATTCCCGGAAGGTATCAAAGGTTTCCTGATAAGAAATACCAACTCCCTGAATGGTCTCCGTTGCATTATAAACAATTTTTTCATCGGTATGGGAATAGGCCTTTAATTTCAAAGTCCCCTGCTTGTTCAGTTTTACTTCCACATCGAAGTCTCCGGCAATATTACTACTGTTGGCCGAACTGGATGTTACATTTTTTGTCCCTCCCACATCAACATTTCCATTCGCCGATAAAGTCACCCTATCGTTCAATATCTGAGTAGAAAGGGCAACTTCAATTTCATTGGTCGTAATATTATCCCCGGGGCGATAAGAAAACCCAATATCGAAATTATTACTGATCTGTGATAACCAACGGGAAAGCTGATTCGATACCAGCTCGGTTGCCGTCGTTACCCCGGCCTGATAACCAGCATTCCGTTCCGCCATATCCGTCGAGTTCATATAATCAGGCGTATAGAATTTATTCAGAATCAGTAAAGAAAATACCTGTTTATTAATTTCATCCTGACTAGCGAAAAGACTTTGAACAAATCCCTTGGTTTGCGTATCCAAAGTCGGGAAATTGATGTTAAATTTTACCAAGGGATTCGCCAAATTATCACTCAGATTCAAAACACATTCTACAGGTACTTTTGTCGAGCGGTCCGCATTGGAATTACTGCTTGTCAGTAATTCATATAAAGAAGTCTTCAGGTTATAAATTGCGTTGATATCAATTGTAGCATCATAGGGTGAACCGTTCCAGCTAATGCTTCCACCCGGAGTAAGCACAAATTTTTTATTCAACAAATTACTGAGTGTAAACAAATAATCCCCCTTGGATATTTTATATTCCCCGAACATATTAATCATACCGTCCTGATCCAAAGTCACTTTAACATCCCCGTTCCCCTTCGTCCGCAAAATATCTCCGATCGTAGGATCAAACACGACCTGTACCTCCAGATTATCATTTACTTCCAGATTGGCATTTAATGTCAAATTATTACTGCTGCTTGTTACATTCCCCTTCCTCCGCATAGGCTGGTTGGGATTGACAAAATGCAGAAAATTCCCGTCTTCTTCCGATAAAGCCGAAGTCAGTGGAATAAACAAACGGGAATTTTTCTCCGGACGAATGTTGACGGTAAGGTTGGTGACCCCATCCCGGTTATTGATGTTGGTGAGACCACTGATATACACACTTCCGTAAAAAGACTCATTCTGGCTGGAAGTCGTATTCAACAGTAAAAAATTGCGGGAAGCAATATTCAGATCATACCGGTTTTCCCAAAACCGATAACGTCCAGAACAAACCGACACATTGTTCTGCGCATCCTTCACTACAAAATCTTTCAGGATAAAGTCACTCCGGTCAATATAAATACTATCGTTCATAAAAAAAGAAGTATTCATATCTCTCAGATTTAAATATACTGAATCCAAAAACAAATGGCCGGAAAAATCGGGACGCGAACTGGAACCGGAAAGTTTGACTTTTCCAGATATTCCTCCGGTACTCTTTGTAAAATAATCCGAAGCATATATTCCCAAACGATCCAGTCCGATTTCAGACAACTGAATATCTACATTCAACTGATCGTTCAAAGGTTGATAATATCCCGATACCTGAAGCGGTATGACGGATCCCACCTCATTTTTAGCCCGCAGAATAACGGCATTGCTATCGGGATCCCAAGCCGATAACAGTCGCAAAGTACCCAAAGTATCCCGCGTAATCCCCCAATTCTCTACATTTATATCCGAATACAGTAAATTATCTTTATAATAATCCTGAACAACCACTTCCCCGCTCGTCGTTCCAAAAAGATGCAAACGATTATCTGTAATTATACGACTGAGCTCTGCCAGATCAAACTGATTTACCCGGATGGAAAGCTCCTTTTCCGGATCTTCGGAAATAGCCCCGTTTACAGACAAAAACTGATTTCCATTGCTAATCCGGAAGTCTTCAATTGTAATCTCTTTACCGACCGCATTTATCCACGATTTGTCAACCTGCCACACATTGTCAGATAATATAATCACCCCGGGATGAATATTGATTTCCGTCACATACTCCTCTTCTCCCCGGGAAACAAATTTTATATCAGCAGACAATTCCCCGCTATAGGTTTGGGCCTCCCAATTACTCCAAATTAATTTATTGCTTATATTATTATCCCCTAAAACCAAAGTATTCCGGACATTGTATAAACGGGACAAATCCCCGTATTCAAATTTATCTGCCGTATAAACCAATCGTAAACGTTCCGTATCCCCTTCCAGTCCTATCTCCGAAGCAGTCACACAAAAATCCCGGTAACGGATGGTGTCAGCATCCATTTTCAAATGAATGGCTTTATCTTTACCATAGTAAGCAGCTATTTTACTGCCTTCAGAAATACTCAGCTGAGGGTATATCGCCCTCAAAACCTTTCCGGCATCTTTAATCACGACCTCATAGCGGAAGTCTAAATTCTCCTTTTTCGCTAATTTATTTTTTTTATGCCGAAAAGCAGGTAAATATCCCTGTATTAACTTTTCAGTGAATGCCAGGGGAGAAATGCCGGTATAATGCCCCTCAATCTGGGCATCGGCGACATCTGAAAGCAAACTGGTCATATAATATCCATTGTCCAGACGATTTTCCAAACCGATGTTTTCCAATAGAAAATGTCCTTGCGGACCTGTATAAGAAAAATTGGAAAACGTAAAATTACAAAAATGATTCCGCTTATCCTGTTCTGCAAAAACCAAATCAAAATCTGTCCTCACCGACTCTTTCCCCTCCGACAAAGCCCAACCAAAATCAGAAAGGTTGTTAATCTCCATAAAGCCTTTAACTCCCCAAAAATCAACTCCTCCGCTCGGATTATAATTTAAAGCAGCTGTAGCCCGTACACTATCATTATCCAGAGAATATAGTATACTGGTCACATCGTCTTTCACAGACAGGGAAACCGAAGCATCCCTGATTTTCCCTTTCCCGATCTGAAGAGAAGGAATTCTGCTCCACAGATCAATCTCGGTATGAGAATCATCCATATATCCCTGATAATTTCCGGTCAAAACACCGTATTTCAATAAATCAGTTCCTCCCAATTTTCCAAAATGGACAACAGGAAAATTAAAATCACCGGAAATCTTCGTACAACCCAAGGAATCTGCACCATAAGGAGAATATACCAGCTTAAAATCCCCCTTCAGCCCTTCTGTCCGGCTATTAATCAAAAAAATAAAATCTGTAATTTTCCCTTTGAAAACCCCGTCCAGTTCAAAAAAAGGTAAATGATGTAAAGGCGTAGGTACATTTATATTTTGCCTGAACCAAGGCAAGTAAATCGTCTCCAGATCTTCCGGATTTAAATAAGCATCCTGCAGATGAATTTCAAAAATAGTATTCCAAACGTCCGGCAAACCCTGAGATTTAAAACTTCCCCTAAAATGGGAATCTTTTCCTAAAGCAAATACCAGATTATTCCCCTCAATCCGGTTTACTGTATTGGAAACAATCCCCCGGCATTTTACGGTATTGTCTATTCCACGTAAAACTCCATTGAAATAAGCCAAATCGATAAAACTGACTTCAGAATTTCCCAGACGATAATACTGTTGCATTTTAGTAGTAAAGTTCCGCCAGTCGCGTCGGCCGGGCACCCAGTTGAATTCCAATTTCTGCAAATCCAGAAAACTCCGCTCAGTATAAATTTTACATTGCTGAATCAGCAAACTGGAATCGGCAGCAATCACCTGTCCTTCCATATCCCGGATTATAAATCCGGATTTTTCTTCAAAATTCAAACCGGAAACCTTTACCGCAAATTTTCCGCCGGAAAAATCCGGTTCTGTAACAGAAACATTGACATGCCTGCACTCCACATCTGTCCAGTTTATACCGTAATCCACCGCTTCATATTCACTTTCTTTATAGACTACTCTGGAATCCTTAACCTGGATTTTCTTTAAATCTACCCGCCAGGTATTACTTCCGGATAAAGTCTCCGGATGTTTCTCATTTCCCTTTTGCAAAGAATCCAGAAAGACATCCAGATTCATTTTCGCCTCCTCTTCCCCCTCTCCCCTTACAATCCATAAATTGAAATAAGCCCGGTCCAGCGTAATATCCCTCACAATAAAACTTTGAGTAGAAAAACGGAAAGAATCGATTTTAACATGAAAATTTTCGCAATACAATAGCGTATCGTTCCGGTAATCCTTTAATAAAACATCATTCAATACCAGCGATTTCATCGGACGGAAATCTACTCCCCCAATCTGTATCTTTACTCCTGTCGTCTGTTCTATCTTATTTGTAAACAGACGAACCAGATAGGTTTGTACATACGAACTATGCAGGGAAGCATACAGGATCAGTAACACCAACAGACAACCCGCCACACTATAAAATAATATGCGAAAAAAATTTTTTATACCCTCACTATTTTTAGTTTGAAGGCAAAAGTATTAATATTGCACAATATTTGAAAGAGATTCAGCACGAAAGATAAAGGCTAAATTCCCGATTGTTAGCTTTTAACTTTATTTCAGCTTTCAATTTTAATTCATTTATCATGACCGTTATATTAGGAATTGAATCATCCTGTGATGATACTTCTGCCGCTATATTGAAAGACGGAATCGTATTATCCAATATTATTGCCAGCCAAAAAGTTCACGAAGCTTATGGGGGAGTTGTACCGGAATTAGCGTCCAGAGCCCATCAGCAGAATATTATTCCTGTCGTTTCAGAAGCAATCCATAAAGCCGGAGTCCGTATTCAGGATATCAATGCCATAGCTTATACCCGGGGCCCCGGATTACTCGGTTCTTTACTTGTCGGCACTTCTTTTGCAAAAGGGTTTGCCATTGCGAACCGTATCCCGATGATTGAAGTGAACCACCTCCAAGCCCATATTCTGGCTAATTTCATCAAAGAACCCGGTGTGGAAAGCCGCCATCCCGGTTTTCCTTTTCTGACATTATTAGTCTCAGGGGGCAATTCACAGCTTATCGTCGTACACGATTACCTGAATATGGAAATGATCGGCCAGACCATAGATGATGCTGCCGGAGAAGCATTCGATAAATGCGCAAAAGTAATGGGTTTACCTTATCCCGGCGGCCCGGTCATCGACCGTCTGGCGAAAACCGGCAATCCCGTCCGTTTCGTGTTCAATAAACCCCAAATCCCCGGATTGGATTATAGTTTCAGCGGTCTGAAAACTTCTTTCCTCTATTTTATCCGGGACGAGTTGAATAAAAATCCGGATTTTATTACGGAAAATCTAAACGATCTTTGTGCTTCCCTGCAAAAAACAGTAGTCGATATACTCCTGGCAAAATTGAAAAAAGCAGCTAAACAAACAGGAATCCGACAAATTGCTATCGGCGGAGGAGTTTCGGCAAACTCTGCCTTACAAAATGCCGTACATACAGAAGCTGAAAAATCCGGATGGGAAGTTTTTATTCCCCGTTTGGGATTTTCTCTGGATAACGCCGGAATGGTTGCCGTTACCGGTTATTATAAGTACTTAGCCGGACAGTTCGTGGGCCTGGAGGCTGTTCCCTTTGCCCGGACGACTCTCGATTAAAATTTATTTCAGATTCTCAGACATTGCAGTATTGAACATTTAATCCTTATCACCATGAAAATTCTGGTCACCTACGATATCCCCCGCGAACCTTTTAAAAATCTTCCTCCCAACTGGGAAATTACGTTCCCGGAAGGAGAAAAGTTAACAAAAGACGAAATTATCCGGATGCTTCCGGAATACGATATTTTGCTGGCTATTTTCAGCCGCCCTATCGACAAAGAAATCATTGACGCAGGGAAAAAACTGAAACTTATCAGTAATTACGGGGTAGGTTACAATAACATTGACATTCAATATGCCCGGGAAAAAGGAATTACAGTATGTAATACTCCCGAATCGGTATGTAATCCTACAGCCGAATTATGTATGGCCTTGATGCTGGGCATTGCCAGAAGGATCGGAGAATTCGACCGGAGAATCCGGACCGAAAAAGAAGGGATGTGGGGAGTCATGAAAAATTTAGGATATGGATTGAAAGACAAAACACTGGGAATTATCGGAATGGGACATATCGGACAAAACGTAGCCCGCAAGGCCTCCGCCTTCGGTATGCATATTCTCTATTATAACCGGAAAACAGAAATTCCCGGGTACCGGAGAACAGATTTGGATACCCTCTTAAAAGAATCCGATTTTATTTCTATTCATACCCCTCTTACGGAAGCCACTCATCATTTAATCGGAGAAAGGGAATTGGAATTGATGAAAAATACAGCTTTTCTTATCAATACAGCCCGTGGAGCCGTTATAGATGAGGAAGCCCTCAGCCGTTTCCTGCAAAAACGGCAAATAGCCGGAGCCGCTTTGGATGTATTCGAACGGGAACCTCATATTACGGAAATATTATATTCCTTAGACAATGTTATTCTCGTACCCCACATTGGTACAGCCACATACGACGGAAGGATTGCTATGGCTAAAGAAGCACTGGACAATATATACAATTATCTGAACGGACAACCGACAAATGTGGTGAACTAAACAAAGGGAACAAAAATTCAGGGTTTTTAGAAAAATAATTTGTATAATAAACAATTTACTCTATATTTGTACCCGCTAAAGAAAAACAGCGTTCTTTGAAAGGGGAGATACCAAAGCGGCCAACTGGGGCAGACTGTAACTCTGCTGACTTATGTCTTCGTAGGTTCGAATCCTGCTCTCCCCACAAATTTTAAACGGCGGATGCTGTAGCATCCGGTGATTTTGAAAATTTTTGCAGTCAAAAGCACACTTTTGTAAGTCAAAAGTTTTAAAATTAGTAAGAAAGATCCCGTCTTTCGCCGTATAAAATTTGTGAGTTTCTCCCTTCCGGACCGGCGGGCAAAGTGAGCCTGTCCTGTTTAGGGGAATGTCTTGCGGAAATAGCTCAGTCGATAGAGCACTAGCCTTCCAAGCTGGGGGTCGCGGGTTTGAGTCCCGTTTTCCGCTCTCTGGAAATCAAGCAGTTACATGAAAATGTGACTGCTTTTTTCTTTGTCTTTAATGTCTTGTCGCAATTTTGTCGCATTTCCGACTACAAAAATGTCAAAAAACTCACACGAATTTTTACAATAAATCTGTCGCTCCCCATCATTATGGGTGTCTGACTGTATTTTATTGTCTTTTCAAAGGTAAGACATTTTACCCTATCTTCCTGTTGATTTTGTGTAAAATATAGCTAATCGGATTAGTTAAATTCTTTTCCTCTATGTAGTACATATACATATAACTTATTATTCACCTGTATGTTATACTTTCCATTTGTCATATCTTTGTACAAAACACAAAACAATTGACGATATGGAACAAATAAAACCTGATACTCTATTAGTTTATCTGACAGTGGAACAATTTACTTCCCTACTACAAAAATTATTACCAACCCAAGAACCGGTAAAAGAATCTTTACCTGAATACTTCGGGATCGACACCTTTTGCGAGATCACAGGTTATAAAAAGAATACCGTTTATCAATTAGTCCGTCAAAAGAAAATTCCCGTTTATCGTGCAGCACATGGTAGAAAGAAGCTTATGTTTAAACGAGATGAAACAGAGAAATGGATGGTGAATAAACGTATGGGAGATTTAAATGAGTTCATCGAAAAGAAAAATAATATTATGCACAATAAATTTACATAATTATTTTTTTCAATTCTTATACATATTGTTTATGTTTGCAAACGAAATTTTATCAAACCTAAACATTTTTGTATGAAATCAAGATTTGAGAAACTGTTGAGGAATATTTTCCTGACCTCTGCAACCTCAATAATAGCAACAAATAGTTCAAAAGCTATTTCTTATAATCTTTCAAAGATAGATACTAATACTACTAATTCGGAAATTTCAAAAAAGAGTGATCTCTCACAAAAATTTATATTAAAATTTACGGGCGATAATTCATATATGATTGCCGGACATCGAAGCCATCGTTCGCACTCTTCACACCGTTCTCATTCTTCACATCGTTCAAGTAGTTCTGTTGGTAATTACACAACAAGCTCTTATTCAAACTACGGTAGTGGTACTGCATCAGTACCAACTACTAATTACTCTTTAGGTGATAGAATTATAAAATCTGGCATGAAGGGAAAAGATGTTAAAGAATTGACAACTTTATTAATTGAAAAAGGATTTTTTACCGAAAAAGATATAGTTAAAGATAAATCTGACTACATCATTTATTCAGGAAAACTAATTGAAGCTGTGAAAAGATTTCAGGAAACAACCCATCAGAGTATCGATGGTATTGTCGGGAATAATACGATAAATAAACTCAAAACATATCAAATTCAAAATACTGTTAATGACGAAAAAATTAATTTAGGTGACCGTATTTTGAAAAAAGGTATGAAAGGGACGGATGTAACTCAATTAAAAAACATTTTAATTGACAAAGGTTTTCTTACTGGCATAATGTCTAAAGGAAGCTCTGAATTTGATGAAGCTCTGAAAAATGCTGTTATTAAATTCCAAAACAGTAAAAACATAGATGCGGATGGAATTGTCGAAACACAAACGGTCTATTTCCTAAAAAAATAATAGCATGTTCCTTTTTGAATTAACTGCTGAGAATAAAATACATCTTTCTATTGATCTCACCATTTTCAATGAAAAAGTAGTCAGTAAAGTACTTTACTGGCTTACTGATCAATATCTGATCTATTGGCAAAATAAATCAGGTACAATCCAAGATATAATATTAGAAAAGAAAGAGTTACCTATTTCCGAACAGGATTTTAAATATCTAAAAGAGAAAATCAGTCAGGACTTTATTGATTATAAGAATCGGGATATTATCATTGAGGAAACTAAAAATATTCGGAATATTCTCTATGTAAAAGCGTTTGCTAACAATGATGAGTTCGAAGATTTTAATTTAATGAACTGAGTATGTATTATTTATTACCTTTTCGCTTCGAACGTTTGAAAGGAAATGAAATATTAGTAAATGAAGCCGGCGATTATCTGATTGTACCACAGCATACTGTTGAAAGGATTGTTAATAAAGAAATAACTGAAGCTGAAGAAATCTATAAAGATTTAATCGCCTCTTTCTTCATCAGTGAAACACCACTGCCTGATCTAATAGATAATTATGCTGCGAGATTACGAACAAAGAAAGCCTTTCTTGACCTGTTTACTACTTTACACATTTTTGTTCTGACTCTAAGATGTAATCAAAATTGTATATACTGTCAAGCTTCCAGTAAAGAATGTGATTCGGAAATTTTCGATATGAAAGAGAGTGCCCTCTTGAAAGCTATCGATTTAATGTTCCAGAGTCCCTCACCTGCTATCACAATGGAATTTCAGGGTGGAGAACCTTCTTTAGTGCCTCAATTATTAAAGTTTGCTATTGAAATGTCAGAGCAAAGAAATAAGATATTTCAAAAAGAAATCACTTACGTTTTATGTTCTAATTCTATCCATTTTACAGAAGAATTACTTTCTATTTGCTCTGAATATAACGTACTTATTTCAACTTCTTTGGATGGACCGGAATTTCTACACAATAAAAACCGGGGTAAAATAAACAGCTATTCCCAAGTTATTGCTGGAATAAATCAGGCCCGACAACATTTAGGAAATGATCGAGTGTCTGCATTGATGACAACTTCAGATTATTCCTTACAATTTCCCCACGAAATTATTGATTCATATATACAAAACGGTTTTAATAGTATATTTCTCCGTCCATTGAATCCATATGGCTTAGCAACAGATAATGATTGGAATTCATATTATCAGTATTTTGTGGAATTTTATAAGACTGCATTAGACTATATCATAGAAATAAATAAATCTGGTAAAATATTTGTTGAGGAATTTACGGCACTAATATTACGTAAAATACTTACTCCTTTCTGTTGTGGTTTTGTTGATCTACAATCACCTGCAGGAATTATTAATAATGTGATCGTTTATAATTATGATGGTTACGTATATGCTTCTGATGAATCACGTATGTTAGCTGAATATCAGGATTATACTTTTCGTCTTGGCCACGTCACAGATAAATATACAGATATTTTTTATGGAGAGAAAGCACAACAATTAGCTCAGACGTGGGCAACAGAAGTGATTGCAGGATGTTCTGACTGTGCTTTTCAAACTTATTGTGGTGCTGATCCGGTTAGGAATTATTCCACTCAAAAAGATGTATATGGCCATCGGCCTTCATCTTTCCTATGTAAAAAGCATAAGGCTATTATCAAACATATCTTTTCATTGTTAATAGAAAGAGAAAAAGAGGTTATGCCTATTTTTAAAACTTGGATTAAAGATTGTCACTAAATGAGAGAGATTGATATTAATTCCAATGATAACACACTCTTTGTTACATCACAATGTAATAACCGTTGCTTAATGTGTGCTCAACCACCATTAGATAAAGATGATATTGAATTTTACTTTTCAAGAAATTTAGCGGCTGTCTCCACTGCACCAAAAGAATTAACAGATATTGGAATTACAGGAGGAGAGCCAACCTTATTAGGTACAAAATTATTTGATTTACTACAATATATTCATGAATATCTGCCTCAAACCCTTATACATATTCTTACAAATGGACGAGCTTTTGCCGATATAAACTATACGCAAGAATTGGCTAAATGTAATTATTCAAATCTTTTACTGGGTATTCCAATGCATTCAGATTATTCAAGCGACCATGATTATATTACACAAGTGAAAGGCTCATATTCTGAAACATTGAAAGGGTTGTATCATTTAGCTGAAATTGGAATTTCTATCGAACTTCGTATTGTTATTAATAAGATAAACTATTTACGTCTTCCAAGAATTTCTAAATTTATATATAAAAATCTCCCTTTTGTGGATTATATATCATTCATGGGATTAGAGGATATTGGCTATTCCATTAAAAATCATTCTCAAGTCTGGATTGATCCGGTTCAATATCAGAATCAACTTGAAGAAGCCGTTTTAGATCTAGCCACTTGGGGTATGAATGTTTCTATTTTCAATCTTCCTCATTGTTTGTTAAAGCCAACATTACATGAATATGCCCGTAAATCTATTTCGGATTGGAAAACTAAATACCTTCCAATGTGCAATAATTGTGATGCTAAGAACATATGCTGTGGTTTATTCTCTACTTCCAAACAACAAAGTGCTTACATTCATTCAATATAAAACATTATAACCTTAATTTTCTTTTTCGAGAATTTAACAACTCTTCTATTTTCTCGTCTTCGTCCTTAACACTCCAATGTAGTATTTGAGGTCGGTATCCCTAATAAATTAAGACGGTTTGTTATATTAGAAAAAATGATGTCATTTAGGCTCTTTGATTGATCAGAACATGGCTTTTGTAATGTCTGTTCCAAAGTTTCTTGCTGTTTGGGAGAAATATTTCTCTTTATTTGACGATCTATTTTTGCATAACTAAAACTGCGATCTATGGCAGAGCCTTTGAAAGAATATTTTCCTTTCAAGAAAATAATACCTTGTATTTCCTTTGTTGTTCCCTTATATTTAAAACTGATCTCTATATTTTGATTATGCAAATATGACCTTAATTCTTCCCAAGAACGGATATTATTTAATATTTGCTTTATTGTTTGCCAAATCTCAAACTTAGTTCGATAGGGTTCTCGTAAACGCTCTATCTTAACGTTTTCTTTTCCCTGTGGCATGTATAACTTACGTGAAAGAGTTATATCTCTGCATACCTCTATATTTCTACGAAAATTATTAGAATCCTTAATCGTCTGTCCGAAATTATTGACACGATTATAAACGATATGACAATGCGGATGTTCCCGATCATTATGACGGACGATCAAATATTGTGTATCAATTATTCCCATACCTTTCAGATATTCATTAGCAGTATCTGTCATGTATTTATCTGTCAGGCGTTCTTTATCTTTAGGAGAAAAGCTAAGAGATATATGACCAACCTTATTTCCCAAACTAGGACGCATTTGACTTTGGGTTTCCGTCTTACAAATCAGCAAACCGATGGTATTATTATCCATCTGATGCTTCATCTGGTGATTCACCGCGGTAACATACAATCCCAGCTTACTTACATATTCCGCTTTAAACTCTCCGGTCTTCAATTCTATAACAACATACGAATGTAGCTTTATATTATAAAACAACAAATCCATAAACAACTCCTTTTGCCCCACCACAATCCGCACCTGCCTTCCTACATAAGCAAACCCATTTCCCAATTCAAGCAGAAACTTAGTGATATTCTCTGTCAACGCATCTTCCAGCTCCTTTTCCACATATCCCTCCCTCATCGTTAGGAAATCAAAATTATACGGGTCTTTCAGTGTCTCTTGCGCCAGATCACTTTGCGGAACAGGCAATAATCTGTCAAAATTAGTTATTGCTTTCCCTTGTACCTCATAAAGCCTCGTATCAAGCATATTCAGCAACATATTCCTGCTCCATCCGTTCTCTATGGTCTTATGCACATAAAACAACGCCTCTTTCACATCTTTGATCTTATCAAGGATATACATTTGATGTCTCCAAGGAATAGAAAAAAACAGCTTCATCAATAACATTAGGAACATCATCAATTTTTGCAGCAAGTTGCTGCAAATTCTCGCCACTATTATATAACAATTACATTTGCTTCATATAAACCAAATTACGTGGAGAAAAACCCTTCATATACGGAAATTCATCCTTCAAATCCTGTGAAAGTTGGTTTATAACGCTCTTTCCCCACACCGCCTCAGCGTTTCTATTCACTATATCCTCGCCGATAGACCAATACAGGTATAACATTTCTATGTTCACCTTTACAGCTGCTTTGATCTGCGACAGCCGGATACGTTGCTTTAGCTCCATAATCCACGCCTTGTAACTATTATCGGTTTTGATTGGTTTACTCATGATTCCATTATTTTATGCAAAGCTATAAAATTAATTACGAAGCCAATAATCCATCCGTCATTCCCGCTATTTCATCCTTACCAAATCCCTCAAGGTATATTTTGGTCGTTTCTGTACTTACGTGGTGCAAACCTGCCGAAACGATATCAATACTCTTGGTTTTATTGAATAAAATCATGGCGAAGCTGTGACGGGCGAAATAGGTAGAAAGGTCTTCTAATCCCTCCGGAAATTCCATCAGTTTTGCCATCCTTTTCAGGTATTTGTTGAATTTCTTCCGTTTATTCAGGATGTGTTCATACAAAGCCTTTCCGTTTTCATCAGTGGTTACGATGGGTAACAGATAGTTTTCCATACAGGGAAAGTTTTCTTTCAGATAGTTGATTTGTTGTTCTATGTCTTTATTCAAATCCACTTCTATCGGTTCATGGGTTTTATCCCTTTCGTATATAAAATATCTCTGTGCTATTCCCTCTTTGGTATAGCCACTAAGAATATCGGTATTCTTTAGCGTTGACATATCCACAAAGTTAATTCCCCCACAGAAGAAAGAGAAGAAGAATAGATATTGTGTTCTCGTATAAACAGGATTCTTGAATTGATAGTTATAAAACTGTAGAAGATATTTTTTCGGAATAAATCGTTTTCTTGTTTTGGTTTTCAGTTGCGTATCTACGCTGAAAATCTTTTTGCCCGTCATTGTCCTATAGCGGTTTGAAAAGGGGTAGGTTTCAAGACTTCCGACATTATCCTGAATGGCTGTGTACTGTTCTTAGCGATCTGACGTTAACGGATATGCCACCTTTCTTACATCCGTTCTTCAATTGCTCCTAGACATATTTCCTAACATATTCATAATTGATATCTGCAAACATGCGTTTGTCTAAGGATTTATCAAATCATCCAAGATAATATAGTAATTCACGGAAAGTCCGGGCGTGTCCGAAACGCTCTTGTTTTTCGAGTTATTCTATAAATTGCAGAACATAACTTTTGAATTTGGTTGTTTTCTTTTCAACAAACAGACGTTCTATAGTCATCGTGTTTATAAAAGAGATTTTTCGTTTGACAAAATCGGAAACGGCTTCTTCCAGATCATAATGAATTCAGGTATGCATTACATATCAGTGCATCGGGATAGGATTGTGAACCTGTTGCGATGAACCGTTCAAAATCGGTATTCCATTGTTTGGGCTTTGCGGATATATCCAATATGATCAGTTTCCGCTGACCGCAGAAATTCAGGATTAATCCGATTGGAAAGGTGGAATCTTTACGCTTCCGGTTTTCGGCTGTCATTAATTTGAATAATCAACCTTTTTTGTTAGGAATTGTTGTCTGATACATAAGTACGCAATAAATCGATTATTAACTCAATTCATGCGTGTTGTTTTGTCGCAATTTTGTCGCAGAATATGTTTTATTTCACTGTTCTGTCGCGTTTTTGTCACAATTCTAATACAAACAAAAACAAGTAAATCCAAGAGAATTGAACACGCGATTATCTCATCTACAGTGCAAAATTACATCAGACTTAAAGAACTTCAAATAGAATACGTACATCTTTTGTCCACCTTCCAAGCTGGGGGTCGCGGGTTTGAGTCCCGTTTTCCGCTCTCTGGAAATCAAGCAGTTACATGAAAATGTGACTGCTTTTTTCTTTGTCTTTAATGTCTTGTCGCAATTTTGTCGCATTTCCGACTACCTCTTAATCAAAATCCTCCGGACGATTTTAAAAACTCTGCTAAATAAGCCGATAAGCAGACCAGGACGCAAGTAAAACCCAACAACAAATATAAAATAGCACCTTCCCCCGTCCCCGGGGTACTTTTTTAGAATTTCTTATTCAGGATACGGACAGCATTGAGAACAGCCAGCAAGGCTACTCCGACATCAGCAAAAACAGCTCCCCACAATGTAGCATATCCCAAAGTTCCTGCCAGCAAAACAACTCCCTTCACCCCAATGGCCCCCACAATATTCTGACGAACAATATTCCGGGTCGTACGTCCGATGATAATAGCCGTTGCTACTTTCGAGGGCTGGTCGGTCTGAATTACGACATCTGCACTTTCTATGGCAGCATCCGATCCCAATCCTCCCATAGCAATTCCTACATGACTCAATGCCAATACCGGAGCATCATTCATACCATCTCCTACGAAAGCCACTGATTTACCCGGTTCTGCAGTCATCTCTTCCACATAGACCGCCTTATCCTCCGGTAAGAGGTCTCCATAAGCTTTATCAATACCCAAACGTCCGGCATACTCCGCTACAATCTCACTTTTATCACCGGACAACAGACGAATATCCGTCACATTCAGTTCTTTCAACCGCTGGATGGTTTCTATGGCATCTTCTTTCAAGGTATCGGACAATAACAAATGCCCGGCATATTGCCCATCGACGGCACAAGCCACAACAGTCGCAATGTTATCGGACAACTGCACCGGCACAGCGATACCCCGTCCTGTCAGTAAACGGATATTACCTACCACGATCCGCTGCCCGTTTACAATGGCTTCCATACCATGACCTGCCAGCTCACTTACCTCTCCGGCTTCTCCGGCTATAATTCCCCGCTCCTTTGCATAACAAACAACTGCCCGGGCAACGGGATGTGTACTTTTTTGTTCTACAGCAAGCAAAATGCCCAATAAATCAGCAGCGGAAATGCCCTGACACTGTATGCCGGTTACGTTGAAATGTCCGCTTGTGAGCGTACCCGTTTTATCGAAAACAATTGTATTTATTCTTGTAATAGCATCCAGATAATTCCCGCCTTTAAACAAAATTCCGGCACGGGATGCCGCCCCTATTCCTCCGAAATACCCCAACGGTACGCTGATGACTAACGCACAGGGACACGAAATAACCAAAAATACCAATCCTCTGTACAACCAGTCCGCAAAAACATAATGAAAAGCAGGAATCCACAGGCTTATAAAAGCAGGAAGCACGACAATGAGCAGGGCTAACAAGGTTACCACAGGAGTATAAATCCGCGCAAAACGACGGATAAACAATTCCGCAGGAGCCTTACGCTCCGCAGCATTTTTCACCAAAACCAGTATGCGGGCCAGTGCACTTTGGCCGTAAGGCCGGTTTACCTGCAAATGTACCGTCTGACCGCAAACCACCATTCCGGCAAGTACTTCTTCGCCCCGTTTTATGGTCCGCGGCACACTCTCCCCTGTCAATGCCGAAGTATCAAACAGAGCCTGTTCTTCCAGCAATATGCCGTCTAAGGGAATCCGTCCACCGGGTTTTATTTGAATTTGCTCACCAATACCCACGGTCCGGGGGGATACACTGATATACCCTTGTGCACGCAATACCTCCGTCTGTTCCGGGCGGACATCCAACAATCGGCTGATATTCCGGGAAGCACGGTCTACAGCCCGGTGTTGTAACATTTCACCTACTGTATAGAAAAGCATAACAGCCACCGCTTCGGGATATTCTCCAATACAAAATGCACCTGCTGCAGCCATAACCATCAATGAAAATTCATTACAAAAATCTTTCTGCCGCAATGCATGCAAAGCTTCCTGTAAAACAGGTAATCCCACCGGCAGAAAAGCAACCAAAAACCAAACCAATTCTATTCCTGCATAAGCAAACCAAGCCGTTCCTGAATGCCGTAAAAAAAGTCCTATTCCCAACAACACAAAAGAGGTAAGGATACATACAAGTCCCCAGGCCTTACTTGCATGATCGTGAGCACATTCTTTAGAACTGTTATGACAACATTCTCCATCAGGAGAAGGCATCCCGGCCTGAGCCCGGGAACCCGGAAAGGAATGCGCATGATGCTGGTATATTTCTCCCATAACTGTATCTTTTTAATTTATTCGTTACAAAAATAGAAGAAGAGTTTCGCAACCGGATTGCAAAATCCGGTCAGGTAATTTCTAAATTTACCTTTACCGGATCAATGCAAAAGTACTGAGAAGAACAATGCCGGTCCGTTTGAAAAAGACCGGGCAGAAACCGGGTAAGTTTTACAGACCTGAAATTATGCATAAATCCGGGGAAAAATTTATCAGGAATATTCCTGTAATTCATTTGCCAGACATTAACTGCTTCCCAGAAAAGTACAACCTGAAAATAAAAAAACCGGATTTCCAGTCCGGTAAACCACTGAATTTTTAAACGGATAACGAATTGTCGTTCCTGCGGCAAGCCGGACAAATTCCTTTCACGGTATAATTAATCGTATCTATCACATATCCTTCGGGCAATTGTACCAAAGGGATTTTTACATTGCTTATACACTCTGTTTTATGGCATATTTCACAATAGAAATGTATATGTCTGTCACCAATGTAGCAAGTATTGGACGGACTCCGGCATATTTCATATTTCATAGAGCCACTGCCATCTTCAAAGGAATGAATAGCATGATGTTCCAATAAAACAGATAGTGTACGGGAAATTGTCGACTTATCCAAAGTTCCGAATTGTGCTTCCAGTTCAAATAAAGAAACAGGACGGGTTAATTCAGATAATTTTTGCAAAATAAGAATCCTTGCTGCTGTCGGACGTACACCTTTATCTTTCAGCTTTTCTTCACATTGTTCTACGGACATAATTTTCTTTATTCTATTTATTCCAAACTTAAATGTGTTATTTTCAAATGACGAAGGGCAATTTGTACCTGGCCTCTATTTGTCCGGCAATTCCATGTCTGACAAACAATCAGTCCGGCGTAAAACCGATCAGTCCGGAATATCGTTTCGTTTATTCACTTCCCCCCAAAAATTTATCAGAAGATCCGAAATAGCCGAACCTGCAAATAGCTGAATATTGAATCAACAAGCCGGGAACCATTTTAAAAAACGACCTGTCTGTCAATGAAATTTCCTTTCGGCCTCCTCTGTTTTACCTGATCGTAAAAATACAACAAACGAAATGCAACTGAGTTGCAAAACTGAAAAATATATGCTTTTCCGTATCCCTTTCCAGCTAAACCAATCTGAATAATACTGAATAGGAAAAACGGCCAGACAAAAGAGGTCCGGAATATTGAACCGGATTACCGATTTTTTTTATTCTTAACCGGGATTCTCGGAAACAGTTTTCTGAAACGCACCAGATATGTTGTAATATTACTTCCGGCAATAATCAAGGTCACAGCCAAAATAATCAACAGTATTCCGCAACCCAGTCTCAGCGTCAATGATTCTCCAAAAACAGCAACCCCGAAAAAAACAGCCGTCACTGGCTCCAGGGCCCCGAGAATAGCTGTCGGAGTAGAACCGATATACTGTATGGCCTGAGTAGTACAAAGAAACGATATCGCAGTCGGAAAAACAGCCAAAGCCAGCAGATTCCCCCAAAGATACCATTCGTCTGCAACAATCAAACGGCTCCCGAAATCTACACGTACCAGAAACAATGCCAGTCCGAAAAGCAAAACATAAAAAGTCAGCCGGAGCGTTGCAATATCTTTCAGTACAGATTGATTTACCCCTACAATATAAATAGCATAAGAAAGGGCTGAAACCATGACTAAAGCTATACCCGTCAGACTGAGAGTGGAATTACCTCCTCCCTTATAGAGCAACCCTATGCCGGCCAATGCCAGTAAAATACACAAAACAGTCAGTAAATTTAATTTTTCTTTAAAAACCACTGCCATGATCAATGCCACCATGATCGGGTATACAAATAACAAAGTCGAAGCAATTCCTACCTCCATATAGTTATAGCTCTGGAATAGGGTGAGAGAAGAAAGGGCAACCAATAATCCCATAATTATCAAAGGAATAACCTCTTTTCGTTTTAATTTGAAACTCCTTCCCCTCGCTTTAAGCATAATGCCCAAAATCGGAATAGCAAACAGGTATCTGAAAAAAAGGACAGAATCCGGATTCATCCCCGCCTTATAAAGCGGAAGGGCAAATAAAGGATTCATCCCGTAAGTAGCCGCAGCAATAGCGCCCAACAAATAACCTTTAGCTTTTACATTCATAGCAATTATTTTGGCGACAAAAATAATATTTTCCCAACAATTCTATTCACAAAACAAATCCATGCGAAACATAAATTATACATGCAAATAAAAGGGGAATAACTGCCTGAACAATTCAAATCCGTCAACAACAGAACGGCATAAAGGACAGATTTAAATTTGTTTAAAAAGAAAAATGTTCAGGCTGGTTTCCAAGGAACAAGGGTACAAATGCTTTGCTGATTCGAAGAACGACGGCCCCTGATTCTTTTTTAATCGGAACCGAAGGGTTCTGTGAGGCATCGGGCGAATTCCCATCCGGTGTAAAGTGCCGTTAATCTCTTAAATTTTTTCAATCTTGAACAGGCATAATTCTACAACATCCGAAAAAAACTTTCAAAAAATAGTTACCTTATTCAAAGGGGAAAAATAGGAAGTTAAAAATATAATTATTTTTGCGCTGACTTTGTCGAACATCCCGTTCAGCCCTTGGCAATTCATTAAATGCTCAGTAAATGAAAAAAGGAAACGATGCGGAAACCGGTGCTTTTTTTACAAATAAAAACAGCCGGAAATGTATTTTCTGTAATAGAATAAACAAACAATTTTTATACGGTCTTTATTTTAAGGATAATCCATAAATCATCCCTGTTTTACTTATTTAAACGGAATCATTCCGGTAAAAATAATCTAAAACTACCTGAACTTTAAAAGAGACGATTTCGATAAAAGAATCGGACACTTAAATAATAGCGTTCCTCTACTTATTTTTTAAACTTCTGATTGTCATGAAAAAGAGTCTTATTGCTTTGGGATTCGGTACTCTGGGCCTTGGAATAGCAGAATTCGTTATGATGGCTATATTACCTTACGTAGCCAAAGACCTGCACATCACTATTCCAACGGCAGGACATTTGATTTCTGCCTATGCATTAGGTGTTTGTGCCGGAGCTCCCCTGCTGACACTTGCCCGCAAACTGCCGTTAAAGAAAATATTACTGGGGTTAATCGCTATCATGATGATGGGTAATACCCTGGCTGCTTTCTCTCCCACTTACTGGTTTATGTTAGGGGCCCGTTTTATCTCCGGCCTTCCACACGGAGCTTATTTCGGAGTAGCTTCTATTGTGGCTGAAAAACTGGCCGATAAAGGGAAAGGTTCTGAAGCAGTTTCCATTATGATTGCTGGTATGACCGTAGCCAATCTCTTCGGGGTTCCTCTAGGCACTTTTCTGAGCACGCTGTTATCCTGGCGGCTTACCTTTTTGCTCGTCGGGGTTTGGGGTATTATCGTACTTTATTTCATCTGGAAGTGGGTGCCCCCGGTAGAAGGACTTCCGGATAGAGGCTTTAAAGGGCAATTCCGCTTTCTGAAGACAACGGCCCCCTGGCTTATTCTGGGTGCTACACTGTTTGGCAATGGGAGTGTCTTTTGCTGGTACAGTTATATCAACCCGCTTCTGACGGAAGTATCAGGTTTCCCTGCCCGAAGTATTACCTTTCTGATGATATTGGCTGGAGGGGGTATGGTACTTGGGAATCTGGCAGGCGGACGCCTTGCAGATAAATATAGTCCCGGGCGGGTCGCAGCTTTTACGCAGATAATAATTTGCTTTGCCTTGTTGTCCATCTTCTTTGCTGCCCGTATCGACTGGCTTACTGCAATACTGATGTGTATTTGTACAATGGGACTCTTTGCGGTATCCAGTCCGTTGCAAGTTTCCATCATTCATTTCGCCAAAGGCGGAGAATTATTGGGAGCCGCCTGTATACAAGTAGCTTTTAATTTAGGAAATGCGATAGGGGCCACACTTGGAGGGTTGCCTCTGAAAGCCGGTCTCGGTTATCAGTATCCGGCCTTAATCGGTGTTCCTTTCGCCCTGTTGGGATTTATCTTACTGACAATATTCTTTAAGAAATACGAAAATGCGGCCCACTGATTGCTTCAGGAATACCGGAGGCAACTGAAATCCGATTAACTGTCATCCGGATGACAATTGCATAATTAATTTTGCCCCTATTTTGTATAAAATCCCTCCTTCATTTTTAAAAGAGTATTTGGATTACAACAATAGAAACATCAGACGACAGGATCGTCTATTAGAAGAAGAAAACGCCATTATGTTGCAGAGGAAAGGGGAATTCGGAATTCTTTCTTTGCAAGGTGAAAAGGGAGGAGCTTATGGAGTCCCTGTCAACTACGTCTGGGATAACCGTAACTCGATCTACATGCACTGTGCTCCCGAAGGCCGTAAATTACATTGTATTGTACTTTGCCCGCAAGTCTCCTTTTGTGTTGTCGGGAAAACCCGGGTTATTGCAGATAAATTTACGACTGCTTATGAAAGCATTATACTTCATGGTGAAACCCGGATCCGACTTGTTCCAGAGGAACGCAGGCAAGCCCTTTCACTTTTACTTTCCAAATATTCCTCTGCAAAAGACGCTGGAAAGTAAGATTCATCTGTATCCCTTCGTTGTGTAACTCCGCCATTTTTTTGATCTCAGCAACAGCACGTTTATCATTTACGTTCATATATAAATCGCTCAATTCAAAATGACACAACTCTTCAAAACAAATCCGTTCCTCCAAAGGATAAGCCTTCAACATTTCCAGAGTCTGCCCGAAACGGTTCTGTTCAGCTTGATAACGATACCAAGCTGACTGCATATTTTTATAGGGCTGTCCTCCAGCCTTATAATAGGTTCCGCCCAGGACCTTTTCATCATTCTGGTTAAAGGCCAGAATAAGGTGAAGCCGATGAACCTTGCTTTCATACCCTAGTTTTAATGCATCGTGATAACGCCCTGCCACATTCCAATCCAATCCCCCGAGAATACGTTCATCATCATAGGATAAAGTCTGTCTCCCCAACTGAGTAAAAAACCTTTTCCAAAATTCAAACGGGCCCAGACTTCATTCATAACAAATCTTCCGTTTTTATCAATTTGCGGATCCTGCCCCCAAACGCCCGAACTCGGATATTATCAAAATGGTGCATAACAAAACTCAGTTAGCCGATTATTTAAATGTAAAACGCCCGGCATAATCGAAAGAAATTAATCAAATGGTCAAAGAGGGGGACCTCTGCATCGAAAATATGAATGTAGAAATACTAAAAAAAGAACTTTTGCTGGAATTTCTATAAGTCTGTAAAAGGAATGGGCTTTCGGGCTGTTTTAGTTTAATCTTATATGAAATGCATTTTTCCTCATTATCAGGCTTTTCTTCCTTCAAAAGAAGTATAATTGAATATATAGATTTATTCCGATTTAATCCTAAAAGTCCCTCCCTGTGAATAAAAATCGTCAACGTTTATCGTAAAACCCGAAAGCTTACCTGCAAAAAATCTCTATATTTGTAAAAAATAGTGTTGCTATGAAAAATCTAGGTCAATGTGAATGTGGTTTACTATACAATGAATTTTCCATCATACTGATTCAAACATTTACCTCTCCTCAAATAAAAATCCCCCATTGCGGTTTTATAAAACCGATAAAAGAAGGGAATATAGACGACCAGCTTTTTACCCATAAAGACAAGATTGTAGACCGGTATGAATTGGAAGGTTTTGATATCGAAATCACAATTGATAAACCGAATACAGCTACTTTAAAAGGCCATGTACATGTATGGGCGGCTGTATTTTTTGATGCTACAGTAGAAATCTCTTATCGGATTATTGTACCTCCCGGAGGGAAAATTGATACGACCCCTTTTTGTCAAATCAGTGAGCCTTTTAATACGGACCAATTAATTATTATAGCCGGAATTGTACAGCATGTTGAACATTGGGTTTATAATCAGGAAGCAGAGAAACAAGAAATAGACGGGGCTTTGAAAAAGGTAAAAATCACCAATCTCCATTTAAATGCAGAAGCCCTGTTTTGCGAAGAACCTGTAAAGGAGGTAAAAATCACTTTTGAAGAAATCCAAAAACGGTACCGGAATTTTTTTGATAAATCCCCGGAAAGCAAATTCTACTATCCTGCACACAATTATATTTTTATTGATATCTGGGAATCTATCGGACATCAAGGGAATATCGATTTTTCTCAAATGCGGGAAGACGACATTATCCAGCATATCGAAACAGCCCATCAGGCAGAACTCGTTGGATTAATGACCCTTTACCCTGAAGAATGGCCTTACCGGATGGATTCCAGCTTTCCGGAAATCTGCGGCAGAAACATAGCCATTGACACAGACGATCTGGTTTTAACCAATGAAAACATGAGTGTCGTTTTCGGTACCTACGGCAAAAGAGGGAACGAAGCTCCTACCGATTGGCAGGAACATCTGGGGAGAAGGGACCGTTACCATGTCAGCTGGCCGGAATACCTGGTTTTATTGGAAATTTTACTGGCTAAAAAACATACCATCAATTATGTTTTAAACAAGTACATTTATAATTCTAAAAATGCTGTGAATGAAAACATTCACAATATGATCGAACAAAATGCACGCCTCAGTGTAAAATTATCTAATATTCTCCTCCAACTGGATTCCGTACGTTATCTTCGCTATATGTCGCATAAACACATGTTTTACGAAACGGCCCGGAATCTAAAAATTGAAGAAGACGAAAAACAATTGGACATCACCATCAGGCGGGTAGACAAATCACTGAACAATGCCAATAATGTCATAGAAATTCGTCAATCCAACGATACGAAATATATCCTTCTGTTTATTTCTGTCGCCTCCCTTTTTAGTGTAGTTTTACAGGGAGAAAATGTACCTTTGCTGTCCAGTTTATCCAAAGCGCTCGGCAGACAAACAGCTATCGTTTTAGTCATCATTACTTCCATTGGCATCGCTTACGGCCTGGTGGTTTTATTGAAAATGACAGCAAGATATATTAAACAAAGAAAAGTTTGTAAATACGATAATTATTCTTAACATGATACGGAAATATACAATAGATGACCGGCACGCCCTATGTGAGTTTTTTTCTTCCCTTATAGAGATTCATAAAGAATATATTTCACACGGTGAACTCCAAATGGGAATTGCAACAGACCGCGGACAACTAGCAAAAGATTATAAAACAAAATGGCTTCAATACCTGGACAGACAATCTGCTAATCCGGAAAATACAATACTCTTATATGAAGAAAAAGGTAAAATCATCGGATTTACCTTATTTGGTATTACGAACGACGGAGCCCAGCCCTATGGTGTAATTTTTGATCTGGGGGTTGCCCCGGCCTGCAGAGGAAAACATATCGGACAACAACTCCTGACAAAAGCTTTAGATTGTTTTAAAGCGCTTGGCATACAAAATTGTTATCTGGAATCCGGCATAGATAATCATTCAGCACATGGTTTTTTCCGTAAAAACGGATTTTCAGCCGTATCTGAAATTTTTCGCTTAAAACTTTAATACAAAGAAGACGGACCTTTCGTACTCTTGATTTTTATTTATACAGGAAGAGATTTAAGTCCTGCTAACAGGCAAATCAGCATTTACAGCCCACAAAATCTCAACTAAATAAAAATCTATAAAACTTCCAAAGGTCCGCCTTTAAAGGGCAAATTATTTTACCAAATTACTGTTTACCCGGTTGTTACCTGTATTCTCATACCAATCCTGACACTGATTTCCTCCGGACTGGGCCCAGGTTGCAAAATTGGGGTAAGCCAAGGTAAATTCAACTTTTTCATAAGCATGCGGAATCGCTGCAGGTACTTTTATTCCCCAAATTAAGTCGGTATTTGAAGTATAAAAATCATTTGATCTGTCGGTATTTACACTTTCATTTCTATATTTTACATAAATAGACTGATTGAAAAGAACCGGCTTATAACCATTAATATGTATTTCTTTCTGGTTGGAAGTATTTCCGATAAAGAAATCAAAAGAATCGTACAATACTTTATTCAGTGGCAGCGGTTTCGTCAAATATAACACATAGGCAACTTCAACCAAATCTTTTTCTGCCATCTCATAACCCGGTTCTGTATTCATATATTTTCCTCCGGCCGGCCGGTTTGGATTATTTTTTACATCCTTAAAAAGGAAAAGAGCATTATCTCCGTTAGCAGGCTCTACCGCTACAAAATCAATAGCAGGGGAGGCATTGACTATATTGTACGGAACAATCTCATCAATATCTGAACTCTTTACTCCCAGTAAATGCAAATAAAATTCATACGGGAAGATTCCTCCGACGGCTTTTAAACGTATACCCACTAAAATAGCCTCTGCTTTATTCTTGTCATCCACATATACCTGAGCTTTAAAATTGGCTACAATATCATTTAAATCATAATCTCCGTAGTCCGGCCATAAATCTTCGAACATTAAAGTACCCCAACCGTCTGCAGGGTAATAAATAACATTTTCTTTCCGGTCAGCATAAGGTTTTTCATCTGCCTGAGCCGAAACGGCAGTTCCTTCCGAACGATATTCTTTACTGTCATCCGGAACACGATAAGCAACAACCCCTTCCGTAATCGGCAGCTCTTTAGCTCCGGACAATCCTTCCGTTGTTTCATACTGTACATACAAACATTCCGAATAAGTAGGGACATTTAAAGTGACCTGATCTGCATTTTCTCCCACTATAAAAGAAGCAAAAGGGGATGTATTCCGGGACAATGAAACGTACACCCTGGAATCGTGCTGAGCTGTAAAATCACAGCGAATATCTGCAGAAGTCTTCCAATCAAATCCGGCTGGAATTTTCAACTCCGTTACCTTATCCTGCAACTTCGTCTTATTCAAAGAATCGGAATTGACGCAAGCATAGAACAGGAAAGGGAAAAGAATAACAATAATTTTAAACAAAGATATTTTCATGATTGCACTATTATTATTTAATACAGAACAAAAATAGGACATTCATACGACAAAACAAATTTTATATCTTTGAAAATGAATTTATTAATTATTCTTTTTCCGCATCATTCTATTTCCGTATCTCCGCCGGGGGTAAAACCGTCCCAACTACCGTCGATCCGGACTTCAAAATCAATTTTACCGTCAGAGAACGTAGTAATAATATCTAACAATTGATTCCGCTTTACTTTAAGAGTGTCTGTCACTACCTGATTGTAATAAGGCTCCACTTCATGATTCCGGTATAACTTCATATTCAAAACAGCCTTAGTATCCATAAGTGTCGGGAAAGTCCCGATAATAAATCCGGCAGCAGTTTCTGCCCGTACAGGGAGAACAGCATATTTCTTTACAGCACTTCCTTCTCCCTCATAACTTCCCGTAATATATTTTTTAGTTGCCAGACGGGACATTTCTACTTCGATATCCGTCAGATCCGCAGGCATGTTTTTAAATGTATAACGAACAACTGACTGTAAACGGGACAAAGCCGTGTTAAATTCCAGTTCACAATCGCAGTTTACCGTAAACGGCAAAACGGCAGCAAAATAATCTTCTGTCAGTTCGCTCCCCGGATAAGTCAACACTAAATTATCAGCAATATTTTCATCCCCGGATAAAGCATTTTTCGTAGAATTACCTACCAATATCAATTCATAGTCTCCCCATTCGAGCCCTTCCCAAGTCAAAGCGTAAAAAGCTCCGTTTACAGCAGACCAATCACTGACAATACCTTTTTGCTCCATTTTCCCTTCCCGGTAAAGATAATAACGCAAATGCCGGATACGATCTTTTATACTTCCTTCCACATTATCCATAGCATTTTCTGAAGAATTCTGAAATTTTTCAGCATAGACATTTACCTTTACCCTTCCAAGCGGACAAGGATCCAGATCTTCTTTGATACAACCTGCCAGGATAAAGAATATCCCCATTATAAACCATACTTTCGTTTTCATACTTCAAGCTCTCTCCGTATTTCATTTATCAGGAAAAATGTATTTCCATCCTTTTCTCCTTTTTAATATACTAATATTTATTATTCCATTCCATAAAAGGACCAAATAAGATTCCCGGATCTTCATTTATTTCTTCCAGGTAAACTCCGGCCTGCGTAGTCTCATCCGAAAAAATCTTATTGATCGGTCGCAAAACAATGCCATCGATATAAGACGTTCTGAAAACCCGGGTGGTAGTATAACCTTGCGGACACTTAAATACCTGGTAAGGTACTCCCGACTGTCCGAATATTTTAATATCACTGATTGTGTAGGGTAACCCTTCATTCTGATCATCTACGATATAATAAGGAGAGAAAACAGTCACTCCTGTCCAGGAAGAAACCAAATAATCCGTTCTTCCTTGCGGATAACGGGATACCATACACACCCCCATTGAATGACAAGGATTTACCTTATCATACCAGGCATTCCCCCATATATCCAGTCCATCCGGAAAATACTTTCCGGCAGCTGCTGTAAAAACCGCCTTAAAACTCTGTTCTGTAGTTCCAAAGTGCGGAGCCTCCGGATTTTCTTTTAATACGACCCGGAAACAAGCCACTTTCCGGGATACCTGAACAGAATGCAGATTTTCATGGGGATCCTGATTCAACTGATCGGTCTTTCTCACAACAAAATCCACAGAACCAGTAAAAAGTTCCCGGATCAGCATGCGGAGTCCGACATTTGGATATCCGGAATCACCAATAAGGTATTCCAATACTTTTGGAGGAACGACGGTTCCGTCTTCATTCTCCACGACCATTCCGGGTTTTAAGTCCTCATTCCACTTCGCAGAAGTAGGATTTAAAAAAAGGACCAAACGATAAGTGCCCGGCCGTAATTCGAGTTGTAGAGAGCTCAGCACATCCGTTCTTTTTAGTCCAAACTCTGACCAAGCCGAACCTTTTCCCAGATTTGGAGAAACAATCCGGTCTATAATCCATCGGGTATCTACCTTTTTTACTACAATAGCCTTATATTCATTGCAAATACGGGTCAAAACGGTATCCCCTCCGGCCCGGGTTATATTCATCGGTACAATTTCCGAATCCAGCTTCATTCCGGATGCCAGAGAAATAGTAAAAGATACCCCGATATTTTCTTCTCCTTCAGCCAGTATTTCGTCACTTTCCCAATAATGCTCCTGCTGACAAGCCAGAAATAATAAAACCAGTATCCCGAACCACCAAATCTTATCTCTTCTCATCTCTCTTCTATTTAAATGTATTCTTCCAATCTACATCAATCGTTATACCCGTTGTATGAGGTATATCAATAATCCGGTTACAATAAATCCCTCCTTTATTTCGTGTAAAACAATCGGGCAATATCTTTAAACCAGAAGACGCTGTAACTGCAGGCAAATTCAGAGCAATCTGTGCTTTGGAATAACAATCCTTTGTATGCGGAGCATCTCCATGCCCATTTTCACAGACAGGAGTCGTATCAAAATAGTGAAATACCATATTGACTCTGACGGTTTTATCCGCAGGCAGAAAACAGTCACCTAAAATTCTTGCACTCCCCTTTACTCCAAAAGCTGTCGCATATAAATGATTTTCGGGCTGAGGTATGCTTACCCTAAACCGCTCGTCTTGACGGGGATAAATATGTCTCACGACCGTACCCTGCTCCATCATCCCAACAGGCAATGTCTCCTCCGGAAATCCGATAGCTGTCGCTAATCCTGTATAAGTAATATCAATCTGATAGACACGATCGAAAACAGAAACGACAGAATCTGCTGTTAACGGGTCTACATCAACCGGAACATTTAATTCATTTATTTTATAAAAATCAAATACCATTTGTCCCACCAAACGGGTCAATATTCCTTCGATTTCTCCGTTATCCCACAATTCTTTTCCCTGTTTATCCAAAATAGCATAATAATTATCCAAAGTCAGGGAATCTTGTTGTACAATAATACGGGTATCGGCCCAGGTACTCTTTTCCGGAAGCGGCATTTGACCGTTTTTTCCGCCTATACCTATCTCCGGACGGTTTCCGGGAGTCGCTATAAACAAAAAGCGGTAATCGTAATTCTTCAAATCATCGTTCATCAGCCGGAGCCGGTCTTGGCCATTGCCCTGCAAGACCAAAGATGTATCCAGAAGATAATCAGGATCTGCGGGTAATTTACGGAAAATACACAATTCATATATTAAATTATCAGATGCCCCCCTTCCTTTTAATTCCAGCAGTACAGGGTAACCATCGGTATCTCCTCCTTCCTTTTTCCCTGTCCAGGAATCGGAACAAGCTATTCCCATTATGCCACATCCCAAAAAAAATATTATCCGGAATATTCCTGTTATTTTCATTCCCTTTTTATTTAAATAAACGCTAAACTCTTTCCTCTATTTCTAACTTATATATTCAAATAACTCCTCATCTTTAGATTTACGAAACCCAATACGCAAATCCGTAAATGGGCATCATAAATAGGCCGTTTTCTAATTCCATATTCCCTGATCCCCGTCGGTCTCTGCCGAAATCGGATCAGTTTTTACTGTAATCCCGATAAATTTATAGGTAGAAGTTACCCAAAGTGTAATGACCAGACGTTTGTTCCTCTCTACCTTTCCCTTCACTTGTTTTGAAAGTTCCGGGAAAGCACTGCCTGATTTAGGCAGCAAAACGACATTCACGTTTGTTTCCTGCCCCGTACCGGACGGAAATACGAAAGGACCTTCAAATATGGCAAAACCACTTTTCGTAATCCGGTTAGCCTGAGCGGTTGTCCAGAACACTTTGCTGTTTCCGATTCCTCCTCTAATATCTGCTGCCTCTCCTACTCCCGCAATGTCCAAAGAAACTTTTTCTATATTATCCATAATCGTCTTCCCTGCAGGATACGGCAAAGAATCGATTTCCCCGTTTTCCGGAATCCCGCGTTTTAATTGGAGAACAATTTGTCCTACAGCTCTTGTTAAGGTATTCCGTACCGTTTCTCCTCCCTGGATAGAATAGATCTCATCGGCCATAGCAGCACTTTCTGGAAACCAAAGTTCATCTGCCGGCCATACATATCCGTCCCGGGCCGGATCTTTTTCTGCTTTAACCTTTATGTCTGCAAAAGTAACAGCATTTGTTAATGATTCAGGATCTAAAAAAGTATGTAACCCCGACAATTTGAAAAACAAGAATTTATAATCTCCGACCTCCAGGCGGATACTTGTTTTTCCTTGCGTATCCCAACCCGAAACAATACTGCTGCGATACGTAAAATCAGGATCGTTCCGACCGAAGATTAAAACTGAAACATCTTCCATCCCTACATTTAAAGTAACGGAACGTGTAGCTAAAACTGATTCTTCTATTTCTCTCCCTTCTTTCTCTCTCACACAAGAAGCAGCCAGTAACAATAACGCCCAGTATACAATATTCCTTCCCTTCATGTTTTACAGTTTTAATCAATCGGTTCGAAACTTTCCTTTTACTATCAATACTTGATTCTATTTTCCCGTAATTAATTTACTTCTCCGACAACTTCATTTTCTCCCAGCCATTCGGTTTGGATCTCTACCTCAAAGTTCACTTTAGTAGTAAATACATTTCCTTCCAATACATATATTTTTACTAAAGTCACTTTATTTCTTTCCAAAGGTAATTTATCAGCAATAGTGATTGTACGCCCTACACTATCCGTGGGTTTAATATAAAGATTCAAGCTTGTATTCTTAGAAGCATCATTCCCAGGGAATACATAAGGACCAGCGATATGAGCAGAACCATAAATCACATCCTTCCCCTGAATATTATCATAATTGACAAAACCGTCTGTTCCTACAGCTGTCTGACCCGGATTGGTTCCGATAACTACAGCCTGATTTAAATCTGACACATTAAGATCAGCATCTATAGTAGCAGTCCCTAACCGATTGCCTAAAAAATTCATTTTTTCATTCAGACCGGCTAATTTTAACTGAATCACTTCCAAATCCTTATTACCAAAAATATTTTCTCCATCCGGATACACCTGTTCTGTATAAGTAGTCCCGTTTTTAGTCGCATTAATAAATAAAATGTCAATCCGGGATACGGCTCTTTTCAATGTAGCCGTCACAACAGGATTCGCCTGTGAAGTTAAACCAAGCGTATAAGAAGGAAGATTTGCTACAACTCCTTCTCCCAGAAAAATTTCGGGTACACTACCGGTTTTCTGATGCGTATATCCTAAATCATCCGTCAATGTTTGTGAAATCATTGCAGGCATAGCGATATTAGCAGGATTTGCCAAACCATAAGCAGATATAAACCGATAGGTTCCGATCGGTAAGCGCGCCGTACCTGTCAATTTTTTATTATCAGCATCATAACTCATGCTGGAACCATCGATAACCTGATTGCAGATAAAATCATTCCCACTGTCTTCCTGACGGAAAGCATAAATAGAAAAACCAGCATTCGAATATACAGGTTGAACAGAGCGGGTTGCTCCTCCATGTATAAGATTACTTGCATCCATTTCGAATTTCACCGTAGTTAAGTTTTGATCTTCCGGAGATATTTTCATATCCTCCTTTTCACAAGCAGCCATACCGAGTACAGCCAAAACCATAAAAAAATACATTCGCCTCATTCTCATCTCACTTTTTTTTAATTTGGTTAATATTCTAGTTATAAAAATTGAATTTTATCCTTTGAATTTATTCGCAGGAATTATCCTGAATCAAACTTTTCTTAATTTTGAACATTATTTTGAGTTACTAATTGTTTCAGATTATAATCTGCTTCCTGACATCCATTGGCCCTTGCCTCTTCAAAGCAGCTGATAGCTTCCTCCTGCCGGCCTTCCTGCCATAATAAAATTCCCAAATTATTCCATGCCTGCGGACAATGATTTTCTTGTTCCAGACATTGCCGTGCCCCTTCTAAATCCCCTTCTTCCAGGGCTGCAGCAGCCCGGTTAGTATTGATAATTTCATCGTTGGGATAAAACTGAGAAGCAATTACAAAGACCTGATTGAATTCTTCTGAACCCGGAGGATAATTTCCTGCCGTCAAAAACAATTCATTCAAACTAATCTGTTCGGGATGTGCATTCAGCATCTCTGCTATTTCCTGTACCGTATAAGGTTCTTCAATATTGTACCGGATTCCGTAATCTACCCGGCGTAATACAGGATAAATATTCCTTAGCAGGTAACGATAAGTCACATCATTATCTATCTGTTTCAATTGGCTGTCTCTAGCATCAGGGTCCACGGTAGAATCAATAATTTCGATAATCTCATTCCGATAATTTAAATCCGAAGAATCCACCCGTTTACGCAGCCCTTCCCAATCTTCCGGGACAGATTCTACCAAAAACAATGTATCGTTAACCGAATATTTATCACGGATATAGTGGTGTACAGCATTAGCCCGCCGTGCGGCCAGACGGCTGTTATAGGCATAAGCTCCCTCTGGCGAAGCATAACCTTTAAGGCATATTTTTTCCAGTTTTACACGGGGATTATCTGCTACCCGCTCAAAAGACCGGTCTATTTTTTCCAATTCAGCTTGATTATCCATAAAATCAGGCAAAATGACGGCTTTATCCCAAGGGAAATAAATATAAATCGGCGTCCACTGCTCTTCACGGGTCTGAACCGGTGGAATGATATAAGCTACTCTGGGCGGATAGGGAATAATCGCAACAGGTATTTCGGCCAGATCCCGCTGACATTCTGCGCAGCCTTCAATCTCCGGCAACAAAACCAGTCGTCCTCCGTACAAACTTTCATCGAAAGGGATACTTTGATTATAAACGACCACCGATTCTTGCTGAGGTACAAAATAAACCGTCTGATAAGGCTTCTGCAACTTATCTCCGTATAAACGTACTTTTCTGTGATTGACCTTATCTCTTATCTTTCCGGGGAAAAGCAAATAAGGCATCCGCACTGTATCTCCCGTATTGTCAATAATAGCCGGTTGTATTTTCAACTGATCGTTCGAAGGGATGGCCAGATTACTGCAATCTAATACCAAATCCACATCCATTTGAGAACCATTCCGGATTGTCTGTGCATTTACCACTCTTACAATACCGATCTCCCTTTTCCGGGCAGAGGCATCCAACCCTGCTAATAAAATACTCACTATAAATAGAAAATATATACTTTTCATCGCCTGGAATTTTAGCTATTTGATAATATAAACAATAGTTACGCCAGCCTTAGTAACTCCCCAGTAATTGCGGCTTTCCGTCCTGATTTTTTCTCCACAGGCTGCCCGCGGATATTTATCGTCCTTTAATCGGGCATAGCCTACCCCTATAGTAGCACCCAAGTTCCACCGATTATTCAAGACCCACTGGTATCCATAAGAAATGCCGGCTCCGTATAAATGTCCCTGATAACGGTTATTCCGCATATTATCATTGAAAAATAACCCTCCAACATTATATTCTGCATAATGTCCATGCAAACCTATAAAATGACCATTGAATTTTTCACAAAACCAATAACGGAATTCCGGTTGTATCAACCAGTGTTTTAAACGATATTTTCCAAATTTCCATGGATTATAATTACCGGAAAGATCCATCGTCCATCGTTTGCCTAATCCGAACTCAAACCCCAGATTAAGCGTCGTCGTTGCATCATAAAGCAAGTTTGTCTTTACTGCAACTTCTTGACCGTGACAAGTCATTAAAGTTACTATCAAAATAATAGTTACCAACAGAAAATGCTTCATTATTCTCTTTTTCATGCCCTACCCTCTGATTTTCTTTGATAAAAAATAAATTTGTCAGTGTAAATACGTTCTGTTTATCAAGAAGTTACTCTTTAACTTTTTACCTGAATTTTTTAAAGTCAATAAATGAAGTAATAAAATTTTACCTAAAAATTCTTTGGAGGAAAAACAAAAAAAAGATAATAAATGTCAATACTGATTTATAAGCTTAATTAGGAAGATATCAGTAAAAAATATCAGTAAAATGAATTATAAAAAGTATTTATTTTTCTTTCGTTCCGGGTTAAAAAATTTTTTTTTAACTTCTTATAAAGTACACGAAAATTGAATAATCAAACGGTTTATTTTATTTCATTTGTATTTTAAATGAGTAAATTATTTGATAATATTAATATTTTATAAACTATTTATAAGAATATTTTTTTTAATTCTTTTTTTTACATAGAATATTTTCCCTTTGAAAGAATGATTTTTACTATAAAAATTGATCAGAAAAAATCTAACTATTTTTAAAAGGTCTACCTTTCAGCTTTTTATTTCACTTATAAACTATATGAATATCTTAAGTTTTGCTTTCTCAAAGCTCATTTCTTTTCTGACCTAAAACCAGTTCCAAATCTTTTACCATTTGTCGGGCAAATCGTCCTGAAGCTCCCGGTTCTCCCAAAAGCCGGTTAATCTCGTCGTAGTCTGCCAGCATTTTTTTCCGTGCAGGTCCTTCCGGCAGAATAAGCTGTAATTCACGCTTTAAATTCTTTTCATTTAATTGCTGCATCAAAAGTTCTTTTACAACTTTCTTTCCCAAAATCAGATTCACCAAAGAAATATAGTTGACCTTCACAAAAAGTTTAAACATCAGATAACTGAATGCTCCCCCTTCTCCGCTGTAACATACCACCTGAGGAATTTTTAGAATAGCTGTTTCGAGGGTAGCTGTCCCGGAAGTAACCAATGCTGCCCGCGACTGTTTTAATAAACGGTAAGTCTGTCCATAAATAATAGGAATATTCCTCCCCTTTAAATAGGGTTTATAATCATTCTCCGTCATGGCAGGTGCGCCAGCAATGATAAATTGATAATCCGGAAAATGCTTGACCATCTCCAACATCTTCGGTAATACATGTTTTAATTCCTGTGAGCGGCTCCCGGCCAGTAAAGCAATAATCGGTTTAGCAGGCAATTGATAACAGGTAATAAATTCTGAGAAATTCTCTGTCTGATAAGGCCTTTCTGCAATAGCATCTACCAATGGATTACCTTGATACTCCACTTCAACAGCATATTGCCGGTAAAATGCTGTTTCAAAAGGAAAAATCACATACATTCTGTCTACATACTTCTTGATCTTCTTCACCCTGCCTGTATTCCATGCCCATAATTTAGGAGAAATATAATAGAACACAGGCAAACCGAAAGATTTAGCAAACTTCGCTATCCGTAAATTAAAACCGGCATAATCGACAAGAATCAATACGTCCGGTTTCCAGTCTGTTATATCTTTACAACACAAATGAATATTCTCTTTAATTTTCCCCAGATTTTTCAATACCGTCAGAAAACCCATGATGGCGGTATCTTTATAATGACGCACGACCTCACATCCGGCTTCCCGCATCATATCCCCTCCCCAACCGCGGAACTGAGCGTACTCATCATTTTGTTTTAATCCTTTGATTAAATTGGAAGCATGTAAATCTCCTGAGGCTTCCCCGGATATAATATAATATTTCATGTAAACCAGAAATTACAATTATGCAGATTACAGCTTAAAGATTATCTGACATCTGTTCAGGACTCTTAGCAGTAACTTTCCTTTGCAAAGATAAAAAATACACTCAAAATAATTACTTTTGCCCTAAATTAAGACGGATATGATTTTGAAAGGGAAAAAGGCGGCTTACATTACGCTGGGTTGCAAATTAAATTTTTCGGAGACCTCTACCATAAAACACAGTCTGGAAGAAGCAGATGTTATTACCGTTGGGGAAAAAGAAAAAGCAGACATCTTCGTCATCAATACTTGTAGCGTCACCGATATAGCTGAACATAAAGGCCGGCAATTCATTCGCAAAATTATCCATCGTAATCCCGACGCCTATATAGTAGTTGTGGGTTGTTATGCCCAGTTAAGAGCAAAAGAAATACTGGAAATAGAAGGTGTAAACCTGGTACTGGGTGCCTCCGAAAAATTTAAGGTACGTCAGCATTTAGAAAATTATGAAACTACGGTAGAAAGAGAATCCCATTCCTGCGACATTTTTAAACTGTCAGACTTTGATTTAGCTTATTCTTTCGGAGACCGTACCCGTTGCTTCTTGAAAATACAGGACGGATGCGATTATTTTTGTACATACTGCACTATTCCTTTTGCCCGGGGAAAGAGCCGCAGCGCTTCTATCGGGCAGATTGTCCAGGCTGTAAAAGCCGTTGCCTCAAAAGGGATTAAAGAAGTTATACTCACCGGGGTCAACACCGGTGATTTTGGAAAAGATTCATCGGAAAGTTTTATAAAACTGCTCTCTGCACTGGATAAGACTACGGAAATGGAACGTTTCCGGATCTCTTCCATTGAACCGAATCTGTTGACAGACGAAATTCTGCAATTCGTAGCCTCTTCCGGCAGATTTATGCCACACTTTCACCTTCCTCTTCAATCGGGAAATAACGAAGTCTTACAACTGATGAAAAGAAGATATAACCGGGAGCTTTTTGCAGAAAAAATAAATAAAATCCGGCAGTACCGCCCGGATGCTTTTATCGGAGTCGATGTTATAGCCGGAATGAGGGGAGAAACAGAACAACATTTTGAAGACGCTTATCGTTTTATTGAAGGACTGGATATTTCCCAGTTACATGTCTTTCCTTATTCTGAAAGGGCAGGCACAAAAGCTCTCGAAATTCCCCACATTGTTTCCTCTCAGGAAAAACACAGGCGGGTAAATTTACTTCTTCGTATTTCTGAAACAAAATTAAACCAGTTCTATCACCGTTTTATCGGACAAACCCGGCCCGTTTTGTGGGAAGACAATCAGGTAAACGGCATGATTTGCGGATTTACCGACAATTACATAAGGGTAGAATCGCCCTATCGTGCGGAATGGAAAAACCAGATCCTGCCTCTTACCTTAAAAGCAGAAGTCTTCAGGAAAGAGTAATTTGAAAAAAATAAAATTGTTTTGTTTATAAAAAAATATAAACTTAAATCCATGCAAAATACTCCGGCTCATTTTCCGAATTACTATAATTATTGTAGGTAATTAACAATATTTAATTAGACAAAACTCAACAAAATTGTATCTTTGCAATAAGAAATTTTTCATAGTTTGTTTCTGTTTAGGGTTAGTAGTTATAAGTCGTTGGAATACCAACGACTTATTTTATTCTTCTCCTTTTTGTATGGAAAAAATTTTATTTTTATACATTTGTTCTGAAAAACAACTAAACGCTCAAATCATGCAAATATTAGTTTCCGGTGTTGCGGGTTTTATTGGCTCATTCCTTACGGAAGCTCTCTTACTTCAGGGACATCAAGTATATGGGATCGACTCTGTTAACGATTATTATGATACATCGATAAAATATGCCCGTTTAAAAAAATGCGGAATTTTTCCAGGTTCATACGGACAAATTATCCCATCCGGGATTTATCCTCTCTATAGATTCCAGCAATTAGATTTATGCGACAAAAAAAATCTAAATGCTGTTTTTCAAAACAATAAATTCGATTGTGTCATTAATCTGGCAGCTCAGGCTGGAGTACGCTATAGCCTGAAAAATCCGCAAGCTTATCTGGAAAGCAATATCGTCGGTTTTTTAAATATTCTGGAAGCCTGCCGATATTATTCCTGTCCCCGCCTGATTTATGCCTCTTCCTCCTCCGTCTATGGGAACGATACAGAAATACCCTTTAAAGAGACTGCACAAGTGGATCACCCGGTCAGTATGTATGCTGCAACCAAGAAAAGTAACGAATTAATGGCATACACTTATTCTTATCTGTATCAAATACATACGATCGGATTACGATTCTTTACTGTTTACGGACCTTACGGACGTCCTGATATGGCCCCTATGCTTTTTGCCAAAGCGATCGACCGTAATGAACCCATCCATATCTTTAATAACGGGAACTTATCCCGGGATTTTACCTACATAGACGATATCATAAAAGGCATTACGACAATAGTTGCCCATCCGGAAAAAGCCAGACGGGAAGTTGCCGGAGTGCCTGCCGTCATCTATAATATCGGACACGGTTCACCAATAAAATTATTGGATTTTATCCAACTATTGGAAAAATATCTCGGTAAAGAAGCCCAAAAGGAATATGTGGGTATGCAACCCGGTGATGTGTATCAAACCTGGGCAGATACCTCCCGCTTAAAGGAAGATTATCAGTACACTCCTTCTACTTCTCTGGAAGAAGGAATCAAAAATTTTGCCGATTGGTATAAAGCGTATTACAAATAAAAGCCCAAACCGATTCAGAGAAAACCGAAGAAATCCAAGCATCTAAAAAGTCCCTTATTTCAATAAGGGATTAATGTTTTCTGTCCCCAACACAGGAACAGCCCCTCCGAAGTATAACGAATAATTCAGATTTAAGTCAAATCCTGAAGCACTCCGGTTTACGGAATTACCGACAGATACCGGTAAGGTACGGAAAGTCATTATCCGATAAAAATACTTCGGCTACCTTTCTTTATTGAGGATTATCTAAATCTTTTCTGGTTTGAACCAACTTGAACCAAATTTCCCTATCCATCTTTTAAAAACAATTTCTACTTTTAAATTAAATATTAATTTCTTTTATATTAAAAAATATTTTTTAATATATTTGATACGATTTTAAACTTAATCCTATGAAAAAGCCTGTCCTTTTTGTACTGCTTCTGTATATTTCAATTTTAAGTTCCGGACAAGAACTAAACTATAAACTCGATCGAACTTCTAAAAAATACGGCTATACGGATAAAACCGGAAAATGGATAATCTCTCCCCAATATGACCAGGCATTTAAATTCGGAAAAAATAATCTGGCCCGGGTAGAACAGGAAGGTAAATTCGGATATATCCGTAAAAATGGGGAAATTGCCATTCCCTTCGTATATGAAAATCTCGGGGAATTTGACGATGAAAGGCCAGGAGAAATAGCTCCTGCCTGCCTGAAGGGGAAATACGGATATATAAACAGCTATAACAAACAAATCATCCCTCTCCAATACGATTATGCGAGTTCTTTCCGTTCGGGTATAGGTTATGTCAGCCAAGAAAAAAAATACTGGTTTATAAATAAAAAAGGAGAACCTATATCGGAACACAAATACGACTTTATTCTCTATGATCTTGCGAAAAACAGTTATATTGTAAGCCGTGAAAATTACTACGGAGTATGTAATTTATACGGACAAGAGATCATTGCACCGAACAAATATACTTACATACAAAATGAAGACCATTTAACTTCTGTATTCACCCGAAATACTTCTTTTTATATTGTCTGTCAGGATAAATATTATGGCGTTTGCGATTTAAACGGCAAAGAAATTATTCCTCCCAGCAAATACACCTCTATTTCCTGTTGGCAACCCATGGGGTTTAACGAAATAAAAATAGGGAGACATTTTTTTGAAGTGCATCAGGGAAAATATCAGGGAGTATGCGATATCAGCGGAAAAGAAATCATTCCTCCTACAAAATATACAGCTATTTCCTGTTTCGAGAATAATTACTATCAGGTAGAGATAGAGGATAAGAAAGGGATATGTGATTTATTCGGGAAAGAAATTATTCCCCCCGGTAAATTTACATATATTACCTCTAATCAGGATGAGGGGTATTATCTGGTAAAACAAAATATTTATACAGGAGTATATGATCTGAACGGCAAAGAAATTATTGCACCTGATAAGTATACATCCATTTCTGCAGGTATGGATTACTATGAAGTTTCTATCGGAAGCCGGAAAGGCATTTGTAACCTCTCCGGCAAAGAAATTATTCCTGCAAAATATAAATACATCTGTTACGATGAAACAGAAAAAATTTTCCAGTTAACTTCGGACGACAACAAAAAAGGATATGCCGACAAGACAGGATATATCTTTATTCCCTGTCTTTATGAAATACCTTTTGGTACTTCTTTTACAGAAGACTTAATCGTTTTGATACAAAACGGAAAATACGGCTATATCGACAAAAACGGAAAAATCAGTATCCCCTTTCAATACGATATAGCCTCTCCTTTTTCCGAAGGCTTGGCTTATGTTGTTCTCAATCATCAAAGCGGCTATATCGACAAAAACGGCCGGATCGTCATTCAACTCCCATATGAATGGGGGACAGCCTTCTCCGAAGGACTGGCAGCTGTTGGAAACGGAGATTGCGGCGAAAATTACGACGACAGGGTGTATGGTTATATCGACAAGACCGGAAAATTAGTCATTCCTTTAAAATACAAATATGAACCCCGGCCTTTTTCCGAAGGACTAGTCCCTGTCTGTAAAGAGAAGAGTTATAGCTATATTAATAAAAACGGACAACAGGCTTTTCCGGGACTTTATACCTATGCTTTACCTTTTTCCGAAGGACTGGCCTATGTATGTACGGATAACGGGAAAAGTGGATTTATCGATAAAACAGGCAAAATGATCATCCCAGTTCAATCCGACGATCATATAGAATCCAATATCTATCAGTTTTCCAACGGATTGGCTATCGTTATTTCAGAAAATACAGACGGTCAAAACAGAAAAAAAACTTACGGACTTATCGATAAAAAAGGAAATTATTTTAAATCTCCCGTATACGATTATATTCATCCTTTCTCTGAAAAGCTGGCTTATTTTACTCAGGAAAATAAATGTGGTTATTTTGACACAAGCGGAAAAGAATTTTCACTTCAGCTCAACGGACGTTCTTCTTTTAACCACGATATCACGCAAAGAATATTAAAAAATTACATTCAGGTTTCACAAATCAGCTTCAGTGATTTCGCCAAACAATATGTAGAAGATATCATTAATAAATGGCAAAAAAAAGGAGATTATGAAAAAACGGCCGACTGGCAAAAAAGAGTAAACGAACCGAGCCGAAAGCATAAAGTAGAAGAACTGACAGAGGAAGCAGAACAAGCATTCCTATACAAAGCCGGGATGATTTTCCCGGAACAGCTGAACCTAGGTCCATACGATCCAGATCACGAGGTTTATCTGGTAGAATGTGAAAGATATGGTCAAATGCTGTTGCCTGTACCCCTCGGTAAAGCACAGGATTTTCTGTTGCAGTGGAATAAGACACAATTCTATCCCCATTATTTTATCGAAAATGACCGGCTTGCCATAGCCGAGCTGATATTCACCCAGCCAGACGGAATGGCTTACAAATACAGTAATGAAGCTTCTCTAAATTATACGACAACCGAAATCAACTACGATTTCGATTCCATAGAAATTGTCCCCCACTCCCATCCTTCGGAAAGAACAAAAGGAGAGCAACGGATTTCCACAAAGAAAATGACAATGGCAAAATCCGATGTAGATCAGAACATTCCTTTAACAGAGACAAAAAATAAAAATACTTTTGCCATTATTATTTCAAACGAAAATTACAGGCTGTTAGCTCCTGTTCCTATGGCCACCAATGACGGGAATATTTTCAGTGAATATTGCCATAAAACATTGGGAATCCCTCAGGAAAACATCCGTCTCTATAAAGATGCCACTTACGGCATTCTATTGGAAGCAATAAGGGATATGCAGGAATTAGCCTATACCCATAAAGGAAATATCCGGATTCTCTTTTATTATGCAGGCCACGGAATCCCGGATGATAATAAGCGGGACGCCTGCCTGCTACCCGTAGATGCTTCCGGAATCGACAGCAAGGTCTGTTATCCTCTAAAAGAATTATACCGGGAATTAGGCAATCTGAATACACAAAATGTCATCGTTTTTCTGGATGCCTGTTTCAGTGGAGCAAAACGAGACGGTGAGATGTTAACCCAAAGCCGGAGCGTAGCTCTAAAAGCGGTACCCGCTACCCCAAGCGGGAATACAATAGTATTCAGCGCTGCTTCTGATGATCAGACCGCTTACCCTTATTTGGAAAAAGGGCATGGACTGTTTACCTATTTCTTATTGAAAAAGCTACAGGAAAGCCAGGGAGAAGTCACTTTAGAAGAGTTAGGAAATTACCTCTTCGAACAGGTACAAAAACAAGCCCGGGTAATCAACCGACATACTCAAACTCCCTCTGTTACCCCTTCCCCTTCTTTAGGAACGGATTGGGGCAATATCAGACTTAAATAAAAAGTACTATTTTTCATCTCCCGGTAAAAAAGAAATGCAATTAAATTTTATAGGATAAATCTTAAAATTTAGTTGTATTTCTTTTATAATTTATTAGTATTTTTTAATAAATTTGGCCCTATAAATTGAAGTCGTTTGTAATGAACAAAGATATTTTCAAATACCCTATCCGTCATTTCATTCAGCACAAAATCAATAGTGGTGCCGTTCTGCTTTTCGTTGCAATCATTGCAATGATCATTGCCAATTCTCCTTTCCGGGAACACTATAATTCTTGGTTCGCCAAAGAAGTTGTGCTCCAGTTCGGAGATTTCAGTCTTTTTCACAGCCATGGTTCCAACATGAATTTTCTGGCATTGATCAACGATGCTTTAATGGCAATATTCTTTTTCTCAGTCGGTTTAGAAATCAAACGGGAAATTTTAGTAGGGGAACTGTCTTCGCCCCGCAAAGCTTTACTGCCTGTCATTGCTGCTTGTGGCGGCATGATTATCCCTATTTTAATTTTCTCGGCCATCAGCCCTGCCGGTCCGGCAGCGAAAGGAGCTGCTATTCCCATGGCTACGGACATTGCTTTTTCCCTGGGGGTACTCTCTCTCCTCGGCAAAAAAGTTCCTTTAAGTCTTAAAATTTTTCTGACTGCTTTTGCCGTAGTGGATGATATCGGGGGAATCATCGTGATCGGCCTGTTTTACAGCAATCAACTTGTTTTAGAATACTTGCTTTGGTCTCTCCTTTTTATTGGATTATTATGGGGAGGCGGCCGTCTGGGAATCAGCAGTAAATTATTCTATATTTTCTTTGGGATTATTGTCTGGTATCTTTTCCTCAATTCCGGTATCCATCCGACTATTGCGGGAGTAATTGTCGCTTTTACTGTTCCTGCCCGTCCCAAAATTTATCTGCCGGACTATACCCGGGATATCCGTCAAAGTCTGGACCGTTTACCAGAAAAAACAAGTCCCTCTTCGAACATACTTTCAAATGCTGAACTTTCCGTTTTAAAGCATATAGAAGCCACCTCCGACAAAGCCATCAGCCCGCTTCAATCTCTAGACGATAATCTGCATCCTTTAGTAAACTATATTGTCATGCCTTTGTTTGCCTTTGCAAATGCAAGTATCACGTTTTCAGATTTCTCTTTAGGGACTTTAGAAGGAGTGACACTCACCATATTTATTTCCCTGGTATTCGGAAAATTAATCGGTATTTTTTCTTTTACCTGGCTGGCTGTCAAAACAGGTTTACTGACAATGCCTGAAAGAATGAATAAACGGAATCTTTTTGGTATATCTTTGTTGGGAGGTATCGGTTTTACGGTTTCCCTTTTTATCGCCAATCTTTCGTATGCCGGTCTCGGCGAAAACGGAAACATGTTGTTAAATCAAGCCAAATTGGGCATCATTTCAGGCTCCATATTCGCCGGTATATGTGGTTATCTGGTTCTGAATAAAGTATTAAAAAACACCGATTAAAATCAGCAATCATATTCAACAACTCCTTATCGCTTCCGGTTTTCCTTTATTGTAAAGGTTATCTTATCCTCTCATCATTTCTCTTAACCGGCTCCAGCCGGCCGATCTGTTTTCAAATTATTTTCTAAAAAAGAATATATTTCTTTGTTATTCCCTTAAAAACCGCTATATTTGCATCGCTTTTGGAGAGATGGCAGAGTGGTCGATCGCGGCGGTCTTGAAAACCGTTGAAGTGAGAGCTTCCGGGGGTTCGAATCCCTCTCTCTCCGCCAAGAACGAAAGCAAAATCAAGAAAATCCCTGTAAATTAGCAGTTTACAGGGCTTTTACTTTCCGGCAAAAAAGCAAAAAATAGCAGAAATCAGGGACACTCACATATTTTGAAAAATGTCACCAATTTCCAGTCATGTCGTTTTCGTCCAATGGTTTGCTATATTTTGTACAACGCCAAATTCAACTTCATTGCCTACTTTTATCAACCTCAGAACAACTTAAAAAGTATGAGAAAAAAACTTTAAAATCCTGCTTTTCATCAAAAAACAAAAGTGTCTAAAAACGGTGAAACACCTGTTTTATTAAGGGTAACAGTAAACAAATCAAGGGTAGAAACGTCTGTCCATCAACATCCTCTTACGCCCCTATACGCTAAGGAAGTATATAATCACCTAATCAAATATTCTGTCCTCTATAGCACCTTCCCCCGTCCCTGGGTGCTATTCGCTTCTCAAGGATTTCACGGGATTAATCGTAGCAGCCTTGATACTTTGCCAACCCACAATAAGTAAAGCAATAGAGGCTGCAAACGCACCGGCAATCCCAAAAATCCACCCGTTTAAATCGATTCGGTAAGCAAAATTACTTAACCAACTGGACATCGCATACCAAGCAAACGGACAAGCTAAAATAAAGGCCAGAATTATCCATTTCATAAAGCTACCCACTAATATATGCAATACTTCCGTCACTGAAGCCCCATTTACCCGCCGGATTCCGATTTCCTTTACCCGTTGCTGAATAAAGTAAGTAGCCATAGCCAAAATGCCCATCATCGACAAAATAATGGCTAAAACAGAAAAGTAACCGATCAGACGTCCCGTACGCTCGCTGTTTTCATACCATTGATTGATGGTTTGATCCATAAACTCAGCTTCAAACGGGACCCCACCTGCAAACTGCCGGTATGTTTCTGTCACTTGTTTAAATATTTTACCTATATGGGGAGAATCTATTTTCACTAAAATGGACCAAGGCCACTCCCCCTCTTCCAACGGAAGAAACCAAGCCGGTCCGACCTCTTCTGTAAGATCACGAAAGTGAAAATTCTGTACGACACCTACTATCGGTACACTCCTCTCTCCGAAAATATTGCATTCTGTAGGATTTTCACCCAATTCTAATGCTTTTACCCCGGCTTCATTCAACCATAATCCTCGTTTCGATTCTGCCACATCGTTCCTCTTCACCTTAATTCCCATCAATTGAAAAAAAGCCGTATCAATTTTAAATTCCTGAAAACTAAGCGGTTTTTCTTTATACATAAAAGATTGATTGTTTCCGCCATCTACCGGACTTCCACACACAAATGATACTCCGACTACTCCGGGTATTTGAGCAAACTCACTTCGCAACCCCATCTTTTGCGCCCCGCTTATCGCATTGTTATCTATATAAATTATATTCTCTTTATCGAATCCCAGATTATAATTACGTAAGAATTCTGTCTGCTCCCAAATCACTATTGTACAAACGATTAAAATAATCGCTACGGTATACTGAAATGAAATCAAGGCTTTACTGTAAATTCCTTTTGTCTTTTTACGAAAAGCCCCTTTTACGACATCGACCGGATTGAAACGAGTAATCAAATAAGCCGGTGTAATACCCGCAATCAATCCCAAAACCACTACCCCCAGTATAGCGATTCCTACAGCCATCCCTGTGAATTGGACTCCAATCGATACATTTGTATTCAGTAACTGATTAAAAACAGGCTGAAATAACAAACTCAAACCAATAGCCAATCCAAAAGAAATAAAACAAAGCGCTTCCGATTCCAGTATAAATTGCCGGAATAAATGCCGGTTGTCGGTTCCCAACAATTTTTTAATCGCTGCTTCTTTCGCCCGGAATCCTGCCTGAGCTACCGATAAATTATTATAATTGATCATAGCCAACAACAAAATCACAAAGGCAATAGCCGCCAGCAACATCACCAGCATTTTACTATTTCCATGTATTCCCTGTCCGCTTTTTCCGCCAAAATAGGTTTCCGTCAAAGGCTCAAAGGCAAACTCTTTTTTATACCCCCGTTTATACATCCAGTAATTCTCCTGAAAATCTTTTAGCACCAACGGAGCTTTCGCTCTCAAGTCTGTCCCTTCTTTAGCCAGAAAATACAATCCGAAAGAACTATTCCCATTATTCTGAAATAAAGCCGGATTATCCCAAAAATCAGCCAAAAAAGGAAAAGGTAATAAACCGTCACAGGAATTGAAATGGGTATTATCCGGCATATCCTCCATAATTCCCGTAATAATTAATTTAAAATTTCCGTTAATATTCACTTCTTTGCCTATCACTTCCTCATCCCCAAACAATTTTCGGGCATACGAACGGGTGAGTACTACCGAATTCCGGCCTTTCAACACTTCTGACGGTTCCCCCTCCAACAAACGGAAAGAAAACATTCTGAAAAAGGTGGAATCCACCATCAAAAAATTAAACGTAACTTTCTCGTGTTGTAAGTTCTCTATAAAACCGGAATTTTCATGCAAACGGGTATAGCATTCGATCTCCGGATATTTATTTTGCAATTCTCCTCCTATCAATGTTCCAAACCCCGATTGTATTTCATTTACCGCCCGAAAGATCCGGTCTTTGTTTTTATGAAACTGATCCACTGATAATTCCTGACGGATATAAGCTCCTAACAAGATTACAAAGGTCAACGAGAAAGCAAATCCCCAAACAGTGATACCTGTATATAATTTATTTCGACATAGATTCCGGAAAAATAAATTGATATTCGAAAGACTCATTATTTCAACCGATTTATTGCTGTAAAGATAAACAATATTTGTACCATTTACGTATATAATTATAAATCAATCACATACAACAATATCTTTCTTTTATATTGTCTATTTTTTAGACAATCTTTGTAAAAATTATGGACATATATGTATAAGGCATTTTCTTCCGGCCTTATATTATAGCACCTTCCCCCGTCCCCGGGGATAAAACCAACAATATTTATTCATTATCAACAATATACAACATCAAAAAAGAAACTCATTCTTCTTTTTGTCCGTAAAAAATACATATTGTCCGGAAATTTCTGGCATCCCTTTTTTCCCATGAGAGAATTAAAAAGAGAATTATTAACCCATAAATATTGAATATATGAATCCAGATACACCAAGAGAAGGGAAGGGCACTATTGCCATTGAGAAGCAGACGTCTAAAATACCGTCTGGAGTTTATTTAACAGCCGCACTGACAGCTATGGGGCTTTCATTAGCCTTAAAATGTATGAAACGTAACCATGCCGCATTATTTGTCGGACAATGGGCAGCTCCTTTTTTGATTATGGGGCTTTACAATAAGATTGTCAAAACAGAAGGCCACGATTAAATACAGGTCCTCAAAATTTAAGTTGTGCCGGTTTACTTTTTATTTTCAGAACCGGAATTTGTTTCCTACGTAAAGAAAAAACTTTACAAAACAGAACCAGTTCCCTTTCTCTTATAAAAGTTATTCCGGCATAATTTTTAAGAAATCTATTGATCCGAACTTATTATTTCCAACGGATATCCTATAAATAAACCGTTTTCAATCACTCCGGTAATGGCTTTTATTTCCGTTTCTAAATCAGCGGAAATCTGTTCAAAACGGACATCCAAAATAAGATTATTATTTTCTGTAATGACAGGCCCGTCTTTTCCTTTTGCCGGACGCAGAACAATTTCCGTAGCTCCGAGCTGCCGGATTTTATTTTCAACATAAGTCAAAGCGTCCGGAAATACCTCAACGGGAACGGGGAATTTAACGCCTAAACGGGAAACAAATTTCGATTTATCCGCCACAATGCATACTTCTTTACTACTCCGGATTAACAGTTTTTCCTTAAACAAAGCTCCCCCACGTCCTTTCAGCAAATTATGTTCCCCGTCAATTTCATCTGCTCCGTCAAAAGTCCAATCCGGTCTTTTCTCCCAAAGAGTCGTCTGCGGAATATCAAATTGCAAACAAGCCATAGCACTTTCGATAGAAGCCGGAATAACGGTTATATGCAAATTTTCTTCCCGGATTCTTTCCCCTAAAGCCTGTATTGTCAGGTAGACCGTAGAACCGGAACCTGCCCCTATTGTATCGCCGTTTTTGGCTCTTTCTGCCAGTTTCCGGGCTACCCCCTTTTTGGCTTCCCGGTTCACAATCGCTCCTGACCAGCCTGAACGAAAAAGGAGATTATTTTTCCATTGCATTGTCTTCATTTTCAACGTTAATATTCATCTAGCAATTTGACCTGAAGGACGGTCTCATCTTAAAATTTGTATTACGCATATCTTTGCGGTCTTTGGAAAATTTTTTATCCTAAAAGTTTGTATACAATTTATGATTTGCATGATACAAATGAATTTTATTTAAAAGACCGGGATCTTTTATCGCAAAAATAGGGAATAAATGAATAGGGTGTATGGGCTTGCAACCGGATTCTAATTTACCTTAAAAGTATCCCGAAGTAAATTTTCTGACCTCCTGATATTTCAAAGTATTCAACCCCCAAGCGATTAAATCGCAATAATCTGCCGTAGTAGCATTGAAAAAAATTGTGGGCAACAAATTTCCGAACTCTTCCACTAACGCGTCAATAATTTCCTGCTAATTTTCAGCTAAAGCCAATCTGATCACGGGTCTTAAATATTTCATCCAGTCTCCATTTTGCATTTCAGAAATAAAACCTGCCAATTCATTTACATTGGTTCCCCTATTACTCAGCATATCGGATAAAGTAGCTGGCTCAACCGTCTGTATAATATTATCTGACCGACAAAAACATCCCTTATTTTACCTGTCCGGATGGTTAAAATTATAGAAAGGAACCACCTGAAACGGATTTCCATCTCTCCCCATATCTGTAAAAGGAGAAGGACGATATGCCTGAGAGGGAGAACGCCAAATAAGGAAATCGCCGTATTTATCCGATAAAAAATGAATGCCGGCACCGTAATTAACTATCTTTTTACCGGCCTGATGATAAGTCGCATTTCCTCCGGCTCTCACTCTTCGGTTACAATCTCCCTGCTGGTAACCCTTATCCGAAAAGATATTCATTCTTCTGCACTCATCAAAATTTCCGATACGACGGGAATGAGAGAAATCAATCCCTTCTGCAAGCATAACAATTTCATAAAAACCATTTATGACCCAAGCGCCCCTTTGGTTTCTCCTTTTAACTGATAAGCGACATTTACCCCGCCAAAGGTTCATTCGTCTTCTCATTGTAAATATACCCTCCACTTCCTGCCTCATACGGTAGAACACATAAAACGAAGTATACACAAACAAAACATTAAACTTTTCATATCCCCTTCCTCAGTACAATCTTTGCCCTCTCTATTCACCTACTGTAAATTTTATTTTTACATTTTATAATTTAACTATGTAATCTATATGCCAAAAACTATTTTACAAGTACTCTAAATTAAAGAATATGTACTCATTATTAAAGATAAGTGCTAAAATATAACATTCTCTTATAGCAATTGTACAGCAATGGTTATATGCGTCATCATATAATTGTGTGGACAGAAACACCATATAAAGCGTCTCAATCGTAATAAACCAAGAGAAAATCAGGAAATACTATCATACATACTTTGTATCCGAATATAAATTCTTCACTTCATAATTTCATTCACAATAACCGTCATTCTAAAAATTCTGATAAATTGCTATCGTGATACAAAAACACTCAAAAACAATTAAATGAATCAGATGAGCAAAACAAATAAGACTTCTTTCTGTATAAATACACTTATATAGAAAAAACTTTTAATTTATTTCATTTCTACTGGTAGCCAGTAACAGATCCGAAGTAAATATTATACAGCTTTTCAAAAACGAAAATCTATTATAAGCATTACTGAATGTGATCTTTATTTATTCATACGTTATTTTCTGCTTTCCATGGAAATCTTACTCTCTTCCCCGTCACATATTCTCTATACATTTAAATATCTCAACCTATTTCAAAAGTATAGATTAGTTTATATCTTTGAATACGACAAAATCCTAATCAGTCCGATACAATTTATGAAAAATTTCTGTTTACTCTTGCTTTTAAGTCTATTTCCCTTTTCATCTAAACCTCAAATTTATACGCCAGACTGGGTATCTTTAGATAAACGTCCGTCCCCTGCCTGGTTCAAAGACGCTAAATTTGGAATTTTTATTCATTGGGGATTGTATTCCGTTCCCAGCTGGTCTCCCAAAGGTACTTACGAAGAATGGTATAAATACTGGCTTGACAATAAAAAACTATTCGGGAATGGGGATTTTAAAGGTACGGAAGTCTATGATTACCATTCAAAAACATATGGAAAAGACTTTGAATACGCGAATTTCGCTCAAATGTTCAAGGCACAGGATTATGATCCGGAAGCTTGGGCCAAATTATTTCTGGAGGCAGGAGCCAAATATGTCGTCCTGACAACCAAACACCATGAAGGTTTTGCCTTATGGCCCAGTAAAGAGGCCTCACTTGCTTACGGGCGTCCCTGGAATTGTATGGAAACCGGAGCTCAACGGGATCTGGTAGGAGAATACGCTAATGCGCTTCGACAAGCAAACCTAAAAGTAGGATATTATTTTTCATTACGGGAATGGGGAAATCCTCTCTATCAACCCGAGACAATGGCACTCTTCGTAGAAAAACACTTTTTCCCCCAATTCAAAGATTTAGTAAATAATTACAAACCCGATTTAATCTGGGTAGACGGTCCGGACCAATATACAGATAAACAATGGAGAACACCGGAAATACTCGCTTGGTTATACAATGAATCTCCCGTCAAAGATAGTGTTGTTGTCAATGACCGCTGGGCCCAAAATACAGGACAGCGTCATGGAGATTATTATACTTGTGAATACAGTAAAAACAATAGTACCTTCAATAAACCCTGGGAAGAATGCAGGGGAATTGGCTTCTCTTTTGGGCTTAATCAAAATGAAGATATTGAAGATTATACACAACCACAGGCTTTGATATTAACCCTGGTTAATATTGTCAGCCAAGGTGGGAACTTTCTTTTAGGAATCGGTCCAAATGCCAATGGAAAAATTCCACCGATTATGCAAGAACGTTTATTACAAATAGGACAATGGTTAAAAGTAAACGGAGAAGCTATTTACGGTTCACACCCTTGGAAACAAAGTATCCAATGGTCAAAAGGCGATCAAAACTGGCAAACAGAAGGGAAGCTTTATGTCAGTGGGAATGAAATCCTGAAACAAACAGTCGACCCGGAACCAGGATACGCCGTAAAAGAAGTATTTTTCACAGCCCAAGACAACAGTTGTATCTATGCAATCCTTCCCCATTTTCCCCAAGGAAAACTCATTTTAAAAAATGTCTATTCAACACCCAAAACCAAAGTCAGTTTATTAGGTTTAAAGAAAAAAATCAAATGGAAACAGAAAGGGGATAATTTAATAATCAATATGCCTTTGATTTCATACGACGAAGTCCCTTGCAACTACGCCTGGACATTAAAACTAGAAAATGTTATTTAATAAAAATCGGATCGGATGATTTATTAACAACACCAAAAGTTTACAGAACAATAAAACAAAAACAATAATCTGACTGGAACTTACCGGACAACTCAATGAGAAACTGATTTTCGGTTCTGATAAAAAAATACATCTGCAATATTTGTCCTGTCAATATATTTCTCCCGAAAGCAGTCATCTGTTATTCAACTATAAATAAATTTGAACATTTAAACAAATAAAATTCGAATCTCATCGTTCTCCTCCGAAAGTTTTTCACGCTAAAAAAGATTTTGATTCCTTTCCATTTAAAAATAAATTGTTAAAAATTAGGATATTTCTATAATATCTTTAAATTTGTTGTTACATTATGTTTTATTATATTATCATATTCAAATTATTATTATAAATATATCAAAATTGGAATATTTAAATCACAAATTATAACAAAAAAAAATTATTAAATCAACTATACACAAACAAAAGACAGTCAGTCAACATTGAATGATTTTATTTCTTTTATTGTGGTTAAGACAGAGAATAAAATAGAAATTCAACAGATCGTGTTATGAAAAAAATTCAATTAAAATTTCAGAAGGAAGTAATTTCTGTATTATCAGGTACTGAATTATCTAAATTTTTGGGCGGTGCTAAAAAAATTTATTCAATCGATGCTTGTAATACAGAAGAAGAATGTAATAGCATTGTAAACTGTGACAGTCAACAAGAAAGTTGCCAAGGTAAATGTCTTAGCAACGGCCTGGGAGGCGGTAATCGCCCGGTAATTGGGGTAGATACAGATCAATCGACTCCCAAATATTGTGAATTAGCCTATACTTGCCGCTGTCCGGAAACTACATTTTGTCAGGAATCAAACTTGTGTGTATCAGAAGCATTATAAAAATAATAACTGTCAATCCACTTTTAAAATTCCTAAACTCGAACGATACAATTATGAAAAAAATTCATTTAGATTTTCAAAAAAAAGTAATTTCCACTTTATCCGGAAATGATTTATCCCGTTTACAAGGAGGGAATACAGCGTTTTCCTACAATAGTTGTCCGACAGTCGACAGCCAGTGCGGAGCGACCAATGCATGTACAGATCAGGACAGTATCCAGGGAAATTGTCTGAGCGACAACAATGGACACGGAGGAAAGTTACATTATCGCCTAGACCCCATACCGAATAGTGGCAGTTGTGACAGCTGTTATACATACGAATGTCTGTCAAAACATGAATGTGCTCCAATAGAAATTTTACCAGATATTTAATTTCTTTGTTTCATATATTTTAAAAGTTTAAAAATGAACAAAATAAAACTTGAATTCCGGAAAAAGATAATCTCTAAATTATCCGGAAATGAGCTTGCAAAGTTCCAGGGTGGGAACACGGCATTTTCTTATAACGGATGTGCGACTGTAGACAAGCAATGTACAGCCTCCCGGGAATGTACAGACCAAGATAGCTGGCAGAACAAATGCCTTAGCGATATTTATAATACCCAGAAGTGTGAGACAAATTTATGTGAATTTCCGGTAGGACCGGAAGATCCCGGTACTTGCGGATGCGTAACCTATGACAACTGTGAATCTCTATTTATAGCTTGTGAAGCCTTATAAAATACAAACTCAGTCATTCATTTGTAACAACAAATATGAAAAAAATAAAACTTGAATTCCGGAAAAAGGTAATTTCTACATTATCCGGAAACGACTTAGTTCAAATCAGGGGAGGAAATACGGCTTTTTCCTACAATAGTTGCCCATCTGTCGATCATTATTGTCAAGCAACTGGTAAATGTACAGACAAGGATTCTGTACAAACAGTGTGCCTACTGGAATCTAAAAATTGCATAACCAAAGAATGTCTCGGTCCTGTTAACCCTGTTGATCCCGGGACATGCGGATGTGCCACTTATAGTGAATGTAAAACAGCAGACAATTGTATAAAATTATAAACAAAAAATTACCCAATTCCCATATATTTTTTAAAACCGACAAAAAGAAAGATTAAAAATTACATTATGAAAAAAATCAATTTAGAATTCCGCAAAGAAGTTATCTCCACTTTATCCGGGAAGGAACTCTCTAAAATCCAAGGAGGAAATACAGCTTTTTCGTATAACAGTTGTCCTACAGTAGACGGCCCCTGTACAGCCACAAACGAGTGTACAGACCAGAATAGCGTACAAAAAAAATGTTTCAGTGATGCAGGTTGTAAAGGAGGTTCCACAGAGCCGTATCAATCTTATTTTACAGACGATATTCCTGTGGCACATGAATCTTGTGGTTGCGTCTCTTATGGCGGATGTGATACGCTTGATTATTCTTGTCTGATTGAGGAATAATGGAAATATAAGATTGTCCTGAATTGTTTGACAATAGGAAAAGGACAGTTATTATATTATTTACTGAAATAACATGAAAAAGTTAAATTTAACATTCCGGAAAAAAGTCATATCCCTATTATCCGGAAAGGAGCTCTCAAAAGTTCAGGGGGGAAATACGGCTTTTTCCTACAATAGTTGTCCGACAGTAGACGGTCCCTGTACGGCTACAAGTGAATGTACAGACTTAGATAGCTGGCAAGGCAAATGTTTTAGCGATAAAGCCTGTGGAAGTATATCCAACGATCCTGTATTGGAGCAGGCCCCCGAAAAACATCCAAGCGATTATTGTCAGATTTTTTCAGATAACGATAATGAATGAAAGACAGAATAAAAGAATTTATATTTTTAGCTAATAACATACCCCATTTACATTATGAAAAAAATCAATTTAGAATTCCGCAAAGAAGTTATATCTACTTTATCCGGTAATGAACTCTCTCAAATTCAGGGGGGAAACACGGCTTTTTCCTATAATAGCTGTCCCACAGTAGACGGTCCCTGTACGGCATCAAGCGAGTGTACAGACCAAGACAGCTGGCAGGGTAAATGCCTTAGTGATTTATCCTGCGGAAGCGGAAGCACAGAGCCACAACTAGAACACAAAATAGATGAAGGGACTCTAGTCGAAGAAAGCGGTTATTGTGTTACAATTCCTAGTTTTGATACGATATGTTAAACTCCTTCGAAATAAAAGAAAACATCTTTTATATTATTTCTAAATCTAAATTATGAAAAAAATCAAATTAGAATTTCAGAAGGAAGTATTATCCACTTTATCCGGAAATGAACTTTTAAAACTCCGGGGAGGGATGGCTAACTCTGATTATGGCAAGTGCCCAACGGAAGATTATGCGTGTGCAGAAAGCGGTAACTGTGATACCTGGCAAATGGAATGTACCGTAGAACCTATATCCCAAAAATGCGAATCAGAAAAATGCGTAGGTCCGGAGCCTCCAACCGAAGGTCCGGTAATAAGTTGCGGCTGTGCTACTTTTGATTGTAAAACAATCGTAATTGCCTGTTACGTTCAATAAGATCTACCGTTTCTCCTCTTCATTTTTCAAGAGGAGAAACTTCATTTTACGTATATTTCAATCCAATCCTACCCAACGGGCCAAATCGTTATAACCTTTTATAATATCCTTGGCAATATTTACTCCTGCCTTTACTCCTTCCACTATTTTAGATAAATGAGAATCCGGATTTCCCAATTCTTCTGTCAGGCGTTTTAACCGGTTCAAAACCCCTTTTTTCTTCATTTCCTCCGGTGTTTTATAAGACTCAGCCTTTTCCAGCATTCCTGCCATTGTCTCCAATTCCCGGGCTTCTTCTTTTTTTCCTTTTTCATTTAATAACTGGGCTAAATCGTTTAAACACCCCTGTACCCGGATATTACAGTCGTAAAAATTAAAATTATTCCGTACAGATTTATTGATCAGAATTCCTTTCCCTCCGATAATATTCTCAGCATTTATGTTATAATTCACCACATATTTATCCATATCAATATTCTGTTGTCCGATATCGTCATAATAAGGCACTTTATCCTGAGCATGATTAAATATCTTTTTATCTGTAAGCCATAAAATACCTTCCTCTTTCCCGGGAATCTCTCCAAAGATTTTAATGGCATACCTCAACTCCGGTTTACGGGTTTTATACGAATTGAAGATATCATTAAGTGTTTTCCGAAGAGCAGTGAGATAAGCTGTTTTCTGAAATCCTTTTACCGAGACACTGATTGTACGGTCTTCCTCTCTTACCAGGGCAATGGTACCGCAACCGTCTTCCAGAATAGCCCCGTATCTCCATACCTGATAAAATCCTCCTTCGTGTTTAATTTCCCGGTTGTGTCTGACAATAAATCGGGAAACAGTATTGGGAGGTAAAGGCTGTTCGGAACGATATTGTAACATAAGGCTATTTCCAATAGGGAAATCAGGCAAACGGACAGGACGGTCTTCCTGCAGGAGATGAGGAATAATCAGGCATCCGCCCTCCTTTGTTTCATAAGCCAACTCATAAAATATCATCAATCGGAAAATAAACGGATGTTTTTCTACCGGATAACGATCCGTTTCTTCCCGGAATACCGTTTCAAAATCTTTCAACGTCAGCGAATACCGCTGTTCCTGATGTACCCAGTTGATAATTTTATATACGCCTTGACTGATCCATTCGGGATTCAATACCAAAGTGTCAAACTCCTCCATATCCTTATACCAAAGACTGATACCCAAAGCATGTAAGTTTTTCAGCAATATCTCGATGTTCTGTACATAATATTTCCGGGCAATTCTCTCCAATTCACTTTTTGTAATATGTTCTTTTTTCTTCACGGGATCGCTCGGAATAAAATATTCTTCCAGTTCCTCTTTTACTTTATAATAATTTTGCGGAATTTCCTGGTTATTCCAGGAAGGATGGCTATTGATATAGTTCACTACAAATTCCCGGAAATCAGCTAATTCCGACTTATTATCCCGGATAGAAAAAGAATAATAAGCTGCTATCGGATACTGTTCTTTCAACGAATTAATAGGAATATCAACCTTATGAAGGTCCCGCTCATTCACCAGAATAATAGCTTCTGAATCCCCTCCGTAATTTGTCATATGGTTTAACCAATATTCAAGACGGTTTCTTCCTTCAGTGCGTCCATCATAAACGATAATGTACAAGCAATGTTCCGAAAGAAAAAACTGATGTACAGCATGAGTAACCGTATGACCCGCAAAATCCCAGATGTGTACATTTACATTTTGCTTCTCCAATTCCCAAAGTAAAGTATCCACTCCGGCAGTACTCTCATTATCTTCTGTCATCGGAGCTTTGGGATCAATCAGACGTCTGGCTAAGCTCGTCTTTCCGGCTCCTTTATCTCCCAGGATAATGATACGGGCTTCATTGAATTGTATGGCCCCCTGCTTTTCCAGTTCTTCCAGATAATGGCCAACCGCTGCAGCTCCTTGTTCCCGGATTTCTTTAGGTACGCTCAGGCGCCGTTTTAAAGCTTCCCGGTCAAAAGTAAATCCGTTGCGGTAAATATTCCGGTATAAACGTCCCCAATAGGCACAATCTTCTGTCCGCATAGCCTCTTCCCAAACCGACCAAAGCTTGTGATACTTTTTCTGTAATTCCTGAGCTTTTAAAGAAGACGGCATTTTTAAACCTCTCAGATCCCGTAAAAGCAATGAAATGAAATCCGGTTGTTCGCCCCAATAATCTTCCGCTGCATATATCAAGTCTGTTGCTGCATACACAGCATAATATTTATCCAGCAAAGAATAGACAGCATCCGTAACGGTAAAAATGGCATAAGCCACTGTATTGCGATGAGCTGTAAAAGCCAATCCTTCGGTATTCTCCACAGCAACACCGGCTACATCATAAAAACCTTCTTCTTTCCTTTGTAAAACAGCCCAGATATTTTTATCCAGCGTAGAAAAAATTGTATATAAAAATTGCTGCCGCTCCTGTTTTTCCCAATAATTAAAATTCCCTTCCATACTTAAAAAAGGCAAAGCCCGGACAGCACAATGCCAAGCAAAATATAACACCTGCTCCTCCCTCGACTTCTTTAAATATTGTCCTATTCTTTTTTCAAAAGCCTCCACATCCATAATCGTATGGTTTATTATTATCAAATATAAATATCCCTCCCCATAGAAAATAAAGATAAATATTCTTCCTCACAGCCTTTTTCTATAGGGATACACTTATACCCCACCTTAAACCCATACTTATTCAATCACCAATTTTGCAAATTTATCCATTTCACCCTTTCTTTACGCATAAAAAGAATGATATATTATGTTATTAAACCAAAAATAATTGTAAAAAAATGTTTCTAATTTACCTTTGATAACTTTTCTAAGGCGTAAGCATTCATTTTCATTTTCCCATCCCATTTAAAAAATTATTCTTGGCGCATAAAAGAGGTAACCAACTATCTGACAATTTCGTAAACTATGTTCGGAGAGTAGATCTGCAGCAGGATGAGGGATAAGAATAGAAAGAAGACAGAACGACTTATCAGAACAGAAAAGGGATTCTGAAATTATTCTTTTTTATCTTATATCGATTAACTGTTATTTCACTTTCAGCTGAAGGCTTACGGTCCCAAATGATAGTATCATTGGAAAGTTCCTGGAAAAACAGGAAATATAAATTAGAAAATAAAAATTAAACGAGGCATTATTGTCTTCCGAAATATCGTTGAGGAATTAAATGTTGAAGAATTATGGAATACAATACCCCTAACGCCACACAAGTTATATTGGTGGATATAAACGACCAACCCATTGGTACTATGGACAAGTTAGAAGCTCACCGACGGGGTTTTCTTCACCGGGCTGTACTCGTCTTCGTCTTTAATCACAAAGGAGAATGGCTTTTGCAAAGGCGCACAGCCTTTAAATACCATTCGGGAGGATTATGGTCCAATACCTGCAGTACGCATCCTCATCCGGGAGAAGTACCGTTGGAAGCAGCCCAACGAAGGCTTCAGGAAGAAATGGGATTAAAATGTTCCCTCGAAAAGTCATTTTGTTTTACCTACAAAGCAAAATTGGATCACGGGGTTACAGAATATGAATACGAACATGTATTTACCGGTTTTACGGAGAATATACCAGACGTAAATCCCCTTACAGTTTGGGACTGGAAATATTTACCCTTAGACATCATCCGATTGGACGAACGAATTCATCCGGAAAAATATACCGTATGGTTTCGTCAAATTTACCGGGAAGTGCTTCAGCATCAGAAACAAAAAGTATGAGTCTTTCCCTTTAGGCTGTACAGCAACACCACATAGTCTCCCCATTGGATACAAGTAAACCTTTTGTCTGAAACAGTAGGGTATGAAAAAAATCCGGATCTGTATATATTGCTTCAGTTTTCTCTTTCTTACTTTTGGGGTAAAAGCCCAGAATAAAGTGGAATACGATCTATATGTAAATGATACAATAGTAAATTACACCGGTAAAGCCAGAAAAGCAATTGCCATAAACGGACAAATTCCGGCTCCTTCTTTATATTTCACAGAAGGGGATACGGCCGTTATCCGGGTACATAATTTATCCGGACATCCAACCTCCATTCACTGGCACGGTATACTATTGCCCCAACCACAGGATGGGGTTCCTTATCTCACCTCAGCACCTATAGCACCGCATACAACTCATATTTATCATTTTCCAATTATTCAAAACGGAACTTATTGGTACCATTCCCATTTCGGTCTACAAGAACAAAAAGGCCTGTACGGAGCATTTATTATCCGGAAAGGTAAAGACTATTCTGCTATACAACACCGGGACACTCTACCGGATTATCCAGTGGTTTTGAGCGATTGGACAAACCGGAAGGCTAAAGAGGTAAACCGAATGCTTCACATCGGTTCGGATTGGTTTTCCATCCGCAAAGGAAGTGTACAAAGTTATGGGGAAGCTCTCCGGAAAGGACAATTCAAAACGAAATTCCTCAATGAATGGAAACGGATGAAAGCCATGGATGTAAGCGATGTATATTATAACTGTTTTTTATTAAATGGACAGCAGACATCGGAACTGTACTCATTAAAGGCAGGAGATACAGTACGTTTGCGTATTATTAACGGAGCGGCTTCCACTTATTTCTGGCTTCAATATGCCGGAGGTAAAATCACGGTAGTCGCCAACGATGGAAAAGAGGTCGAACCTGTAGAAGTGGACCGCATGATGATTGCTGTATCAGAAACTTATGATATTCTTTTAACGGTACCGGACAACAGCACTTCCTGCGAATTACGGGCTACTTCTGAAGACCGGGAGGGTTCTGCTTCCCTTTGGTTAGGAAAGGGAAACAAAAAAACGGTAGCTCCGCTTCCAAAACTCAATTATTTTGCCGGCATGAAAATGATGAATAAAATGATGAAAATGGACGGAAATATGAAAAAGGGAAATATGAAAATGGAACTACAACGCATGGACATGAATCAGGTCATGTATCCCGAACGAACCTCCCAAACAATGGATGGTAAAAAAAGCTCTCAGGATACAAACACTACTTCCTCTATGCATACCCGGCACGAAATGGGAAACAGAAATATAAAAACACTGAATTACAGTTTATTGAAATCGCCGGTTTCCACAAATCTTCCTTCCGGAAGACCCTTCAAAGAAATATACCTGGAATTAACGGGAAATATGGACCGCTATGTCTGGTCGCTCAATAATAAAACGCTTTCGGAAGCGGATTTGATCCCCCTAACAGAAGGGGGAAATGTCCGTCTTATTCTGTATAATAATACAATGATGCGGCATCCCATGCATTTACACGGTCATTTTTTCCGGCTTAAAAACAGGCAAGGCGCTTACGCTCCTTTAAAATTTACGGTTGACCTCCTACCGATGGAAACCGATACGATCGAATTCAATGCCAATGAAAAGACAAGGGGAAACTGGTATTTTCACTGTCATATTCTCTACCACATGATGAGCGGTATGGGACGTGTTTTCCGGTACGAAGATTCGCCTCCTAATCCGCAACTTCCTGATACCACCAAGGCCTGGCGAAGAGTATATCATCCGGATCGTAAATTTTACTTCACTATTCAAAATAATTTTGCGACGAATGGTAATGAGGGACAAACGGAACTCAGTAATACGCGCTGGAGTTTACAGGGAGAATGGCAAACCGGTTACAACGACAGGCATGGCTATGAAACAGAAATCCGGCTAGGGCGTTATCTCGGAAAAATGCAATGGCTTTATCCTTACTTAGGTGTGGAATGGAGTTACCGTAAGGGAGAAAAAGGGGAGAAAAATTTGTTCGGACAAAAGAGAAAATACGACCGTAGCCTGGCCGGGACGGCCGGTATCCGTTACACTTTGCCCCTCTTATTTAATGCCGGAGCCCAAATCGACACCTACGGACATTTCCGTTTGCAACTGGAACGGGACGATATCCCCTTAACTTCCCGTTTACGTCTGAATGTCATGGGCAATACCGACCGGGAATATTCGTTTGGCCTCGCCTACATTCTGCTGCCTTACCTCCGCATGGCCGCTGGCTATGATAATGATCTGAAGTGGGGTGCCGGTATTACATTAAATTACTGATATCCCTTTATTTTTGGACAAAGCAGAAATTTAATTAATTTTGCAGCCCACAATTGAATTTATGAAAGACATTTTAAGTATAGCCCTCCAAAATCAGGAAAAAGCCCGGAAAATTATTGATAAAATCAATTTAATCCCCATCTGGAAATCTGTCGGAGCCGAACCGCACCTAGTGGGCTCCCTGCGTATGGGGTTGTTAATGAAACACCGGGATATTGATTTTCATATTTACTCCGATCCATTAGACCTTACCCAAAGTTTTACCGCTATCCAAAAAATAGCCGAAAACCCTTCTATTGTACAAATTGAATACAAAAATCTCTCCGCTACGGAAGAAAAATGCCTCGAATGGCACGCCTGGTACAGAGATGAGGAGAACGATTTATGGCAAATCGATATGATCCATATCTTAAAAGGATCTTTTTATGACGGGTATTTTGAAAAAATGGCTGACCGTATTCTCGCTCTCCTGACACCGGAAACCAAAGAAACGATACTGCGTCTGAAAAATGAAACTCCCGAAAATGAAAAAATTATAGGGGTAGAGTATTATCAGGCTGTACTCCGGGACGGAATCCGTCATTATTCCGAGTTTGAAAAATGGAGGGCACAAAATCCCGTAAACGGTATTCTGCACTGGATTCCCTGATTTTCAAAACTTTGATTCCCGGCTTTTTTCCAAACGAAAGGCCTGATAAAAGATGCAAATGTTTAAGGGGCTAAATGTTCAAAGATAAAAAGGTATAAGGGTTCAAAAGTGTAAATGTCCATTTAGACTTATCTATAACTTTAATAATAAAAGTTATCAGGAACGGCCTTTTTCATTCCCCGGAAAAGTATATACTACATTTGAAAAATATATTTACCTGAAAATACAAAACACTTAAACTTTTTCAAATAAAATTTCAGACCTTATTCGTAAAAACACAACAAGAATATCTCCTTTTACGTTATAAATAGAGTCAATGTAGCCTTTTGGCTGACAAAAAAGGAGAGATGAAAAAAAAGAAAAATACCATAACAGCCTTTGCTATAGTAGCCATCATTTGCATTCTACTGATCGTAATACTCCTCGTCAGAACAAGAGATGTAAAAGAAAATGAACTTGACCCGGGAGCAGTGCCAGCCGAAATTGAACAAGGAACTCCCTGATTACAGAATATAGCCACACCCATTCCCATATTCATCTGAAAATCAGTGAAAATAACAGATATATTTACTGATTTTAAAAAATATCTTATGTAAGAAAAGGCGGAAATCAGAGCTGTTTTTCCATGGTATAATTAATCATTGTTATGCCCCCTAAATTTACCCTGTTTTTCTGTTTTATGCAGAAACCCTGTTTTTCAAAAAAAGGACGGGCCGTAATACTCACATCTGCGCTTAATACAGAAGCCCCGTTTTCACGTGCATATTCTCCGGCCTTTGCCAATAACAAGCAAGCAATTCCTTTCCGCTGAAAACGGTAATCGACAAACATCGAATGAATATATCCCCGGCTATTGACGGACGTGAATCCGACAATCTCATACTCCTCATTTTCAGCAACCATAAATTGTAAAGAGCTATTAAATAACTCTTTCCAACGCTCTTCATCCGCTCTTCGTCCCCATGCTTCTATTTGCGGTCCGGTATAATCCCTGCTGTTCACCTGAACCAATGTCTCCTGAAAAAGCCGGGCCAAAACAGGAATTTCCCTATACTCTGCATTACGAATCCGATATCTCATGATTTATATAAAAGTCAGTTATGCCTTTTCATTTACCTTCCTACCTATCTAAAAAAGCGTTTTCCTTTTCTGTAAGGTTAATACATTCCCTCCTGATCTGTCCAAAAGTAAGAAATTATTTAAAATCCAAAGCATCCGTTAAACAAATAAACAAACCTGAAGGTCCCTTCGTTTCACTAAAGAAGTTATTCATTAAATCTCTGTATATGGAAAAGAAAAACACAAAAGAAAAATTAAAAAATCCGCTGACAAGTTATTATACGGGAGGGTATAAAGAACAACCTCAGCCGTCACCGGGTATACAACAAAAATTGCAGCCACAGCCGGACTGCGGAGAAGAAAGCTACGAAGGTCATCAACGCCTTGCCGGACGTAAGGCATTAATTACAGGTGCAGACTCTGGAATAGGCAGGGCTACCGCTATAGCTTATGCCCGGGAAGGTGCGGACATTGTCCTGAATTATTTACCGGAAGAACAATGTGATGCCGAAGAAGTCGCCTGTTATATTGAAAAAGCAGGCCGCAAAGCCTTTCTCCTCCCCGGGAATCTGGAAGACGAACACTTCTGCAGTAAACTGGTGCAGGAAGCAAATCAAAAACTGGGAGGTCTGGACATCCTGACCTTAGTTGCCGGATATCAGAAATCTGTAGACGACATCGAAAAAATAAGAACAGAAGATATTACAAAGACTTTCACAACCAATGTATTCAGTTTATTTTGGCTGATAAAAGCCGCTCTGCCCTATTTGCCTGCAGGCTCTTCCATTATAACGACCAGTTCGATCCAGGCATTTCAACCCAATCCGGACTTACTCGATTATGCAGCAACAAAAGCTGCTATTATCGCTTTTACCCGGGGATTGGCAAAACAACTCGCCCCTAAAGGAATACGGGCAAATTGTGTGGCTCCGGGTCCCATCTGGACGCCTTTGCAAGTAACAGAAGCCCAACCTAAAGGGAAACTGGCGCATTTCGGACAGACAACTCCCCTGCAAAGAGCCGGTCAGCCTGTAGAATTAGCCGGAACTTATGTATTACTGGCTTCCGATGAATCGAGTTATACAACTGCAGAAGTATACGGAGTCACCGGAGGACATCACACTAGTTAAGTCTATTCAAACGTAAAAATGCTCACCTATCTTCCCTTGCCAAACTTTTATTTTGCCGACTTGCAAAATAAAAGTTTCTGATTACCTGTATTCTGATCCGGTACAAAGTACTGTCAATCATTTCTTCACCTGATCTTTCAGGCACGATATCACTTGAACATTTAAACCCGATAAAAACAAAATAATGAAAACAAATTCGCCGAAAACTCCTGATTATCTGAAAGATAAACATCTCAGCAAAGGCACAAAAGAATATTTGAAAGTTCTCAATGCCGGAGGGAAACCTGTAGAATCCCTGCCGGTCCCGGAAGCACGTAAAGTATTGACAGATGCACAGGCAAATGTAAAGACAGACCTCTCCGGCATAGAAGAATCCGAAAAAAATATACAGGCGGGAGAATTTACAATCAAACTCCATATTATTCGTCCTGAAGGAAGGGAAGGAAAACTACCTGCATTTATATTTATTCACGGAGGAGGCTGGGTATTGGGAGATTATCCTACTCATAAACGATTAGTCCGGGATTTGGTGACAGAATCCGGTCTGGCCTGTGTTTTTATCGAGTACACTCCTTCGCCCGAGGCAAAATTTCCACAAGCGATACACGAAATTTATGCTGCTACCCAATGGATTGCTGAAAATGGGGATGAAATTCAAGTAGACGGGCATAAACTCGGCATTGTAGGAAACAGCGTAGGGGGTAATATGGCCTTTATTACCAGTCTCCTTGCAAAAGAAAAACAAGGCCCCGAAATCAAAGTACAAATTCTGATGTGGCCCGTAACGGACGCAACGTTCAATTGGGAATCCTATGATTTATATGGAGAAGAACGTTTTCTCACCCGTTCTTTGATGAAATGGATGTTCGATCAGTATACTACGGACGAAAAAGCCAGAAAGGACATCCATTTATCCCCTTTACAGGCTTCTGCCGGACAATTAGAAGGACTTCCGCCCACTTTAATCGAAGTAGCCGAAAACGATATTCTCCGCGATCAGGGGGAAGCATTGGGACGCCTTCTCGACGAAGCAGGAGTAGATGTAGCAACAGTCCGTTTTAACGGAGTTATACACGATTGGGGCATGCTTAACGGATTTGCAAAACTTCCGGAAGTCCGCGCCCTTATCCTGTTAACGAGCGCCATGCTAAAAAAATACCTGAATTAAGCAGACAATAAGAAATCCGAAAAGTCTGTTCTCTAAAACGGGAACTGATCAGCCGGCAAATAACCCGGTGCTTTTTAACATTCCGGATTTCAAATGAAAAGACACTTATTTCTGCAGGATCCGGCAAATACAACAGACCTCCGGTTCTGAACAAACCGCCCTGAATACCGGTTATTCAAGGTACAGACAGCTTCTCCTCCGTCTTGTTTTGCCTCAGAGGCCTGGCGAGGGAAGAGGATGGGAAGCTGCAGCGGCCTTACAGCCGGGTTATCCACCAGCATCAGGCGCATGCGTCTAAAAGGAGGAAGTCTAGGCTCTACAGCGGAAACGGAATGTTACGCTATAACGAACGCAACCCCAAGCTTTCAGGCAAAACAAGATAGTAAACCGGTCATTTCTTTCTGAAATACCTCAAGCTGTAATCCCCATTCTTCAGGATCAGGGAATCAGCTGAAAGTTTTTCAATATGCAATGTATCCGTAAAAACAATGGTCTGTCCATTTCCCAGACTTTTTCCTTTCAACAGCAGTTTATCCCCTTCCTTCTGCCACCGCTCGTATACCAAAGTAGCCATATTGACTGATTCCGCCATACCATCTGTTTCCAAACGTATTCCCTGCGTTTCTCCCGGCATCCCGTTAACAGTCTCCAACCATGTCCCCACTATCTTCGGACATTCCCTTTGTCCGGGCACTACTACAATTTTAGTTGCCATTAATACTCCCCTTTCAGGCTTTCCGGCATAATATACAGTCGCAGTATCCCCCAATAAAATCCCATCTTTTACTACTTTTTCTGCATTTACAGTACTGATTGTCAATACGTCTCCCCGGGCAGTAGTGATCATCAGTGTATTCATTGAAGCTTCAGTAATCACCCCCTTTATGGATTGTACTTTACTGTTTTGACACGCACTCCCCCAAAAAATCAAGAAGAGTATCCCGAATAATAATTGTCCTGTTTTCATATCTGTTCGTTTTTAGATGAGACTGTTTTACAAAATAGATATTACAAAATTAAATAAATAAAACAGAATTATAAACATACAAAAATAAATACATCCATCTGGCTTATAAATCCATACTCAAACGGACCATATGCCGGCATTCAATCCCGTTCTCAAAGATGCTCTCCGTATAATTTTTCCGGAAAAAATCGAAATCTATCTCTATTATTGTAAAACCACATTTCTGATATAAAGCCAATTGGCCTATCCCTGCATTTCCGGTACCCACTTCCAGCATCTGAGCTCCTTTTCTTCGTCCCACTTCAAGTGCATGAAAAATTAATTATTTCCCCACACCCTTTCCCTGCCAATTTTCAGCAACAGCAATATTTACCAATTCCATTGAGAAAGGCCGGGTCTTCAGTAATACATATTCACCAATAATTTCCCCTCTATATTCGGCCAGATAACAAATCCCTCTTTTTATCTAATCCCCTACATCCTCCCCGGAAGGATCTGCCAAATAAAGCAATGCATAAGGAATGGCATCTGCCTCTACGCGTTCCCATATCATCAGTGTTTCCCCGCTTCCCGTTTTATTCAAATTACCCATAAGCAAAAATTTATTTCATTCCTTTATATCCTCTTTTATGCTTACTTCCGCCTATTTTATTCCGGAATTTTATATAAGTATTTTTCAAAAAAACAATAAATTTTTATATTCCCCAATAAATGTTGTTTTAGCTAATATCTACCTTGTTATTTCCTTTTTTACCTCCCGAAATCTCATTTATAAGACATAAATCTAAAGTTTACTTAATCAAATTTAAAGCAACTAATATTTACATAAAAATACTAAAATCAGCTAGTTACATATTGCAAAATCCTTCTTGCCGATGTATTTTTGTATACGTGCCCGATAAATAAACTTAAAATCTAAACAACAGTTTTATTTCATGAAACAGACATTTACTTTTTATCCTTCTGTTATAGCTTCCACAGCCAGCAAAAGCAATACTGAAATCTTTGACTTAAGTATAGAAGCTTTTGAAAACGGAGAATATTTAAAATCTCTTCACTTGTTGCTGGATTCTATTGACAAGAATTTGAGAAATACATATAATAATCCGCAAGGCAATGCGTTCCAGATCCCTCATGGTCCCCTTTTTATTCACTTAAAGCAGGACGAAAAACAACTCCATATTACTGTACCTTTTCTAACCCTGCCGGAAAAAAATTTAATTGCGATGATGAGGCAAGTGAGTAGTCTGAATTTTAACGAACTCGATTTAGCATGCATTGTTTTAAAAGAAGGTCGTTTTTATTTTGAATACCATTGCCCTCTGACATTTTCCCATCCCCGCAAAATCCGTTACGTTCTGAAAGAGATTTGTACTATTGGGAGTAAATATGACTATGAATTCCGGGATTTATTTGCAGCACAGCGGATAGACCGTCCTTTCTTTACTCCCTATACTCCGGAAGAAACAGCCTATGTCTATAATACCATACAGCAAAGTTGTAAGGAATGTCTGCAAGGATTGAGGTATTTTGAATCTTCGCGAAAATTCGGAGATATGTGGAATCTCCTCTCCACAACTTTTTTCAAAATAATGTATACGGTTCATCCTCAGGGAGAATTGCGCAATACCCTGGAAAAAGCAATTCAGGATCTGGACCGTACGATTCCTTTGGCAGCCATTATTACGAGTGCCAGACAAACCTTAGAAGAATTGCAGTCGCTTTCCCAGGAAGAATTATCGGAAAGTCTTTATTATACAGCAACTTTTATCTCTGATAAACAGCGATCTAATTTACAAAATATAAGGGAAAATTACGAAAAATGTTATAAACAGGTTACTGCCAGTCTGGAAGCCGGCGACTATAGGAATGTCTGTCTTCGGATTACACACAAATTCTACGAAACTTATTATTACAACCATATGCAGGAGGATTTGAATGATATTCTGGTTAAAGCTTTAACCCAAGCCTCAGCCCGTCCCTGGAGTCAGGCGGCCCCTATTTTATATCAGGCTTTGGAAACCATTATGCAAAGCCCGCAGAAAACAACTCTCAATCAAAATCCGGTTGCAGCTTAAAGATTATTAATATCATATACCATGTTAGAACAAATTTATCAATCTATATATAAAGTCAGTCAAGCCAGAGGTTCCGGCAGTTGTTTTTACCTGAAAGACTATAATTTGTTTGTTACAAACAGTCATGTAGTAGAGGGATTCCGTCAGGTTGCCCTGGAGGATCACCATCGTAACCGTTATCCGGCAAAGGTTGTCCTGGCAAATCCGGACCTGGACGTAGCTTTACTGAAAGCAGAAAGCGATTTTTCCTTTCTGCCCGCATTACAACTGGCTTCAGAAGAAGCTGCTATCGGTAGTAAAATCCGTGTAGCCGGTTACCCTTTCGGTATGCCCTTTACAGTTACAGAAGGGACGGTTTCTTCTCCCCATCAATATATGGACGGTTATTACCATCTGCAAACAGACGCAGCCGTTAATCCCGGTAATAGCGGAGGCCCCATGCTGAATGAAAAAGGAGAAGTCATTGCTGTCACTACCAGTAAATTTACGAATGCAGACAATATGGGATTCGGAATTCCCATTCCGACCTTACTTCCCCTTTTGGAGAAAAGCCGGAATTTAAACCCGGAATATCTCAATCTCCAATGCAGCTGCTGTGACGAAATCATCACAGAGGAAGAAGACTATTGTCCCTCCTGCGGCAATAAAATTCCCTTCTATTTATTTAACGAACGTCCCTTGACCGATATCGCTGTATACTGCGAAAGAGCAATCGAAGATATGGGGGTGAACCCGCTTTTAGCCCGCAGAGGACATGAAAACTGGACTTTTCACCGGGATAAATCCGAAATCCGTATATTCATTTACCAGCAATCGTTTTTATTCTGTACTTCTCCGATTAATACTTTACCCAAAAAGGACTTCGGCCCTCTATTAAATTATCTGTTAACTGTTCCGGACCTGGGTCCTTATCAAATCGGCCTGAATGGAAATCAGATTTTCCTATCTTACCGGATTCACCTTTCCGACATTTTGGCTGATACAGATCGTATTATTCAGAAAAATATTACGGAAATGGCTTCCCGGGCTGATCAACTGTCCGGTTATCTGGCTGAAACCTATGGGTGCGGATTTCCACCTTGCACCCGTACCGATCCTTCAGACAGCTCTTCTTCTTTACAAAATACACAACAGATGGCTGAATTCAAAGTAGGGTTTTAAAAGTGTTTCTCTCTTCCCGGTAATTCCCCCTTAAAAGGAAAGAAACGTTCCGCAGACGAACGAAACTCCTGATTATAGCCTTTAAACAGAATCGGAGGTTCGTTCCTCTGCGGAACAGAAGAGGCGGTGTTAACGGGACACAGCCCCTTGTTAATCACCCGAAATTTTGAATATTTACTTCGTTTTATTTTCTTTCTTTAATAACGGCAGATATTCCCCATATCCTTCCGCTTCCATATCTTCTTTGGGAATAAACCGTAAAGAAGCACTGTTGATGCAATACCGTAAACCTCCGCTCTCCTTCGGCCCGTCATTGAAAACATGCCCAAGATGAGCATTTCCGGTCTTGCTGCGCACTTCAATCCTTCTCATCCCGTGTGAAGTATCCATTCTTTCTTCAATCAATCCTTTCTGTATGGGTTGTGAAAAGCTGGGCCAGCCACAACCCGAATCAAATTTGTCCGAAGAGATAAATAAAGGTTCTCCTGTCGTAATATCCACATAAATACCTTCTCTATACTCATTCCAATATTTATTCCGGAAAGGAGGTTCGGTTGCATTTTTCTGAGTAACCGCATATTGTTCCGCAGATAAACGGATCTTTAAACTGTCATCATCCGGTTTACGGTATTCCCGCCCCCTGATTTTATCGGACGCTGCAGAAGCTGAGGATTCCGCTCCTTTTTGTCTTTCCGGATTTGCATTCCGGGCAACTTCAAACAATGCCGGATTAATATGGCAATAACCGCCGGGATTTTTATCCAGGTAATCCTGATGATAACCTTCAGCTGAATAAAAATTTGTCAAAGGTTTTACTTCTATCCTCAAAGGTTCCGCATATTTCCGGGCTAATGTCCGGACAGCCTCTTCTATTACCGGAAGATCTGCCTTATCGGTATAATAAATTCCGGTCCTATACTGTGTACCCCTATCGTTTCCCTGACGGTTTAAACTCGTCGGATCTATCGTCTTAAAATAGAGTCCTAGTAAAAGCGGTAAATCTACTTCCTGCGGGTCGTATATGACTTTTACAGTTTCTGCAAATCCGGTATTCCCCCGACAAACTTGCTGATAAGTCGGATTGACGACATTTCCGTTAGCATAACCCGCTTGTGTACTTTTTACCCCCCGGATTTGTTTCATAAAATGCTCCGTCCCCCAAAAGCAACCTCCTGCTAAATAAATCTCCTTCTGATTATCCATTACGCTCCCCTCCTCTTTTTTGGCAACAGGTTTTCCTTTCCAGATCATTCCGGATAAATGACCTGCTGCCAGTAATGCAATTACAATTATTAAACTTCTCATTTTTAATCTTTAACCCTACTCCTTTATCGTAAATACTCCCTTAAAAGTTATCCATTTACACATAACTTTCTTTTTTCTTCTCTTCCCGTATACAAAGATAAATGTTCACCGGATAAAAAAGAAAAATGTATGTATACATCTGTTCAACATACTCAAAAGTTCCTCTGCTTAAATGCTTAAAATATATATTATTATCAAACAGGAAATTTTAAATACATTTTAAATCCCTTCTTTTGACTTTACGATAATATTAAATATTCATATCATCTATTTTTATTAAAACAAGTAACATATTAATTATTTTTATATATTTAAATTTATTAAATAAATCGATTGTCATCCCTTCGACAAGGGCTTCAGAAACAGGCAAATCCGTATTTCTGGAGCTTCCGATTGATGGAATGTCGGTATAAAAATCACTTTTATATTAATAATTAAACCCAAAATGTATGAAAAAATTACTCTTCAAATGGACCTTGTTGATTTTTGTCTCTCTTTGCTTATTTGCCTGTGAGGATGACAAAGAGGAAGGACCGTCCACGGTCATAAAGTTAGATCCGGAAGAATGTACCATCAAGGTAGGTGAAACACTTACGATCACAGTTCAGATCTTCCCCAATGCTACTGGACAAAACGTTACGTGGTTCTCAGATAATACAGTCGTAGCTACGGTGGAGAATGGGGTCGTAACTGCTGTAAGCACCGGAGAAGCAAATATTACTGCAAAAGCCGGAGAAGCCACGGCTCATTGTAAAGTAAAGGTAGTAGCGGAACCGGTTTCCGGAATTTCCCTGAACAAAACGGATTTGACACTCTATATCAGTAATACGGATACCCTTGTAGCTACCGTTACTCCCGAAAATGCAACGGATAAAACCGTAAGCTGGGCATCGGACAATAGCAAAGTAGCTACTGTCGAAAACGGTATTGTTACAGCAATTGCCGCAGGAAATGCCGTCATTACGGCAACTGCAGGCGACTTCTCTGCAACTTGTTCGGTAAAAGTCAACGCCTTGGCTCCTAAAATCGGAGATTACTTTTACTCCGACGGAAGTTGGAGCGATGGCGGCCTTATCAGCATAGAAGCGGACGGGCTGAATGCTGTCTGGGCAGAAACCAAACCAGCTCCTTTGGCAGATAAAACAGTGATCGGCATCGTTTTTCAAACCTTTCCCGACCGCATTGCCCCAACAGATCAGGAGGCCGGTTATACACACGGCTATGTTATGGCTGTCAAAACCGCTCACGGGGAGGAAAAAGAAACAACTTTCTGGTCGCAGGACTGGGATTTTTCCTGCCTGAAAGGAGCCAAACTGGCTTCTACCTGGTATAGTAATGTAAACGGATATACCGAAACCCAGACCGTAAAAGAAACCTATACTGATAATATAGCAACGATGATGCCTGCTTTCGATCTGGTATTAAATCATTTTCCCCTCGAAGCGCCGGCTTCTACCAGTGGTTGGTTCCTGCCCAGTACGGGGCAGATGTGGGATATGGTCGCCAACCTTTGCGGCAGCGATGTAGCCTCCGTTATGAAAGAATGGCAGACACTTTCCAAAGATGCAACCTTCTATTGCTCGGAAAAGGTTTCTTACGATGTACTGGCCCGCTTTAACGCCACTATGTCCAAAATTTCCGCAGCAGACAAAGACGAACTGCATACAATCGGAAGCGACAGTTACCATAATTACGGTTCCATGTGGACTTCAACCCCTTACGATGCTGAATCCGCATGTATAATGAACATCGGTCAGGACGGACTTGTCGAATGCATGACCGAATGGTACGACGGCGATTGTGTAGCCCGTCCTATTCTGGCATTTTAACGGTCAGAACAGATAATCTGCCCGAAAAGAAGTAGTTCCCTTTTGCATAAGACAGAACTACTTCTTTTTCCATAATTGACTTTAAAACCACCGGCATACTCCTGCGGACAACACGAAACTACAACATAATCCCCATTGAAGAAAAAGGTGACACGGCTATTTTCAACTTATTCCCTTACTGAAATCTATCGTCCTCCGGCTCAATAGATAGCTTTTCGTTTTGCCGGAACTGAAAAAAGTTTTTTCAGTTCTTTCTAAAATTAACTTAAAAAAATGAATTATTTTTAAATATAATTGTATTTTTATGCAGTTTATAATTTCTTCTCCTTCAAAATTAAGAGCATTACAAGGGATAAACACTTTATTTTCTCTTTCATTTGAAGAAATTTACATTAGGAAATGCATAAATATACCTAAAGTCGTATTTTTTAAGTAGGCAATTGATCTTATAAACCAAAACTTATGAAAAATAACATAAGATCTGTCTGAAAGATTACCCTTCTTATGTTAAAAATTTATCCATTTCTGTTTAAGGGTAACAGAACTTATAATCTTATTGGGATGAAAAAGAATTATTTAGTGTGGGCTGTTTTAATTTTATCAATTTTGACATTTTCATGTAAAGAGGATGATGAACAGGGAATTATTCCGCCTCCGGCTCAAAAAGAGGCGGTCATTATTAATGCCGTAATTGGTTTGGAAAGCAGGACAAACCCGGAGGATGTACAAGGAACGCAATGGGCAGCAGGCAATCAGATCTGTGTCGTAACAAATGACAGTAGTTTCCTTTACTATTTTACCAACAATGTGTGGACACCCGTGGATAGCAATGTATATCTACTTTGGGGAGAAGAAGGATTAGAGTTAAGCGGTTATTATCCGGGCACAGACGACATATCCATGAAAACATTTTCTTTGCCGGCGGATCAGAAAGACCAAAAAAATCTGGCTGCAGCCGACTATATGATTTGCGATCCTTTTCTTATAGCAGAAAGTCCGGCAAACAAAACCGCCACCCTTCACTTTTCCCGCCTTACAACGAAAGTCAGCTTCCGCATTCCGGATTATGAAGGTACAATTACAGAGGTAAAGATTACTTCTCCCTGTAAAGGTATTGCCAATGGTGTGGCAGTAAAAGAAGCGGTTGTCGTTACTCCCTATCAAACCGGGGAAAATCAGTCCGCAGTTTATTCAGCCTTGATCATAACCGGAAATAAAGAAGCTGCCGCTGAAAACTTCGTTACTTTTGTGGCCGGCGACAAAGAAATGTCATTACAGGGAATACCGGCTATGACCGCCGGATATGCCTATCAATATACACTAAGTATTGAAGGGGAATCCGTTGTCGTAGCAAAAGTCGAAACAGGAGAATGGGGAGATTCAGGTAAAACAGAACCATTACCCGTAGACACAATACTCACCATTGAAGGACAAGCTTTAGCTTCTTATTCGGAAGTAACAGCACCTTATATCAAAGAATTAATTGTCACAGGGGACATGAACGAAGAAGCATGGGCAGCCTTATTGAAATTCCCGCGTATTTCCTCTATTACCATTCAGGATTATACGGGAACAATCCCGGAAAATTGTTTCTATAATCCGGACACCAAAAAGACTACATTACCGGCTTCCTTTACTACTTTTAAAGCACTGCAGGCCAAGGGAATCGGAGCAAATGCTTTCAGGGCCTGCTCATCACTATTGACGATAGATTGCCCCGAAGCACTAATCGTAGGAGATCATACCTTTTATAATTGTTCCAAGCTAACCCGGATTTCATGTGAAAAAGTCGAAAAACTGGACCCCTATGCTTTTGCCAATTGTAAAGCGGTTGTCACAGTGAATTTTCCGGTTTTACAGGAAGCCGGCAAATCTTCTCTTTATACTTGTTCCGCTCTGAAAAATGTTTCTCTTCCCCAAGTTAAAAAGTTAGATTACGGTACATTCTATTATTGTAAATCCCTGACTTCTATTTTACTTCCGGAAGTGACTGAATTTGACGATTATACTTTTGCACATTGTTCGGCCCTCGTTTCTGCAGAATTTCCGAAATTAAGAAAGACCGGAACTTATATTTTTGCACAGTGTACCTCTTTTGAAACCCTTACAGCTCCGGTTTTAAATACGGTTACCGACTTTATGTTCACCAATACCGCTATAAAAAAGATTCCGGACTGTCTGAAGAATACCGGCAGAGTCGGGGAAAAAGCGTTCTACACCTGTAATCAGCTGACAGAAGTTACGTTGACAGAAGCCGATACGATTGCCGGAAATGCTTTTTACAAATGTGCAGCCTTGAAAAATGTTTCATTACCCTCAGCCCGGTACATCGGTGAAAACGCTTTTCAGGATTGTCAGGTACTGGAAAATCTTTCCTTACCTGTAGCAGAAAATATAGGAAACTTTGCTTTTAACAATTGTATTAGTTTACAGTCCCTGGACTTACCCCATGCAAAAACCCTGAACAACTATACCTTTGCTAAATGTGCAGGTATAAAAGAAGTGTCCATTCCTAAAGCAGAATATTTAGGTATGGAATGCTTTGAATATTGTTCTTCTTTGAAAAGTTTTAAATCCACTTCTGTAAAAACAATCGATCCCCGCTGTTTTGCAGATTGTATTGCCTTGACAGAAGTCGATATTCCACTTCTGACCAATCTCAGCAGCTATATGTTTTATCGTTGTACGGCACTCACCCAGGTAAACCTACCGAACGTAAAACGCGTTGGTAATTTTGTTTTCCATACCAACAGTGCTCTTGAATCGATCTCTTTACCGGAAGTAACCTTTTTCGGAACCAATGCTTTTAATAACTGTATCAAACTTCAGGAAATAAATATTCCGAAAGCCGACACTCTGGGGTATCAAATGTTCCTTTCCTGTACAAGTTTAGCGGAAATCTCGCTTCCAAGTGTGACCTATATCGATTCTAAGGCTTTCCGGAAATGTACCGGTCTGACGACCATTAAGTTCGGCACCACCGAAGAAATCAAATTCAACGCTACCGACGTATTTCTGGAGGCTTCTTATTCTACTTGCGACCTCTATCTCAATTCCAATGGCATCGAGATACAAAATGTAACAGCTACAAACTGGAAAGGTTACGACTGGAAATCCATTGTGCCTTATCAACCTGAAAATTAACTCTAAATGGTGACAAAGGGACGGTTCCTTTGTCACCTTATCGTTTCATCAACCAAATATACAATCGATTCGTAAGGTTGTTTAATATGATCCTGCATGGCTATTTCACAGGTGCGAGCCAAAGAATAACAACCGTCAAATTTTTGGGCAGCAATTTCCTGATTCTCTTCCCGGGTAGCGGATTCGGAAAGTTCGGGGAATATAAAACCTCTGTCTCCTGAAGCTCCGCAACATCCCCAATTGTCCGGTAATACAACTTCTTTAGCGCATTTTTGGGCAATCTCCAACATAGCCGGTACCAATCCCATAATCCGGCAAGCACAGGTAGGATGCAAAAGGATACGGCTTTTAGGATTTATGTGTTCTGCCTTTGGTAGGACATAATCCCTAAGCCATTCTGTAATATCCAATATTTTCAATTTTTTGTATTTCTGAAAATTTCCCGGTGTCAGTACTTTTTCTCCGGTTTCATACAACAGGGTGTGAGTACAAGAGGTCGTATCACAAAAAATAGGAATTTGTCCCTGATCCGACCATTTATAAAAGTATTCGACCGTACGGTTTGCCATCCACTTCTGCCCTTCCGGATTTCCTTTATGTCCCCAAATCTGTGAACAGCATAAACCCTGGGTATCCTCAGGTAAACGGACCCTTACTCCTGTTTTATCTGCTACTCTCAGGACGGCCGTTATCAAATCCACTTTCTTCAGTGTAGAAGCTCCGAAAATCCGGGTTACACAAGAGGGGAAATAAATAAAATCCGGATAGGCTTCCTCACGGAAATGTAACTTCCGGGGCATCGGAAAATGCTCTGACCAGTGAGGGAATTGCTGAATGATCCGATGCATAATATCAGTAGCCCATATCAAGGGATAAGGCGATAAAACTTTTTCCGTACCCACTGCAAGTTTTAAAACGCCCCGTATCTCTTTTTCAGCTGTTTCAAAATGTTCAGCCGCATACATCATAATTTTTGACTCTTCTTTTCCGGCCTTTTTCACCCTCAACGCATCTGTCACAATTCCTGTATTAATTCCCATGGGACAAGGTAACTGACACATTCCGTCAACAGCACAGGTCTTCTCTCCAATATAATCATACTCTTTCTCCAGTTCTTTACCGCCTTCCCGCTTAATAATCCTACGGGCCTGTAAACGCTGACGCGGCGTTAAGGTTACATTCCGGGAAGGACAAACATGTTCACAATACCCGCATTCTATACAAGTATCCGCATGTTCGTATCCAAAATCCTCTCCAAAAAGTGTCATTTCTTTCAAAGGATGCAGATGGGCTTCCGGATCAGGGTTCAGGATGACACCTCTGTTCAGTATCCCCTGAGGATCAGCTAATTTCTTCAATCGCTGCATAATACTGAAGATCTCACTCCCCCATTCTTTCTCTACAAAAGGGGCAACAGCACGGCCGGTTCCGTGTTCTCCCTTTAAAGAGCCATCTAAAGACAAAACAAGGTCCACCATACTATCCATAAAATAGGCAAAATTCTCAACTTTTTTCCGTTCCTGCATACCGGAAGTAACCAGAGGATGCAAATTTCCGTCCCGGGCATGTCCAAATACAGCACCGACATAACCGTATTTCCGGAACAACTGCTGCAAACCGTCCACTAACAAATACAACCGGTCTACCGGAGCCGCAACATCTTCCAGAATAACGGCATCTCCGGGGATACGGGCTCCTGCCACGCAAGGAAATATCCCATTCCGGATTTCCCATAAATGTTCCCGTTCGGCTACGGTACGGGTAAAATCTTCCATCCGCAAAATTCCTTTTAATTTACGAAGAGCCGGAGTCAATTCTGCAATTTTAGCCTGCATCTCGTCTGAACCGGATGCTCCATAATCGATTAAGAGAGCTGTAGTGCCTTTTGGAAAATCTAATTTACCGGAATCCAAACTAACCAAAGAAGCATAATCCATCATTTCAACCGCAACAGCCCCGCTACTACCAATAACCGGAGCCGCTGCCGCTGCTAAAGTCGCATTTTCAAAATACAGCATAGCGGAACTATACACCGACAGTAATGGAATCGTGTTCAACTCCGCAGAAACAATAAACCCCAAGGTACCCTCCGCTCCGATAAGAAGGTGAGCAAAAATATCCATAGGGTGTTCGAAATCGATAAAAGCATTGACGCTATAACCCGTGACATTCTTTATTTTGTATTTTTCTATTATACGTTTCCGCAGCGTTTCATTACTCAATATCTCTTTCCGGATTTCTGTCAGCCCCTGACAAAGTTCCTGCTCCGTCTCTTCAAATCTATGCCGGTCTTCCGCTGAACTACTATTGTACCAATGCCCATTTGCTAATATAAATTCAATATAACTCAAGGTATGATACGCATTATAACGAGTACCCGCCTGCATTCCGCTACTGTTATTCGAGAGAATCCCTCCCATCATGGCAGCAATGGATGAAGCCGGATCCGGACCTATTTTCGTCTGATACTTCCGCAACAATTGATTCACCTGAGTAGCTGTCAATCCCGGTTCGAACCAAATCTTTTTCCCGTTTTCCCTCACTTCGTTCCTCTTCCAGGCCGTTCTTAACTCACAAATAATCCCTTCGTTTACGCTTTGCCCGGAAAGAGAAGTTCCACCTGTCCGAAACGTCACACTCACCTGGTGTAAACGGGCAATTGCCAACAATTGCTGTACCTCGGCAGCATTTGCAGGACGTACGATCACCTCCGGTTTTATATTAAAATAGGAACCGTCCCTCGAATAAATCTCCCGGTATAAATCCGATGTCAATATTTGATGTTTTGCAAATACTCCCGATAAATCCTGTGTAAGCCGCTCTCTCATTTTTCCTTTATTAAAGACCCCTTTACTATTTTGTTTTCATTTTCTGTTTATAAGTTAAACAACAAGCCCGCCTATTTTGTTTCGGAAAGGGCACAAAAAGAAATCAGTCTCTCCCTTTCTGAAAAAGGAAGAAACTGATCTGTTAACGGAATTAAAATAAACATCCGGAAAGTTTATTCTTCCGATTAGTAATGCTTTACCTTTGAGACTATTATTGTCTGGTGAATCATTGATTCAGAAACTTCCGTTTTATCCGTCTGTTTCCCTCAAAAAGTATTCATTCTTTATCTTCAAAATCGACTTTCCGGATATTTCCTCAGAAATTTTTACTATTCTTTCACGCAACGTATATTACATCCGTATGCATGTCCTGCCCGGAATATAGTTGCCCGTCCGGATGCCAAATAGAGATCACGACTGTAAACATCATCCGGAACCATTGTCGTTGACCAATAATAGGCCCGTGTCCCTGTATCATTGATACCATCAAAGATTAAAATTATACCCGAGAAAGGAAAGTAATCGCCATTTCCTCCGGTCCAATAACGACCGTAAGACTCCGCTTTACTCCAATTCGCAGCATATTCCGTTTCTGATTGGGTAAGGTCACCGAACGCCACAGCAGGCGGAACCCGATATCCAACCGGACAGGGATCGAAAATACTTTTCTGTATTCCATTGCTACTCTCCTCTTCTCCCCACAAGTTATTGTTACAGGCCACGTTGTTTTTTACAGCTATATACCACGAATAAACGCCCGAGGTATAAGAACTGAAAAAAGTCATAGGATACTGAACCGAATGGGGAATGTTCCCCGGTGCTGTCGTAACAGGAAGCGGCATTTGGCCTTCAATTGTCCATTTCCCACTGCCGTTTCCTACCTGGCGGTTGGGTTCATTTTCTTTCGAACCGTAAGAAGAACCAGAGGGGAGGAACGGATCTTTACGTCCCCATTGATACAAAAGCCCCCGGTTTTTAATATCTCCCGGAACGTTGTTTAACGCGCCTAAATTCCGGTCCATAAATTCATAACCATTAGCTGCCGAAGACTTCATTTGTTCGTTACAAACCCAGATATGCCAGCTCCATAGGATATTACCGCCACCGTCTTTAAGGGCGATAACAGCATTTCCCTCATAAGTACCAGTTGAAAAATAGATCTTACCGTTATCGTAATAAGGCATACCATCCATCACATTCGCACAGGACGAACGGTTGAATTCAAAAGTACTCTCCCATAATAAGTCAGCATAAGCGGCTTTTGAAGTATCGATTTGTATCCCGAAGGCTTCAATATAACCAGAGGTACCATCCCCTGTTTTGTTGCCATTCCCCCGGACTGTCGCATCAAACCGATAGGAATTCTCCGTGGATACAATATAGCAATTCGCTGTACCGTCCTCTGAAAGATTCCGGGCTTTATAAGTGGCTTGAGCAAGAAGGATATTCTTTTTAGCAGACTTTCCCTCACGCTCCGCAATAACAGTAAGCGTTGAAGTCAGAATTTGAGAAGTAGTGTTAGCTTCTGCCGCAATTACAAGCATATCCCCTTCACGGGTTACTGTTACCCAGGAAGCACTTGTTTCATACGACCAATCTTCTATATCGGAGAGGACAACTATTTCCTTTTGTCCCCCGTCTGCATCGAATATCACCTTTGCAGAAGAAACCGAAAGTGCCGGAGCAACCGGAGGCATTACTTCGTATACATTTTTGTCATCGGTACATCCCATTCCTGTGAATAACAGTAAAATGAACACCGAATAAATTATTTTTTTCATTTCCGAATTGTTTTAAATTGTCGTTTTAGATTATTTCCATACTAAAGGTATGTCCTCGTAATCAGTAAGTCCCGTACAACCGTTAAAGCATTTTGTCCTTGAAGTAATAGCCTTTGTAAAACCATTGCTTGTAGTACGTTCATAGAGATGTATTTTAACACCTTCAACGGATGTGTAGGGTGATTCACAACTTAGTTTCGAGCAACCAGCGAACAAATAATTGACGGTAGTAAGTCCTTTGGATGCATCAAACAAACCAGCGGGAATTCTCTCCAAAGCCGTACAATTCTGGAAAGTATAAGCATAAGTCGTAACCTGTTCAAAAGCATCAAATAGTCCTTCAGGTACCTCTTCCAGTGCCTCGCAATTATGGAACATGTATGTGGCGGTCTTCGTACCCATACAACCGGCAAAAAGATCTGACGGAAGTTTCGTCAGCCGGGTACACCCATCAAATACATTGGCAAATGTTGTAACCCGGTTTTTATTTGCAAACAACCCGGAAGGAATATTCTTCAATCCTGTACAATTCTGGAACGTTTTTTCAAAAGTAGTGGCATCTGCAGTTGCAAAAAGCTCTGCAGGAAGGTCTGTCAGGGATCCGCAGTTCATAAATGTTTTAAGGAAACTTACAGAGCCTGAGCCTGTCTCATTGCTGGCATTAGCGAAAAGATCGCCGGGAACACTTTCCAAAGCAATACAATCGGCAAATGCACTACCATAAGTTGAACACTTCGTGAAATTAGCAAATAAAGCATTCGGAATCCGCTTCAGAACAGAACATCCCTGAAATGCATAATCAAAACGAGTACTTTCAGTAAGCGGATCAAACAAATGAGCAGGAATGGATTCCAGTTTATCACATAAAGCAAAAATATACCCCATATTGGTACATTTTGTCGTATTTTTAAACAATCCTTCCGGAATAGAAGTAATTTCTAAACCACGGAAAGCTCCGTTAAGCGTAGTAATTTCAGGGCAATTATCCAAAAATCCGGTAGGAATAGCCGTCAGTTTGGTATTGGAGAATAAACTGCTGGCAACCGTCAATTTTGCCTGATTCTTCAATAAATCTGCCGGTACTGCTGCAATGGAGGTAGAGGAAAATGCCGAATTCAAAGAAGTAATTTCGGGACATTTATCAAATAGACCGGCAGGGATAGCAGTGATACCTTCAACCTGATAAAAAGTTGAAGCAAATGAGGTCGCTTCCACGCAGTTATCAAACAGTCCGGCCGGAATCTCCTGAATCGCTTTATTGCCGCAAAATACGTAATCAAAAATCTTAGCTTGAGTGGCCGACACAAACAATCCGGCCGGAATCTCCTGAAGATTGCAATTACGGAACGCTCCGGAAAAAGTAGCTACCTCTGCAAATGATTGATCACTATCTGTAGGAATTTTTTTGAGTGCTGCACAGTTATAAAAAGCATTATTGAGACTGGTTAGTCCGGTAGTTCCCCATTGACGTACCTCCGTAATATAACTGCGGATTACAGCCGTAATCGGCGACGTTGAACTCGGGAAAGTCAGAGCGGTAACCGTTCCTTTAACCGTAACGATATATTCACCGGCATATTCATAAGTATGAGACGGGTTTACTGTCGTCACATCTTCTACACTCGTATCTCCCCAAGAGATCGTACAGTTAACGACTCCGGCTAACGGAAGATAGGCTTTAGCTCCGTCAGTCGCAACATTTAACACGAATACCATAGTGGTAGGATCATGGCCTAACTGTGTTACAGCAACAGCATAAGTGGTAATATTCTCCTTCCCGTCGCCCGCCGTAATGACAATTGCCGCTTCCCGGTTTTCCGACTCAGTATAATCTGCAGCTTTAATGTGAAGCACATTGCCTTCGCGGTTGATAGTAAGCCAAGAGGCTTCGCAAGCATAATTCCATTCATAATTCGATATAACCGTTACCTCATTTTGTCCTCCTGCATTTGGAAACGAGAGAGCTGCAGGATCGGAAAAAACATTAGCAGCAGCCTGCTGGGTAACATCTATTGTACTGGAAACCGTATTTTCTCCGGACCCGGCAGTCAGCGTAATGGCAATTGAACGTTCTTCGAAAGAAAGGTTATCTTCTGCTGTCGCCACAAGTTTACCGTTATCCTGTTTCTCCACTAATAACCAGGAACAAGGACAATCAAACGTCCATTCGTCTGTTCCGCAATCGATCAGAAATTCTGCCACAGTATTGCCGCGGGCCGGAATAAGCGCTGTGTCAGGGACAGATCCGATTTCCAACGCACCAAAAGCATTTTGAGAAACGTTAACCGTTGCTGTTGCTGCTGACGCATCTTCTTCTCCTCCCGCACGCAAAGTAATAACAGCTTCCCGGCCTTCCAGCTCCATATTCGCCTCTGCAACAATATGCAACTCGTCCAATTCATTTTTTTCCAATGTCAGCCATGTAGCACCAGCAGCATCATATGCCCAATTTTCCTGATTAGTATTAACATTCAAAACCAACTGCCCGCCGCGGCTTCTGAACGTCACATCGCCTGTGTGCTCATCCTTAGCTGTATAAAGTTTATTTTTTGACGAAATAGTCAAGGTAGCCATACCCTCAGGAGACTGAGGTACTTCAGGATAAGTGTAGGTAATGGTATTCTTCTCGCACGAACAAAGTGCAATACAGTATACCAGTAAAGAAAAAAATATTTTTTTCATAAAAAGTTTGTATTAACGTTTAGAGATTCCGGTTTATTTCAAAAGTCGCATATCCCCGCTTACGGGCATGATCCATTGTTTCCCCAGAGATAATTCGTCCATATTCCGCATGCTGAACAGCCGAACTTTGAGAATCACTTCTTTCGAGTACAGAACCGTCAATAAGAGCATAACAAATATTATTGAAAAGCGTGTAATTCTGTCCGTTATAACCGACAATCCCTACATACGGGAATTTGTCGCTTACATCACTTTTGACTACAAGTTTACCGGATTCAGGCACGAAAGTCAATGCCCCCTCAAATGACAATCCCCTGGATTCCATATCAACTCCACAAATGTAAAATATATAAGAATCACTGTAGCCTACACTCCAACCCAGCGGAATAGTGAATCCCCCCGTTTGGGGATCATAGGTAACATACAAGCCTGACCCTGTTAAAAACAAGTCCAATAATTTATATTGTTGATTATATACATAAGTCTCCAGACGGCACGAAGCATTTACTCCCCCGCCTAATATTTCATTTCCGTAATACCAGCTTGGCGCATTCCAATTCCATACACCTTCCAATGCATAAAAAACGTTTTCCGAACGGGTTTGCTGAGACAGCTCAATCTGCTGTGTAACATACCCGGCAGACACGGTTAAGGTCGTATGTTGCCGTTCGTCCCCGGCATTCTGCGGAGCTTTCACCGAGAATCGGCTGGCTTCTTTGTTTACCTCTACTGTAAACCAAGAATTGTCCGCCTCAGCTTTCCAATCCACATCTGCAATCACCGTAACAGTGAATTCAGCTCCTTCAGAATCCATCGTACAATGACTTTCATCATAGACAAGCTCAAAAGATGCTCCGGAATGCATTCCTTCCTGTTTAACGATGATGTTCTCACTCATTGTAGAAGTTGCAACAGCGATTTCCGCCGTTCGAATAGCCTCTTCCACATTCGGTTCCACCTTAATTGTCAAATAATTACTATCCGACGTACATGCAATCCATGTAGCCTCCGCCGTAGCCTTCCATTCTGACGACGAAGTAATAGCGACGATAGTACTACCGCCGTTCGAGGTGACGGCAAAACGATTGCTTGATAAAAGCAATGTATCCACCATAATCGACTCGTCTGTCTCTTTACATCCGCTACAAATCAATAGCGAAAGCAAGAACATTTGATAAAAACGTTTCATATTTTTGATGTTATTTTAGTATTAATACAAAATTAACATATATTTATAATATTGCAAAAAAATTTAGATATAAAACACTATTATTATAGGTAATATAAACCGCAATTTGTAAGAAAAAGAATTTTTTTTGATTAAAAATGGAAAGAAACGGACAGGTTTGATGCAGCGGATAACGACAGTATTTTAAATAATGTACCGAGAAACAGGTAATAAGAGAACAAAATGAACCGCCCGCAAAAAATAGGATTCTTTTCCGACATCTTAATAAAATGCAAAAAAAATGTACAGTTTGTCCCAAGAAGAATTCGAGGTAAGCAAAACACTGAATACAAAGCAATTGACAAAACAAAACCTCTTTTTCCCACTGCTATGTTAAAGCAATTCCCATTCAGTTAGCGGAAATAAATGAATCGCTACTTAAAATAGGAAATGTCCCTGAAACCGAAGCAATAAAACGTCAGCTAAATTTAAAATTCGGTGACAAAAGAACCGTCCCCCTGTCACGTCAGGCTTGGCCGTGGGGTTCGAGATTCACAGGAAAGATAGGGGTTGCCGGGATTTCCCCGGGCAGATTTATTTTCCCGAAGACCTGTTCATATTTACGGATGTTATCCTGCAAAACCAGCAAAAGCCGTTTAGCATGTTCAGGGGCTAAAATAATGCGGTTTTTCACCTCTGCTTTCGGTATTCCGGGCATAACCCGGATAAAATCCAGGATAAATTCAGAACTGGAATGAGTAATTATCGCAAGATTGGCATAAGTTCCCTGAGCGACGTCATGGCTTAACTCTATATCTATCTGTTGTTTATTTTCCTCCATAAGTCTTCATTCAAATGTTCAACATTATAAGTAAAAATGTCCAAAAGATTCAAACGTTCCAATATGAATCAGGTTACATTTCAAAAATGGACTAAACCTCTTGCATTCCTGGGAGGAAATTCGTTTATTGGCAGCCTCTCAAACGAATCTTTATCGGATAAGGGCATATGTAGTGATTTTCAACTTAACATTTTTACTTCTATCACTCAAAATTACGGATTTTCTACGGGATTCCCAAGAGTTAAATGAAGTATCATAAAAAAAGCGCCTCGAAAAGAGGCGCCCTTCTTATTTGGTTATTTTTTCCATTTCTTCTTTTGAACCGACAATCAGTCCTTTGAACTCCTTCATTCCGGTTCCGACCGGTATTAAGTGTCCGCAAATGACGTTTTCTTTCAGTCCTTCCAGAGGATCTACCTTCCCGTAGATTGCAGCTTCGTTCAGCACTTTGGTTGTTTCCTGGAAGGAAGCAGCCGATATAAAGCTGGAAGTCTGCAAAGCAGCCCGGGTAATTCCCTGCAACACCTGTGCAGATGTTGCCGGTACGGCATCCCTGGATTGTACAATCTTCATATCACGGCGTTTGAGCTGTGAGTTAATATCGCGAAGCGTACGGGCAGAAATGATCTGTCCGGGTTTTACCCGGTCAGAATCGCCGGCTTCCAGGACCACTTTCTTGCCGAACATCTCATCGTTCTCTTCCATGAATTCATTCTTGTCGACAATCTGATTTTCCAGAAAACGGGTATCTCCGGAGTCCTGAATGAGCACCTTCCGCATCATTTGGTGAACGATAATTTCAAAATGCTTGTCATTGATCTTCACTCCCTGCATACGGTAAACGTCCTGTACCTCATTTACAATATACTCCTGTACTTTTATAGGACCTTCGATATTTAAAATATCAGTCGGCGTTATTGCTCCGTCAGACAGAGGAGTACCGGCACGTACATAGTCGTTCTCCTGTACCAGAATCTGCTTGGTCAAAGATACCAGGTATTTCTTCACTTCTCCGGCTTTGGAAGTTATGATAATCTCCCGGTTACCCCGTTTGATTTTTCCATAAGTAACCTCCCCATCAATTTCAGAGACCACAGCCGGGTTGGACGGATTACGAGCCTCAAATAATTCGGTAACCCGGGGCAAACCTCCCGTGATATCGCCAGCTTTCCCCACTGCTCTCGGGATTTTTACAATTGTATTACCTGCAACCACGGCATCTCCCTCTTTTACAACAATATGGGCACCTACAGGCAAATTATAACTCTTCAGCACCTCTCCTTTGGCGTCCAAAATCAAGATAGCCGGAGCTTTTGTCCTATCCCTGAATTCGGTAATGACCTTTTCCCGGAAACCGGTTGTTTCATCCGACTCTTCCTTATAAGTTTCCCCTTCCAACAGATTTTCCATACCAATCGTACCGGCGAATTCTGTTATAATCAAAGCATTGAACGGATCCCATTCACAAATTAAATCGCCTTTCTTCACTTCTGCTCCGTTTTTCACAAATACCTTGGCTCCATAAGGAATATTATGTGTCACCAATACAATATTGGTATTTTTATCAATCATCCGAAGTTCAGTCAAACGCCCGACAACGACATCGCATTTTTGCCCGTTCTCCTGTACGTATTCTACTGAACGCATTTCTTCAAATTCCACAACGCCATCGTATTTGGCCCTCAGCGAGTTCTCCGTAGAAATATTACCTGCAGTACCTCCCACGTGGAAAGTTCTCAACGTCAGCTGTGTACCCGGTTCACCGATAGACTGTGCCGCAATCGTTCCAACAGCCTCCCCTTTTTCGACAAGCCTTCCGGTCGCCAAATTCCGTCCGTAACATTTCGCACAAACTCCTTTCTTCGCTTCACAAGTCAAAACAGAACGAACTTCTACCCGCTCTATCGGAGAATTTTCAATTGCTTCTGCAATACTTTCGGTTATTTCTTCTCCGGACCTAACAAGCAAATCTCCGGAATGCGGATGATAAATATCGTGAACGGACACACGTCCTAAAATTCTCTCATACAAAGAAGAAACCACTTCTTCATTGTTTTTAATCGCGGAGATAGTCACTCCTCTCAATGTACCGCAATCCTCCTCAGTAATGGTAATATCATTGGCGACGTCCACCAGACGACGGGTCAGGTAACCGGCATCAGCCGTTTTTAAAGCAGTATCAGCCAAACCTTTACGGGCACCGTGAGTAGAAATAAAATACTCCAATACCGACAATCCTTCCTTAAAGTTTGCCAAAATCGGGTTTTCGATAATTTGTCCTCCGGTTGCTCCGGACTTTTGCGGTTTTGCCATCAATCCACGCATACCTCCCAACTGCCGGATTTGTTCCCTGGAACCACGGGCTCCGGAATCCAACATCATATAGATGGAGTTAAATCCTTGCTTGTCGGCAGCCAATTGTTTCATCAAAGTTGAAGTCAGATTAGCATTTACATGCGTCCAGATATCAATAATCTGGTTATATCTTTCATTATTGGTAATGAAACCCATATTATAGTTGTTCATCACCTCTTCCACCTGATCGTATCCTTCCTTCAAAAGGGCATCCTTTTCCTGTGGAATAATAACATCCTCCAGATTAAAAGACAAGCCTCCTTCGAAAGCTTTGAGATACCCTAAATCTTTAATATCGTCCAGGAATCTGGCTGTAACGTCTACCCCGCATTTTTTAAATACATCTCCGATAATATCCCTCAGTGCTTTTTTGGTAATCAAAGTATTGATGAAAGGGAAGTTTTTCGGCGTATACTGATTCAGGATAACACGGCCTACAGTTGTTTCTATCATATGCCGCACCGGATTTCCGTCCTTATCGATATCGTCAATTTTCACCTGAATCTGAGCGTGCAAATCTACAGCATTCTCGTTCAGCGCAATAATAACTTCTTCCGGAGAATAAAATTTCAGTCCTTCTCCCTTGGCCCCCTTTTTCGATTTGGTAATATAATATAAGCCTAATACCATATCCTGAGAAGGTACGGTAATCGGAGCACCATTGGCCGGATTCAAAATATTATGAGCACAAAGCATCAGAATCTGGGCTTCCAAAATAGCCTCATTTCCCAAAGGTAAATGTACAGCCATCTGGTCCCCGTCAAAGTCAGCATTAAAACCGGTACAAGCCAGGGGATGCAAACGGATAGCTTTCCCTTCTATCAACTTCGGCTGAAAAGCCTGAATTCCCAAACGGTGCAGCGTCGGAGCCCGGTTTAACAATACCGGATGCCCTTTCAACACATTTTCCAGAATATCCCATACGACCGGATCCCGGCGATCTACGATTTTTTTAGCACTTTTTACCGTTTTTACAATTCCGCGTTCAATCAACTTACGGATGATAAACGGCATATATAATTCGGCAGCCATATCTTTCGGCAATCCGCATTCATGCATTTTCAAATCTGGTCCCACGACAATTACCGAACGAGCAGAATAGTCGACACGTTTACCCAGCAAATTCTGACGGAAACGTCCTTGTTTCCCTTTCAAACTGTCGGACAAAGATTTTAACGGCCGGTTATTTTCAATCTTTACCGCATTGGACTTACGGGAATTATCGAACAGCGAATCTACAGCTTCCTGCAACATTCGTTTTTCGTTCCGCAAGATCACATCCGGAGCTTTGATTTCAATCAGTCTTTTCAAACGGTTATTCCGGATAATCACCCGACGGTACAAATCATTCAAATCGGAAGTAGCAAAACGACCTCCATCCAGGGGAACCAAAGGACGCAACTCCGGCGGGATCACAGCCAGTACTTTCACGATCATCCACTCCGGCTTATTTACTTCCTTGCTTTCCCGGAAAGCTTCCACGACCTGCAAGCGCTTCAAAGCTTCATTTTTACGTTGCTGGGAAGTCTCCGTATTGGCTTTATGACGTAATTCATACGACAAATCGTCCAGGTTCAGCCTCTCCAATAACATACCGATTGCTTCGGCTCCCATTTTGGCAATGAACTTATTGGGATCATCGTCATCCAAATGCTGATTTTCTACCGGTAAAGCATCTACTAAATCGATATATTCTTCTTCCGTCAGGAAGTCTAGCTGACTAATTCCTTTTTCAGCCAGAATACCCGGCTGAACAACAACATACCGTTCGTAATAAATTACAGAATCCAGTTTTTTAGAAGGTAATCCCAACAAATAACCGATTTTATTCGGTAAAGATTTAAAATACCAGATGTGAGCAACAGGTACGACCAATTGAATATGTCCCATACGTTCCCTACGCACTTTCTTCTCCGTCACTTCCACTCCACAACGGTCGCATACGATCCCTTTATAACGGATGCGTTTGTACTTACCGCAATGACATTCATAATCTTTTACCGGACCGAAAATCCGTTCACAGAACAAACCATCGCGTTCCGGTTTATAAGTACGGTAATTGATTGTCTCCGGCTTCAGCACCTGCCCACTGGAATGTTCCAGAATTTCTTCCGGAGATGCCAAACCGATTGCTATTTTTGTAAAGCTTTTAGGCTTATTTGTATTACTATCTTTTCTAAAGGCCATATTATAACTTCGTTATATGTCGAAAGCCGAAAGCTGGAAGAACGCCGGAATTTCCTTTGCCCTTCAACTTTTGACCTTTAACTTTTTATATCAAATTAACGCTTAACCCGAGTCCTCTTAACTCATGCAACAATACGTTGAAAGATTCAGGCAATCCCGGTGTAGGCATCGGTTCTCCTTTCACAATATGTTCATAAGTCTTGGTTCTTCCGACAACATCATCCGATTTCACCGTCAGGATTTCCTGCAGGATATGGGATGCACCGAATGCTTCCAATGCCCAAACCTCCATTTCTCCGAAACGCTGACCACCGAACTGGGCTTTACCGCCTAAAGGTTGCTGTGTTATCAACGAATACGGTCCTATGGAACGGGCATGCATCTTATCGTCCACCATATGTCCCAGTTTCAGCATATAGGTTACTCCTACAGTCGCCGGCTGGTCGAAACGCTCACCGGTACCTCCGTCATACAAATAAGTGGTCCCGTATCTCGGTACCCTGGCCTTATCCGTATACGAATTGATATCCTCCAGGCTGGCTCCGTCAAAAATCGGAGTAGCAAACTTCAGGCCCAGTTCTTTACCGGCCCATCCCAAAACAGCCTCGAATACCTGTCCCAGATTCATACGGGAAGGTACACCCAGCGGATTCAGACAAATGTCTACCGGAGTTCCGTCGGCCAAGAAAGGCATATCTTCCATCCTTACGACACGGGAAACGATACCTTTGTTTCCATGTCGTCCGGCCATCTTATCCCCGATCTGTAATTTCCGCTTCTTAGCAACATATACCTTTGCCATTTTTATAATGCCGGCAGGCAATTCATCCCCTACTGTAGCGTTATATTTCTTACGCTTCATCTGTCCCTCGATTTCCTTGTATTTAATGACATAGTTATGCAGCAAATCACGGATCATATCGTTTTTCTGCTTATCGGTCGTCCATTTGTTCGGATTAACTTCCAGATAATTCAAATTCTGTAAGTTTTTCATCGTGAACTTCACCCCTTTGGCAATCACATCTTCATTCAGATAGTTTTTCACGCCCTGAGAAGTTTTTCCATTCACTAACTCAAATACCTTATCTATCAATAATGTATTTAAATCGCCGACTTTGCGTTCAAATTGTTCGTCGATCTCATTTAAAATGGTCTTTCCGGCAGCTTTGGATTTCCGGTCGCCAATTGTACGCTGGAACAATTTCTTGTCAATAATCACTCCTCTCAAGGAAGGAGAAGCTTTTAAAGAAGCATCCTTGACATCTCCGGCTTTATCTCCGAAGATTGCTCTCAGCAACTTTTCTTCCGGACTGGGGTCAGATTCCCCTTTCGGAGTAATCTTTCCGATCAGGATATCTCCCGGTTCCACACGGGCTCCGATACGGATCATACCGTTCTCGTCCAGATCTTTCGTTGCATCTTCACTTACATTCGGGATATCTGCTGTCAATTCTTCCAATCCCCGCTTGGTTTCCCGAACTTCCAAAGAATATTCATCCACATGTACTGAAGTAAATACATCATTCCGTACAATGTTTTCAGAAATTACAATAGCATCCTCGTAGTTATATCCTTTCCAGGGCATATAAGCCACTTTCAGGTTACGTCCCAATGCCAGTTCTCCGCCTTCGGAAGAATACCCTTCAGTCAGAATCTGTCCTTCTTCTACCCGTTGTCCTTTCTTTACTATAGGACGCAATGTAATAGTCGTACTTTGATTCGTACGTTTATATTTAGGTAATATATATTCCCTGGTATCTCCGTCAAAGCTGACAAACCGCTCTTCTTCTGTCTGATCGTATTTGATCACGATCCGACGGCCGTCCACAGCTTCCACAACACCAGCCCCTTCGGCAACGATTTGTGTACGGGAATCTTTGATCAAATTGCCTTCCAGACCTGTTCCAACGATCGGAGCTTCCGGTTTGATAATGGGTACAGCCTGACGCATCATGTTAGAACCCATCAAAGCCCGGTTCGCATCATCGTGTTCCAGGAAAGGTATCAAAGAAGCAGCGATAGAAGCAATCTGGTTCGGAGCAACGTCGATTAAATCGACCTTTTCCACTTCTTCCACAGGGAAATCACCGTCCTTACGCGATTTAGCCCGCTTGTTTACAAAATGACCGTTCTCATCTACCTTGGCATTAGCCTGAGCAATGACCAAACCTTCTTCTTCTTCTGCCGACAAATATTTTACCCCTTCTGCGGAAAGATCTACGACAGCATCTTCCACCTTGCGGTACGGGGTTTCAATAAACCCAAGTTCATTGATCTTTGCATATACACAAAGAGAAGAAATCAAACCGATATTCGGACCTTCCGGAGTTTCAATCGGACATAAACGTCCGTAATGGGTATAATGAACGTCACGTACTTCGAAACCGGCGCGGTCCCGCGACAAACCACCAGGTCCCAGTGCCGACATACGACGTTTATGCGTAATTTCAGCCAGCGGATTGGTCTGATCCATAAACTGAGACAAAGCATTTGTTCCGAAGAAAGAATTAATGACAGAAGAAAGTATCTTCGAATTAATCAAATCTACCGGAGTGAACACTTCATTATCCCTCACATTCATCCGTTCCCGTATCGTACGGGCCATACGGGCCAATCCGACTCCGAACTGATTATATAATTGTTCGCCTACCGTACGTACACGCCGGTTACTCAAATGGTCGATATCATCAACATCTGTTCTGGCATTCAGTAATTTGATCAGATATTTGATAATCTCGATAATATCTTCTTTCGTCAATATCCTCACCGAAGGATCGGTAGCCAGACCTAATTTTTTATTTAACTTGTAACGCCCCACGTCTCCGAGGTCATACCGTTTATCGGAGAAAAACAATTTATCGATTACGTCCCGGGCCGTTGCTTCATCAGGTGGCTCAGAACTACGTAATTGTCTGTAAATATGGAGTACTGCTTCTTTTTCCGAATTACACGGATCTTTTTGCAGCGTATTATATATAATGGCATAATCTGCCAGGTTTTGTTTTTCTTTATGCAGGAGAATCGTCTTAGCTCCCGATTCTACAATAGCATCGATATGTTCATTTTCCAGTACAGTTTCGCGGTCTACAATGATTTCATTCCGTTCGATAGAAACCACTTCACCGGTATCCTCATCCACAAAATCCTCCACCCAGGTCTTCAAAACACGAGCAGCCAAACGCCGGCCAACGACTTTTTTCAATCCCGATTTAGACACATTCACTTCGTCTGCCAGATCAAAAATCTGAAGGATATCTTTATCCGTTTCAAAGCCGATAGCTCTCAAAAGAGTGGTCACAGGTAACTTCTTTTTCCGGTCGATATAAGCATACATGACATTGTTGATATCCGTAGCGAATTCGATCCAGGAGCCTTTGAAAGGGATAATTCTGGCAGAATAAAGTTTGGTCCCATTCGCGTGAACGCTTTGTCCGAAAAATACGCCGGGAGATCTGTGCAACTGAGACACGATCACCCGCTCAGCTCCATTGATAACAAATGTTCCTTTTGGGGTCATATAAGGAACATTTCCGAGGTATACATCCTCGATTACTGTATCAAAATCCTCGTGTTCAGGATCCGTACAATACAGCTTCAGCTTCGCCTTCAACGGCGCACCGTATGTCAATCCCTGCTCCAGGCATTCGTCAATCGTATAGCGCGGAGGGTCGATAAAATAATCCAGAAACTCCAACACGAAATTATTCCGGGTATCGGTTATCGGGAAATTTTCTTTAAAAACGGTGTAAAGGCCTTCGTTTTTTCTGTTTTCGGGAGTAGTACCCAATTGAAAAAAGTCCTTGAATGACTTTAGTTGTATCTCAAGAAAATCAGGATATTCCAACTGATTTTTTATGGATGCAAAGCTTATTCTTTTATTTGAATGATTTGAAGACATCTATTAATTTTTTGGAACCTAAACAATAATAACAACAAAATGGTTTAGAGTCAAAAAAGACTCTAAACCTTTAAAACCCGAGGGGTTCTATAACTATTTAAGTTCAACTTCAGCTCCTGCTTCTTCCAGTTGAGCTTTCAATTGTGCAGCTTCTTCTTTAGAAACTTTTTCTTTCAAAGGAGCCGGAGCTTTGTCAACTAATTCCTTAGCTTCCTTCAGTCCAAGACCGGTAAGTTCTTTTACTAATTTAACTACACCTAATTTAGCAGCACCAGCTGATTTCAGTATAACATCGAACTCTGTTTGTTCTGCAGCAGCAGCAGGGCCAGCAGCAGGAGCAGCCACAACAGCAGCAGCAGCGGCCGGTTCAATACCATATTCTTCTTTTAAGATGTCAGCTAATTCTTTTACGTCTTTTACAGTCAGGTTTACTAATTCCTCTGCAAGTTTTTTCAAATCTGCCATTTCGATAATTATTTAAATTGTTTTTTACTCTGATAAAATAAAATTATGCTCTGTCTTCCAGCGTTTTCAACACGCCTCCGATAGTATTCTTCCCTGATTCCAAAGAAGAGATAAGTTTTTGCATCGGTGATTGCAACAGTAAGATAATATCTCCCAGCAATTCTTCTTTAGATTTAATGCTAACAAGAGTATCTAACTGGTTGTCACCCACATAGACACATTCTTCCACAAAAGCAGCCTTAAAGACAGGTTTGTCGTGGCTCTTACGGAACTCTTTAATTAATTTCGCAGGAGCGTTTCCTGTTTCAGAAAGCATAACAGCACTGGAACCTTTCAGAGAACCGTACAGTTCTTCATAATTGTTTTCCAGTCCGTCGAGGGCTACTCTTAACAAAGTATTTTTTACTTGTATTAATTTAATCCCTGCTTTAAAACATTCTTTACGCAAATCCTGAGTCGCAGCGGCATCCAATTCAGAGATGTCACTTACATACAAATGCTTGTATGATTTAATCTGCTCGGTTAAATTGTCTATGATTACTTGTTTTTCTTCCCTTTTCATTCTACAAATGGTCCTTTAAAGGTTAATAATTAATCAAGTAATGACTTAAGGTCTAATTTAATACCGGGACTCATTGTACTTGACAGGAACACACTCTTCACATAGGTACCTTTTGCAGAAGATGGTTTCAGTTTTTGAATAACATTCATGAATTCACGAGCATTATCTCTGATTTTATCTGCGTCAAAGTTCACTTTCCCAATAGAAGTGTGTACGATACCAAACTTGTCAACTTTAAAATCAATTTTTCCCTGCTTTACTTCCGTTACGGCTTTCGCAATATCCATTGTTACAGTACCGCTTTTCGGGTTAGGCATCAATCCACGCGGACCTAAAATTCGTCCTAAAGCACCAATTTTACCCATAATAGAAGGCATGGTAATAATGATATCGATATCAGTCCAACCTGATTTCAACTTTTCAATATACTCATCCAAGCCTACATAATCGGCTCCTGCAGCTTTAGCTTCTTCAGCCTTATCGGGCGTACAAAGTACTAAAACTCGGATTTCTTTACCGGTACCATGAGGTAAGGTAACGACACCACGCACCATTTGATTGGCCTTACGCGGGTCTACTCCCAGACGAACGTCCATGTCAACTGACGCATCAAACTTGGTAAAAGTAATCTCTTTCACAAGTTTAGCAGCTTCTTCAATGGTATATACTTTACCATTTTCGATTTTTTCTAAAGCTAACTTCTTATTTTTTGTCAGTTTACTCATTACGTTTGAAGTATTACAAATTCATTAAAAAGGTTTTTCACCATCTACGGTGATCCCCATACTTCTGGCAGTTCCAGCTACCATGCTCATTGCCTTTTCAATTTCGAAAGCATTCAAATCGCTCATTTTTCCTTCTGCAATCTGTTTTACCTGATCCCAGGTAACAGAGGCTACTTTTTTACGGTTAGGCTCTGCAGAACCGGATTTAAGCTTTGTTACTTCCAAAAGTTGAACAGCAACAGGAGGTTGTTTGGTTATAAAATCAAAAGACTTATCACCATAAACCTGAATAATTACCGGAATAATCTTTCCTGCCTGATCCTGAGTTCTTGCATTAAACTGTTTACAGAAGTCCATAATATTAACTCCTTTAGAACCTAATGCAGGACCTACGGGGGGAGAAGGATTAGCGGCACCAGCTTTAATCTGTAGCTTTATAAGAGCTTCAACTTCTTTTGCCATGATTTTTTTCCTCTCAAAAAATTAATTATTCTTTTTCTACCTGCATGAAACTCAATTCGAGTGGTGTCTTACGACCGAAAATTTTGACAATTACTTTCAATCTCTTCTTATCGCTATTCACCTCCTCTATCACACCGGTAAAGCCGTTGAACGGTCCGTCTGTAACTTTTACGGATTCGCCCACGAAATAAGGGATACTTATTTCTTCCGGTTGTTCCGCAAGTTCATCTACTTTTCCAAGAATCCGGTTGATTTCAGCTAAACGCATAGGCACCGGATCACCTCCTTTGGTTTCCCCCAGGAAGCCAATTACATTCGTGATATCACGAAGCATGTGGGGAATCTCACCAACTAAGGCAGCCTCAATCATAACGTAACCCGGAAAGAAATTCCGCTCTTTGCTGATTTTTTTTCCGTTACGTACCTGATAAATCTTCTCGGTAGGTATCAAAACCTGAGAAACGTAATCCTGAAGCCCCAAACTGGCAATTTCACTCTCGATATATTCCTTCACTTTCTTCTCTTTTCCGCCAATTACCCGAAGGACATACCACTTCTTTTTAATTTCTGCCATCTTAGTTTTCCGGATTATTAATAAAACAACTTATAAATAAAGGTCAACACATTTCTGAATACAATGTCCATTATAAAAATGCCAATCGCTATAATGACGGAAGCAATCATTACAATCGTAGCACTACTCTGGAGTTCTGACCAGGATGGCCAGGACACTTTATTGACCAATTCGTTATATACGTCTGAGAAATAACCTTTAATATTCATTTTAGACTATAGATTGTAAATCCCAAATTGTATTTGACTGACAATTCAAAATTTAAAATTTAAAATTTTTCGCACGGATGGAGAGACTCGAACTCCCGACACTCGGTTTTGGAGACCGATGCTCTACCGACTGAGCTACATCCGTAAAATGAGGCTGACAAACTGTCAGCCTCAGGCTTTTATAGAATGATCATTCTAAGATTTCAGTAATCTGACCGGCACCTACGGTACGTCCACCTTCACGGATAGCGAAACGCAAACCAAGTGAACAAGCTACCGGAGTCAACAATTCAACAGTAATTGTTACGTTATCTCCCGGCATTACCATTTCAGTTCCTTCCGGTAAAGTAATTTCACCAGTTACGTCCATCGTACGTAAGTAGAACTGCGGTCTGTATTTATTGTGGAACGGAGTGTGACGTCCGCCTTCTTCTTTCTTCAAGATATAAACCTCAGCTTTGAATTTCTTGTGCGGTTTAACAGAACCCGGTTTTGCCAATACCATACCCCGTTTGATTTCGTCTTTGTCGATACCACGAAGCAACAAACCAACGTTATCTCCAGCTTCCCCTTCATCCAACAATTTACGGAACATTTCAACTCCGGTACATACTGTTTTCTTTCCGTCAGCACCCAAACCGATAATTTCCAGTTCGTCACCTACGTGCACAATACCTGTTTCAATACGACCTGTAGCAACAGTACCACGACCTGTAATGGAGAACACGTCTTCAACCGGCATCAAGAAAGGTTTTTCGTTGTCACGCGGAGGCAGCGGAATCCATTCATCAACGGCATGCATCAACTCCATTACTTTTTCTACCCATTTTGCTTCACCATTCAAAGCACCTAAAGCAGAACCTAAGATAACCGGAGTATTGTCACCATCGTATCCATAGAAGGACAATAATTCACGAACTTCCATTTCCACCAGTTCCAACATTTCAGGATCGTCAACCATATCCACTTTATTCAAGAATACAACGATTCTCGGAACGTTTACCTGACGGGCTAAAAGAATGTGTTCACGGGTCTGAGGCATCGGACCATCAGTTGCAGCACAAACCAAAATAGCACCGTCCATCTGAGCAGCACCGGTAACCATGTTCTTTACATAGTCAGCGTGGCCCGGACAGTCAACGTGAGCATAGTGACGATTTTCTGTTGAGTATTCAACATGTGAAGTATTGATCGTTATACCTCTTTCTTTTTCCTCCGGAGCATTATCAATCTGATCGAAAGATTTTACTTCAGAAAGACCTTTTTCAGCCAATACTTTAGTAATTGCTGCAGTCAAAGTTGTTTTACCGTGGTCAACGTGACCGATAGTACCAATATTTACGTGTGGTTTTGACCTGTCAAACTTTTCTTTAGCCATAACTCAAAAACAATTTTATTATTAAACAATTTATTACAAAAAATCTGTGTCTTATTCTTAACAACCTGTCTATCAGTTTCATATACAGGATACGACAGAAAAGCCCGATTATCGAGCGTGCAAATATAGAAAAATAATTTTGTGTGACAAAATTATTTTCAGTTAAAGTTTATGGTTTAGAGTTGAATAGACTATTTCTTTTTGTCCCTGACCTTAAACTTTACTCTTTATTTTTCTCTGTCTTTCTCTTTAATTTTTACAAGCTGACGCTTTAAAACATCATATAATTCATCGATAGCCTCTTCGAATTTTTTAGCATTTTTCTTTGCAAAAACATCCTGGCCCTTAATCGAAATACTCACCTCAACGACTTTATTCTCCAAATTATCATCCTTTTCCAACTTCAGTGTAGTCTCAATGCCCAATATTCCATCGTAATATTTTTCTAACTTGGATAATTTTTTCTGAATAAAATCTTCAAGTTGAGAACTTGTAGAAAAACCAACAGGATTAATTTTAACTTCCATAGAATTTCCTCCTTTAATTTTAAGCCCTAGGATGAGCCTGGTTAAACACCTTAATTAAGTATTCAAAAGAATTATGAGTATAAATCTGCGTAGCAGATAAATCGGTATGCCCCAGCAAAGCCCGGATAGCCTCTATACAAGCCCCGTTATTCAATAACTGTGTCGCAAAAGTATGACGCAGGACATGCGGACTACGTTTGGACAATGTCGTGACCTTCCCCAGGTATCTTACAACCAAGCGGTAAATGAATTTATCATATACAGGAGTGCCTTTATCCGTAATAAAAAAATAACCGTGCTCTTGTTGCACCCGTTTCTCTCTTTCTTCCAGATAACACTGCATATCTTCCAGAAGTTCATTGGCCAAAGGTAGCAGCCGCTGTTTATTCCCTTTCCCGGTAATTACCAGACTTTTTCCGGCAAAATCGATATCCCGGACCTTCAACCCGACTAATTCCGAGCGACGCATACCAGTATAATATGCCGTCAACAAAACCAACCTGTCCCTCAGCTCCCGGAAACCTCCCTGGAATTCATCACTGTCTAATAATTCATCCATCTGATAATCGGGAACGAATACCGGCAAACGACGCCCGGTCTTCGGTAAAAGAATTGTCTCCGTCGGATCTTCCGACAGCCGTCCCTCCCGCATCAGATATTTAAACAACGTACGTAAGACACTCAACTTTCTCCGGGTTGTAGTTGCCTTATGCCCTTTAGACATCAGAATCACGATCCACTCCCGTATGATTTTCGAAGTAATGTCCGGAAAATCTTTCACCTCCTTAATGGTAGCACAATAATCCAGGAATTGCCCCAAGTCTTCTTTATAAGCATGCAGCGTGTGAGGCGAATACCTCTTCACATTTTCCAGATAACTCAGAAAGGGTGCAATATCCATAATTTTATACTACTAAAAATCAAAAGCTTTTCAAAAAACCAACCGTTCCTTTGGTCATCCAGGGCTTCCGACTTCAAAAATCGTACCTAAATATAAAACTTTCGTCCGGAATAAACAAATCCCGCTTTTTATATTTTTAATCTTCGGCAATTTGCAAAGACTGCTTATAAACAGCTTTTAAATGCTGTTGACGATTCCGGATGGAAGGTTTGGTAAATGCCTGACGATCCCTCAGCTCTTTTACAATTCCGGTTTTCTCAAATTTTCTTTTAAATTTTTTTAAGGCTCTTTCAATATTCTCGCCTTCTTTTAAAGGTACTATAATCATGATTTTTCAATTTTATAAATAATACATATAATATATACAACTCCCATTCTTCCCTTCACTTATTCCTGAATAGATGAAGATACGGTTTTTATAAACCCCTTCCTACTGTATAGGAATAACTCACAGCAGAAACTCTTCCTGGACATAATATCCTGTTTAATTATCTATATTTCCCCGGAATAAGCCCACCTCCTTTCAAAGCGGATTGATTTATAATATATTATATTTTCAAAAACAGAGTGACAAAGGTAAATTTTTTTTTCTAATTTCAGAAATTCCGAAATAAGAAAATGTTTAAACGGGAAAGTGTTCAATCGTGAAAATAGAGAAGAGTATAAATGTTTAAATGCGGAAGGGGAACAGAATTTAAAGGCCAGATGCCCCAGAGAGGAAGAAATGTGATCAAACCTAGTAACCGAAACGGATCCTTCATTACCTCATCCTCCCTACCTACGGTATCCTCCCCTCATTAGAGCCCTGATTTAAAAATGTTTCTACTTCCTGATACCTGATTCTGCCCAACCATTTTAAATAAAAACGTGTACGGAATATGCCTTTCTCCTCCTTCTTCCCACAGAAAACCCTTTCCACACTTGAACAATTAAACATTTACCCATTAATACTGTAATAACATCCGAAGAAATTATTCTATCAACACCGGTTCAAATTCATAAGGATCATATTTCAAATCTCCTACACTCATCGCTTCGTTTCTCCTGATCAAACCCGTAATATCAAAATGAAGCGTCAGCAAAATATAATAAACCCGGCGCATAATCTCATTCGAAAAGATGCAACTTGCCGAATCTTCAAAATAACCGGCAATTGCTCCGATAATCCACGAAGTATCCTCACCTTCCAATGACAAGTTCATACTTTCAGCAATAATTTTACAGATCAGGTCTGATGCTTTCACTTCTACATCCTTCACTTTCAAAGGTTTATTCAAATGAGAGAGCGGATGCAAAACAATTTTATAATCCTTCGAATCATAGGGAACCGTCACATATTCGTTCCATCTACTCTTAGCTTCATAATCATGCTCATTCAACTTTGTAATAATAAAATTTTCACTTAAACTTTTTACACGTACTACCCTTAATCCATAAGGATAATGGATCAACAACATTTTAGCGTTCATAACAAAAAGAATTTTTATATAGGAATTAAACAGTCACACACACAATGTTTTCACTGTATGAATAAACTAAAAGTTTAATTTTGTTATAGAACACTTGTTGTAATGCGTAAAAATGTCTCTTTTAGTTAAAATATAAATATGTATTGTTAATATACATAAAATAATTAACAGTATTTCACTAATTTTATATTCAAAGCATGATAAATTAACAAATACAAAATTATGTACATTATTCTGTTTTTATGGAATTAAAAAAAAGAAAAACCTTTTCCCATAGCTTATTTTCCATCTCTCTACCCCCATACATTTTACACATTAAGTATCCAAACAAATATAAAACTGTCGTTTTTTTAAATTCAAAACGTACCGGACTGATAAGGATTTCAATCCAATATTTAAAGTTTTTTAAGGGGGATTCCGGCAATAAAAAATCTAAATAGCAGATATGCTGCTACAGTTCACTTAAGCAAATACCTAATATTGTAATATTCTCTTAATATTACTTACAATGTAACTAAATCCCTCTAATAATGCGTCAATTTTGGTAGAGAATAAAGGTAAATGGAAATATTGCAAATAGGATAGATCAATTTAAAAACAATTATCACACCTCATTTTGTAATCCACAGACTATCAATCGTCATTCTTTAAAATTTATCACACCCCCTCCGGAGTATCTGCACGACCCCTTTAAATTGATCCAGATCGAAAATAATATATATCCGAATTCTTTTCTGCAAATGGGCACCTAATAAATTTAATTTTGCAAAAGTACTCTTCTTGTGTAATAAACATAATATGTTACCCCATAAAAAAGAAAAGGCCGATAAGTAATTTATCAGCCTTTTCCTCATTAAAAAAAGAGGCCTTTATTTATAAGGCCTCTATCCCTTTACGTCTAATTTATATCATTCACTCCTGTTCTACACTCTCACATATATCAAAACTACCGGTATAAGTACTATCGGTTTCCTTAATTTCCGTAAAACGGATGGTATAAGTTCCATTGGGCAAATTTTCAATATTAATTTCTACAGGATGAAGCGGATCCCCTTTTACAACTTTTTTCAATACAACCATATCTTTGCTGTCTAAAAATTCAATTAATACTTCATCCATTTCTACCAGAAACATCACCGAAATATCAGAAAAAGTCTTGGTAACAGTCACCGGAACAGGAGCCTGATCCGTAGTCTTTGGTCGCTCAGGATAGACGATAATCCAATAATCACTATCAGCAGGATCATAGTCATCTATAGCATAACTTCCTACCATTAAACAACTAAACAATACAAACAATACAATTTTTTTCATAGCCATAAAATTTAAATTTTGCTGCCTGAAATTAAAAAAAAATTTGATAATATCATATATTATGAATAAAATAATTATCAATTATAAATAATTGTAATACTAAATCAGGTTTATTTTAAACAGTACATCGTTTTTGAAAAAAAAATAGAATGCCAAATATTAGAGGTGAGAAGAACATTTACCAGCTATTTCTTTTATAAAATCTTTAAATTTAAGTTTACGGTTATTGTGAATCTTCTTCATTATTTCACAACGCCGGTTATTGACAGTACAATCCGTTACCTGCATAAATGAAGCTATCTCTTTGGTTGTAAATCCGGCACAGGCCAAACAACAAAGTTTTATATCCGTATTCGTCAACATCGGATAATTTCTCTTTAATTCCTCCACAAACCCATCATATAAAATGTTTATTCCCTCACAAAATTCATCCCATTTTTTAACTGCCAATAAATCGGTCAGTATCTTTTTATAGTCCAGATCTTGTCTTCCGTTTAATGTTGTGGCCACAATAATTTTTTTCGTAACTTCTATCTGCCGCTGTACAATTTCTTTTAATTTCTGATCTCTCCCACTCAGTTGCAGTAAAGTACACTCCTGTATTGTCAATTTATGCTCAAAGGTTTCTAAACGCAATCTGTATTTTATCAGTTCTTTTTTACGCTTGTCTGCAATATATTGATATAAAGCAATGATTACAACCATAAAAGCTCCCAGACTAATTACCACCATCCACAACCAGGCCTGTTTTGCTTTCAATAAAGCGGCCTCACTCTGTAACTGCTTATAGCGATATTTTTGCTCAAATTCCAGTACCGATTTCTTTTTAAAATCCTTATGCATTGAATCGATCAAAGCGTTTACTTGTTTAGCATAAAATAAAGCTAAAGAAAAATTTTTTCTTTTTTCATTAACTTTCTGTAGACGGGCGCATACGCCTGCTTTATTTTCTTCTCTCTGAATATTACCTAAGCATTTTATTATATAGTATTCTGCGCTATCTAATTTATTTTCCTGTAAATAAATATCACCCAACAAAACATAATAATCCGAACAGGCCTTCTCTCCCAACAACCGAAGAGCTTCCAGGGCTTCTTGCTTTGCAATACTGGTATAGCCCTGAGAAATGTATACATTCCCTTTATAATTATGAGTTAAAGCCAATAAAGAAGTATCTTTTCTAATTTGCGCCATCCATAAAGCTTTATCTAAATAATAAATACAACTATCGTATTGTTTAGTATACCGAAAAATATTTCCTTTTCCTAAAAGCGTAATATTCTCATTTTTCAAATTATTGGCTTTGTGAAAATAATGGGCTGAAAGAGAAAGAAATTTTTGAGCTTGAACAATATTAAATTGTCTTTCCTGTAAAACTGCAATTTGATCATAGATTAAACCTAATAAATTATATGCTCTTACTGAAAGAGCTAACTTTTCTGCGTCTAAAAATACTTTAATCGCATTTTCTTTTTGTCCGTCACTCATATAATAACAGCCCAGATAATATTTAGCCTTTGCCAATCGCAATGCATCCCGATGACCGGCATAATAATTAACTGCAATACGAATTAAAGAATCATTTCGTATAACTTCATTATTTTTATCCAACGCCTGAGTGTACAATAAGGCATAGCAAGCATTTTCCCGGGAAGTAAGCTGACGAGTATCTATTGTTTCCAATAAACTCAGAGCACTATCCGGTTCTGTTTCCATAAATTGCTCTGCTTTTTGTAATACGGCACGGTAATCGCCCTGAGAGCAACCCCATATACAATACGTTATAAAACACACACCCAAAATTCTCATTTTATAGAAAAATTTTCACCGTAGATAAACTTTGAATTTTCTATAAACCGGAAAATACACAGCAGAGTAAATTTTACTCCCTGAGTACAGCCTACACCCAAAGCTGTCAGGGATTGAGTAAATCCTTACAAAAAAAGTCAAGCACGCCGTTTATCATCTCGACATAAGCCCTAGCTTTTTCATTTTCCGGATTTAAGCGGAGTACAGCATTAAATTTATTCAAAGCGTCTGTATTTTTTCCCAACCGATAACATAATTCCCCTGTATACATCAACCACGCTTCTCCTTGCTGACCGTCAGGATATTTTTCCAGTTCAGCAAGGGCTTCAGTAATCCGGCCCTCTGCCACCCATCTTTCTATCTTTTCATCCATAATTTAAATCTAAACTGATAAAGTTATAAAATTAAAAATATATATTTAAACTGGAAAACAGGAGGTATTTCCTTTAACCATTCATTCTTTTCTGAATCAAATCCTGATGGAGAATCGCTTTAAAGCAGAATTCCCTACCCGGTCTGTCACTTTTATCACCAATTGATTAGACTGTCCCCTCACGAAAGCAGGTTCATTTTTACGGCCCCTCAGGATCCCGCTCTTTGCATCGTATTCAAACAAACACCAACGGCCATTTACCTCCACCCGATAAGATTGTATACCCGAAAATTTATCCCGGATTTTAAACTTTACCCCACTTCCCATCACACCTAAATATTCAATTTCCGGCGGACAAGTATCCTCGGTTACCCTATATTTCCCTAAAAGGTTTACCAAAGAATACAATCCTGAACTGTCCCGTTTTGTGACACAAGCTTCGGGGTCTCCTTTCTCCTTTATACGGCAGATTACGGCCTTTTCCCCGAACTCCCCCTTCACATGCAAACGGGCTTTCTGATATAAAGGTTCCTCCCGATAAGAAGTAACAAAACAACCGGCGGAATCTATCAGTTGAATCCGGTCGACAGCATTAAACAAAGATTTAGCTGCTAATTCCAAAGTATAATTGCCGGCTTTTAACAGTTGAGGCCGGCCGACCGGCAATACCGTTGCCGTTTCTTCCTTCCTTTCCTTCCCTCCAGTCAGCTGAAAGCTCAGCCGGGTTGTATTTCCGTAAACGTCAGCTGCTGTTATTTCAAAATTTACGACTTCTCCTTTTTGCAAAAAGATAGATCCATCTCCCTCCAGTTTTACACCCATTAAATCCGGAAGATGGTTTCCGAAGCACCGATAAACCGTCTCATGACGCTCGCGGTAGAGCCGGAAATCTTTCAATCCATTAACTAAACTTCCCTGACCGAAAGCTGCAGAGTCTACTTTCAGCCCGAACTTTTCCTCCCCGTTCACGCGGATAGCCAAAGCATAAACCCCTAATTTATTCCAGGAATCATTCATCGCATCCGTTATATACAACCCGATTCCGATTTTTCCGGCAGGCAGCTGCATTTTTGCTACGACGCACCGATTATTTCCCAGATTTTTCACTTCGCACCTTTTTAAAATCTTTACCCGTCCTTGCTGATCTATACCATATATATAAAGAGTGCGTATACGGGGAGCTATATTATCTTTAACTTTCAGATAATGCAATGGATTCAGGGTATGTTCGGAAACAGTATTGCGGTATTCAAAATGTAAATGCGGCCCTCCGGACGATCCTGTATTTCCGCTATAAGCGACTGTATCCCCTTTACGGAAAAACAGTTTATGTCCCGACATACCTTCATCTATTTCAAAGCTTTCCGTTGCATATTGAATCCGTCTTATAACTTCTGTTATCTGCCGGTTAAATCTTTGTAAATGTCCGTATACCGTTGTTGTTCCATCCGGATGCTCTATATAGAGGGCATTTCCATAACCGGTAGCTGACACCTTTACCCGAACTACTTTACCATCATTCACACAAAGTACGGGTAATCCTACAACCCCCTTTGTCTTTATATCTACTCCGGAATGAAAGTGAGTAGCCCTTAATTCCCCGAAATTTCCGCTTAGCAAAAGAGGAATATGAAGGGGGGCAATATTCTCATTCGTTTGTGCCGATAAGGAGATTAATAACAAATGATTAAACAAAAACAAAGCAATGATACGATACCGATAAAAACATTTCATGGATTAAAAACATCATAATTTCTTCTGCAAATATATCAACACTCTTGATAATATAAAGAAAAAAAATTATCTTTGTCATGAAAAGGATGGTAAAAGATTGCTTTTCAGAACACTTTAAAATAAGCGCTGTTTACAAGGGCAGCCATTCATTTCAAGTTATTGAAAACATGACGGAAAGACAAGATGCCGTTTTAAACGAGCTGAAATTTAAAGTTGAACGATTAATAAAATTATATATATCCTCACTGGAAAAGAATAAAGATCAGGAAAGCAGGATACAACAACTGTTATCTGATATCGAACAGCTGAAAAGTGAGAACCAGATTTTAAATGAAGAATTAAAAACAGCCAGAGTGGCAAACGCAATTTCAGGCAAAAGTGACGGGAGTTACGAAGCGAAAATGCGGATTAACCAACTGGTGCGGGAGATTGACAAGTGCATTGCTCTTTTGAACAATTGATATGAGTGAAAAAGATACTACGGTTTCGATCAATGTCAGTATCGCGAACAAAAAGTTCCCGATCATTGCGAAGAGTCAGGAAGAGGAAGAGATTTACCGGGCAGCATCGAAGCGTATTAATGATATGATTTCTAAATTTCAGGCAAAATACGGTACACAGGCCGATCCGTTGGATTTTCTGTACCTGACAGCCTTTCAGCATACAGTAGCGCTGATACAGGCAGAAAAAAGGAATGATAGTGAACCGTTGATTCGTGAAATTGAAAAAATTAATTTAAAAATGGATGAAATCGTCAAAGAGTAATTAAATAAACGTTCTTTGAATTATTCGTAAAGGTATTCCCGCATTATTTCGAATTTAAGCGAAAAACTCAACACTCAAACAATTAGAGCGGATGCTTTATTTGCCGAAAACAGGCCTCAACTCTTCGGAGTTCCTTCGGGACAGTGGAAGTTTGAATCAAATGGCAGCTCTACCCGTGTCATACAGGGGTTTTATTAAATGAAATAGTGCGGGTTTTTTTATGCTGTTCAGGCAGCAATACGAATAATAAAAAACGATCTGAGCGAAAAAGTTACATTAATAGTATATAAATTATAAATAAATTAATTTCAACAATATGACAAATATAATTATAGCAGGGGTGGTGGCCCTGGTTGCCGGTTTTTTGATCGGTTATGTGGTGATCAGGCTTTCTCTGAAGCGTAGAAGCGCTAATATTATCAAAGAAGCTGAAGCTGAAGCCGAAGTCATCAAAAAGGATAAAATCCTCCAGGCAAAAGAGAAATTTCTCCAGATCAAAGCAGAACATGAAAAACAAGCTGCAGCCCGGAATAATAAATTGCTGATAGCCGAAAACAAACTGAAGCAACAGGAATCGTTTATGTCCCAAAAGATGGAAGAGGTACAGCGAAAATCCAAAGATTTACAATCTTTACAAGCAAATATCGATGTACAGAAAGAATTATTGGAAAAGAAGGTTACAGAACTGGATAAATTAAAAAAGCAACAAATTGAACAACTGGAAGCTATCTCAGGTATGTCCGGGGAGCAAGCCAAAGAAAAACTGATCAATTCCTTAAAAGAAGAGGCTGAAGCTGAAGCTGTTTCCTATGTAAATGAAATTATGGAAGAAGCGAAAATGACGGCTAATACAGAAGCGAAAAAAATCGTCATCAAAACGATACAGCGGGTAGCCACAGAAACAGCCACAGAAAATGCCGTTTCCATTTTCCATATCGATTCCGATGAAATCAAAGGCCGGATTATCGGACGGGAAGGACGAAATATCCGTGCATTGGAAGCAGCTACAGGTGTAGAAATCATTGTAGACGATACGCCGGAAGCCATCGTTCTTTCGGGCTTCGATCCCGTAAGAAGGGAAATTGCCCGTCTGTCTTTGCACCAATTGGTAACGGACGGACGAATTCACCCGGCCCGTATTGAAGAAGTGGTAAATAAAGTAAAAAAACAGATCGAAGAGGAAATAATTGAAACCGGTAAGCGTACAACTATCGATTTGGGAATACACGGTTTGCATCCTGAACTGATCCGCCTCATCGGCAAAATGAAATACCGTTCTTCTTACGGACAGAATTTGTTGCAACATGCCCGGGAAACGGCAAATTTATGCGCTATTATGGCTGCAGAATTAGGATTGAACGTGAAAAAAGCTAAAAGAGCCGGATTACTACACGATATCGGTAAGGTGCCGGATGATGAACCGGAATTGCCACACGCAATCTTAGGTATGCAATTGGCTGAAAAATACAAAGAAAAGCCTGATATCTGCAATGCTATCGGAGCTCATCACGAAGAAATTGAAATGACAACTTTGATTGCTCCTATCGTACAGGCTTGCGACGCCATTTCCGGAGCTCGTCCGGGAGCCCGCCGGGAAGTAGTTGAATCGTATATCAAACGCCTGAAAGACATGGAAGACTTAGCCCTTTCTTACAATGGGGTAGTAAAAACATACGCAATTCAGGCCGGACGTGAGCTTCGGGTAGTGGTAGGAAGTGAAAAAATCTCTGATAACGAAGCCGAAAAAATATCATTCGATATTGCCAAACGTATTCAGGATGAAATGACCTACCCGGGACAGGTAAAAGTCACCGTCATCCGGGAAACACGGGCAATAGCCTATGCAAAATAAAGTAGATTGTATTCGTTTGAATATTGAAATACCACATCCGGCAATTTTTTAACGTTTTACAATTTTATCTACAAAAGCGGATATATCGGAATGATATATCCGTTTTAATTTTAAGAAGTTAAGGGTAACGAATAGTAAACCAGTAGAAATATACTCCTTTTATTCCTTCTGCTCTTCTTCCGACAGACTGAATTCCTTCCTGGCAAACAATTCTGCCAAGCCGGATATTTGTTTGAGCCGGAGAAGCTCGTCCTTGTCCATTCCGATATTACGCCTAATCCAATTGTCAGACATGCCCGCACGAACCAGCTCTGTCACGATTCCGGACATCAGCTCCACGGAATGCATTCCCCGGGCCCTGTTATGACGTATCGTAGAAGCCATTCTGTTGGATATATCCTTATCGATCACCACAACTGGCAACAATCCCTTTTCCCTTTCATAAATACGCCGGGAAGTTTTCATTACCATATAGCGATGAAAGCCATCTACGATCTCGTACTGATCCTTCTCTTTAAGATAATAACATACGCAGGGCATTGTATATCCATCTTCCCAGATGGATATTTCCAGCAACCGCATTTCCGGAGGCGCTACTACATTGGGGTTATAACTATTAGCCACTACTTTTTCCAGGGGTACAGCCTTGACGGTATACACAGGACTTTCAATCTTTTTTGCCATTTTGATGAGCTTTGTATTTATTCATCGCATACTTTTTCATACTCCGTTCACGTTTTGTCTGGGAAAATCCCATATACTTACAGGTATGGTCATTCTTCATAATACAGATGCACATTCGTTTATAAGTCGGGATTTCTCTGAATTCGGGAATATCGATATCGTCAAGGTATTCCATGCGTACAGGTTTTTTGTGAGTCCGGTATGCGGTAGTTTCTTCTATCGATATAGGAATCTGAGCTGCCTTCAGTTTTTCAATAGTCTTTTCAGAAAGACATCCTCCTCTTTCCCGCCAGAACCTAATACTTACAGACAATTTATCCAGATAATTCAGACGGGTTTCTTCCGGGAGAGTTCCCAACAAAAAATGCATATATTCCTTCCACGAAAAACCGGGAGGACAAGTAATATTTCTCCAGCCCATAGCTGCAGTATTTCCATAAATTCCTGCACTTCCCACCCCATTTACACGTCCGATCATCCGTCCCCAGGTATCGGGATCTATGGCTCTGTATATCGCCAGACTGGGAACAGCCTGAGAAATAAACGGACTTGCCACCCGTTGACGGGAAAGCGGAACTCCGGCCTGATAATACAGATCGTAGAGACGGTTATAAGTCCAGCAAAAACGGCCATTTGCGGTCCATATATCCGTCGTTTTCCAATCATATATAGGATAGGCATTATATTCCCCCCGGCTGATACAGTGCGTCCACTTATAGTCTTCCAGCCGCTGGTAATTCTTACCACTGTAAATTGCCCGCCAGCGGTTAAAACTTTCCTGGGTCCGAATCCCGACAAGACAACAAATCCGGCGGCATTTTTTCCGATGACGCAGCCAGTGGGGAAATAATTTTTGAAAATCATAATCCCAAAGTTTCGGACTAAAAAACCCGAAATCTTTTTCCGTAAAACAGTTTTCCGGTCTGTTCCTCACCCATATATTCCGGTGATTTTCCTCCCAAGGCCGCCAATACAGCTGAAACATAGAAGTACATGTCGGAACTTTAAAGGGAATACAACAGTGAAAAACCTCCAGAATATCCTGATTTTCCGATAAGGTACGTTCGATGTAGTCGGTTGTCTGCTGGTACTGAATTTCATAATCCATATGAAACACACCTAATTTACGTCCGGGAGCATATTTCCGGATATAATCCAGACAAAGATTCAAAAGCACGCCGCTGTCTTTTCCTCCTGAAAAAGACACATACACATAATCAAAATAATCGAAAATAATCTTCAGCCTTTGTTGCGCTGCTTCATACACATTTAATTTGCACATATGGCTTTTTTCCCCAAATAATACCGCATTTTATTATAATTTTTCCACTCGATATAGATCTGAAAACCATTTTGTACGAACTGTTTAACATGACGTTTGTGAACTGTAGCCCAAAGTTCCCCTTGCCCCGTCCTATCTGTAATTATTTCCGTCAATAATTCTTTAAGGACCTGCACATCATCTCCCTTTACGTAATAATTATCTATAATATAGTTGCCGGTAGTTGTTTTCTTTACCGGCATAAACCCTACGATCTGCCCGTTTCCGGTAGCTATGTACCACACATATCTAGGTCCCGTTTTAAAAGGATAGTTGTTGTTTTGCCGCAGAATAGCAGGGTTCATCACCAATGGACTGACATATTCGTATAGTTTTCTGTCCGTTCCTTGAAATTTAACAATATCCATAACAACACTCACATATATACTCACGCGAATTTAACAAAAATCATAGATAATTTATATTAATCCTTCCAAAATCTGAACAGAAGGTTTTCGCACACAAAACATAAAGGGGATGAACTCTTTGAACATCCAAACTTTTAAACATTTATCGGACGTTTATTTTGTTTATCCCTCAAACCTTTTTATTTTTGAGCTGCAAATAAAAAAGGGTAAAAAAGAAGGCTATTAACGCTTTCATTGTTTTATAAATATAAAATGTCCGGGAAACCAGACAGAAAGGTGAAAACCAACTTTTAAAATAAAAACGATGTCGATAAAATCTTCAGAATTAATAACAAATGAAGATGGAAGTATATTCCACCTGCATTTATTGCCCGAAGACCTGGCGGATACCGTCATCCTGGTAGGAGATCCGGGACGGGTTGAAACAATTGCGACACATTTCGATTCTATTGAAGTGAAAAAAAGTAACCGGGAATTCTATACCATTACCGGAACGTATAAAAATCATCGATTATCCGTATTATCTACCGGAATCGGACCGGATAATATCGATATTGTGATAAATGAATTGGATGCATTAGTAAATATTGATTTAAAAACAAAAGAGATCCGGAATGAAAAGCGCAGTTTGAACATTGTCCGTATCGGTACATCCGGTTCGGTACAGGCAGATATACCCGTCGATTCTTTTGTCATTTCAGAAAAAAGCATAGGGTGCGACGGTGTGCTCCGTTTTTACGGAAACAACCAACAAGTATGTGATCAGGATTTCGAAAAAGCTTTTGTACAGCATTGTCAATGGACTCCGGAAGCTGCCCACCCGTATGTAGTAAATGCTTCTCCTTTATTAGTATCCCGTCTGCACACAGAGGGTATAACGACGAAAGGGATCACCTTGACTGCTGTCGGTTTTTACGGGCCTCAGGGACGGGTATTGCGTTTACCTCTGGCTATGCCGGGCATCAACGACCGGATTACAGCTTTCCGGTATAAGGATTATAAAGTAACTAATTATGAAATGGAAAGTGCAGCCATTACAGGTCTTTGCAATCTATTAGGCCATCATGCAGCTACCATCTGCCTCATTATTGCCAACAGAATGACCGGAGCTGCTTCTGCAGACTATCACGGTAATATGAACAAATTAATCACTTATACATTAGACAAACTGACCCTTTAACCGGTAATATTTTATAAAACAATGTTCTTCCGGAAACAGTAAAAAGATCATCCGGATTATTAATATTTCTGATACTTTTTAATTCCTGGAAGTTATTAAACTTTTACGATTATGATACAAAGATTACAATCCGTTTTTCTATTTCTGACTTTTGTTATTACCGGACTTTTATTTTTCCTACCGGTTATTCAATTAGAAATTCCGCAGAATTCAATCGAATCAAATTCGTTCTTTCTATTTTATACCACCAAATATATACAAGCCGGAGATCCTTTTGTGTTTATCACCTATAACTGGTTTTCCATGATACTCAATATTATTATTACAGGACTGGCTTTCATTACAATTTTTTTATACAAAAAGCAATTACTGCAATTACGCATGTGCCTGGTCAATATTATTCTGATGATCGGTTTGATTGTCCTTGTTTCCACACAGGCTTATAATATTGTAAAGCCGACAGGCAACTGGCATATCGAATTAGGCTTTTGTTTTCCCATTGTTGGAATTATCCTTACATGGTTAGCCATGAGAGGCATTATAAAAGATATTTCGACCTTGAAATCCTACGATAGAATCCGCTAAGTAGAAAGATAAAGAAGACATCCGGTAAACCGGATAAAAAGGAAGGAATAATAGCGTCCGGATATAAAGATCCGAAAAATCAGTACAACAAGGACGATTCGTCTAAATAACAAATCTAAATTATAAATCATGAGTAAATTAAGTTTCTTAGTACTTCTAATATTAATCGGGAGCGTGTCTGAGGTATGGGCCTGCACAAATTTTTTATTTACAAAGTCGGCAACGAAAGACGGTTCTACAGTTATTACTTATTCTGCTGATTCCCATGTATTATATGGAGAACTCTATCACTGGCCGGCAGCAGATTGGCCGGAAGGCAGTGAGGTCGAAATTTACGAATGGGATACCGGGAAATACCTGGGTAAAATTCCCCAAGTCCGGCATACTTACAATGTAATCGGTAATATGAACGAGCATCAGTTGGCTATAGGAGAAACGACTTATGGAGGCCGGCATGAACTTTCTTCGCAAAAAGGGGCTATTATTGACTATGGCAGTTTAATTTACCTGGCCCTTCAAAGGGCTAAAAATGCCCGGGAAGCCATCCTGGTGATGACAAACCTGGTAGAAGATTACGGTTATGCAAGCGAAGGAGAATCTTTTTCCATCAGTGATCCGAATGAAGTATGGATCATGGAAATGATCGGCAAAGGAGAAGGAGAAAAAGGAGCTGTTTGGGTAGCCCGGATGGTTCCTGACGGATATGTATGTGCACATGCAAATCAAGCCCGGATCACGACTTTTCCTTTAGAAGGCCGGACTTCCATTTCTTCGGAAAAAATCAAAGATATTTTCAATAAGGAGATCACGACGGTATATGCTAAAGATGTGATTTCTTTTGCCAAACAAAAGGGTTTTTACCCGCAAACGGATAAAAATACAGACTTTAGTTTTTCCGACACTTACGCACCGGTAGATTTCAGCGGGGCAAGGGCCTGTGAAATCCGGGTATGGGCATTTTTCAACGAATTAAACCCCGATATGGCAAAATACTGGGAATATGCCAAAGGCACAAATATCCAGAGAGACGAAAAAGGTTATGCCTTAAACCGTATGCCGTTATGGATAAAACCGAATCAGAAAGTCGATGTACTGGAAATCATGGATTTTATGCGGAATCATCTGGAAGGTACTGAGCTGGATATGCGGAAAGACCCGGGAGCAGGTCCGTATGAATGTCCTTACCGCTGGAGGCCGATGAACTATAAAGTAGACACTGTTACTTATGTAAATGAACGCGCAACAGCCACACAACAGACAGGCTTTACTTTTGTCAGCCAGAGCCGAAGCTGGTTACCGGATGAAATAGGAGGCATCATTTGGTTTGGCGTAGATGACGCAGCCAGTACGGTCTATTTCCCGATGTACACTTCTGCTACCCAAGTTCCTTACGCCTATGCCGTAGGGAACGGAAGCATGATGGAGTTCACCAATAAAGCTGCTTTCTGGGTATTCAATCAGGTTACGAACCTGGCCTACACCCGCTATAATGTCATTCATCCGGATATACGGGCAAAACAAAAAGCCCTGGAGACCCAATACAAAGCTTACGTACAGATGACAGATGCTGCAGCCATGAGTATTATTGCACAGGACCCGAAGCTGGCAGTAGCCTACCTGACTGATTTTTCCTGCAATACGGGTAACCAGTTAGTAAATACCTGGAGGGATTTTTACGGTTATCTTTTCACCCGCTATATGGACGGGAATATAAAAACAGCTATACCGGGACAAAAAAATCCCAAAGTCGAAAATCCTCCACTTCCGGCCTGGTATCTCCGTACAATTATTGACTATATGGGAGATAAACAAAAAGTAGTCGAATAACAGTAAAACTGTTTAAAAGTCGAAACTTTCTACAATCTGCCGGATACTTTTCCCAGAAGCGGAAGGGTAGATCAGCGATAAACCGAACCAGCGTTTCTGACAAACCAGTCAGTACCGTTGGTTCCGGGATCAGGGGATTATTGTAAAAGTCCGGGCAGGAACAGAAAGTATCTTTCGTCTTTTATATATTTTTACAGTTAAACACCGGAATACTCAATATATCCTGGGAAATATTTTGCAATCCAAAATTATTTCTCTACTTTTGTTGCCCAATTGAATAATATAAGGGTACCTGGAGGCCCGTCAGAATATTAAAAACAGGCAACGTACGTAATCTCTTACAAAAAGCTCAGGTAGTAATATTGCGTTCGGAAAATTATTAAAAACTAAAAAAATGGACTTAATTAAAATTGCAGAGCAAGCATTTGCAAACGAAAATCAAGTTGAGCATCCTTCATTTGCCCCTGGTGATACAGTCAGCGTACATTACAAAATCATTGAAGGAAACAAAGAAAGAATCCAGATCTTCCGGGGCGTTGTTCTTCAGATCAAAGGAGCAGGTGAAAATAAGACTTTTACGGTAAGAAAAATGTCTGGTAACGTAGGTGTAGAAAGAATTTTTCCGTTGAATTCTCCTTACATCAAAGAAATTGAAGTAAACAAAACCGGAAAAGTCAGACGGGCAAGAATTTATTATTTCCGCGAACTCACGGGTAAAAAAGCAAGAATCAAGGAAAAGAGATCTTAATCCTTTTAAGAAAATAAAAGCTCTGCAATGCAGGGCTTTTTTTATTTTTTTTAAATTTGTAGAAAAATTGGAGTTTTATGTTTATTCATTCTCCAAATTAAAATGCTTTTTAAGTCTGCTGGATTTTTATCCTATTTGTGAAGAGAATCCGTATAATCGGAAGACATACAAACTATTTATCAATATAAAACGAAGGAATTATGGAGAATACTGAAATTATCAAGACTGCCAAAGCTAAGGCTGAAGCCTGGCTGAACGATGCTTATGACCAGGAAACCCGCGAAGCCGTAAAAAAAATGCTGGATGCGGCAGACGCTACGGAACTGGTTGATTCTTTTTACAATGATCTTGAATTCGGTACCGGAGGTTTAAGAGGCATCATGGGGGCTGGAACAAACCGGATGAATATATACACGGTTGGAGCAGCCACTCAGGGATTTGCCGATTACATTAACAAAGCATTCCCGGATGATCCGCACAAATCAGTATGTATCGGACACGACTGCCGGCATAATTCCAGATACTTTGCTGAAACGGTAGCAGCTATTTTTTCTGCTAACGGCATTACAGCTTATTTATTTGAGGACCTCCGTCCTACTCCAGAAATGTCCTTTGCTATCCGGGAATTGGGATGTAAAGGAGGAGTAATTATCACAGCATCCCACAATCCCAAAGAATATAACGGCTATAAAGCATACTGGGAAGACGGTTCCCAATTGGTTCCCCCCCACGACAAAAATGTAATTGAAGAAGTAAAAAAAATAAAAGTCACCGATATCAAATTTACACCGGTGAAAGATAAGATCATCATTCTCGGAAAAGATATAGACCAAAAATTCTTAGCCAAAGTAAAAACGTTAAGTCTTTCCCCGGAAGCTATCCAGCATCAACACGATTTAAAAATTGTGTTTACCCCCCTGCACGGAACGACTTACGAGCTCGTACCGGCTTCTTTACGAAACTGGGGCTTTACAAATATAACTACCGTTCCGGAACAGATGATTCCCGACGGAGATTTTCCGACAGTCGCTTCTGCAAATCCCGAAGAACCCGCTGCTTTCAAAATGGCATTGGATAAAGCCCGGGAAATAAATGCTGATCTGGCAATGGCCTGCGACCCGGACGGGGACCGCATTGGAATCGCTGTCCAAAACGATCACAAAGAATGGATATTGCTCAACGGGAACCAGACTAATATCATTTTTACCTATTATATTATCCGCCGCCGGCAGGAACTGGGACTGATTAAAGGAAACGAATACACGATCAAAACCATAGTCACCTCAGAACTCATTAAAGAAATTGCCGAAAAAAATGGTATCCCTTGTTATGACGTATATACAGGATTCAAATGGATAGCCGATATGATCCGGAAAAAAGGAGCTGACGGTTATATTGGAGCAGGCGAAGAATCTTTTGGTTTTATGCCCGGTTCTTTTACCCGGGATAAAGATGCCGTATCTTCTACCTCCCTGATGGCAGAAATTGCAGCTTGGGCCAAAGACCAGGGTAAAAACCTTTTCACCCTGCTAAAAGAAATTTATGCAGAATACGGTTTTTCACAAGAAAAAATGATATACATCGTCAGAAAAGGATTGAGCGGAGCCCAGGAAATCAAAAACATGATGTCGGAATTCAGGCATAATTCTCCTGCAAGCATTAACGGAAGCCGTGTTGTCATCAAAAAAGACTATGCCGATTTGAAAGCCACGGACCTGAATACCGGCAAAATAACTTCCATGGATTTTCCCACAACCAGCGATGTACTCCAGTTCTTCCTGGCCGACGGTTGCAAAATCTCTGTACGGCCTTCCGGTACAGAACCTAAAATCAAATTTTATTTTGAGGCCAGAGCTGAAATGAAAAGCATTGAAGATTTTGAGAAAGCACAGCAAATTGCCAATAAAAAAATAGAAGGAATCGTCGAAGATTTAAAGATCTGCTAAGAAATCAATAAAGGATTATACTTTTATTAAATTGATCAGCAGACCCTCCTCTTCCATAAAAATTGAAATAATCAAAGTCCGTGAATCATTTTTAAAGAAACCCTGGAAGCAGTTGGCTTCCAGGGTTTCTTCGTTTCAATACATAACTTCCCTATAGAACAGGCATGTTGCCTTCTGAAAGGCAGAAAATCCGAACGGATCTGTCTAAAGGCAGATATAGTTTTATCCATAAAATTCAATATAATACGCGAGTATTTAATACATTTACCATGATTCCTGCTTTATGAATCAGCGAACCCGGCAAGCAAGAACGGAAAGAAAATAGTATACCGAAGGGAAGTGAATAATTGAAAAATCCGGATTACAATTAAGGGGACAATTTTACAGGGCCGATTTTTTTCATTAAATCCAGTATAGCTGCCTGACGTTGCCGTATATAAGGCGAAGGACGGGCAGAGCTAAAACGCAAAGGATTGGGCAAGGTGGCTGCAATCAAAGCCGCTTCAGAAGAGGTCAGCTGCCGTGCCGGTTTCGAAAAATTTATACGGGCAATCCGTTCCGCTCCGTATATATCTTTTCCCATTTCAATTGAATTCAGATATACTTCCATAATCCGTTCTTTTCCCCAGATCCATTCAATTAACACTGTAAAATAAGCTTCCAATCCTTTCCGGAAGTAGGAACGGGAAGGCCAAAGAAAAACATTTTTAGCCGTTTGTTGTGAAATAGTGCTGGCACCTCTCTGCCTTTTACCTTTCCGGCTTTCAGCCATCGCCTTCTCCAGCTGTTCCCAATCAAACCCCTTGTGATTTAAAAAGAGATTATCTTCGGAAGCAATCACCGCCTGAATTAAAGCAGGAGAAATTTTCTCCAAAGGCACCCATTGGTGCTCCAAATGAAAATCTTCTCCCTTCCACAGTTGTTCCCCTGTACGCAACAACATCAAAGGAGTAATATAAACCGGTATATATTTATATAAAATGACAGCAAATAAACTCAATACAAAAAAAGCCAAAACAAGATTCCGGATCCAAGCGAACAAGCGTCTGATAAGGGATTTTTTTCTTGTTTTCATACTCTTCATAAAATCAGGAATATATATTAATATTAAAATTGGCCCCTTTCTTCCTCCTACTTATAAATTCTCCCTGTTTCAGTCTGATCTTCAAAAAATTCCTCTTTGAAATTGATAAAATAAAGACGTTTCCGGGCCCGCGTCACAGCCGTATATAACCACCGCCAATAATCACATGTCATCATTTCTTCTGTAATCCATCCCTGATCGATAAAAACAGCATCCCATTGACCGCCCTGGGCTTTATGGCATGTCACGGCATAAGCAAATTTAATTTGCAATGCATTGAAAAATTCATTTTCCCGTACTTTCTCAAATCTTTTCCGTCTGGAAGTTAAATCAGCATAATCCGCTTCAATGCGGTTGTAAAAATTCCGATTTTCCTCATACGTTAAAGCAGGAGCATCGGAAGTCAGCGTATCGAGAATTACCCAAGCACTGATTTCCTCCTCATAACCCGCAATGTGCAAAGCCGTCCGGGCAAAATGGTAACCATACAATTCGGTCCTCTTTTCTATCCGGTTCACCGTCGCCATGTCTCCATTAGCGATAAAATCAATATGCTCGTAATCCTTTCCCCAATAATAATTATTTTTCACAATCATAATCCGGTCTCCACTGCTAAAATCCTCCTCCCGGTATAAAATAGCCCGGCGTATTCCCTCATTAAAACGGTTAGCTCTTTTATTCGACCGGCAGACGACTATCGTCTCGTCAAGTCCGTATTTTCCATAACAATCGTCTATTGCCTCCAATAATTCTCCCCCGTTAATCCGGTACACATCCGGAAAAGCAGTTATCCTCAATGCGCCTTCCACCGCACTTTCCCCGATATGCTGCCGGATCACAGTAGCGTTATATAAAATACCGGACTGCTGCGCCTGACGCATGACATCCGTCAGCAGGGACTCGTAAATCTTCAAATGATAAAGCGAACGAAGCTGTACAGGGTCCAATGCCGGGCTGATTTCCAAACCGACCGGCGGCAACTGAGCCACATCTCCAATCAGCACCAAACGGTTGTTCCTTCCGTTGTACACATATTCCATCAGATCATCCAGCAGACGCCCCGAACCGAAATTGCTTTCCTCCCCTACATTGGCTATCATAGAAGCTTCATCCACAAAAAACAATGTATCAGCTCCACCATTAAATCCCAGATCGAAAATACCTTCTCCTTCAGTAGCCGATTTTTGCCGGTAAATTTTTTTGTGAATCGTGAAAGCCGGCTGTCCGACATAACCGGAAAATACCTTAGCCGCCCGCCCTGTCGGAGCCAGCAAGACGACTTTATAATTAAAAGATAATAAAGCATTTACAACAGCTGCGACCAAAGATGTCTTACCTGTCCCGGCAAAGCCTTTCAATATAAACAAACTCTCCTCATCCCGCTCAAAAAAGAAACGTACGAATTCCCCTATTGCACTTTTTTGTGTAGGGGAGAATTCAAAATCAAAATACTTTAATACAATCTCTTCAAAATGTTTTTCTATCATCTGTAAATTTAATCGACGAATATGGTCTTTAATTTAATTTTTTTTCTAAATTTGCGAGCAGGAATGAAGTTTTGAAGTTGCGTTTTCCATCGTTTGAAATTTAGTGTAAATATACGATTAATAGCTCAGAGCTACAACGGGAAAGAATTGTTTAACGTAATTAATATACAAAATAACTTAAATATGAAAAAACTAATTATTCAGATTCTTTTAGTAATTCTGATTGTTTTCCTCGGCTATAAATGCTATGAAAGCATCATGGTACCTCAGCGTTTCAAAGCTATTAAGGAACAAAGGTACGAAAAGATTATTCAACGTCTGAAAGACATCCGCACTGCACAAGATGCTTTCCGGAGTGTATACGGCAGATATACTCCCAGTTTAGATTCGTTGATTCATTTCATGAAATACGATTCTGTAACGATTGTCCGTTCTATCGGTACTTTGACGGACGAACAACTGGAAGCCGGTATGACGGAAGCAGAAGCAATCAAGAAAGGATTGATTATCCGTGAGAAAATTCAGGTAAACGCATTGGAAAATACCTTTGGAAAATCTTACCCGATTGATATGATCAAATATGTACCGTTTACCAACAAAAAATATGAATTTAAAATGGGAGCCGGGAAAATTAAAACCGATTCCGGTGTAGAAGTTCCGGTTTTTGAAGCCCGTATTTCAAATGACAAAATTTTCGAAGATATTGACGGAGAATATCACGAACAGATTCTGGAAGAAAACGGAGAAAGATTGCGTTTGAAAAAATATCCTGGTCTGAAAGTAGGGGACTTAGAAGAAGCCAACAATAATGTAGGAAACTGGGAATAATGAACAGATTACATGCAAAATTTATATCATTCAGATAAACATTTTGTAAAAGAGAATTCGATTCAATATAGTTTGTCCATCCGTTTTGCAACGGATGGACTTTCATTTTGCATACACGACAGATCCGGTCAGTTACTGGTATTCTCTCACCAGACTTATCGCCCGGAATCCCGTATAGAAAGCTTCTCAAAAATTCATCAAATACTGACTACTGAAGAAATTCTGAATTTACCTTACCAGAAAGTTTATCTTCTGTTTTGTGCACAAGAAAAGACCTTAATTCCTGCTTCTGCTTTCCATAAAGATCAGGTGGCTGAATTATACCGGCTTTGCTTTCCTGTTGAAAAAAAAGAGGAATTCCTCGCCCATAGCCTTTCTCACACGGAAAGTTATTTTGTAGAATCCCATCCTGTCCAATTTTTGACTTTCCTGAAAGAGCATTTCCCTGCAGCCGTCATGGTAAACCACGCTTATCCTTTTATTGTCCATTCGCTTGCAGCAGCTGTTTTTCAACAGGAATACCTTTTTGTCGATATTCAAAACCGCTATTTTGACCTCTTATTTATACGCAATAAAAAAATCGTCTTATTCAATACTTTCTCCTACCGTTCCATTCCTGATATCGTGTTTCATATATTGAACAGCCTAAAACGAATGACAGTCAATAAAGATACGGTACAAACAACTATTTCCGGAGAACTGGTAAATGATCCGAAACTATTCCACACCTTAAACACGTATATCCCGAATCTCTCGGTTCTAAAAGATACCCGTCTCAACCGATTGTTGAACGATGAAAAATTAAACAGTTCCTGTTTTGTCCATTTTCTAAATATAGATGTATGCGAATAATCAGCGGTTCACACAAAGGCCGGCAAATCATTCCGGACAAAAATTTCACAGCTCGTCCGACTACGGATTTTGCAAAAGAAAATCTATTTAATGTATTGAGTAATTACATCGATTTTGAAGGAATCACCGTTCTGGATCTGTTTTCCGGTACGGGCAGCATCAGTTATGAATTTGCCTCCAGGGGAGCGAGCGAAATTATTGCAATCGAATCAAACTATAATCATTTTGCTTTTATCAAACGGATGTCCAAAGAATTAGGCTTCCTTGCCATGAAAGTTTATAAAACAGATACATTTCTGGCCTGCCGTAAACTGAAAGGACAGCAATTTGACCTTATATTCGCTGATCCTCCCTATAACCTTCCTGACATAGGACAAGTTCCGGTATGCATTTTTGAAAATGATTTACTGGCAGAAACAGGCATTGCCGTTGTAGAACACCCGGCATCTGTAGATTATTCGGCATTGCCCTATTTTTACGAAAAACGGAAATACGGAAGCGTAAACTTTTCTTTATTCCGTAAAAAACAATCCCTCTGATCATTTTTACAAAAAACGCCTGAAATATTTACCACAGAGGAAGTAGGAGGATACCGGACTTCCAAAAGAAGCGTCCGGAAAGAATGTTCGGGGCACGATACCTGTTGTCTTACTCATGCCCTCTAAAGGGGCATAAATCTATGCCTTAAACAATCTTTCCGGACGTTTTCCGTATACTGTTGCGAACGCAACCGCTACTTTAACTATATATCAGCTTCTTCATAAAGAGCTTGACAGGAACAAATCAAATTCCGGTCCCCATAACCATCATCTACACGTCCCACTTGCGGCCAGAATTTATTTTCAGCCACCCAACACAAAGGATAAGCTGCTTTACTGCGCGGATAAGCATGTGTCCATTCATCAGCAGTCAGCACCTTATGGGTATGAGGAGCATTTTTCAAGACATTATCCGTTTTGTCAGCCTTACCTTCTCCTATTTCCAGAATTTCATCCCGTATCGTCTTCAGCGCTTCGATAAAACGGTCCAATTCTTCTTTCGGTTCACTTTCGGTAGGTTCTACCATTAAAGTACCGTGAACGGGGAAAGACAAGGTAGGAGCATGGAAACCGAAATCCATCAGTCGTTTGGCAATATCCAGATCTGATATTCCGTATTCTTTATTAAAAGACGTACAATCCCATATCATTTCATGCCCGACGCGGCCTTTACTACCTTTATACAAAATCTTAAACCCAAGTTTTTCAAAAGAAGATGCCAAATAATTCGCATTCAGAATGGCCATCTGAGTAACCATTTTCAATCCTTCACCTCCCAGCATCAACAAATAACCGTAAGTAATAGGTATTAAGCTTACGGACCCGTAAGGAGAAGCCGCAACAGCATGTATCCCTTTATCTCCACCGGTTTTTACAACGGAATGGGTCGGTAAAAAGTCCACTAAATGAGCTGCTGCACAAATCGGGCCTACCCCCGGCCCTCCTCCTCCGTGAGGCATGGCAAACGTCTTATGCAGATTCAAATGGCAGATATCTGCTCCGATAGTGCCCGGACTTGTCAAACCGCATTGTCCGTTCATATTGGCCCCGTCCATAAACAGTAACCCACCGTTTTCGTGGACAATCTTTGCCAATTCTTTGATAGATTCTTCAAAAATACCGTGAGTAGAGGGGTAAGTAATCATGGCTCCTGCCAGTTGATCTTTATGGGCTACCGCTTTTGTCCTGAAATCTTCAACATCGATATTCCCTTCAGAAGTACTCGCTACAACCAATAAATTAAAACCAGCCATAGTGCAGGAAGCCGGATTCGTTCCGTGGGCAGAAGCCGGAATCAGCATTACGTTACGATGCGCTTCTCCCCTGGAAATATGATATTGGCGAATTACCATCAATGAAGCATACTCACCGGCAGCTCCGGAATTCGGTTGTAAGCTGCAACCGGCAAAACCGGTTACTTTTGCCAGCATGGCTTCCGTTTCCTGTATCATTTGCTGATATCCCTCTGCCTGAGATACAGGCACAAAAGGATGTATGGCTCCAAATTCAGGCCAGGATAAAGGTAACATTTCAACAGCAGCATTTAGCTTCATCGTACAAGATCCTAAAGAGATCATGGATGTAGCCAAAGAAATATCCCTTCTTTCGAGATTTTTCATATAACGCATCATGGCCGTCTCAGAATGGTATAATTTAAATACCGGTTCATTCAGGAAATCATCGTCCCGGATCATCTCCGGATCCAACACCGTCCGTTCATCCAAAAATTCAGCATGTTCCGCCTTTTTACCTGCAGCTTCTGCAAAAATCCGGATAATAGTATTGATTTCAGCTTCGTTGATCTTTTCGTCAGTAGACAACCCCACTGCAGCTTCGCCACAGCAACAATCAGTATAATGTAAATTTATTTTCTTTTCCAATGCCCGGTCGCGGATATCTTCCACCTTTACCCCATTGGGCAAATTGAACCGTAGTGTATCGAAAAACTTTTCATTTTTAAGCGTATAACCGTATTTCTGTATTTCCTCAGCCAGGATAACTGCTGCAGAATGAATGTGTTTGGCAATTCTTTCCAGACCTTCTTTTCCGTGATAAACAGCATAAAAACCAGCCATCGTAGCATCCAAAGCCTTGGCCGTACAAATATTAGAAGAAGCCTTTTCCCGTTTAATATGCTGTTCACGGGTCTGCAGAGCCAGTCGTAAAGCTTTATTTCCCTGTGCGTCAATCGTCACCCCAATGATACGCCCCGGTATATTCCGTTTGTATTCTTCCCGGGTAGCCATATAGGCAGCACTGGGACCACCGTATCCCATAGGGATTCCGAAACGCTGTGTGGAACCGACTGCAATGTCTGCTCCCCATTCTCCCGGAGGTGTCAATAATACTAAACTCATAATATCAGCATCCGCTGTTACCAAAACTCCGTTTTCATGTGCTTTGTCAACAAACGCTTTATAATCCCGTACCTGCCCGTCTGCTGCAGGGTATTGTATTATAGCACCGAATATTTCCGGCGTAAACTCAAAAGAGGCATAATCCCCATATACCAACTCTATACCGAATGGAGCTGAACGGGTAATCAAAACATCTTTTACCTGAGGGAACACCTGATTATCTACAAATAATTTATTGGCACCACTCTTTTTCTTATCCTTGTTCCTCAAGGCAAACATCATTTGCATCGCTTCAGCTGCAGCCGTTGCCTCATCCAATAGAGAACAATTGGTAATTTCCATTCCTGTCAACTCCAATATCACTGTCTGGAAATTCAACAAAGCTTCCAAACGTCCCTGAGATACCTCTGCCTGATAAGGAGTATAGGATGTATACCAAGCCGGATTTTCCAAGATATTCCGGATAATCACAGCCGGAGATATAGTATCATAGTATCCTTGCCCGATAAAAGACCGATAAATCTTATTTTTTGCAGCCACTTCCCGGATACGGTTAAAAAATTCAGCTTCAGTAAGCGGTGCGGGTAAATCCAAGTTCCCCTTTAATCGTATAGACTCAGGAACTGTCTGTTCAATCAATTCCTCTAAAGAATGCACCCCGACAACCTTTAACATCTCATCGATGTCTTCAGGACGAGGCCCGATATGCCTCCATAAAAATTTTTCTGTTGCCATGCCTTATGATTTATTATTTTCTATTTTGAAAACGTTTTAAATTTCGCGACTGTAAAATTAACGATAATTATCATAGGGACAAAAAGAAAAAACAAAAAACAAAAAGGGAACAGAAAAGACAATCTGGAATTTTTCTATTGCTCTTCTGCTTCCCTTTTAAACTCATCCATCATAAAACAGGGAGTTTACTACTTTCATTGCAAGAACTCCCCTAAATTGCAACCGATTATCTCCTCAGTTCTTCCCTTGTGAATTTTCTGTTCCCCACTCCCTATTAGGCGTTTCTCCCATCTCTAATTCAAGCACCCCACCTTTCATAATATCGGCATGAGAAATAAAAGCCCGGTTATATAATTTGCCATTCAAACGGGCAGCTTGTATATATTTACATTTTCCGGAGCATCCTTTTGCCAGGAGAGTAAAAGTCTTTCCGTCCGGTAAGCTGATGTCTACGCGGGGAAAAACCGGACTACTGATCGCATATTCTCCGGAAACGGGATTTACCGGATAAAAACCCATAGCCGTAAAAACATACCAGGCACACAACGCTCCTCCGTCTTCATCCCCAGGCAGGCCGCCAGGCCGGTCATCAAACCATAATTCTGCCAGCTGCCGTGTACGGTACTGGGTTTTCCAAGGAGCACCGGCATAATTATACAGATAAGGGATATGGAAAGCCGGTTCATTTCCGACAGGAACCATTCCATGCAGTCCGGTAGCATCCGGCATCCGTCCCATAAATTGCCATTTATCAATGACCGATGGTTCATTGAACACTTCATCCAAACGCTTTACAAATTTTTTGTCCCCTCCCATTAGTTTAATCAAAGCCGGGATATCATGCTGCACATGAAAAACATGTACACAGGCATTTACTTCGGCAAAATAACTTCTTGCACCAAACCCGTCACATAACTGCGGGTCAAAGTTTTCTATCCACTCACCCTTTTCATTTTTAGGAGCAAAATATCCGATAGCTGCATTCCAAAGATTGAGATAATTCCGGGACCGTTTCATCAACATTTTATAATCCTCTTGTTTTCCCACTGCCTTTGCTAACTGGGCCAGACACCAGTCGTCATAACTTTGTTCCAAAGTAACGGATACCGCCTGTCTTTTTTCCCATTTATGATCTACATAAGCGTAAGGCTCATCTTCTCCGGGCGCCAGGGCCGGGAAATACCCTTTCTCGGCATAGAAACGGTCCAGTTCACTTGCCGGTCCGGAACGCCAGGGAACCATAGTTCCCTCCAAGGCATTTTTACGTATACCTTCGTAAGCTTTCTCCAGATCAAAATTCCGGATTCCCTTTTGATAAGCTTCTGCAAACAAACTGGCAGTGTGATTCCCAATCATGGGTTCACCTTTCCAAACAGCCGCCCAGGAACCCACCCAATCTCCGCTCCATTCTGTCAACTCGGGGAAATTAGGCATCCACCCCCATTGTTTATACATTTCAACATAAGATTGAAGCATATCCGCTTTCCGGTCCGGCTCCAATATCATTCCCAAAGCATGCAAGTTACGGTAAGTATCCCATATCCAATCATCATTATAAAAAGACCGGCCCTTATCTTCATGTATACGACGGTCAAAACCACTGTAATACTGCCCATCCTCTGAAAAGTTCACCATTCTCTCATATGTACGGTATAAACAGGTATAAAAAATTCTTTTCTCACGTTCGCTCCCCCCTTCGACCTTAATTTTTGACAAGGCCTCTTCCCATATCCGACGAGAGTTTTTTTCCACCTCTTCAAATGTTTTTCCCCTGGTCTCCCGCTCCAGATTTTTCCTGGCCTGCTCTACACTGATAAAAGAGATTCCAACCCGGATTTCAGCTTTTGCCAAAGACCCGCTGCATAACCATCCTCCGATATCTTTTCCTTTTACACTCAGGGAATCCCGAATACTCTTTTCTTTCCAGGTCCCTGCTGCTGCATAAGGCTGATCTATTTCCGCATAAAAATACTGACGAGCATACTCTACAGCTTCCCAGCCACTGACAACCTGACGGTTTTCGATGTTCAGTTCTCCTTCTCCCCGAATACGAAAGAGTACGTTAGCCGGCTGCCCCTGAGGATAATTAAAACGGAAAAGACAAGTCTGCTCTGTAGTTGTCCACTCTGCCTCTATACCAAAATCTTCCAAAAACACTTTGTGTTTCCACGGGTGCAATATTTCCCGGTCGTGGTCGTAAAACGAACGGTTCTCTTTAAATCCGGTCTTCAGCTTGCCCGCCGTCGGCATTATAGAAGTAACCTCTCCCAGACGATAACGGGGCATATTTAAAGTAATACCATACAAATGATCCGATAAATATCTGTCATTTAAACGGGGCTCTGTCAAGGGATAAATCCTTACCATAGAATGGGGACGATGTACCTGAGGTACAACCGTTGTCAACAAAGGCGCCACTCCCCCGATATTCGGATCTACATATTTTCCGACACCGGTTTCCTCCCGGCAGGCGGTTAAAATTCCCCAGCCGATACAACTTACGAATACGATATTCCAAAACTTATTTTTCATCATTCTTATTTTTAATCACACCGTTCAAGGTCATCCCCCCCTGTCCCACTTTTGCCCGGATACTTCCGCACTCTTTTTCTTTGTAAGACAATAATACAAGATATTTAGTCAACAAACTAATGAAATAATGACAGAAACCAATAAAATATTGAAACCTATTTTTTGTTAAAACTATTGACTATGAGCAATTGAGACATTATATTTGTATAAAAGTTTTTCTATGAAATATGTACTAAAAGAAATAACACCCCTCGAAAAAAATAGTTTATTCTGGATCAGGTATCATCCGAATCACCGGTTGAATTTTCCCTTGCACTTCCACGACGAATACGAACTATGTCTGATGGAACATATATGCGGGAAAAGGACTGTCGGAAATCTTGTCGAAGACTTCGGGAAATCGGACTTATCGTTAATCGGACCGGATGTTTTACATTGTTATAAAAGAGGAGAGGATTACAAAGACACTGTTTGTGAAGGAATTATTATCCAATTCGGGAAAAATCTTTTGCATTCTGATATTTTAAATACTCATCAATTCAGGGATATAAAAAATTTACTGGAAAAAGCTGCTGTAGGAATTCAGTTTTCAGAAGAAGCAACGGCCAGTGTGAGAGAAAAACTGTATAAATTGGTGGAACTGAAAGATTTCAGCAGCGTAATTCTCTTTTTCGAAATTCTGAACGAATTAGCTGTATCGGAAAATCAAAGGGTCCTTATCCCGGCAAAACTGGAAGACTGTGGAGAGATTTCGATACAACAAAGCCGGCGCATTAATAAAATTATGCAATATGTTGAAAGTCATTATCAGCAAAAAATAACGCTGGAACAAATCGGAGCCTTAATCGGGATGTCCCCTTCTTCTGTAAGCCGATTCTTTAAACAACGTACACGACACCGGTTTTGGGATTATCTCAATAACTACCGGGTAAAAAAAGCAACTAAAATGCTCATGGAAACGAATCATTCCGTTTCAGAAATATGTTATGAATGCGGGTTCAATAATATTTCGAATTTTAACCGCGTATTTAAAGAAAAAATGCAATTTACACCCAGCGACTACCGTAAAAAGATAAAAGACTCGACTATCCCCCTTTAAATGAAAAATTGACATCATATCCTGAAAAAGCTTTTCAATCCGATACTGTTCCGGGTATCCAAAAGAAAAAAGCTTTTTCAGGATTTACAATTTATTTACGATTCCATAAAGTTTTTATAGTCTCCTCAACCCCCATTCCCTGCGGACATTTTTCACTGGGAGTATTCCCCCTGCATGTCTTGGGATCTGCGGAATTTCCGGTCGAAATCACACGGGCCACAGGCATCTCCAGATGCCCATTCGGATCATTCTCCCTCAGCCAATCATAAGCATATTTCAACCATTGCTGCCGGTAAGCAGAGGACTGTAAATAAAACCAGGTGATCTCATCATATCCCCACACATAATGATCTTTTACATTTGCAACCCCGGGATGATCACTTATTCCAAAATTATCAAATTCTACTAAATAAGGCAAAGCTTCGCAACTCCAGCCGGAGGGCGTAATACACCCCAGACTTCTTCCGTACAAAGCATCCAAATGCCCCATTTCCAGCATGCCTTCCATCGGTTTTTCCGGAATTTCTTTAATACGTAACGGAAAAGAATTAAAATCCAGCAGACTCACTTCCCCCGCTAACATACCTCCCGACGGAGTATGAGCATCAAAGAGCACCCAATGCCGACGGGCGTGCTGACGGGCATAATCCCGAACCTTTTTCAAAAAGCTCTGCCAGGTCTCGAAATCCGGATCATTCATCCCGATTAAAGCCACTTGTCCTAAATGAACAGCTTCACATCCGATTTGAATATAAGAACCGATCAGATACATAAACCACAACTGGGTTTCGACACGGGTAATATCCGGTACACTACTCCCTTCCCCCCACAATCCGACGTATTTACCTTCGGGATTTAACATCATCTCATACGAAAAATTCCGCTCCTCTACCGGCAAACCCAACGCTATAAAAACCCAATCCGGAATTTTAAGCAGGTTCACTTCCCGGGTAACCGCTTCAAAAGTTCCGGCCTGAAAAATGACGTCTTTATCAAAAGTATGTACTTTTTCAATCAATTGACGGGCTCCTCGCCAAAAAGCCGGATCATTTAACACTTGTTCCCCTCCCCAGCGGTAAATAGAACGGCCGATAAATTTAGCTCCTGTATTTTTGATCAGCCGGATATCGTCTTCCTTATTCGGATATGCTCCATCATTACAAAAAGGATCAACTGTCAAAAATTCAGCCATAGTTACAGCCCGGCCTAAATAGTTTTCCAACACCGGCCGGCTGATACCTCCGTCAAATTGCCAGGCCTTTTCCGAAGCGGAAGTGCAACTTCCGCATAAAAAGACCATCCCTAAACTGATAACAATTATTTCTCTGATTCTCATATCTTCAACAGACTATTTTTAATTTACATTTTAGCTTTACAGCTGTTTTATTCCGTCCAAATCGCTTTAATGGTTTCTTCCTGTGATTGTGCAGAAGGTAAACTTTCGCTTACCCTATTGGCCCGGTAACGCGTATTTCCATTTTCCAAAGTCACCACCCGGCTTCCGGGCATTTCTATAAACCCAACCGGATCCACCCTTTTTATATACTGATCCGCATAAATCAAAAATTCATTCCGATAAGCCTCCGGTTGTTTATAAAACCAACTGATTTCGTCATATCCCCAAACAAAATGTTCTGAAATATTAACTACCCCGGGATGCGAACTTATCCCGTAATTATCAAATTCTACCAGATAAGGGCAACGGTCGCATACCCAACCGGATGGAGTTACCCCGCCCTTCGTCAATCCGTAAATGGCATCTAAATAAAACTTTTTCAATTCCGCTCTCTCAGGATCTCCCGATATCTCTTTGATACGCATAGGGAAAGATACAAAATCAAATAATAATTCTCCGTCGGCAACAATACCTCCGCCAGGCATATGTCCATCACATATAACAGTTCCCCGGCGAGCTTTTGTCCCGGCAGCTTCCCTCACTTTAGTCAGCAAATCTTTCCAGGCGGCATAATGATTCTCTTTATCTCCCATAGCGATCAATTCAACCTGCCCGAAATGAATGGCTTCTATACCAATCTCCATATAACGCACAGCCATATAATAGAAAAACATACGGGTTTCTTCCTGGGTAATATCCGGTATACTTCCATTCCCCCATTGATTTACACCACTACCTCCCGGATTTTTCATGGCATCGTAATTAAAATTCCGGTTTTCCACAGCCTTTCCAAAAGCTGTAAATACCCAATCCGGAACAGCCAACTGATTCACTTTATCCGTTACGATTTCAAAAATACCCGCCTGAAAAATCAGATCCGGGTCGGAAGCGTGCATCCGTTCCAGTTTAGCTTTAGCATTCCCTAACCATTCCGGATTATTAAAATGATCTTCAAAGCCCCAGGAATATAAAGCTCTTCCAATAAATTTTGCACCGATATTCAACAACATACGCTCGTCATCCTCAGGACACTCATAAACGCCATCGTTATAAAAACCTTCACTCGCTAAAAATTCGGATTGCGTAATGGCTCTCGATAAATAACTTTCCAAAACATTCCGGGCGATCCTTCCACCGGAAAACGTATAATCCCGCTGAATGACCCGGACCGGTATCTCTGTGTGATCTTCTTCTGAACAAGAACAAATCGCCCACAGCAGTAACAGTAATATTCCTAACTTTTTCATATTCTATTTTTTATCCGAAAAGAATAAAAGCCTTACGCCTATTCCATTTCCCATCGTTTCCACATTTCCGGCTTTTATTCTTTTCTCCGTTTATACTTTGTTCTCTCAATTACAATTTTGTAAAGTATTAATATCAATCCAGGGGGAATCAGGAGATTGCCTCAATTGAATCTGCGGTTCACTCTTTTTCAGAACACCCTTTGTCAGAAAATCTTTAATCAGGCAAAATCCAACCTGATTTTCCGTACTCTGCAAAGGAATATATCCATCCGGTCCTCCGTTGTCCATAATCGTCACGTCTCCACCGATATATTCAATATTCTGAAAACCTCCCAAACCATTTACTTTATAATGATTCTTTACGGTAAAATTTCCTCCAACATGTTTCAGCCCTCCTCCTGTTACCCTCCAGGAATCCCAATTCCAAATACTCCCCTGTGTCCGGTCGCCATTTAACTCAAAATCTCCTCCGACCCACGCAAGCGAAGCCAATCCGATACCTCCGTCTGACATCGTTACAGCCGGGTCGATCTTGAAATTACCTTCTACTTTGGAAATTTTACAAAACCCGGCACCATTGGTCATATCAGACCAATACGTCATTTTCGGGCAATTTTCAATAATCAGGTCTCCGCCTATTTCCGTATATCCCTTAAAGCCGTTACAATTGAATAATTCAGGATTATTCCGGAGTACAATTCCCCCTTTACACCCGATGGCTTCAAAGAAATTCTCAGTAGTGGTCAAAGCCGTATTTTCTATTGTCACTGTCCCTAAAATAGTCGTTACTTTTGTTTTAATGAAGGAGACAGCATGGTCTGTTACATCCGCACCCCGTATCGTCAAATCACCGATCACAGAAGAAGAAGGATTAAAATTGTTTACTTCTTCTAATCCGTTCAATACATAATCAGGTACAGAAACCCCACAGGCGGACAAGGAATTGACATCGATAATTTCCCCTGAAGTATTCACCAAGGTAATCGTAGCCGTCGGAGAGACAATTCCGAAATCTAAAAAGCCTTTGATCAGACAGTAACCGACCTGATTATCCGTAGACTCCCTGGGGATATCCCCCACGCCTTCTCCGCCTCCGTTATTCATAATCGTCACATTGCCTCCGATATGCAGTATATTCTGGAAACCGCCCAAGCCGTTTACCTTTAAATGATTCATATAAATAAAATCACCTCCGACATATTTTAAACCGCCTCCCCTCACCAGCCATGTATCACAATTCCACAAATCACCTCTGTTGTTAGCCCGGTCTCCATTCAGTTCAAAATTTCCACCGACACGACTCAAAGCAGCAAAACCAGCCCCTCCTTCGGTCAGCGTAGAAGCAGGATCTACTTTAAAATTTCCTTTCACTTCTGTAATAAAACTAAAGCCGGCTCCCGACCAGAAAGTCATTTCCGGACAGTTTTCAATAATCAGATCTCCTCCAATTACAGTATATCCTTTAAACCCATTACAGTTATACAAAGCTGCATTATCTTTTAACACAATACTCCCCAGACATTCCACTTTATCGAAAAATCCTTCCGTATTCGTTACTCCGGTATTTTCCAATAACATTTTTCCCTTCACGACTTTGATCTTACTGGCAACTCCCGCCAAAACGGCATCATTGATATCACTTCCCCGTACAGTGAGATCCATTACAGTATCGTTCGCCGGCAAAAATTTCTCAGCATCTCCACGGGATCCGATAATATAGCTCAGAATATCCCCCGCTCCCATTTGTCCGATACGGCTGGGATCGGTCGCTGCCCCGGGATGATTATTTGCCAAGGTCACCGTACCTTCTATGATACTGTTGTCCAAAAGATATTTCACGACCATTAAACCATACTCATCGGGGGCTCCGGCTTTATCTTCCCCGAAAATAATATTACCGCTCACGGTCAAACTCCCCCGGAAAGTTTTTAAATGCAATAAACCTGCAATACTTTCTAAAGCAATATTATCTTCAATTCTCAAACTACCATTCATAAATTTAAACCCTTCCAGGCCCGTTATCGCCTGCAGCTTTTCATTTTCCTGAATGACAAAAGCCACTGTGACAGCATTCAGATGAGGCAATGAAAGTTCCGTAATCCCGGTATTGCGAATAATCAAAGATTTTACACTTTGAAAAGTTAAAGTAGACAAATCAGTAATATCTTCTCCTTCTATCGTCAAGGTACGTATATCCTCCTTTATAGTAAAAGCTTCTACATCTGCCTGAGAGGATAAAGTGTAGTCTTTTCCTTTTTCCAGTTCCATCTTATCGTCATCACACGCCCAAGCGAGCAAAGCCAATAAGCCTAATCCTATTAAATTCTGTTTTAAACGTATCATAAATATCAGATTAATCCTGTTATTGTTTATTCAAATCCTGTTCTCGCTGGGGAATAGGGAAAAAATAAGCATATTCTTCCTTAACCTGCTTATTGGTAATTTCCTGCATCACCCGATTGATTCGTCTGAGTTCAAACAACCCGTGCCCTTCAAAGGCTAATTCGAAAGTCAATTCTTTCCATATCGCTTCCCGAAAGGCTGTCTTATCCAAACCGGGAGTCAATTCTCCTAAACCAGCCCGTTCCCGTACAGCATTCACCCATTTATAGCCCTCCTGTGTAGGACCGGCAGCTTCTGCATAAGTCAAAGCAACTTCTGCAAAACGGATTAAATATATATTCGCACTCGTGCGGTTTGACAAAGAAGCGGGGTCCGTATATTTACGGCAGAACGGATGATAAAAAGCATTCTCCGTCGGGTTGGAACTATTAATATTATCCCGGCTCCAGGTAGCCAAAACCGTTCCATTCTCATTATAAATAGTAGAAACCATAAGCTTTTTCCGCAAATCCAGATCGTCAAATGTATCGTAAAAATCAGCATCCACCCGGAAAACACTCCAGCAAGACTGATTCCCGTCTATCACTTTCTGAACTCCCGCTCCACCTGTCAGTGAAGAAGAAATCCAAATCACCGGCAGACTGATCCCAAACATTTGAGGAGTCTGGGAGTAGCTTCCTTCCATACCACTTGCCTCCCGGTTCATCGAAGTGATAAAAATATGTTCGCTGCCATCTATAAAATGATTTACATCATACACCCGTAACAGATCGGGATCCAGTGAATAAGTGGTTTGTCCATTTACAACTTCCCCTGCATATTGGGCAGCTTTCGCATACATGGCCTCTCCGTCTTCCACCCATTCATAACCCGGAGCTCCTGTCATCTTCGAAGAAGCTAATGTCAGATACACTTTTGACAGTAAAGCCTGAGCCCCGACTTTATCCGCCCTTCCCTGATGCTTGGATATCCCGCACAAAGAAATAGAGGCCTCCAAATCTTCTATAATTAAAGTATAAATCGTCTCTATGGAAGCCAATGGAGCATTCGTCTCATTCGAACCCTGAACAGACTTTACCCGCAACGGCACTTTTCCATAAGTCCGTACCAGCATAAAATAATTAAAAGCCCTTAAAAAATAAGCTTCCCCTAAGATCTGGTTCTTATTTTTAAGATCAATATTATTCATCTTTACCACATTTTCGAGCACGGAATTAGCGCGGTTTATACTGAGATAAGCATATTTGAAAAAATAAAGGAATTCATCTGTATTCGGATTACAATCCCAGATATAAAGGTTGGTTTCATTCACTCTTCCATAGTTTTTATACTGATTAGTGGTCACATCTGTCAGATAAAAGAGGAAACGGGCACCGTATTCAATATAATTTATCGGTGAATAAGCATACAATAAAGCAGATAAAGCATCAGCTTCTGTATTATAATAATTTTGGTTGGAATAGACTCCATAAGGCTTTTCTTCCAGAAAATCCGAACAGGCAGTTAATCCAATCCAAAACAATGAAATATAAATACAAATCTTTTTCATCTCTTTTCGATATTATTTAACAGTTTTTATTTCCAAGGATCTGTATCAAAATTTTAATTCCAGACCGGTAGTAAACGTACAAGTCCTCGGAAATGCCACAGGTCCGCGACCATTTTCCCCGACTTCCGGGTCATATTCACTCACATGAGAAAAAGTAACAGGATTGCTTACATTCAGATATACCCGCAGATTTTTTACCCACTTCAGATAACTCGAAGGTAAAGTATAACCCAGCGTTATATTCTGGATACGTAAGAAAGAACCATCTTCCACAAACCAGGAAGAAGCATAATAAGAACGGTCAGCACGTAAACTGGGCCGGTTGTTGTTAGGTGCCTCCGGTGTCCAGCGTTTTTCCCGTAAAGAAGGCGCATCCAGTTTCCGGGGTGAAAAAATATCATTTCCGTAAACAGCATAGAATAAAACGGATAAATCCAATCCGGATTTATGAGATAGTTGTAAACTTAAACTGGAGGTAAATTTAGGATTCGGATCTCCGATAATACAACGTGCGTCCGGATCCAAAGAACCATCCTCACGCAATCCCGCATAATTGAATTCTCCGGGACGGGTCATTTTTGTCGGATTAGCCGGCATATTCTGTATGATTCCGTCTACCGGATATCCGTAAAACACATTGATCGGCTTCCCGATAGCCAAAATATTCAAATAAGCATCGTTAAATACACTTCCCCCATAAGGTTGGTAACGAAGCCCGTTCGCATCTTCAATATAACCGGAATCTTCCTGTGTACCAATGTTGATTACCTTATTGCGATTGGCACTGAAAATTAATCCGGCATTTAAACGGAAGGCCCCTTCCGTAATAATCCGTCCATTTACCGTCAACTCAAAACCCCGGTTCCGGATTTCCCCGTCGTTTACCCATACTTTATCATAACTGCTACTGGGTGGCATTAATTTTTCACGTAATAAATCAGTCGTAACCTTTTTATAATAATCAAAAGTTACATCCAAACGATTATTAAACAACGAAAAATCTACCCCAATATCAAACTGAGAAGTTTTTTCCCATCCTAACTCGGCATTCGGCATACCTCCCCACAATACATAACGATCTCCGATACCTTCCCTTCCGACTTCTTTCCCGACGCCATAAATTACATACTCTTCCCCATCCACATAATAATAATTACTCCCGAATTGTTCAAATGTCTGGTAAGGGGAAATTCCCTGATTTCCGGAAACGCCATAACTCGCCCGGATTTTCAGGTTATCGAATAATTCCAGATTTTTAATAAATTCTTCTTCCGACAGCCTCCAGCTCACAGCACCCGAGGGGAAAAATCCCCATTTATTATTTTTCCCGAACTTGGAAGAACCATCAGCCCTGCCCGTAAACGTAAACATATAACGATTCTTATAAGTATAGTTAATCCGGCTAAAAGCGGAGGCCAGCTCGGTTTCACTCCGGTAATTCCCGACCAGTTTAATCTCTGCCCCAGCTAAATTCTCTTCCTGTAAAACGTGGTTCTGAAATCCGCGACCCGTAATACTAGATCCCTTATTGACATTATCTTCATAGCTTATCCCCGCCATAACTGAGAAATTATGATCTTTCCCAAATAATTTATTATAAGTAAGGTAGGCATCTATACTATAATTCAGGTAATTCCCGTTTGTAATTCCTCCTTCTCCCTCAAACCGATCTCCCGCATCCGTATATTGGGGAGGATTGTAAAAAGAAGTATTGCTATTTCCGGTCCGTACATTTCCCTGAAGAGCAAAATTCAAATCAGATATGATCTCCCAATCCATTTTTACCAAAGCATAAGCATCTACATTGTCGGCAATGTTTTTCCGCTGTTCAGTCATCATTACCGGGTTGCCGTAATCTTTATCATACGCTTTAAAATAAGTGCCATCCCCGTTATAAACCGGAAATAAAGGATTACGGGAATAATCCATTCCATAATTGTAATTCCGTTTTCCTTTAAAAATACCGGCTTTGGTTTTTATGGACAAATTCTGTGTCACATCATTGTCATAAGACATATCCAGGGACAATTTATCGTAATCATCCCCGATTTGCATCCCTTCCGCCTTATAATATCCTAAACTGATATAGTAACGGCTTTTCTCTGAACTTCCTTCCACACCTAAATTATAATCCTGTGTAACTGCCGTACGGAAAATATAATCAGTCCAGTCTGTATAATAAGGCCATTCTCCTTCCCTGATTTCCGCTATAGAAGGATAATACGCACCGTTTACATCTTTTTTACCAATATAAAGGGCTTCCAATCCAGCATTTTCATAAGCTTCATTTTCCAACATTGCCATTTTTAAGGGGTCTTTCCAATAATCGAGCTTCTTACTGAAAATACTGACTCCTACCTTACCATTCACCCAAACGTTTGCTTTTCCCCCTTTTCCATTTTTGGTGGTGATCATGATCACTCCGTTGGCTCCCCTCGAACCGTAAATAGCCGTAGCCGAAGCATCCTTTAAAACTTCAATGGAAGAAATAATATTGGGATTTATAGAATTTAAATTCCCGGCATCTCCCATAGGAACACCGTCCACAACGACAAGAGGAGCATTCGAACCATTGATAGAACTAACGCCCCGGATCCGGACCGTTGCTCCCCCCTGAGGATTATCCTCCGAATTGTTGATGATCTGCAGACCCGCAATCCGTCCTTGCAATAATTTCTCAACAGAACCCGAAGACACTTTTGTTACCTCAGCTGCTTTTACAGAAGCAACACTTCCTGTCAAATCACTTTTTTTCATCGTTCCGTACCCTACTACAACCACATCCTCCAACAACTGGGATTCTTCTGCCAATAAGACATCAATTTTCGACCGGCCTGCGACCTTTATTTCCTGAGTGGAATATCCCACAAAACGAAATTCTAACGTACTTTGAGCATCCGTCTTAATTGTATAAATTCCATTAATATCTGTCGTTACCCCCGAATAGGTTCCTTTCACTATGATTGTAACCCCCGGCAGAGGTTGTCCGTCTCCTTTGCTTTTTACTACACCGCTTACCGATATATCCTGAGCACACAACGTATGAATACCGATAAACAGCGAAACCAGACCAAAGAATAATTTCCGTTTCATCATGTTAATTTTATTATTTTTCGTTAGTAATCACGCAACACCTTCATTTTTAAAACGTTTTCGTCGAAAAAAACAATGAAAATTCTACATTTACAACAATTTTCAAAAATGAATCAGCGCACATACAAATGTAAACGAGCTGAGGATATCTTACTTATACTATATTGACTAAGAATATGCATTTTTATACATTAACATTGTAAATAATTTAAAACGTTAAATAATTGATAACCAAAATATAAAACAGATCACATTTCGCCGGTATCGCATAATAATGTTAAATTTGCAGGAAATAAGGGTTAAGTATAAATTCTATCACTCTTGGTCAATATTGTACTATTTGCCTATCAACTTTCGATCTACATTTGACATGTCGAAAGAAAGCAATGAGTTATTTTAATCCAAAAAGATGTTTGTACCTTTCAAAGAAATTTTAAAAGATGCTTATTTAAACAAATATGCAGTAGGAGCTTTCAATTGTTTAAGCCTGGAAAATGCAATGGGGGCTATTCAAGCCGCAGAAGAATTACGTTCCCCTATTATTATCCAGTTAGCCGAAGTACAATTTCCCTATTCTCCAATAGAAAAAATGGCTCCCGTATTTATTGAAAGCGCAGAAAAAGCAAGCGTACCGGTATGCGTGCATTTGGATCACGGTCAAAGTTTAGAGACTTGTGTAAGGGCAATGAAACTGGGTTTTCAATCGGTAATGTATGACGGAGCCAATCTTCCTTTGGAAGAAAATATACGGAATACGAAAGAAATCGTGCGAATTGCCCGGGCTTTGAATATTGAGGTGGAAGCTGAATTGGGAAAAGTCGGAGAGGCCTCCCAAAAAAGAGACGAATCAACCGACATATTTACCGATGTGGACGAATCTGAATATTTTATCCGCCGGACCGGAATTGATGCACTAGCTATCGCTATCGGGAACCTGCACGGAAAATATATCGCTACGCCCCGCTTAAATATTAAACGTTTATCTGAAATTAATGAACGGAATCATTTGCCTTTGGTCCTTCACGGTGGAAGCGGCACCAGCGTAGAAGACTTTAAATCCTGTATACATAATGGTATCTGCAAAATTAATGTGGCGACAGCAATCCAGATTGCCGTCACCCGTAAATTAGAGGAGTATTTTAAAACTGCAACCCACCCCAATTATATTGACATGAAATATCAAATGGTGGAAGCTTCAAAAGAAACGGTAAAAGAACACATGCTTTTATTTGAAAGTAACGGAAAAGTCTAAAAAGATGAGAAATGGAATCATAGCCGCCGGCTCATGGTTGGTGGACACTGTAAAGTTCATAGAAAAATATCCTTCTTCCGGTAATTTAGTTACGATCGAAAAAATTGAAAAGGGATTAGGGGGATGCGCTCATAACGTCCTGGTCGACTTAGCCCGCTTATCCGCCAATATACCCCTTTACGCCGGAGGATGTATAGGAACAGACGCTAACGGGGATTTTGTCATGAATGAAATTCACCGTTATGGAATCGATGACCGGTATATGTATCGTCTGGAAGATATACCGACTTCTTACACAGATGTTATGTCTGAAATTCATGGAAATTCAAGCCGGACATTTTTTCATTTCAGAGGCGCAAACGCTTGTTTTTCCAGGAATCACATTCTTCCTATAAATGTGCCTGCCCGTATTTTCCATTTGGGTTATTTACTTTTACTGGATGAACTGGACAAAGCCGACGAACAGTATGGCATCAAAGCAGCCCGGGTTTTAAAAGAGCTTCAGGAAAAAGGATACCGTACCTCAGTAGATGTCGTCTCAGAAGAAAGCGACCGTTTCCGGAAAATACTTCTTCCCTGTCTTCCTTATATTGATTACCTGATTATAAATGAAGTAGAAGCCGGCGCCTGTTGTGGTTTACCGCTCAGGGATTCCCAAGGAATGCTCTTGCCTGACAACGTAAAGGCAGCTTCAGCGTCTCTCCTGCAGGAAGGAGTGAACCAAGTGTGCGCTATTCATTTCCCGGAAGGGGGTTATGCCCGTAATAAGCAAGGGGAAGCCTATCTAATCCCTTCTATCCCTGTGGAAAAAAATGAAATCGTTTCTACAGTAGGAGCCGGGGACGCTTTTTGTGCAGGAATGCTCTACGCTCTACACGAAAATCTGCCTCTTCAGGAAGCTCTGATATTGGCAAACACTGCTGCCCGTTTTAACTTATATCATGCAACAAGTACAGGCGGAGCACCCGGCATTGATAAATTAAAAAATTTTATAACCTTAAATTATTCCTCTTATGAAAAGAAGTGAAATTAACCAATATATCCAGGAAGCAATCCGCTTTTTTGAATCCAATTGCTTTTATCTTCCCTTATGGGCCGGATGGACTCCTGCCGACTGGCAAAGCAAAGGCAAAGAATGTGAAGAAATACGCCTTAACAATCTGGGCTGGGATATTACCGACTTCGGGAAAGGCCATTTTTTACAAGAAGGCCTGACTTTAGTGACCATCCGTAACGGGAACCTAAAATACGACCATAAACCCTATTGCGAAAAAATCATGATGGTTCGGGAAAAACAAATTACCCCCATCCATTTCCACTGGAAAAAAATGGAAGATATCATTAACCGGGGAGGAGGTACACTTTGTATTCAATTGTGGAAAGCCAGTAAAGAAGAAAAACGTACCACAGAAAACTGTATTGTCAAAATAGACGGAATCAAGACGGAAATAAAAAGCGGAGGAATGGTCTACCTGGAAAAAGGACAGAGCATTTGTTTTGAACCTTATATGTATCATACGTTCTGGGCAGAAAATGGAAATTGTATGGTGGGAGAAGTATCAACCGTCAATGACGATGCCAACGATAACCGGTTTTTTGAACCCATAGGCAGATTTCCGGAGATAGAAGAAGATGCTCCGGCAAAATATCTGCTTTGTACAGAGTATCCGCAATAAAGAAAGTTGAACCGTGAAGAATGATGTAATGAAAACAATACAATTCCTGGAGTGGACGGTAGGTTATACTCCAGTCAAAGAAAACGAACCGGAAGAATTTATTTCGGCAACAGTACCCGGTGCCGTCCAGTTAGATATTGCAAATGCCAAAAACTATCCTTCCCTCTATTTCAGTGATAATTATAAAAAACTGAACTGGACAGAAGATATGTATTATATCTATCAAACCGAATTTAAAAAACCGGAATTATCCATAGGAAAATCTTTATTTTTTATTTCAAAAGGAATTGATTATCAATTTGAAATTTATCTCAACGACCAATTTTTAGCAGCACAGGAAGGAATGTTCACTCCTGTAGAAATTCCCCTGACAACAGGTCTGAAAGAAGAAAACAAATTGAAGATAATCGTCTTCCCCGCCCCCAAAAAGCATGCTTCCCCTGCCGACCGCACTCAGGCATCTCAGGTCGTGAAACCCGCTGTCAGTTACCTTTGGGATTGGCATCCCCGTCTGATCCCCCTTGGGATATGGGATGATACTTATCTTGAAATCAGGCCTTTATCTTACATTCAGGAAGTATATCTGGATTATGAATTAACAACAGATTTCGAAAAAGTATGTATTCAACCCTGCATAAAAGGACAGGAACTAAACGGATGCGATTACCACTGGCAATTAAAAGATCAGCAAGGAAAGATTGTATCACAACTGACAGGCTGTTTCACTGCAACCCCAATTTTACCGGAGATGATAGTGGAAAACCCGCGATTATGGTGGCCTCACGACCATGGTACCCCTTATCTCTATTCTTCAGAATTTACGCTGCTTAATTCATCGGGACAAGAATTGCAGTCTGTTACCCAAAAGCTAGGATTCAGAAGAATTAAATTAGTGATGAACGAAGGGGCCTGGCAGGAACCCGCAGGATTTCCTAAAACCAGAAGTGTCCCTCCCGCTCAGTTTGAAATAAACGGGAAACGCATTTTTGCCAAAGGTTCTAACTGGGTAAATCCTGAAATATTTCCGGGAAGTATTACAAAAGCCCGCTATTCCACACTCCTGGATATGGCTGTAGAAGCTAACTTTAATATTTTAAGAGTATGGGGAGGAGGAATTGTCAATAAAGAAATTTTTTATGATTTATGCGACGAAAAAGGGATCATGGTATGGCAAGAATTTCCGCTAGCCTGCAATAATTATCCGGATGACGCCCATTATTTGTCGGTCTTAAAACAAGAAGCAGTCTCTATTTTAAAACGCCTCCGGAATCATCCCTCCCTCTGCTTATGGTGCGGTGGAAATGAACTCTTCAATAACTGGTCGGGAATGACGGATCAATCGCTCCCACTCCGTTTACTGAATAGCCTTTGCCTGGAATATACCCCTCAGATTCCCTTTAATCCGACTTCCCCCGTTATGGGAATGGCACACGGCCATTATGTCTTTTACGATCAGGGCAAGGAAGTCTTCCAAACGATGAATAAAAGTCATAATACAGCCTATACGGAGTTTGGCATGCCGGGCATTTCTCCCCGGGAAGTATTGGAAAGCATTATCCCTCCATCCGAATTATGGCCACCCCGTCCGGGAACAGCCTGGGAAGCTCATCATGCTTTCGGAGCCTGGCACGGACAAACCTGGCTCTGTAAAGATATTTTGGAAATGTATTTCGGCAAAGCCCAAACATTAAACGAACTTATTGCTCAAAGCCAATTATTACAATGCGAAGGTTATAAGGCTATCTTCGAAGAAGCCCGGCGCCAAAAACCTTATTGCGCCATGGCACTCAACTGGTGTTATAACGAACCCTGGCCCTCTGCTGCCAATAATTCTCTCCTTGTTTACCCGGCTATTCCCAAGCCTGCTTTTTATGCCGTCGGGCAATCCTGCCGTCCCGTTTGTGCCAGCGCACGCCTCAGTAAATTCGTATGGCAGGAAGGGGAATGTTTTTCTGCTGAAATTTGGATACTGAATGATTTATTCCAGGATTTATCCGATAAGAAAGTGACCGTCTCACTGGATACCGGAGAAAAAAAGATTACTATTTTAAAATGGCATACCGAAATCATCAAAAGTAATACGAATTTAGCCGGCCCGACCGCCCGATATAAACTGCCACATTTACAATCAGACCGTTTCAGGCTCCTACTGGAAGTTGAAAATCATCCGGAATTGAATGCTGAATATACGCTTCTCTATCGCCCGTCGAAAACAAAGGCAAATGGAACAGCTATGCTGAATATCACAGAATAAAATCTCGGTTATGAAAATTTCATTCATTATCAGTATATTTTTGCTACTCTATAGCGGAATACAGGCAGAAGTAAAACTTCCTGCCATACTGGGAGATCATATGATTCTTCAGCAAAATAGCCTGATAAACTTATGGGGAAAAACAGATCCTGGCCTGCAGGTCAGGATCACCCCTTCCTGGAACGATTCCTGCTATATAACGAAAGCTGACACAAAAGGCGAATGGAAGGTAAAGGTACCAACTCCTGCAGCGGGCGGCCCTTATTCCCTCACCTTCGACGACGGCGACGTACTAAAACTTCAACACATCCGGATAGGCGAAGTCTGGATTTGCTCCGGGCAATCCAATATGCAGATGCCATTAAAAGGTTTCCCTTCACAACCTGTTTTCCGGTCTACAGAAACCTTATTGGAAGCAAATCGCTACCCGGATTTAAGTTTGTTTACAGTCAGCCGTCAGCCCCATTCTTCCCCACAAGAAGATTGTTGTGGACAATGGTCTCCCTCTTCCATGGAAAGTGCAGCCAACTTCAGTGCCGTAGGTTATTATTTCGCTAAATACCTATCCGATGTATTGAATATTCCTATCGGTATAATCGAAAGTGACTGGGGAGGTACCCGGATCGAAACCTGGATGCCCCTAGAATCTGCCTTGAAGATAGATGCCGCAATTTTGCAATCAGACGCTACCGCAACTTATTTCGATAAAACGGCAGTCCTCTATAACGGAATGATCGCTCCAATCACGCCTTATACCGCCAGGGGTTTTATCTGGTATCAGGGAGAATCCAACAAAGGGCATCACGACAAATATGCTGCTAATATGGCCGAAATGGTACACTCCTGGCGTCAGCTTTGGGGAAATCCGGAAATGCCTTTTTTCTATGTGGAAATTGCCCCCTTTGATTACGATATTCCGGAACATCAGTTTGAAAAGCAACCCAATCCCATTCTCCGTCCTTTACTTGTAGAAGCCCAGCTTCAGGCTTTAAATCTCATACCCTATTCCGGTATAGCCGCTACATCAGACATCGGAGATTCCTGTTTTATTCACCCTTCCCGTAAGGATTTGGTCGGCCAACGACTGGCTTTGCTGGCCCTCCATCAAACTTATTCCCAAAAAGGTCACGACACTTATGGTCCACGGTTCGAATCCGTAACTTATGAAAACGAAAAAGCAATCGTAAAATTTACATCAGAATCCGAATTAACCCCCTTATACCGTCCTGTCTGCGGTTTTGAACTCGCAGGTGACGACCGCATATTTTATCCGGCACAAGCTCAAATCAAAAACGGCTCCGAAGTTGAAATTGTATGTACAAAAGTCAAATGCCCGAAAGCCGTCCGGTATGGCTTCAAAAATTTTATACGGGTAAACCTTTATAATACGATGGGACTACCGGCTTTCCCTTTCCGGACAGACCGCTGGAATACTTCCCGTTAATATAAAAAAATGGTAAACCTCTAATCGATAAGAATAATAAACAATTTATGAAAAATAATACACACGTTTCTTTTCGGGAAAAAGTAGGATATGGCCTGGGAGACGCCGCCTCTTCTATGTTCTGGAAACTCTTCGGGATGTATCTCTTATTTTTCTATACTGATATTTTCGGTTTAAACGCCGCAATTGTCGGTACAATGTTTCTGGTAACCCGGATTTGGGATTCTTTAATCGATCCGTTAGTAGGAATACTGGCCGACCGTACGTCTACCCGCATGGGGAAATTCCGCCCTTACATTTTATGGACAGCCCTTCCTTTCGGGATCCTCGGTATCCTGACATTCAGTTCCCCCGATTTCAGCCCTACAGGAAAAATTATATATGCCTACATCACTTACGGCGCAATGATGATGGTATACTCCTTAATCAATGTACCTTATGCCTCTCTGCTGGGAGTCATTTCAAATTCTCCCCAAACCCGTACAGCATTGTCTTCTTACCGGATGATTTTCGCTTTCGGAGGAAGTCTGCTCGCCCTCTTACTGATCGAGCCTTTAGTACAATTCTTCGGGCAAACAGATACAGGAACCGTCGATGCCGCAAGAGGATGGACTGCAGCTGTCAGCGTATTTGCCATTCTTGCCATACTGTTTTTCCTTTGTACTTTTTTCTGGACCCGTGAAAGAGTACAACCCCTGAAAGAAGAAAAAAACAGCCTACGGGAAGATTTCTGCGACCTGCTACGCAATAAACCCTGGTGGATATTACTGGCATCCGGCATATCTGCTTTAATTTTCAACTCGATACGGGACGGAGGGGCCGTCTATTATTTCAAATATTACGTAGCCTCGGATACGACCACTTCTTTCGGTCATCTGTCACTGACTACTCTTTTTTTCGTTCTCGGTCAGGCAGCCAATATCGCGGGCATTCTTCTGGTAACCCCTATCTCTAATCGCATCGGTAAAAAGAAAACTTATTTATATGCTATGCTCCTGGCAACTGTCCTGAGTATCGCATTTTATTTTGCCGGTAAACAAGATATCTTTCTGATCATGACATTACAAGTTCTTATCAGTATGTGTGCCGGAAGTATTTTTCCTCTATTATGGAGTATGTATGCTGACATTACGGACTATTCGGAAATACGTACCGGCCGACGGGCAACCGGACTAATATTTTCCTCCTCTTCTATGTCCCAAAAATTCGGATGGACACTGGGAGGGGCAGTTACAGGCTGGCTATTAGCTGCCTTCGGCTTCCAGGCAAACGTAGCACAAAATACAGAAGTCCTTACGGGCCTGAAATTAATGCTTAGTTTCCTGCCAGCTGTCGGGACCCTCTGCTCTGTTATCTTTATTTTCTTTTATCCTTTAAATGAAGAAAAAATGAAACAAATTGAACAACAATTGTCCGAACAACGTCAAAAAAAAGCATAAGACCGATAAATACTGAAAATTTTATGTTTTCAATTCAGGATACGAGAGGTGGATTTATTAAAAAACTTCACTGATTAAAGAACTTCAGAAGCCGAAAGGATGATCAGATTCTCCAGTTTCTTTAATCAGCGAAGCCTGAATAAGCGTCAGAAGGAGATTTTCCGTTATAAACCGAAAAATAATATTTCAGGAAACCCCTTTTTAGGGTCATTCTATTTCCAATAACATCCACTTATCATACAAAACACCCTCCAAAACATTCTGCATACAAAGATTCCAACTGATAAATCCTACAAATTTGCCATTTTTATCGACATGGTTCTGATCCGGCGCCAAGGGAGCCCCCGTCTCGGCATGATAATTCTCATGCATGGTTCCATATTTCCGGATATCCTCTGTCAATAATTTACCTAAAGTTCCTCCTAACCAGGCAATTTCATTTTCAAATCCGTAGTGTTTTAATCCAATTGAGTAAATGTAATTGGCAATCGGCCAAACCGGTCCCTGCCAGTTAGAAAAAGGAACAATGATGTTTTTATTATTATAATCGCAATCCTTTTTCGACAGACTCCTGAAACCATAGGGCGATTTCATCTCTTCCGGATTTAATAAATGCTTCTCAATCATCACTTTCCCTTTCTCTTCAGGAGCCATTTTATACATTAAGGGCACAAAAGAAGAATAACTGATTCGCTTATACTGATCTCCCGTAACACGATCTACATTGTAGTATACCTGATCCTCTTCGTTCCAAAGCCACTTGTTTACACTTGCCTTTAAATCATCCGCCTCCTTTTTATAATAAGCTGCATCCTCTGTTTTACCCAATTTCGCTGCGATTACCGACATAGCCCTCAATTCTCCGTATTGAAAAGCACAGGCATCTGCACAATCATACGAACGCGTATCCTCTTTAAAATAATTCATAGCCGGATTATTATCCGCCCCGCTCTGCATGGCAATTTCCCAATAGTATAACCCCCGGAGAGAATCCAATTGCGTCTCTTTCCGGTATTTAAAAATCCGGCCCAAACGTTCATAATACGGTTCAATCCATTCGAAATTGTCAACGTAACGGGAATACTGATAAGCCCCCTGTGCTAAAAAAGGCTTCATCGCAAATTTCCCGAAAATTTTACGCTGTCCCTCTTTCGTCATCCCACCGGCGACATACCCTTCCTCATCTATTCCTTCCAAATAAGTCATAGCCCAATATTTCATGTATTCCGGTTTGTCCTGACTGATAAAATGATTCGCCATAAAAAAAGCATCCCAATCCCACAATTGAGAATAAAATCCGGCCGGAATTAAATACGGATATTTTAAATAACCTGCAGGTTCCCGGATAACTTGAAGACGCAATGAATCATACTGAGCAGACAATTCCTGATAAATTAACTCTAACTTTTTCCGCTCCTCAGTATTATCTTCCTTCGCTTCCTTTGTCTCTTTACATCCAAAACTTCCTATCACTAATAGGATAATACCTGCAAATTTTAATTCACGTTTCATAAGTTTAACTGTTTGTTTTATACACCACATTGATTTAAGAAAATATTAACGGTTTAAAAATATTAATAATTACTCGTTTTTAAAAATTATTCTATACATAAATGAATATTTATCCAAAATTTATAATTCTTCATAATTTTACCTTTACATTAGCATCAGCATATCTAAAGTTGATTTTTAAGCCAGTTAAGAAGTAAGTTCTTTTAAAAGATTTCTATAAAATGAATATTTATTCAAAAACAGAAAGTTCTGTTTTTGAATAAATATCCCTTCATCCGCTTCGGAATAAAAAGCAATAAAATTCATTCCGATATGCTGATCCACAGTTTTTCATCAGATAAATCTGTCATAAAATCTGCTTCTCTTTAATTTTTATTCATTTCTTTATCAGAACGGCCTTTAATTAATCCCTCAATAAAAGTATACATTGGTAATAATTTTATTAGGTTTGTAGCCTGAAATTTTGACTGAATTTCATAAAAACGGGAAAACCTATTCCCTCTGAATTAAAAAACAACTAATTGTATTATTTTATGAAAACAAAGATTTTATTTGAAACGCTCCTTTTGTCTCTCTCTTTATTTTGTATCCCCTCTTGCAGTGATGATACAAAAAACGATGAAATGAAAATTCCGGAAAATATCGACAAAGCTTTTTCCAATAAATATTCTTCTGCACAACCCCGGACCTGGAGCAGATACGGTACTTATTATATTGCTACCTTTACAGATGCCGGCAATTTCCATGAAACCGCCTGGTTTGATTCAAACGGTATATGGCAAATGTCAAAAACAGATCTGCCTAAAACACAAACATTACCCTCTGCTGTCGAATATGCTTTTAGCAATTCAGAATACGCTGGTCAGAAAATAACAGCAATAACCCGGATAGAACGTTTGATGATGGAGGGAACTCTTTACCGGATTAGCGTAGCCAAAGGGGAAATAAAACAGGATATATATATACAGGAAAATGGAACACTGCTCCAGTCTTTATATGGAAACCAAAACCAATTCTGGTTGATCGAAGTACCCCAGGAAATTAATCAGTATATGACTGATAATTATAAAGGAATCCCTATTCTTGGTATTTTGCTAAATGATAACGGGAAAATTGAATTATATGTTTTGCATGACAGTTATTTAAAAAGAATTATACTCGATTGGGACGCCTATTGGTTATCTACTTCCCGGCCTTTAGATGATACAGAACAATTACCAAACTGGGTCATGAATTATATTTCCGGACATTATGCAGGATATACTATTATAGAACGGAGATATGAAGAATCAAGCCACGGAAATTATTATTGTATCAGGCTGAAAACAAGCGATGACGATACAATCTTATCCCTTAGAGACGATTTGAAGGAATAAAATAAAGGTCTTCAATAGCACCCAAAGAAGAGGGACCGACAGTCCCCGGTTATTTAAAAAGGCTTTATCATTTGCATTTCTATGATAAAGCCTTTTTGTTTGTGGTAAATAGTTTGTTAGTTTTACTTCAGTAAAGGTATAAACAGTATAAACCGCTTACTGCCTGCTCTTTATTCCCTAAAAGAAAAACCGCCTGAATAATTTCAAGCGGTCTCTAAGGGTAGAAGATCGGGCTCGAACCGACGACCTTCGGAACCACAATCCGACGCTCTAACCGACTGAGCTACATCTACCATTTTGCTTTCGCGCTGCAAATATAGGGAGTATTTCTCTTTTTACAAACTTTTTTTAAAAAAATCGGAGCCAGATTCTGATTACAAAACCCTTTTTTAAGTTTCAAAGGAATAAAAACAGCCTTTACAGAGAGAAACAGAAAGGAAACAGGGATTTTTTACAGCGAATTTTCGTATTCTTTACCTGCTCCGTTTAAATCCGAAAGATGAGAGCAGAAATAACAATAATTCAGGGAAAAATTACACAAAAGGGCACGTCCCTAATGTGTAATAAGACGACCGGCTTCGTATTCCCGGGCAGCATATTCCAATTCTGCATACCATTCTTCCCCGTATTTTAAGATCAAAGCTTCCCTGAGGAAACGGTACAGCGGAATTCCTTGCTTTTCTCCTTTCACACGGGCTTCCCGGCAAACACTCCATTTATGATAGTTCAAGGCTTCAAACCCGACATATTTAGCAATTCGTATGGGATATAAATGACAAGAAACCGGTTTCCGAAAGTTACTTTTCCCTTCAGCCCAGGCCTTTTCAATAGCACACCAGCAACATCCATTTTCTTCGATGGCAAAAGCACATTCCCGCCCATTTATCAAAGGCGTCGTCCATTCATTATCACAATCTTTCACGGCCCATCCTTGTTTCTCCACAGCCATTATCCCTTCCGGTTTCATAAAAACCTTTATTCCCTCATAATTCTCTTTTATACTTCTTATTTCTTTTTTGTCCAGAGGCGCTCCGTAATCTCCCTCAATACAACAGATGCCTTTGCAGTGACTCAAATCACAACAAAATTTTTTTTCGAAAATATCAAAACTGACCAAAACATTCCCAATCTGTACCATATAGTCCGACTCAACTCAATCAACCATATTTTAACAAAAACAAACAGCGGCACTTTCAACAACCGCTGTTTTTCATTAGCTCTCCGGCTTATGTCCTCCGGCAAAATTTCACTCGATAAGCGTTTTCCCGCTCATCTCTGCCGGCTGAGGTATTTCCATAATCTGTAAAATAGTAGGAGCTACGTCTGCCAGCACTCCGTCTCTCAATTTTTTTCCTTTTTCGGTTGTCACCCAAATGCAAGGTACCGGATTTAAGGAATGTGCCGTATTCGGTGTCCCGTCTTCATTTACAGCATGGTCTGCATTTCCGTGGTCCGCAATGATCAATACATCATATCCGTTGGCCTCAGCAGCCGTAACAACTTTATTTACACAGGCATCTACCGTTTCCACGGCTTTTTGTATGGCTTTGTAAACTCCTGTATGGCCTACCATATCTCCATTAGCAAAATTCAGACAGACAAAATCTGCCGATTTCAGATTCAATTGTTCAACCAATCTCTCAGCTACCTCCGGAGCCGACATTTCCGGCTGTAAATCATAGGTCGCTACCTTCGGAGAGGGAACTAAAATCCGGTTTTCTCCTTCAAACTGAGCTTCCCTTCCTCCATTAAAAAAGAAGGTGACATGAGCGTACTTTTCCGTTTCCGCAATACGTAATTGTTTCATCCCGGCCTTGCTCACGACTTCTCCCAAAGTATTCTCTACATTTTCCTTGTTGAATAAAATATGCAGCCCTTCAAATTTTGCATCATAAGGGGTCATACAGCAATAATACAAAGGCATAGTTTTCATACCGAATTCCGGCATGTCTTTTTGAGTCAAGGCTATCGTCAATTCTTTCGCCCGGTCATTCCGATAATTGAAAAAAACGACCATATCGCCCGGCTGAATAAGCCCCACAGGCCTCCCATCACTGGTTACATGTACAATCGGTTTGATAAATTCATCTGTAATACCTTCCTGATAAGATTTTTTTATAGCCGTTTCTACGTGCTGAGTTTCAAAACCGGTTCCATATACCAACAGGTCATATGCCTCCCGTATCCGCTCCCAGCGATTATCCCGGTCCATAGCATAATACCGGCCGATTACAGACGCAATACGACCGGCAGAATGAGACATATATTCTTTTAAATCCTGAATGAAACCAAGTCCACTGTGCGGGTCCGTATCCCGCCCATCCATAAAACAATGGACAAAAGTTTTCGCAATACCATATTCTTTAGCAATATCGCATAATTTTTTAACATGCTCCAAAGAACTGTGTACTCCTCCGTCAGATACCAACCCCATAAAATGTACCTGCTTATGATTATCACGCGCATAAGTAAAAGCTTTTACAATTTCCGGATTCTGCATAATAGAATTATCCTGACAAGCTTTGTTGATACGTACCAAGTCCTGGAGTACAACTCTTCCGGCCCCGATGTTCAAATGCCCAACCTCTGAATTTCCCATTTGTCCATCCGGTAAACCGACATTTTCCCCACTGGTGTATAATTTCGCATGCGGATATTTTTCTATCAAAGAATTAATAAACGGAGTCGGAGTACTGTAAATTGCATTGGATGCATCCGGTTTACCAATACCCCAACCATCCAATATCATTAATAATGCTTTTTTCATGTCTTATTTTTTATTTTTTCTATTCTACAATTTCTACATCTTCTCTGCTCTTTAAATCGATGAAACAACAATTAAAAGTATAAATGTGTAAGCGTTCAAATGTGTAAATGTCCCACTGTTTTCCTCTACAATTAAATACGTCTTCTTGAAACCGGCACACGAAAGGGCAATCCCGGGCCCTGTTTTAAACCAGGATCCAACGCTTGTCAATCTCTGAATACCCCTACGAGCAGAAATCAGGCATCCTTTATCACCGGACATTCACATTTACGATTTACTTTCCACCTAAAGATTTACAAAGTTAATGGAATATCCCGATTTCTCCTTCGGGGAAATAATAGATTCTTCACTTTTTTACGAAAACGTTTGCCTGTTATCTTTATTCTTTCTTAAAATTTTAAAGTCAGAACAAAAATTTATCGAATTTCGATAAATAAATATTGTTTTTTTTAAACTTTACTTTATATTTGTGTCACGAAAGATAAGAAACAATTGAAAGTTATGACATCAAAACGAAAAATAATATTCCGTTTGAATATATTATATGCCATTTTTTTGGGATTAATTATTACGTTTCTCGTCACAAACATTAACAGCAATGATTTTAAAAAAGGTACGGAAGATAAAAATTCTCTTTTGAATACTTATTATAATATTCCGGTCGTTCCCCTCCCTTCTGAATACGACATTCCGATTCAATATAATGCAGACAGCACTTTAAAAATAACAGCCCAGATAACAGCTGCTAACATAAAAATAAATAAGTCTGAAATTTCTTCGCAAAAGATACAAGTCTGGTCTATTATTCTCCAACTTTTCAGTGGCACTTGTTACATTGCCATTTGTACTATTCTGTTCGTCGTACTTTTTTCTTTACGCAACAGCCTCCGGCACGACAATTTGTTTAACAGGGATAATATCAAACTGATCCGTGCGATCGGCATTTTACTCATCGCTTCCTCTTTGCTCTGTAATTTAGCTTATTATCTGGAGGCTCAATCGCTCTCCGACTTATTGAAAGGAACTTCGCTTTTAACATCTGTCGATATATATGAATTCGGTGATCTTTTTGCCGGTATTCTGATACTGGTAATCGCAGAAATATTTGCAATTGGATATGATTTGTCGGAAGAACAAAAATTAACAATATAAATTATGGCTATTGTAGTAAATATAGATGTGATGATGGCACGCCGTAAAATGTCTCTGAATGAACTCTCTGAAAAAGTAAATATTACGCCGGCAAATCTCTCTATTTTGAAAAATGGGAAAGCAAAAGCCATCCGATTTTCAACCCTGGAAGCGATATGTCGCGTATTACATTGTCAACCGGGTGATATTTTAGAATATGTCCCGGAAGAAAAAGAAATAAATTAACTGATAATTTTTATATAAACTTTAATAATGAGATTATGAAAAAATTTTTAATTCTTATCGCGTTATGCTTGCCTTTTTTAGTACAAGCACAATCCGGAAAAATCGACTTTGTCGAATACAAGTTAGATAACGGATTGCACGTTATTTTACAAGAGGACCACACGACTCCCAATATCGTGATTTCCCTGATGTATCATGTCGGTTCAAAAAATGAAGATCCGAACCTGACAGGATTTGCACATTTCTTTGAACACCTGATGTTTGAGGGTACTGAAAACATCAAAAGGCATGAATATGACAAGTATGTAATGAATGCCGGAGGAAATTTAAATGCCAATACTTTTTTCGACAGAACTTATTACTATGAGCTTCTTCCCTCCAATGAACTTGCTTTGGGATTATGGCTGGAGTCAGAGAGACTTCTACACCCCAATATCGAAGCTATCGGTATTAAAACGCAAAAAGATGTCGTCTGCCAGGAAATGGGACAGAGCCGCGACAATCAGCCTTACGGCCGCTTGCTAACAGAAACCTTGAAAAGAGCTTATAAAGTACACCCTTACCAACACGATGTATTGGGCTCGGAAGAACACATCCGGAACGCTTCAGATCAGGATTTTATCGATTTTCATAAAAAATTCTATATTCCGAATAATGCCGTTCTGACGATCGTCGGAGATTTTAACATGGCAGAGGCTAAAAAACTGATACACGATTATTTCAACGATATCCCTGCAGGTGCTCCAGTGATACAACCACCTATGAACGAACCGGTTCAAACAGCGGAAGTAAGAGATACGGCATACGACAATATTCAGATTCCGGCCATCATTATGGCTTACCATATTCCTGAAATGAAATCCGACGATTTTTACGCTGTTTCAATGCTGAACACATTGTTGTCGGAAGGAGAAAGTTCCCGTTTATATTCTACGATCGTAAACGATGAACAACTGGCAATGGAATTGGCTTCCACCCCTCTTCCTCTGGAACATCCGGGATTGTCCGTCATATTAGCTTTACCGAATATGGGGGTTGATTTACAAAAACTCGAAAAAGCCATAGACGTAGAAGTGGAAAAGGTGAAAAAAGAACCGATTTCCGATAAAGAATTCCAAAAACTGAAAAATCAGATTGAAAATGAATTAGTCAGCAGTAATTCTACCATCGCCAGCCGGGCAGAAAATCTGGCTACAGCCTATACGTATTATAACAATACCAATCAGGTAAATGAAGAACTAGGAAAATATATGGCTGTCACCAAAGAAGACTTGCAAAAAGCAGCTCAAAAATATTTTACCAAAGAAAACCGGGTTGTATTATACTATTTACCAAACAAAAAATAAACTTTCTGAGTTATCCGAAAGAATAGAAAAGAGTTGGAATTAAAATATTGAAAATTAGAATAAGATGAAAAAATATGTTTTTTTACTGATTGCCATTTGTTTTTCTTTGTCAATCACTGCACAGGTTGACCGGAGTAAAGCTCCGGAATCCGGCCCCGCGCCCCGCGTTCATATCGGAGAATATAAAAGTTTTACTTTAAACAACGGCTTGAAAGTACTCGTTGTAGAAAATAATAAAATACCCAAGGTCAATTTCAGCCTGAATATTGTCCGGGATAAAATTCTGGAAAAAGATAAAGCCGGATATTTGAATATTGCCGGAGAATTATGGGGAAAAGGGACAGAAAAAAGAAACCCGAAACAACTAAGCGAAGAAGTAGACTTCATTGGAGCCAACTTATATACATCTTCTGAATATGTAGGAATCGCCGGTTTAGCTAAATATAAAGACCAGATGATGGAAATTCTTTCCGATGTAGTGTTACACCCGACTTTTCCAAAGGAAGAATTCGACAAGCTCATCCTGCGCACCCAGACAGGGCTTAAAACCAGTGAAGTAAGTCCACAAGCCATCATGAGTAATATCTATAATAAGACATTATTCGGAGATTCACATCCTTACGGAGACGTCATTACCCCGGCCACAATCAGTAATGTAACGATAGAGGATTGCCAAAATTATTATCAAAATTACATACATCCCAATCATGCTGTTTTAGTGATTGTAGGGGATATTACCCTCAATGAAGCCAAAAAACTGACTGAAAAATACCTGGGAAACTGGAAAGCAGGACAATCTCCGGCCCATACTTATGAAGTTCCCAAACAACCTCAAGGGCGGCAGGTAATTTTCTCGAATAAAGATGCTGCAACCCAAGCCAGTATCCAGGTAGCTTATCCGATCAATTTCAAAGTAAACAGTCCGGACGCTATAGCAGCTCAGGTGATGAACCAGATTTTAGGAGGCGGTGGTTTCCAAGCTAAATTATTCAAGAACCTGAGAGAAACAAAAGGGTATACTTACGGAGCTTATTCTTCTTTAAGTAAGAGTGAACTTCCCGGTTCAGGAGCCTTTTCTGCTTCAGCAGAAGTCAAGTCCAATATAGCCGACAGTGCTCTTATCGAAGTATTCAAAGAAATGCAGAATATGGTAATGGCCAATTATTCCCAGGAAGATCTGGAAAGGGTAAAGAAGACAATGGCCGGCTCTTTTTCCAGAAGTCTGGAATCTCCTTCTACAATCGCCAATTTTGCTTATAATATCGAAAGGTTCGGATTACCCAAAGATTATTATACCACTTATCTGGAAAAACTGGATAAGGTTACAAAAGAAGACGTCAATGCAGCCGTGAAAAAATATATCCATCCGGACAACGCCTATATCCTGGTTGTAAATGACCGTGGAGAAAAGAAAAAATTGGAAAAATTAGCAACAAACGGTACGGTTACGGAACTGGACAATTATGGGGAACCCTTAACTGTAAGTAATAACGTTGCCCCGAATATTACTCCAGAAAAGGTGATAGACGCTTATCTGAAAGCAATCGGAGGAGCCGAAAAAATAAAAGGGATCAAAGATATGAGCCTGACTTCCGAAATGAATATACAAGGTATGAAGCTGATAACCAGCCAAAAATATCTTTTAAACGGGGCAAAACCTTTATACCTGATGGAAATGTCTATGAACGGAGCAACCATGCAAAAAATCGTATTTGATGGTACAAAGGCAATCATCAGCGGAGCCGGAGGTAACCAAACTCTGGAAGGCGAAAAAGTAGCTGAATTGAAAGCCCAAACTTATCCGGTGCTGGAAGCCGAATATGCTCAATTAGGCTATCATCCCACTTTAGAAGGAGTTGAAAAAGTAAACGGCAGAGATGCTTATAAATTAAAAACAACCTTAGGGAAAGCAGTTACTTACTCTTTTTACGACGTAGAAAACGGTCTAAAAGTGAAAGCTGTAGGCAGTCAGGACGGTATGACCCAGGAAGTACTTTTCGAAGATTACCAACCGACAGAATACGGAATTTTAATGCCTCTTGTCTCCAAAACCAGTATGCAAGGCATGCCTATCGAGGTAAAAACAACTGACATTAAAATCAATTCCGGGTTAAAAGCCGGAGATTTCCAATAGTACAGTTTAAAACGCATTAAAATGTTCCATTTGGATGAATAGAATATACTGCCTTCGCAAGCAGATGAATGCTGTGCTGATCTGTCCCTCGCACGGCTCCTTACTCATCCAAATGGAACATTTACTATAATCAGAATTGTATCCTTTTCCCAGCCCTCTCCTTTTCTACGCCAAGCGGGCATTTTATTTTAACAATGTAACCTGCATTCCCTGACGGGAAGTCAAGGTTTTTAAATCTGCCCCTGTTATCAAAGCTACCCCTGATATTTTTTTTCTTCCCGTCCGGTATATTTCCTCAATAAGCGGTAACAAAGGTTCTCCTGCTCTATAGCTCAGCTTGTTCTCGCACACCCATCCGGCAACCAATAAACCGCCATAAAACTCCAGGCCTTGTATTTCACGGATAGTTCCTCCGGTATCTACTACTTCTTTTACATCGTTATGATCCAAAACGACATAACCATTTTTTATAAGGGGATAACCGGGAAAAAAAAGATAATTAGCGGCTATTTTCCTCATTTCTTTTTCTTTGGCTGTTTTTCTGTTTTTTCCTGCTCGCTGATTGAAACAGCTTTCTGCTCTGTTTCCACAATAACTGTCTGCTCTGTCGTCAATTCCACATCCCGCCTGAACTCTGCAGCTCTCTCTTCCATAATCGCCTGTTCGGGACGCACAGCCGTTTTAGACAGTCGCTCTTCTGTTTTTGAAGAAATATAAGGCCGGTACAAAGTTGTCCCCCAAATCCTGCCTTTACGGAAATTTTGCTTCTTCGACTGATCCGTATTTACCATTTTTACGACTAAATGCTTATAGGCCGAATCGACATATTGCGACCAATTATAGAGATGTTGCAATGTATCGGATAATACCTTCACCTCCCGTACATGCAAAGTATCTTTCTCATCCGGAGTAAGGAAAAAAGCCGTAATACGATTATTTTTCCCTTTATCCAGGGTGTCAAATTTAATAGTTGTCGAAAACCGGTATAAACCAGACGTAATGCTATCGACCCTCACAGTAATCATTGGAGTTGCCGTATCCAAAAGAATGGTGTCCGTCCGGGGAAAATAATTGACGGAATCCCTCGATCTCAATTCGTTTAAAATCCGGTTTTTATCGGTAAGACGCTTATTTAAACTATCGATAACGACATCATATAGTTTTGAAAAAAGAGCTGTCTGAGCCGAATAATACCGCATACAAGAATCAAACTCTGCCCGGTCTATCCCGTATTTCCGGAAAACAGAATTATAATAGGCATAATTCCTTTTCTCATTACCCGCAGTATAACTTTTGGACTGAGCAAGTGTCCCGTCTGCCACATGCATATCAACTAATAAAGCAACAAATTGCTGTTGGTCCAACGGAACTTTTTTTTGGGTGCAAGCCATAAAGCTCAGCAATATACTTACCCATATACAGGCTTCTCCCGGGTTGAATATCCTTTTCATTACAAATAATTCTTTAGCTTTCTGTATAATTTAGAAGAAAAAATAAAATCATTCAGATTTTTGTTATCCGTATTGGCGATCTCCTCCTTGGTACCTTCCCATTCTTTCCGGCCTTCATGTATAAACACGATTTTTTCCCCTATTTCAAATACGGAATTCATGTCGTGTGTATTGACAATAGTCGTCATATCATACTCATGCGTAATTTCCTGAATCAAATTGTCAATAACAATGGCCGTCAGAGGGTCCAGACCGGAATTCGGCTCATCGCAGAACAGGTATTTAGGCTCCAAAACAATTGCCCGTGCAATGGCAACCCTTTTTTTCATCCCTCCGCTGATTTCCGCCGGATATAAGTCATCAGCATCGGTAAGATTTACGCGGCGTAAACAAAATAAAGCTCTTTCCCTTTTTTCTTTTTCCGAGAAATTGGTAAAAAGATTGAGCGGGAATTTTACATTTTCCAATACGGTTAAGGAATCGAATAAAGCTCCTCCTTGAAATACTACTCCGATTTCTTCCCTGAGCGATTTAATCTGACGGGAAGTCATTACAGTAATATCCCGGTCCCCATAGAATATTTTTCCCTTATTAATTGTATGTAAACCGATCAAAGATTTCAACAATACAGTTTTTCCGGATCCACTTTTGCCAATAATTAAATTCACTTTTTTGGATTCAAATACGACATTTATATCCGACAATACCGTTTTATTATCAAATGATTTATATAAGCCTTCTACCCGGATCATTACAATAAAATTTGGGTTAATATCAAATTGGCTGTCAGAATAGCGATGCTGCTATCGACAACTGCTTTCGTACCAGCTTTCCCGACCTCCAAGGCTCCTCCTTGTACATTATATCCATAAAAAGCCGGTATGGAAGTAAAAATAAAAGCAAAGAAAAGAGTCTTGATAATGGAATAAGTCACATAATACGGATTGAAAGAAAAGTGCAACCCGTATATAAAATCCTCAAAATTAACGACTCCGCTCAGCAAACCCGATAAAAGTCCGCCAATGATTCCGATAAAAACACTGAATATATACAAAATCGGATTAATAATAAAAGAAGCTATAATTTTAGGTCCCACCAAATAAGAAACAGAATTTACTCCCATTGTTTCCAAAGCTTCTATCTGTTCCGTAATCTTCATGCTTCCGATTTCAGATGCAATATTACTTCCGATTTTCCCGGCCAATATCAAACTGACTATTGTAGAGGAAAATTCCAGTAAAAGAGTTTCCCGGGTCAGATAACCGATGAGATAACGGGGAAGCAAAGGATTGGCCATGTTATAGGCCGTTTGTAAGGTTAAAACTGCCCCGATAAAAAAAGAAATAATAACTACCAACACGATAGAATTCAATCCTAATTTTCCAAATTCATTCACCAGTTCTTTTACATAAACACTCCTCTTTTCCGGCTTAGAAAAAGCTTTACGTACAAATAAAATATAGGAACCCAGCCTGTATAAAAATCTCATGAGGTACTGTATTACTATTTTTACAACAGGTGCAGCCAAAAAGCAGCAAATATTGTAACAACGGTTATTTCCGTTCAAAGTTATACGAAATAATCGTTCCTTACGGAAATTTAATACAAAAAAAATAATAATTAGGAGATTTATTATTATATTCGACAACAAGAAGGAAAGAAAAAAGCAAATACCCACCTTCTGTTTCTTTGCTGACAGTGAAAACTTTATCGCTTGAATAAGGGATGGCCGATTGCCGGAATTTCCGAAATAGAAGTTTAACCGCTAAAAGAATGAAAAAAATCATCCTATCAAAAAATCATTTTTTCACTGTTTTTATAAACTTTATATATTTCATAACGTAATGGAATAAGTCGAAAGAAATATACGAATGTATAACTTTCAAGTGGCAGAACATAAGTAATTATCCAAATCTGTTATTATAATGAGTTCAAATTCATATTGTGTCATTATGGCCGGTGGTATCGGAAACCGCTTTTGGCCTGTAAGTAATACCAACTGTCCCAAACAATTTTCAGATATACTACATCTTGGTAAGAGCTTTATCCGGCAAACCTATGAACGGATTCACCGCATATTTGATAACGATCATATTTTTATTGTGACAGGTACTGAATATGAAAACATTACTCACGAACAAATTCCGGAATTACCTTTAAAAAATATTTTAAAAGAGCCTTTACGGCGGAATACGGCCACTTGTATTACTTATGCTGCCGCTAAAATTCAAAGTATTGTCTCTGACGCAACGATGGTGGTGATTCCTTCCGATCATTTTATCACGAATGATGAAGCCTATCTCAATGATCTCCAAAACGGCATCGGTTTTGTACAGCGTTCGGGAGGTCTCCTTACGATTGGAATAGAACCTTCCCGGGCTGAAACCCAATACGGTTATATACAAATTAAAAACCAGGATAAAAATGAAAGGATTTCCGCTGTAAAAACGTTTACTGAGAAACCGGATATGGACTTAGCTGTCAAATTCTATGAATCGGGTGAATTCTTATGGAATGCCGGTATTTTCATCTGGAAAGTAAACGATATCTTACAGGAAATAAAAAAGCACATTTATGATTTATATACGCTCTTTGAAAAAATTCCGGCTTTTAATACTCCACAGGAACAGGAATACATAAACAACATATACGGAGAATGCCCTAATCTTTCTATTGATGTGGGGATTATGGAAAAATCCACACATGTCTATGTATTAAAAGGCCAGTTCGGCTGGTCGGACGTCGGTACGTGGCACGCCTTCCATGCTCTCAGTTCAAAGGATGAAAACAACAATTCCGCTAATTCCCAAAAAGTATTGTTCCGTAATTCCCGGAATTGTATTGTCAATGTTCCCCGCCGAAAAAAAGTAATCGTTCACGGTGCAGAAGATTTGATTATCGCAGAGAATAAAAATTATCTCATGATCTGTCACATCAAAGACGAAGACCATATCAAACACTTTGAAAAACAATTGAAATACAAAAAATAAGCCGGGAAAATAAAACAGGAAGTTATGTATTGAATAAAAAAAGGTCTTCCAACCTGATAAATGACAGATTCCGAGTTCTTGACGAATGTACTCCCGGGCCTGATGAAAACAAATCAGCCAGAAATATTTATTCCTTTTATCAGCAACAGGTGAATTTGTTTCCGTTTGAAAGCTGCCGGTGACCCAAAATGAAACGCCTGAATAGTTGAATCTTTTTACTTGTTCAACATTTGCGTAAACTCATTGAAGAATGACTTTGATCTCTTCGATCCGGGCATTTTTAACATTTAAAACTTCAAATACAATATCATCGATCGCTATCTTTTCACCTTCTGCCGGAATGCTTTCATTAAAATACAAAACATAGCCTGCAAGGGTTTCGTATTCTTCATTTTCCGGTAAATTCAAACCATATTTTTCATTCAGATAATCCACTTCCAGACGGCCTGAGAAAATATATTCATGATCAGAAAGGACCTCTTCTTTCAGACTGGGGTGATCATGTTCATCTTCGATTTCCCCGAATATTTCTTCCATAATATCCTCTATGGTAACAATACCCGCAGTGATGCCGAATTCATCTACCACTACGGCAATACTACGCTGTTGTTTTATAAATAAATTCAACAGATGAGAAGCGGACATCGTCTCCGGCACGATAATCACCCCACTCAATGCCTGTCCGATATTGACCGGATTTTTAAAGAGAGAAGAGGAATGTACGTAACCGATAATATTATCTATATTTTCTTTATAGATGAGAATACGGGACAAACCTGTTTCCACAAACAAATCCGTCAGTTCTTTCATATCCGCATCGATGGGGAGTCCGATCAAATCGGTACGGGGAACAATGCATTCCCTCAATTTTATTTCAGAAAAATCGAGGGCATTCCGGAAAAGCTTTATCTCATGTATTTCTTCTTTTTTCTCATCCGAAACTTCTCCTTCCTCTATCAGATTATTGAGATCTACTTTTCCAAAAGCTTTATTGGGCTCTTTTTGCTCCATTTTTCTGCCCGTTACAATCCGTAACACAACCCCGCCGAACCACACGGAAAAATAAGTAATGGGAAAAAATAAAAGATAAAACAAAAAAACAGGCACGGCAAACACCCGTAAAAAAGCATTCGGACGCAAACGGAACAAAGTTTTCGGTAAAAATTCCGCAAAAAACAGGATAATCAAAGTAGTAATCAACGTTTCTACCAACATTTTCATCCCCAAAGAAAGATGAAGAAAATCCAGATACCCGGATAAATAATCTTTCATGAAAATACCGTAGATAACCATTACCACATTATTTCCCACCAGCATAGTCGTAATGTACATACCGGAATTGGAAATAAAAAGGTCAATTAAAGTCTGAGAGATACTTTTGTCCGTTTTATCAATTTCAATCCTCAATTTGTTGGACGCGACAAAGGCAATCTCCATACCTGAAAAAAAAGCAGATAACAAGAGACAAATTAATATGACCGTAAATGCTGACATCAGTTATTAGGCTTCATTTCAAATTGAACTTCGCCATCGGTAATATTTTTAAAAACAGGATTCTTCAGATTTTGATCCGACTCAAATCCCCCGCTGCTTTCCAATATATTATTGCCATCAATCAAGCGGCTGTAGCGGTCCGAATAAATCCATTCTTTTTCCATATCCCAATACAACAATTCTGTCTCCAGCCTTTTTCCTTCTGCATTCATAACGACTACCTGATTCCGAACTTCCCAAAGTTTTTCTTTGATCAGATTCTTGGCATATTTGGATTTTACCTCTCCGACCACTTTCCCGTCTTTATCATAAGAGATCACATGAATACCCTGGGGGAATTCATCGTATTCCTCTTCTGCAGTATGGATTTTATTGTAGAGAGGAGTATAAGCTTTATATTTAATCCGGGCAGAATCGGAATAAATCATTTCCATATTTTCTCCGGACATTTCCGGTAAAGATTTCCGGTCGGTAAGAGCATTTACCTTTTTAATATCATTTTTACAAGACAAAAGCATTATTGTCCCCAACAGAACAATAATGCTTTTATAAGAAATTATCCGTGAGAGAATCCTCATATTCAGCCTTTATCTAAACCTTGCTGTAGTCGTCTCGCTGATCCAATCTCCGATTTTTACAGGGGTCCCTGAAGTCACACTTCTGAAAAAAGCTTCATCTTTACTGGGGAAATGAGGCGAATAAGCATTAATCAATTTATTGGCTTCCTCGGTTACTGACGGGTCAACTTGTTTTGCTTTGACAAATTTATCTACAGCTGCCCAGAACACAGAAGCATGGTCGAAATCATCTTCTCCGTAATTTCTGCTATAAGCTGCATAGGCATTTCCGATAATGATATAAGCAGCACCTAAATTCGGATTTAATTTTATCGCCTCCACCGCATTTTTCTTCGCCTCAATCAATTGTTTCTTGGAAAGGCTGATTTGAGCTAATCTCAGGTAGTAATCTGCTTTATCTGTGTTGTTATCACTTTTTTCAATAGCCTCTTTTAAATAACTTTCAGTCTTGTCGTATTCCTGTCTTTTCAAAAACATAATCGCCAGGTTGTAAGCTGCAACAGCTGTCGGTTCCTGCTTGTACAAATTCTCAGCTACTTTTGCAAATAAAGGCAGATCTGTACATTCACTTCTTCTCAATAAATTGGACACCTCTTTTAAAACTTCCAAATTTTCCGGATCTTTTTCAAACTTCGGTCCTAAGAAAGTGGCCAAAGTTTCACAATCAGCCACTCCTGCATTAAAGAACAAGGCGTCAATAGTATTTTTTATATCTACATATGCATCCGTATTCTTACCATTCAACTTCCCTTTTTCTGCATAATCCGAAAACTCCAGATACAGATTTACATAATCGTCTTTCGATAATTCTCCTTTCTTCAGCAGGTCGTCTGCCACGGCAAAAGTTACTTTCACCGTCAGCGGATGCGTTTTAGCTCCTTCCAGTTCATACGATTTATATAAATAACCATAAGCTTCCTTGACGGCAGCAGGGTCGTTATTCTTCAAACGATACAGATTAAATCCTTTTTTACCCAAAGTATAACCTTCTCCGAAGCGGGAATGATCTCCAAAATATTTAATCCATTGATCATAAACCATCATCAGCGTATCAATATATGCCGGATTTTTTGTCTGCGCATACATATTCATCATAATATCTTCTCCCCTAACATAAGTGTTCAACTGAAACCGGGGTGCATTATTGAATACATATCTCCAGGAAGGCAATGCATCCTTATAATTCTTCTGTTTTACAAACTCACTGTAAATAGAGGCCTGTTCAATCGTTTTCGCACTATCGATCCCGTATTTCGAATCCAGTGTCTGAGCATTAACAACCCCTGTAAATAAACAAATACCAAACGCTAAGACAAAAAACTTCTTCATAATTATTTTTTTTATTGTATCTGAATCTTTGTGTAAAAAATCTATTCCGTTTTGCGTGCAAAAATAGGACTATTTTTTTAAAAACCACAGCATTGCACTATTAATTTAAGGTTTCCTTATCTTTTTTATTATATTCTAAGATATCACTCAAACCGATAAAACCCAAATTTTCTTCATAAGCAATCCCTGCTATCAATTTATCTTTTATAAAAAAACTATTTCCGCCTGTCAATATAACTTTACCTTCCGGAAAATTTTTATAAAATAATTCAATATATTTCTGTATTTCAAAAACTATGCCATTCATCACCCCGTTCTGAACCGCCTCCTCTGTTGTCCTGCCCATTTCCCCGAAATTCATCTCTCCCTCTATATAGGGCAATCTTGCAGTAAACTCGTGTAAAGAGCGGAAACGGATTTGCTGACCGGGAGAAATGTTCCCTCCCAGAAAAATACCGGTCTGCGTCACATAATTATAAGTAATAGCCGTTCCCGAATTAATTACCAGCAAATCGGTTCGAGGAAAGAGCTTCCAAGCTCCCACACAAACGGCAATCCGGTCTACCCCTAAGGTCGCCGGAGTCTGATAATCAATCTGTAAAGGATAAATTACTTCTCCTTCGCCATCCAGCCAATAGTTAGCTGTTCTTTTTAATTGTTCTCTCAAAGCTTCTTCAATCTTTCCGCTTCCGGATAAAAAAATATCCAATTTCGTTCCCTTCACGGTATATTCTTCTATCTCTTCCAGCATTTTTTCCCGGTCCACTCCTGTAAACATTTCTTTTCCCGGACTGCAAAAAGCATATTTAAAACGGGTATTTCCAGCATCTATAATTAAATTCATTTTTCCTTAAATTAGTTTATAGCTTTTCCGGGATAAACTTATTCCTCATTTTCCAGAATATTTTTGAACATTTTTTCTACATATCTGGACATTTTTTCCACATTTGTGATTTCGGTAAAAACCAGAGAAAGTCTGTCATTTTTCTCACTCATCCGGCAAGGCAACTCCTGTCGTTGTACAAATTTAAGCAAACGGGTAAAAATAGCAGAGGAATAAAAAGGTGAGGTTGGCTCTCCCACAAAATATACAATCATTTTCCCATTTTTTACCAAAACCCTCTCTATTCCCAATGCCTGGCATTTTTTCCGGATCTTTACAATTTCAATCAGGCCTTTAACCTGAGCAGGTAATTCCCCGAAACGATCCTGTAATTCTTCTGTAAATTTTTTCAATTGGATTTCTTCTCCTATATTATCCAATTCGCGGTACAAACGGATTCTTTCGCTTACATTTTCCACATAGGTTTCAGGTATTAATATCTCAAAATCCGTTTCTATACTACATTCTGTAACATATTCCCTGACGGTATCTTCCCGTCCGGTATTCAGTTCCGGAAATTCTTCCTCCCTCAGTTCCAGGAGGGCTTCATTTAAAATACGCTGATAGGTTTCATAGCCGATTTCCGATATAAAACCCGACTGTTCTGCTCCCAGAATATTTCCCGCTCCCCGGATATCCAAATCCTGCATAGCAATATTAAAACCACTTCCCAATCCGCTGAAATCCTCAATAGCTTTCAATCTACGCCTGGCATCCGGATTCATTAATTCCAGTGAAGGGGTAAGTAAATAACAAAAAGCTTTTTTATTGGAACGTCCCACTCTTCCCCTCAGCTGATGTAAATCGCTTAGTCCATAATTCTGGGCCTGATTGATAATCATTGTATTGGCATTCGGGATATCCAATCCGGACTCTATAATGGTAGTGGCAATCAGCACATCATAATCTCCCCGGATAAAATCGTGCATGGTTTTCTCCAATTCTTCCCCAGGCATTTGGCCGTGAGCGATACAAGTCTTTACCTGAGGTACTATCCGGTGTAACATATCTTGTATATCCCGGATATTTTCCACCCGGTTGTGAATAAAAAAGACCTGTCCGTTACGGGAAATTTCATACAATATCGCTTCTTTTATGAGTTTTTCGTCAAAACGATGCAATTCTGTCACAATCGGATACCGGTTCGGAGGAGGAGTGCGGATAATGGACATATCCCTTGCTCCCATTAACGAAAATTGCAGGGTGCGGGGTATAGGGGTCGCCGTCATGGTAATGGTATCGACATTGACTTTTAAACTCTTCAATTTTTCTTTTACCCCTACTCCGAATTTTTGTTCTTCATCAACAATTAACAAGCCCAAATCCTTAAATACCACATCTTTTCCGGTTAAACGATGTGTTCCGATAATAATGTCTACTTTTCCCGCTTTCAAATCAGCCAAGACTTTTTTTACTTCCGGACTTTTCCTCATCCGGCTGATATATTCTACCCGGCAAGGCATACCTTCTAACCGCTTGACAAAAGTGTTATAATGTTGAAAGGCCAGTATGGTAGTAGGAACTAAAATAGCCACCTGTTTACTGTCGGCTACAGCTTTAAAGGCTGCCCGGATCGCCACTTCAGTCTTGCCAAACCCCACATCCCCGCATACCAAACGATCCATGACCTGCGGACGTTCCATATCGCTTTTGACAGCCTCTATTGCTTTCATTTGATCAGGGGTTTCTTCATACATAAAAGAAGCCTCCATTTCCTCCTGTAAATAACTGTCTTTACTGTAAGCATAAGCAACCTCTTTTTTCCGCTTCGCATACAAAGCGATTAATTCCCTGGCTATATCTTTTACCCTGGACTTGGTTTTCTGTTTCAGTTGATTCCAGGCCGTTCCCCCCAACCGGTTAACTGTAGGCGGAACCCCGTCCTTCCCTTTGTATTTGGATATTTTATGAAGAGAATACAATCCAACATACAACTCGGAATTATTTTTATATACCAACCGAATCGCTTCCTGCTCTTTTCCGTTATTATTAATTTTTACCAGTCCTCCGAAGCGTCCGATCCCATGATCCACATGTACTACATAATCTCCCGGGTGCAGATTCTGCAATTCCCCTAATGTAATCGATTCCCGTCCTTTCCGGATACGGGTCGTCTGCAGTTTATACTTATGGTAACGATCGAATATCTGGTGTTCCGTATAAACGCAGATCCGCAGCTGATCATCGGAAAAACCTTCGTGAATAACTCCCTTCAAATAGGTAAAATCAACCGGAAAACCTTTATCTGAAAAAATATCCCGGAGACGCTGGATCTGCATATCATTGACAGAACAGATATAAATTTGATATCCCGCAGCTTGTTTGGTTTGCAAAGTATCCGCCAGTAATTCAAAATGTTTATTCACCACCGGTTGGGCTTCACATTTTACATCGATGGTTTCCCCCCGGAAAAATACATCCGGTCCCCATTCAACCACACTGCATTTTTCCATATAATCAAACCAGTCACTCTCCGGAATTAAAATATCCGCTTCCGTCTCCGCCTGTAATGCCTTCAAACGATCGTGCAGGAACATCCCGTTCTTTATCCACCAAACAGGTCTCTCCGGAAAATACTGGAATAATTCTGTAAATTCAAACTGATCTGCAGTATTACTGAGATCCGGAACAAGTGCAACTTCTTCGATCAATTGCTCCGAAAGCTGCGTTTCCACATCAAAAAAACGGATACTTTCCACCTCATCTCCAAAAAAATCGATGCGCACCGGCCGTTCTTCCGCAAAAGAATACACGTCGACAATACTTCCCCGTATTGAAAATTGTCCGGGCTCATATACAAAATCACTCTGTACAAAATTATACTGATCCAATAATTCTTCTACAAAAGAAATTGACAAGCGGTCCCCCTTGTGCAGAACCATCGACATACGGGCTAACACCTCTTTTGCCACCACTTTTTCCGCCAAAGCTTCCGGATAGGTAACGAGGACCTGAGAACGGGCATTGGCAATATTTTTAAGTACCTCTGTCCGGACCAAAACAGAATCATTATCTTTTTCCTCCGGATTAATTGTCCGGCGATAAGAAGAAGGCAAAAAACTTACCTTTGACTCATCCGTAAAAGCCAGCATATCATTATAAAAATAAGCAGCTTCTTCCCGGTCATTCAACACTATCACCCGAAAGCCCGGCCGGGCTTTTATCATCGCACTCGTAATGACAGCAGTCACCGAGCCGGCATTATTGATAAGCCTGTATTTACCCACGCCTTTCAATTTTGCCTTCAATTTTTCAATAACTGCCGATGATAAATAGGGTTCTATTAATTCTTTTATATCCAATTCCTTTTTTTTTACAAAAATAAAAACTATATACCGAATATTGAATAGAAGAAATGAAAAATAAAAGGAAGTCCCTTCAAAGTAGCCTGTAAAAGAGAAAAAAAACAGAAAAAGTAACTAACTTTGTTCGAGAATTGGAATTTACAAAAACAAAAAGATATGCACATCGTATTTTTAGAATCCTTGGGAGTATGTGAATGTGTTATTTCACAATTATGCGAGCCACTTAAAAAATCAGGGCATACGATAACTTACTATGCCGACAGGAAGGAAGACGAAGAGGAATTAATCAGAAGAGGACGGGAAGCCGATATCATTGTTGTAAGCAATATCCCTTTGCGCAAGCATTTTTTAGACAATTGTCCGAATTTGAAAATGATTTCCGTTGCTTTCACCGGTTTAGATCATATTGATTTGGAAGAATGTAAACGAAGAGGCATAACGGTCCGGAATGCTGCCGGCTATTCGACTTATGCGGTCGCAGAACTAGCTATCGGAATGATGATCGCCGTCTACCGCAAAATAGTAGGAGGAGATGCCATTACCCGTTTAGGCGGAGACCGTAAAAATTTTCTCGGAACAGAATTACATCAGAAGACGTTGGGAATTATCGGGACAGGGGCCATCGGCCGCCAGGTCGCTCATTTAGGGCTCGCATTCGGTTGCCGGATTATCGCTTATAACCGAACTCCCCTCCAACTGGAAAATATCCGCATGGTAGACAAAACGACCCTTCTCCAGGAAGCAGACATTATTTCCTTACATATTCCCCTAACAGCAGAAACAAAAGATTTTATAGGAGAAGCAGAATTCAACCTCATGCAACCCCACTCCATCCTCATTAACACAGCCAGAGGTCCGATTGTCAATAAAGATGCACTTCACGAAGCGCTGAGAAAAAATAAAATAGCAGGGGCCGCTGTAGATGTATACGATCAGGAACCGCCTTTACCCGGCACTTATGAATTATTAAACGCACCGAATTTATTGATGCTCCCTCATATTGGGTATGCAACGAAAGAAGCATTTGCAGAAAGGGTCAAGATCGTCGTTCGAAATATTGAGGAATGGTTGCCATAACCATTCCTTCCGATGAGAACAATACATAAAATCCGGAATACTACCTACGGCCGACCGGTATAAGGATTTCTTACAAGCTTTTAAAGATCTTATTCTTTAAAATATACCCGTTTGACCCGTTGGGCCACGCCGGTTAAAACCTCATAAGGAATAGTATCCAATTTTTCGGCAATTTCCGTTACAGGAATATTTTTTCCAAATATTTCAACCTCGTCCCCTACCTGTGCATCGGTGTCTGTTACATCCAGCATACAAGTATCCATACAAATATTTCCGATAATAGGCACCCTTCTGCCTCTTATCAGCATCTCCCCTCTCCCGTTGCTCAAATGCCGGTTTAACCCGTCAGCATAACCGACCGGCACCACAGCAATACGGGAATCCCGGCCGGTCACTCCCTTTCGTCCATACCCAATGGTTTGAGCCGCAGGAACATTTCTGATGGAAGATATATATGTCTTAAAAGAACTGACAGGTTGTAAAGCTGCTCCCACAGCACTGATGCCATGCAAGCCTATTCCTAAACGGACCATATCAAAACTGTATTCCGTAAATCGCTCAATTCCGGCAGAGTTCAGAATATGACGCAGGATTTTATGCTCAAACTGTTTTTGTATCTGCTCCGTCAGGGTAACAAAAAGCTCTATTTGCCGACGGGTAAAAGCATCATGCCGGGCTTCGTCGCTTCCGGCCAAATGAGAAAATACGGTATGGATTCTCACCTGCCGTTTCTCCTTAAAAAAAGCCAATAAATCGGGAATGTCCTCCGCATCTAATCCGGAACGATTCATGCCGGTATTCAATTTCAAATGTATGGGATAGTTTTCAATTCCGTGTTTGATCAAAGCTTTATCAAAAGCTTTCAGTAGCTCGAAAGAATAAATTTCAGGTTCCAGGCAAAATTCAATCATATTATCAAAGGCTTCCAGTTGCGGATTCATCACAGCTATGGGTAGGGTTATTCCTTCTGCCCGCAAGGCAACTCCCTCATCTGCAAAAGCTACCATCAAATAATTTACTCCCTGATACTGTAACAAACTAGCCACTTCACCGGAACCCGAACCATAAGAAAAAGCTTTGACCATAACCGCCAAACGGGTATGTCCCGGAAGAAGGGAACGAAAATAATTCAGGTTAAAAATCATGGCATCCATATCCACTTCCAGAACGGTATTATGACTTTGTTTCTGAAGGAATCCGGCTATAAATTCAAAACGGAACTGCCGGGCACCTTTTATCAGTATGACTTGTTCCCGGAAATTTTCCCGATTCTCCTGTTTGAGAAAACTATCGGTATCCATATAGAAACGGGAAGGCAGATGAAAATAAGACCTATACCTGTTAAGGCTACTCCCAATCCCGATAAACAATGAAACCCCTGTCCGCTTCAGATTTTCAGCTACCTCCTGATAGAGCGTTTCCTCATCGGAACCGGTATCGATAAAATCCGAAAGAATAACAGCTCTCCCTTTGGCTTCATCCTGCATACTCAGGGTATTCAAAGCCAAATTGAAGGATGCTGCATCGGAATTATAATAATCGTTTATCAATACGCAATCATTGATTCCCTCTTTTATCTCCATCCGCATGGCAATCGGCTGTAATGATGCGATCCGCTCTGCAATCTGTTTGAAATCTATTCCTTTCCACAAAAGCACACAAACGACGTTCATACAATTCTCGTAAGCAGCCTCATCGGAAAAAGGAAGGCTAAGTTCAAAACGTTTCCCTTTATAGAGGATACTCACCAGACGTCCTTTTTCATTCCTCTGCAACGTCCGGCAGCAGACCGCAGTATTTTCTTGCTCCCCCCAACTCATAATCTGAATCTCTTTATTGAGTTTACTTATCATTTCCAAGGCTTTTCCCTGCCGCCCGATCAACAGCCGGCAATGCCGGAATAAAATTGCCTTCTCTGCCAGTTTTTCCTCTACAGAAGTAAAATTCTCTCCATGTGCGTCTCCTAAATGGGTGAAAATACCAATATCAGGCCGGATCATTTGTTCTAATTTGTCCATTTCTCCCGGATAAGAAATTCCCGCTTCAATCAAAGCAATCTGTGTCGACTCCCCTATCCCGCATAAAGAAAGAGGAACACCTACCTGCGAATTATAACTCCGCGGACTCCGATAAACGGAAAAATCCCCGGACAGCAACTGATACAACCATTCTTTCACTATGGTTTTACCGTTACTACCTGTTATTCCGATCACCTCAGCTTTTCTCTCTTTCCTGTATTTTCCGGCATATTCCTGCAAAGCCTGCAGCACATTTTCAACTTCATAAAACCGGGCTTCCGTCAATCCGGCAAATTCTTTCCTCTTTTCACTGATCACAAAATTCCGTACCCCCCGCTCATATAATTCTTGTACATAATCATGCCCGTCATGATTTTTCCCCTTTAACGCAAAAAACATAGTCAATTCAGGTGTAATCACTGAACGGCTGTCAATACTAATTTCCATTTCTTATCTGTTTAACCACGTCATACCTGTAAAATATCTTCTATCCCGGAAAATACGGACGTTCCCTGTATCTCTTCTTATAAAAGAGGTGCAAACAAACGGGCTACCGATTCCTGAACTTTCTGCCACCGCGTTCTGAATTTCCAACGATGCATACTTTCTTCTTCGCTATCCCTCAAATCTTCCACAAAATAAGTCGCCAGATTTTTAGCTACATTCCGGTCATAAACAATTAAATTCACCTCAAAATTTTCGTCAAAACTCCGCATATCTACATTTGCAGTCCCGACACTGGCCACTATTCCGTCCACAACAATTACCTTACTGTGGTTAATCCCCTTCTGATACCAATAAACTTTCACTCCGGCTTCCAACAGTTCTTCCACATACGAACGCGAACACCAGTTTGTCAGGTAAGAATCGGATTTATGCGGTAAAAGAATGCGTACGTCAACCCCTCCCATTGCAGCCGCTTTCAAACAATTCAAAGTCGTCTCCCCCGGCATAAAATAAGGAGTAGAAATAAAGACATAATGCTTGGCCATGTTGATCAGTGTAAAATAAGCCTGTTGTATGGAAGCCCAATCACTATCCGGACCAGAAGCCACCGTCTGCACGACAACATTTCCATCCTCCCGCTTATAAGGCATATATTCCTCTTTATTCAACAACAATTCCTGACGCACAAAATACCAGTCTATTAAAAATACAATCTGCAAAGAAGTAACCGCTTCCCCCCTCACCCGCATATGGGTATCCCGCCATACCCCGATTCCGGGAACACCTGTCAAATAACGGTCAGCGAAATTCAATCCCCCGACAAAAGCCGTTTCTCCGTCGATGACGACAATCTTCCGGTGATTCCGGTAATTGGCCTTATCGGCCACCCGATGAAAACGTACCGGTAAAAAAGGATAGATCTGTATGCCGGCAGCCCGCATTTCACGAATAAAACTTTTCGGCAAACTCCAGCATCCCACATCATCATATATACAGCGGACTTCCACTCCCGCTTTCGCTTTGACAATGAGCAATTCTTTCAAACGTATGGCTAATTCTCCTTTTTCGATGATATAATACTCCAAATGAATATAGCGCCGGGCTTTCGACAAGGCTGTAAAAATCGCCGGAAAAGTCTCCGCCCCATTATTCAGAACATCCACCTTATTATAACGGGTAAGTAAAGCCTTGCTATTGTTTAATAACAACGTCATGAGTTTCCGCACTTCTACCATATCTTCCTTCTTCAGGAACTCCGCCTTTTTCAGGCGCTGTTTCTGATCCTCACTCATATATTGCAACCATTTCATATCCCCCAGCCCTTTCATAGAAAACATCTTACTTTTACGGTAATTCACCCCAAAATAAATATAGAAAATCATTCCGACAAAGGGAACCATCAAAACCACCACTACCCATGCCAGTGTACGCACAGGATTACGGTTTTCCATCACAATATTGAATACAATAGTCAATATTGTAAGAAAATACAATATAATTCCGATATAGACTATAATAGCAGACCAATTCATAATCCTGGATCACCTGATCACTATAAAATTTTTCTGTCTCAGAGAGTGTTTAAAACTATTTTCCTAAACAAATAATATACCAATTTTTTACCCTTCTCCCTGATGGATATGGTTATATCAGCACATTTTCTTATTTTTGCCTTATGAACGATACCCTTTTTTCTCTAACACAATACGCATTATCGGAGTTGAAAGATACATATAGCGAGAATGAAATCCGCAGTATCTGCCGACTCATTTTTATGGATGTTTTAAATTATACAAATATAAATATCCATCTCAAAAAATACGAAAGTTTACCTGAAAGCTTCGTAAATAAATTTTATCATATAATAGCACGTTTGAAAAAAAACGAACCCATTCAATACATTATCGGAGAAACAGAATTTGCCGGTTTAAAAATCAAACTCAATCCGGCAGTGCTCATCCCACGTCCGGAAACAGAAGAACTCGTATATTGGATTGGGGAATCGGTTTCTTCTCCCAGGCGGATTCTGGATATAGGAACGGGAAGCGGCTGTATAGCCATTGCCTTATCCCGCCTTTTTCCTTCAGCACAGGTGCTGGGGATAGACATATCAGAGGAAGCACTAAAAACCGCCCGTGACAATGCTTTAACCCATTCGGTTCCGGTAGCCTTCAGACAAAAAAATATTCTGGATTATAAGCCGGAAAAGGAGGAAAAATACGATTTAATTGTCAGCAATCCTCCTTATGTCCGTCAATGCGAAAAAAAAATGATGCAAAAACAGGTGCTGGACTTTGAGCCCCATCAGGCTCTTTTTGTGCCGGACGAATCTCCTTTACTCTTTTACCAACAAATTGCCATACTGTCCCCCCGTATACTGCTTCCGGGAGGCTCCCTCTTTTTTGAAATTAACGAAGCTTTCGGAAAAGAAATCCAAGAGATGCTTTGCCATTTGAATTTTCAACAGATCGAACTGAAACAGGATATTTTCGGAAAAGACCGGTTCGTCAAATGCAAACTTTCACAAGGATAAACACAGTATACAACAGGAAGGGAAACAGACAAAAGAACAAAATTCTCCATTATCATATAAACATTCGGGAAAACAACTGAACAATGGATACCACAAAAGCACTTAAAACAGTAACAGCCCTATGTAGTAAAAAAGAATACTGTTGTCAGGAAATCCGGCTAAAACTGGAAAAATGGGACATTCCGGAAAAGGAGATCTGTTTTATACTCGGGTATTTGCAAAAGAATAATTTTATAAACGAAAAGCGTTATGCCCAATTTTATGCACGGGATAAATTCCGTTTTAATAAATGGGGAAAACAAAAAATTTCCCTTATGCTCAAACAAAAAGGGATTTCACCGGACTTTATTTCCCTGGCCTTAAAAGAACTGGATAAAGAAAATTACGAGCAAACCTGCCTGCAGTTATTCCGGCAAAAACAACACAAACTTAAAGCTGAAAAAGAAGTCTCTGCTATGGCCCGCCTTATCCGGTTCGGTCTTGCCCGCGGTTTTGATTACGATACCGTCAGACATTGCCTTAATTTATTAAAAGAAGAAAATCAAACGGACAGCCCGGAAGACATTAAAGATGATGTATCGGATGCGTAAATACAAAACGAGCTCCTTCCGTATAATTTTTATCCACCCAAATCTCTCCTCCCAGCATATTGATTGTAATCTTGCAAATAGCTAATCCCAATCCGGTTCCCTGAGCATATTCATTCAATTTTGCAAAACGGTCGAAAATAACTTGTTGTTTCTCCTGCGGTATTCCGCAACCTGTATCAGAGACCGAAAAAGTTACCTTGTTTCCAGGCTCGTCAATTTTTACTTCCAACCGGATTTCACCTTTTTCAGTAAATTTATTTGCATTGGACAATAAGTTGATCAGGATTTGTTGCAAGCGCTGTACGTCGGTGTCAATTTCACAATTCTCAACCTCAGGAGTAAAGACATAAACCACTCCTTCCTTACGCGAACAAGCTGTCGTTGAAAGTACTCCTCTACACAAATCAATGATATTGTGTTTCTCATAAGTCAGTTTTAATTTCCCCGTTTCCAAACGAGAAATATCCAGAATATCATTGATTAAACGTAAGAGCAAATCTGAATTTGTCTGAATAATATTGACAAATTTTTGCCTTTCATCTTCTGAAAAATCATCTGCGACCAAAACATTGGAAAATCCGACAATCGCATTCAAGGGCGTACGTATCTCATGGCTCATATTAGCCAGGAAAGCGGATTTCAGCCGGTCGGATTCTTCTGCCTTTTCTTTGGCAGCCAATAATTCAATTTCTGATTCTTCTAATTCGTCTTTTAACTTTTTCGTTCTCAGGTAAAAATACAGCGTAACGAAGAAGCCCACTAGCAAAAAGAAAAAAGCAGAAGCAATAAATGTCAGTTGCAGGCTATATTTTTCCCAGAAACTAATATCTTTATTCAGTAACCTGGCATTTTGAGGTAATACTTTATCTCCGAATCCCCATTCTTTTATCTTATGGACATCAAACTCATATTGATTGGGAATAAATTGTATTCTTTTTTTAATCCCTCCGTTTTTTTTATGAAGAATAGTGTTTGCCTGATGAGCCAGATCTTTCCCGATATTCCGGTAAGCCGGCATATATCCTCCAAGGGCCCAATGCCCTAAACCGATAGAAGTCATAGAAAAGGCAGGCAATTTCGGATTTGCAGACATCATGGAATAAGTAGCATTCCGCATAAAATACCCTTCATGCTTGTCCACCCTCCAGGTCCCCATCAAAACGACAGTATTTTCCGGCAGTTTAGCTATTTTATCTACAATTGTATAGATTGTATGTTTACGTCCGTCCAACAAAATCAAATCAATATCCGGAAATTTTTGCATTTCTTTTTTGACATATGCCTGTAAGGTTACTCCTCCATAACTATTGTCCGATACAAAAGCAATATGCCGTACCTTAGGATAAAAACTCCGGATTAACTGTACATTTTTTTCCACATCATAATCGTACAAAAAACCGGCTACATTAATTTTTTGTTCCTGCAGGACATCCAGACTTTCAGGCTCCCAATCCTCCAATTCAATTGTATCATCCGGTAAGATAATGGCATTCCGGCTCACCATTCCACAGAGGATAGGAATATCGTACATAATCTGTTCCTGTGAAATATAAGAAGCCCACGCTTCTTGTCCCAATAAAATAACTAAAGCCGGACGCCGTTCTCCCCTGTATTTATCGAAAATATTTTTCATATAAGATTTCCAGAGAGGAGCTTCTGAAAAACTTTTACAATTCATATTTTCAATGATTACCGGATAGGCGCCTCCCAAAAGTTTATATTCGTCCAGGAATTCTGAAATATTCTGAGATGTCTGAAATGTTTCCGGATTATAAGAACTGATGATCAGGATAGGACGTTCGTAATCTTCTGCAAATGCCTGAACAATACTTTGCAGAAATAAGAAAAGAAAAATAATTCTTGTCAGAATCCGATGCCAAATCACATTTATCACCTTTTGTTTGAAACAGGACAAATATATTCAATTTTAATTTGATTTTTATATATTTGAGAGAAATATAACTGAAACAAAAAAAATGTCCTATATTCGAATCCCGTAAAATAATAAGAATTTTTATCTCCTGAACCTATAAATCTTTATATGGAAAATTTTTAACGGGAAATACAGGAAAATGAAAGGAGAATAGCTGAACGGCAAAATAAATAACAAAATGGCTCCTCTTATAACTGATCCGGAACAATTGTATATTTCTCTATTAGAGAATTTTAAAGTAGCACAAACTAATTTTTTAAATCTCAGGAAAGCTTTGTTCAGAACGCTTCAAGGGGATCATTTCCTTTTAAAACTTCAGTATAATCCGGAAAGAATACGTTCTACAGCAGCCCAGATAGATGAAAAAACATTGAAAGAAAGAAAGTGTTTTCTCTGCCCCGCACATCTTCTGCCCGGACAAAAAGGAGTCCCCTACGGAAGCAGGTATACTATTTTCATCAATCCTTATCCGATATTCGACAGGCATTTCACCATTCCGGACCAAAGCCATATCCCTCAATTGATAGAGGGACGTTTCGGAGATATGTTAAGGCTGGCAAAAGATTTTCCCTGTTATACTCTCTTTTACAATGGTCCCCGATGCGGAGCATCTGCACCGGACCACTTTCATTTCCAAATGGCCTCACAAGGAGTAATGCCCGTAGAAAAAGAAATTGAAAACTGGACGGTTCTGCAAAACAATCCTTCTTATCAAATAGGTACGATTGAAAATTACCTGCGTAAAATCATCATATTGAAATCCGATCAGAGGATCGTATTGGAAAATCTTTTCCTGCAAATTTTATCCTTACTGAGAAAAAATATCCCGTCTGAACCGGAACCTATGATTAACCTTCTTTGCTGGTATACTTCCTCCCATTGGAACGTTATTATTTTCCCGCGACGTGGCTTACGTCCCCGTCAATTTTATGCAGCAGGAGAGGATAAAATACTATTCAGCCCGGGATGCGTAGACTTCGCAGGATTACTGGTCACCCCCAGAAAAGAAGATTATAACCGCTATACACCGGAATTACTGGAAGAATTGTTCGGACAGCTTACTCTGACCGATAAAACCTGGGGAAAAATATATCCTTCCCTTTGTACTTTAACCCCTTCACTAAACCTGTAAAGTCCGGAAAAGTCATTCGATTACCCGGTCCCCGTTTCCGATAAAAACAGAATGACAGAAATACATATCTGATTATTAATCAGACTCCCTCTCTATTCATCAGCCGGAAATTTTATTTTTTAAACGTTTTATCCTATAATCATTCCGACCACAGTAGCGGATAGCAAAGAAGCCAAAGTCCCGGCTAGCAATGCCCGCATGCCAAATTTTGCCAGCAACGGTTTGTTCTTAGGAGTTAATCCGCCAATTCCGCCAATCTGGATCCCAATAGAAGCAAAATTAGCAAATCCACAGAGAAAATAAGTACACATAATAATAGATTTTGCCTGAGCAAAAGCTCCTGCAGCTTTTAGATTAGCCAGATCCACATATCCGATAAACTCTGTCATAATAACCTTCTGCCCCAAAAGACTGCCGGCGTATACCATATCATCAGCAGAAATCCCAATTAACCACATCAACGGAGAAATCGCATATCCTAAAATAAATTGCAAATTGAAAGCTGTGCTACGGCCATCTGTCACCTGAGTTACCCATTCATTCAACCCGACCAGACTGCCAAACTTCGTAAACAAATAATTCGCAAAAGCGATAAAAGCGACAAAAACCAATAACATACCTGCCACATTCACGGCTAATTTTACGCCTTCCGCAGCTCCATTAGAAATCGCATCCAATACATTCTTCCCTACTTTATTCTTGGATATCTGAATATTATTATTCACTTTTTGAGTCTGAGGAACCAACAACTTAGCAAATACAACAGCCCCAGGTGCTGCCATTACGGAAGCCGCCAGCAGATGCTTGGCAAAAACCAATCGCTGTACAGGATCGTCTCCTCCCAAAAAACTGATATAAGCTGCCAAAACCCCTCCTGCAATCGTGGCCATGCCTCCTGTCATCACTAAAAATATTTCTGAAGGACTCATGTCATCCAGATATTCCTTGATCATCAAAGGCGCTTCTGTCTGGCCCAAAAATATATTTCCAGCCACAGACAACGATTCCATCCCGGAGATATTCATCAGTTTCGTCATTCCCCATGCCAAAGCATATACCACTTTCTGAATAATACCTAGGTAAAACAATAAAGAGGTCAGAGCCGAGAAAAATATAATCGTCGGTAAAACCTGAAAAGCAAAAATATAACCCGTCTTTGTAGTATCCATTAAATCCCCTAATAAGAAAACACTCCCTTCTTTGGTAAAATCCAAAATCGTTACGAAAATTTTTCCAAAAAATTCGAAGAAAGCCTGTACAAAAGGTACATAGAGGACCCCTATTGCTAATAATAACTGTATAATTAACCCTATCCCTACTACTTTCCAGGAAATTGCCTTCCGGTTACTGCTAAACAACCACGCAATCCCGATCAAAGAAGCGATCCCTAATAAGCCCCTCAATACAGACATAAAAGAAATATGACTTTCGATATTGACAGCACTCTGGACTCCTTCTCCAACCTGTGCAAATAAATCACCTGTAAACAGTAAAAATACAGGTAATAAATAAATTACTTTTTTTAAAACACCACGCATATAAAATAATTTAAATATCCAAGTTCCCCTGATTTGCCGTACTTTCATATAGAAACAGGATCGTCTCTATTCTTACAAACGTTTTCTTTTAAAAAACAGTTAAAGTTAAAAGATAAATATTAAAATCCGAAAATTATACTCTATTTTTCTGAACAGATTAACTGTAAAAATGTTCACATTTAAACTTTCAGACACTCAATTGTAGAGCAAATCATAATCCTGTTCCTTCCCCTTCTTAAACCATCTGGCCGGCACCACTTTCCAATCTTTCCGGCATTGAGGGCTTAATACTTCTTTCTCCCGGATATATTCCATTATGTAAAAACGTACATCTTTCGGCATAATTTTCGTGATGCGGGCTTCCATTTCTTTTTTACTCCATCCCAACCCCTTTGAAAGATGTCCGCCACCTCCATTTCCCCGATATGAATTAATCGCTACCTGATAAGTCCGGTTTTCATCAAAAGGAGATCCGTCCGACATGAAATGTATTTCCACACGTTCGCCCTCCGGCTTTGTCAAATCTACGGTATAGTTAATACCTGCTGCACAGGAATAATTGAAAAAATCAGTAACCAATACATATTTCCCTCTGCTATTTTTTATTAATTCTCCCGTAGAATCTTTTTTAAAACGCAATAAATGATCCTTGGCAGAAGTCATCGTATTGTATTGTAAACCATAAGCATATTCCAGATACTGATCGATTTCCTTACCTGTAAAGGCCATTATATAAAGGCCGTTTTCATAACTGTACAGGTTAAACATATCCCGTATGGTCACTTTTCCCTTTCCGATTAAAGCATCCATCTGTAAAACAGTACTGAAAGAAATATCCGCACCTGTAGCTGCCAACTGGGCATTATGAATAAAATCCGTAAAAGCCGACGGGCCGAAAATACCATCCCGCCCTGACAAAGATTCCGTAAATTCTCCGATTTCTTCTCCAATATAAGTTTTCACTTTATCCATTTCAGGAGTAAAATGAGAGAGGTAAGCCGTATCCTTAGGTACAGAAGATAAGGGTATCAATTCTGTGGTAATTATTTTGTCATACTGCTTTCCGTTCCTGTTCAACTCAACATTAATTTTTCCCAGATAAGTGGAATGGGATTTTGGATCCAGTATAACGACTTTATGTCCGGCATTATTGATAATCTCCATTTGTTTTTCCTGATGATCGTGCCCGAGAATAATGAGGTCGAATCCATCAACCTGCTGGGCCACTAATACGCCGGCATTTTCATTTCTTGGCGTCTGGGCATTTTCCCCGGCATAATTATAATCAAAACCGGAATGAAAAAGTCCGATTAACAGGTCCGGTTGTTCTTCTTTTTGAATTTTAGGAACCCAATATTGAGCCGCTTCAACCATATCCTGAAAATCCATTCCTTCCCACAATTTTTTAGGCAACCATTTATAAATTCCGGGAGTCGTCATTCCCAACACAACAATCTTAATCCCTTTACGGTAGAGTACAGTGTAAGGTTTAAAATAAGGTTTCCCTGTAGCTTCCCGTATGGTGTTAGCAGAAAGCCAGGGAAAATTGAATTCGTTAACCACTTTATCATATACGGGATGCCCCGCTTCTATATCATGGTTTCCTACGGAAGCTGCGTCATATCTCAGATAATTCATAACCTGAGCTGTTAAATTAACTCCGGATGTATCTACAAAATTATAATAATAATTTGTCGGTTGTCCTTGTAAAAAGTCACCGTTATCCAGCAATATAAGGGCAGTACTGTCTTTTGCCCTTTCCTCTTTTATATAAGCCGAGACATTAGCCAAACTACTGCGGCTTTCCTTATTGCGTTTAAAATCATAGTCAAAGGCTGTACCGTGGACATCGGAGGTGCAGTAAATAGTCAAAGCAGCTTTTTCCGGCTTTGAATCACAAGATGAAACCAGGTGTATTAAAAGCAATAGTCCCGGTAAAAGTTTCCAAAAATTCAGCTTCATATCGTATAATTTAATTATTCACACCCCCGACTTCTCTCCTGCTAGTTCACCTCTATCTCGTCCACAAACAGATAAGGAGCAGCCCCCGTAGCAGGATGCCCTTCCGGTAAATTTTTTTTACGCTCCACCACGATTTTTATCAAACGGGCATTCCCGTTCTTTACATCTATATCCAGAGTTTTCAATCCTTGGGTTTGCATATCTGCTAAAGAATCGATATTCTTCAATTCCGCAACTTTAAAATAATACTGATTTCCGTTGGATTGATAGACTTTTATCGCTTCCGGCAAGCAAATCCGGTCTGACGGACGGTTTAAACAACCGACACTCACTTTTGTAAATACCGTCGGTTTTTCCATATCTATCACCAATACGATATCGTCTATAGAAGTACCCAACCAGTTCCCATCCTGAAAATCTTCGCTTCCCCTTACTCCGTCAGTCAAACTGCTCCCTCCCTGTGCAGAATAAGATATAGCCGTCTGGCTGGATAAAGTAGCCTTTTTGAAAGTCGATTTACCGAAATCAAATTTCTTCTGATACTCTTTACCTAAGGGTTCTCCCTCTTTAAACAAGCGGGCCCTTAGCTCACAGCTTTTATATATATCCAGTTTGTCCCTATACCGGGAAGATTCCACAGTTGGCACACTCCCCTCCATCGTATAGTGAATCTCGTAGGTTCCGACGGAAGGTACCAAAAATAATTCCAATCTCTTTTTATCTTCGTTCAATTTTGTAACCCCCTTTACAGACAAAATATGTTTGGCATAATTATACCCCAACGCTTCATACCGTTCGGATAAAGTCACAACTCTATTGATAAAATCGGCATAATCTTTTTCAGTAGCGGGCGTCCACGCCACTTCCGACAATGCTGCCAAACGGGGAAGGACCATGTATTCCACATGTCCGAAATCTTTTATATATTCTGTCCACGTATTCGCCTGTACCCCAATGATCATTTTACTTTCCTCCGGCTTTAAGCCCAAAGCCGGCTCCAGACTGTATACTTTTTCAACGGGTACATAACCGCCGATTGCAAACGGCTCTTTGTCCCGGTCTAAGGATTGATAATAATCCAAATAGACATAAGTATTAGGAGCCATAATAACCTGATTGCCCCGTTTGGCCGCTTCTATTCCGCCCCGGGTCCCCCTCCAGGACATAATCGTAGCCGTTTGAGAAATACCTCCTTCCAGAATTTCATCCCAGCCAATCAGTTTTCTTCCTTTAGAATTCAGGTATTTTTCCATACGATGGACAAAATAACTTTGCAATTCGTTCTCATCTTTCAGCTTCTCCGTTTTTATCCGCCTCTGACATTTAGGACATTTTTTCCAGGCGTCTTTGGGGCATTCATCTCCTCCCAGGTGTATAAATTCAGACGGGAAAAGTGCAATCACTTCCTCCAGCACATCCTCCATAAACCGAAATGTTTTTTCATTTCCTGCACAATAAACATCTTCAAAAACGCCCCATTCTTTCACCACCTCATAAGGTCCTCCTGTACATCCCAACCAGGGATAAGAAGCTAAAGCCGCCCCCGCATGCCCCGGAAGTTCTATTTCGGGAATAATAGTAATATAACGGTCTGCCGCATATTTTACAATATCTTTGACTTCTTCCTGGGAATAATACCCTCCGTAGGGCTGACCATCGTATTTCCCGCTATTCCGTCCAATAACAGTCTCTTTCCGCATGCTCCCCACCTTTGTCAACTCCGGATATTTCTTTATCTCAATCCGCCACCCCTGGTCATCTGTCAAATGCCAGTGAAACCGATTTAATTTATGTAGGGCCAGGATATCTATAAACGCCTTTATATCCTCTACGGAAAAGAGGTGCCGTCCAACATCCAGCATAGCTCCCCGATAGGCAAAACGAGGTTCATCCTTTACCTTAACATTTTGAATCGCTGTATCAGACATTTTTTCTCCTTTCTCCATGTCAGCCGGAGTCATTTGACGCAATGTCTGAAAAGCATAAAATACAGCAGGGGCACTTCCTCCCAGAATATCAATCTCCTTGGGGTTTACCTCCAACTGGTATGCCTCTTGCTTCAATGTCGTATCGATCCGGACATTAATAGCCCCCTTTGCACCATTACCCTGCACAATTTTCAAAGGAGTTCCGAACGCTCTTCCCACATAATTGGCAAAAAAATGACAAGCCGCCATTATATCCTCACCTCCCGCCACACGAATTTCTGTCTGAGGCGTCAACAAAAAATGCCCCCTCTCTATTTGCACCTCTGCCGGGCGGGGTACAACATTTAACTGCTGCATTTTAGTATCACTACAAGCATAAAACACGACACCACATATTGCGGTAAGAAAAAGTAAACTGACTTTTTTCATTTTTCTACTGCATTAAATTAAAACTGATGGATTTCGGGCATGCAAGTTATAATAAATGACGGGATTCTGCAAATTAAAAAGCATTCTCTACTCCCAGAAAAACGTTATTTATCCTCTCTATTTCTGTTTCTGCCCTTTCGGTAACAATTATAAAAAGAGTCTGTCGGAAAAGCATTCCGACAGACTCTTTGCCCAGGAAAAAGTGTATATTATTCTTCTTCTTTCTTCAAAGAATCTTCTACATAAGTAAATTCTCCCGTTCCGGTTAATTCATACTGTAAGGTATACAAAGGGGTAGAGCTGCCATCATATACTCCCACACTTACTGTGTAAAGAACGGTCAGTCCTTCAACAGGAGCTGCATCCGGATACATGCATTCCAACATAATTTTGATACCTTCCGGTAATCTCTCCCACATCAATGCTTTCAAATCCTCCTCACTCATGGCATTATAAGCATCCCCATTCTGTTGTTTCCAGGCAGACGGGCGGAAATCGAAGTTATTCTGGTATTCAGAACTACCGAAGTAATATTCGTTATTTCCGTATGAAGTTACATATCCGAGTCCCTTACTACTTATACCGGCCGGTACATCGATATTTTCCCATACCCAATCCGCTAACGCCTGGAAATGTCCGGTTCCCATTCCTTTACCCGGAGTGAGTATCAGGGTAACATTCGGGTTATATAACCACTTTCCGAGATAAGTATACTGTTCAGCAACCGTTTCTACCGGAATGTTATTGTATTTCCACGCTCCGCCAGTAAAAATATATTCGTCTGCTTTCAATTCGTTGACAGAACCCGTATAGTAACTATATACCACAGCTTTCACCTCTCCTTCCTGTGCATAAGGGAATTTCACGCCCAGGAACTGTGGCAGGTAATTTTCTGCTTTGATTGTAGAACTGAAATTATTATGGCTTCCCGGTTCACCCATAGCTTTATAATCAGCAGGATTTACAACGGCCACGTTATCTTTTTCAGCCCAGTCTGTTCCGTTGAAAGTATACATTGCCAGCCGGTTTTCGGTAATCATATTTGCCAGAGGCCTAATTGCTGAAGCAGAAGCCGTATAAGAAATCACTTTTACATTATCGATCTGATAAGTAGTGGTTTTCCCGTCTGTACCGGAACCTACATATTTGAAAGCAATATGTACCTTTCCGGAATAAGCACTTAAATTCAGTGTACCGGCCAGAGAAAAATTATCTGCATAACCGCTGGTTGGTTCTTTCGGCAATACAAAATGAGAAGTTACCTCTTCCCAGCTGGCTGCCAAAACGTCCCCGCTGAAATCCTTCGAAATCAAAATCTGCAGACATTCTGCATTGTAGTAGCCGACCTTCAGATCAAAAGAGAATAAAGGACTAGCATCTGCACTGATATTAATGCCCGGAGTAATCAACCAGGCTACATTTTCAGCTTCCCCGCTTCCGTTGGCAGAAAATTGAATATACTTATTATCTCCATAAGATTTACCTTGCCAGGTCCTCTTTGTACCTTTTTCCGTAAAATTCGTCCAGTCCGGTAAGTTTACATCCGCATTGGGGGTAACGTTTTCAAAATCTTCCTTGAATACTTCGGTCGTATTCACCGGAACATTATCTCCCACATATACATTATCCAGTTGATAAGTAGTGGTCTTTCCATCCGTACCGGAACCGGAATATTTAAAAGCAATAAAAATTTTTCCGTCATAACCGCTCATATCAGCCACACCGGCTACAATCCAATCAGCTGAATATCCGCTGGTAGGTTCTTTCGGAAGGTAGAAATTAGCCGTAATATCTTTCCAGGTAGCTGTCAGCGGATCCCCAGAAAAATCTTCAGATACCAATATTTGTAAACACTCAGCATTGTAATATCCTATTTTTAAGTCAAAAGTAAATGCCGGTGCCGTATAAATACTAACGTCAATACCCGGGGTAATCAACCAGCCCACATTTTCAGCCTCACCACTTCCGTTGGCAGAAAACTGTACATAATTATTCCCGTCATAAGCTTTGCCCTGCCAGGTTTTTTTTGTTCCTTTTTCTGTAAAGTTGGTCCAACCGGATAAATCCACATCAGCATTGGGGGTAACAGTCTCGAAATCTTCTGTAAAAGGAGCTCCGGGTTCTTCCCCGTCACCTCCGGGCTCTGTAGCCGAATACAAATAAGAGGCCAAAACATAAGCTCCGCCTTCAGCTTCCGGGAAAGCTGCCGCTAATATTTTAGGTAAATTTTTATCCGGATTTTTGGACGGAGTAAAAAAGGCATATTTATCATTATCCCAAACAGTAACATAATCTGCAGCACTGACAGTATAGGTCTGAGCTGCTGCCAATTCACTCAAATAAAGCGGTGTTTCTCCTCCAAAGTCGTAAGTAACCTTTACAGCAGAACCAGAAGAAGCGGTAAACCATTTTTTAGCCAAAAATGCCGGAATCACATCGTGTGCCGGAGTCGCTGCCGTCAGGTAAAAATTAGTCTTTACGGCCTTCAGTGCGTCTGCTTCTACTCCTTCTACTGTCAAGCCACTAATTGTAACATAATCATCTGCCGTAAGGGTGTATTCCTTATTAATCTGATTCTCCGGACGAGTCATATCATCCAAGCCATCAAAATTTTTATCATCGAAATCTTCACAACCTACTAATAAGAGTAGGGCTGCGAAATAAAAATAAATATTATTTTTTCTCATACTGCAATCTTATCTTTAAAATTAATCAGAATCCTTTAGAAAGCGATTTTCAAGCGAATAGAGTAATTACGTCCGAATCTGTAAAATACCTGATAAGCCGTTTTCCAATCGTGATTCGCCCCGTCTGTTGCATCTGAAATAGACTTATTATCCAATACATTATTCACATTCCCAAACAATGTTGCCCGGATTTTACCGATATAGAAGGAATAATTCACATTCATATCCAATTCTCCGGCAGAAGGCATTCTCCACGGAGTTTCATAAGCCTTAAACCCATTCATAACCAAATCACTTCCATTCGATCCTCCTACACTGAAATTTGCATAATTCCGCATCCAGTAAGTATAATCAGCACCTACCCTCAACCCTTTTAAAGGTTGGAACTTAGCACCCAAAGCAAAGGTAGTCTGTGCAGAATTTCCCACCCGGGTACCGTCTAAATCCAATACCATCTTGGCATGATCTTCTGCCTGTATACCAGAAGCAATATTTCCTTTATTGTCTTTCAAAGGTTGCCCGCTGGAATTGTAGAAATAACCGGTAGATACGCTATTCCATTTCCAGTCTCCTATTGAAAGCATACCATTAATATCCAGATCTTTAATCGGACGGAATACAAAATCCAATTCAATTCCCTGATGCAATGCATTCACTCCGCTCATATTAATTGTCGAACGGTCTTTGGTACCATCAGGTAAAGTAATATCCATCGTCCGGGTCATCGTCTTGTCTAACCATTCTGTACGGTAAAGATTTAAATTGGCACTAAACAAGGAAGAACGGAAACCGTAACCGACTTCCAAAGAAAAGACTTTTTCATTGACCGCATCCGGATTAGTCGCATTACTGTTCAAAGCATATAAGAATACCCCACCGGAATAAAAAGGTGCCCGGGAGATATAACCAATATTGGCAAATACATTGTGATTATCGGTCAGGTTGTAATTAGCCCCTCCTTTTACATTCCAACCAATAAAATTCTCAGTAGATGATTTTTCATGGTCTTTGTCGTAATAGAAATGATTTTTTTGCCAATAAGAAGTATTCGATACCGCACCGGCAACAAAAACACTCAGCGCTTCCCGGTTAAACTCAGCCTGTCCGAAAATTCCCTCCTGCATTACATAACCGTCGTAATCCCGGTAAACAACATCACCCACTTTCAATTTCTGATTTACCCATTCCGGATTATTGGCATTGGCATTATTATTCGCATTTACCTGAGCACGGTAGCGATCGATAAAAAAATCTCCACCGTAAAGATCCACCAGTTTATTGGTATGTGTTCCGTTATAATACCGTAAGTCAACTCCTCCATAAACATCAAAATATTTACCGATAGTAGTCGTATAAGTAGACATTAAGCCGTACCAATTGTGCTCGTTTATGGAATTTGACATGGCCATATAAGAGCCATTTTCACTGGAAGCATTCAGCTCATAAATCTTATCGTAAGCAAAAGTTCCATCGGCATTCCGGAAATATGTATTCAACGTTCCGTTGCTGGAACCAAACCACTGATTCGCATAATCGGAAGTACTTCCCAATCCTTTATACCCGCCTCCCCGGCCAATAGAAACATATAATACGGTAGAAAGACTGGATTTTTCATTAATCGTCCAGAAATGATTCAGGGAAATCTGGGGTTTGTGATAACGATTATAGCTGGAAGTCTTCCGTTCTCCATGCAAACCGAAACCATAAGTAGGATTATAACGGTATTGCCTGTCTTTACCCATATATTTTTCGACATTTTGCCATCCTTCTATTGTTAATCCATCGTAATTACTACGCTGATTATGCCATTGAGGCGCACCAAAAACAGTAAGAGAAAGCATATGAGAAGAATTAATCTGCTTGGAAATATTGGCAAAATACGAATAACTTTCAAATTCCGTACCCTGTATATAACCATCCCCCCAACTTTTAGCACCCAACAAAGTAATTGCCCAGCCTTTTCGTAAACCGGTTGAAACATTGAACATAACTTTATTGTAGCCGTCATTTCCCAAAGCATATGAAATTGAACCGCCTTCTTTAGCATCTGTAGTACGCGTTACAATGTTTATAGAACCACCCACGGAAGGAGAAGAAACTTTAGAAGCACCTAAACCTCTTTGAACCTGCATAGAACGCGTTACATCCGACAAACCAGCCCAGTTTGACCAATATAATCCTCCCCATTCCATATCGTTCATCGGGACACCGTTAATCATAACAGCTATATTAGCCTGCTCAAACCCGCGTAAATTAATTCGGGAATCTCCGAAAGCACCTCCTGATTTCGTTGCATATACCCCTGGAGTAGATTTTAAAATTTCCGGAAATTCCTGTGTTGAAAGTTTATTTTCAATCTCTACCGGTTCAATCACAGAAATGGCTACCGGCGTCTTTCTCCGAACAGCAACAGATGCCGTTACCGTAACGTCACCTAAACCGATGGATTGGGTTTCCATTTTGATTATTCCTAAATTGAGAGGTTTAGCAGTAATCTTTACTTCCTTTTTCAATTCCCTATACCCTACACAGCGAAAAATCAAAACCTGATCCTCCATCTTAGAAGTCTCCAAGACAAAGCTTCCATCCAGCTTTGTTGCCGCTCCTTCTCCGGTTCCCTGCACCATAACCGTTGCCCCTACCAATTCTTCTTTTGTTTGCGAGTCAATAATTTTGCCCTTTACGACTCCCTGAGCCATAGTCGTCCATGCCAGCAACAGCATAGGAACTATACACACCAGACATTTTACAAAGGTTTTCTTCATATAAAAACGTTTAATTATTAATTTAGCCACCTCACCAAAAAAACGTACGTTTTTTTTAGGTATATTTTAAAAAATCATGTCACAAAGTTAAATATTATAAAAGAAAAACATAGGCTTTTTTCAATCTTAACAAAAACTTCTTTTCTTTGCTGTTTATATTGTACATTTAACAACTCATTAATACTCAAAAAATCATATATTTACAGAATAGGAATCTTTTAAAAAGAGGCAGGAAACAGACCGGAATTACAGAATAAATATTCTATAATCTGTATTATTCAGGCCCGCTGATCTGCTTAAATGCAACCATAGGGACTTAAAAACTTTCAAAACAAAGAGAGTAATGAAACAATATTTTGTAACTATTTAAAAAAATTATTAATTTTGTTTGGTATGCACCTAAATCGTTCAGACATGAATAAATTACTCTTTTCTTTTTTTATAATTTGCTTTTTTTTACCCCTTCAGGCAAATATTCCCTGCAAATTAAATCTGGATCAAAACTGGACGTTTCGTCAATATAACATAGGGTGCTGGCTACCGGCTTCTGTTCCCGGCACTGTACACACGGATTTACTGGATAACGGGCAAATTCCGGACCCCTTTTACCGGGTAAACGAGAAAGAATTGCAATGGATTGATAAATTAAACTGGGAATACAAAACGACCTTTTATATAAATGATACGGTATGGAACAAAAGCCATAAAAGACTGACTTTTTTAGGCCTCGACACTTATGCCGATATTTATCTAAACGGGCAGAAATTAGGCCATGCCGACAATATGTTCAGGACTTGGAGTTACGACATTTCTTCTCCTTTACAAAAAGGAGAAAACGAACTAAGGGTAGTGTTTTATTCTCCTGTCACGGAAGGATTAAAAGCAATGGAAAATTACGGTCTGAAACTACCGGCCGGAAATGATCAAAGTATATTAGGTGGTATGGGCAACAATCAAGTAAGCGTATTCACCCGTAAAGCTCCTTATAACTATGGCTGGGACTGGGGCCCCCGCTTAGTTACCTCCGGAATTTGGCGGAATGTAATAATAGAAGCCTGGGAAGACGTGAAAATTGAAGACATCTTTATTCACCAATTGAAAGTTAACCAAAAAGCAGCCCAACTGAATGCAGAAATTTCAGTAACCTCAGCAGGCCGTCAGGAAGTGACAATCGAAATCCTTAACAGTAATAAAACGATCAGTCAGCAAAATCTCATACTTAAAAACGGGAAAAATCACATCGGACTTCCCGCAAATATACGGAATCCTCGTCTATGGTGGAGCAATGGGTTAGGGAAACCGGAATTATATACTTTTCAAATAAATGTAAGAAGAAATGACAGTCTATTGGATAGTCGGCAAATCACTACCGGTTTACGGACTTTACATCTCATCCGGAAAAAAGATACAAACGGTGAAACGTTTTATTTCGAATTAAACGGGATTCCTGTATTTGCCAAAGGGGCAAATTATATTCCCAATGATGTATTCTTACCACGTGTAAATCCGTCTGATTACGAAAAAGTAATAGCAGATGCTAAAAATGCCCATATGAATATGCTCCGGGTCTGGGGCGGAGGCATATATGAGAATGATTATTTCTATGAACTATGTGACAAAAACGGAATTATGATCTGGCAAGATTTTATGTTTGCCTGTTCCATGTATCCCGGTACACCTGAATTTTTGGAAAATATCCGGCAGGAAGCGAAAGATAATCTGCTGCGTTTACGGAATCATCCGTGTATAGCCTTATGGTGTGGCAATAACGAAATAGGGGGTGCCTGGCATCAGGGATCTCCCGGAGGCTGGGGCTGGAAAAAACAATATACCATTGCACAACAGGATACGTTATTTAAAGCATATACAACCATCTTTCACCGGATTCTTCCGGATGCAGTAGCAAAGTACTCTGTAAATACTCCTTATTGGCCCTCCTCTCCAATGGGCGGATCGGGCAAACTCGATTTCGAATCACAAGCGGGAAACAGTGGCGATAACCATTATTGGGGAGTATGGCATGGCAAGCACCGTCTGGAAGAATTTTCCAATCATATCGGACGGTTTATGAGCGAATACGGTTTCCAGTCTTTTCCTGAATTTGCAACGATAAAAAAATATACCCTTCCGGAAGATTACAATATTGAATCAGAGGTTATGGCTTCCCATCAGCGCAGCGGAATTGGAAACCTGAGAATACAGGAGTACATGGGTTGGTATTATTCCCTTCCGGAAGATTTTGAACAATTTCTCTATACCAGTCAGTTGTTACAAGCCCGGGCAATGAAAACAGCCTTGCAGGTACACCGTCAGGCAATGCCTTATTGTATGGGATCCCTCGTATGGCAATTAAATGATTGCTGGCCGGTTGCCAGCTGGTCCACCACCGACTATTATCACCAATGGAAAGCCGCCCATTATGCTATTCGGGAGAGCTGTAAGCCTACCATTTTGATTCCTCTTCAGACCGAACAGGCGGAGCTGGAACTTTGGGTAGCTAATGATCTTCTTCAAAAAATCAATGGAACTTATTCCATTGAGCTATTTGATTTCGACGGTCAAAAACACAATACTCTGAAAGACCGGTTTTCTATCGGAGCAAATCAATCCCACAAAATTGTTTCCTGTTCTATAGAGGACTTTTTAAAAGGGAAAAAGAAAACCCAAGTAGTAGCTGTATTGAAAATCTGCCAAGGGAAAAATACCCTAGACGAACAATACTTTTATTTCACAGAACCTAAAAATCTGGAATTACCCAAGCAACCGCAAATCACAATTCAAACATCTGTAAAGAATGGGAAAAAATACCTGACAGCAACGACCAATAAAATCGCATGCAATGTGCTTTTCTATTCTCCGGATACCCGGATGACTTTTTCCAACAATTACATCGACCTTTTGCCCGGCAAAACTTATATCATCGAATTCCAGACAGAAGCGGAACATTACACAATAAATACCCGCTTCCTCCAATGAAAGATTTCTGCCAACCCCTTCATTGACAGCACGCTGATTAACGAAATGAAAATTCCTCCTTTTATCAAACGGAATATGCTGAATCAACGGGTCTTTGGACAAGCATACGCGCGTACAAAGAGCTGTCCCTGGGGAATATAAATTTCCCCAATGTCTTTGTTCAACGTATGGGTAACAGCACTACCGGATTTCGGAACCGGGCATCATTTCTTTGTCCGGACGGACAAAAGAGAGAACACCATCGGCATTTGCAGCCATCAGAATCATTCCCTGGGATTCGATTCCTTTCAGATTTTTGGATTCCAGATTCACCAAAATACTTACCTGTTGGCCAACCACTTCTTCGGGAGTATAATACTCAGCAATTCCGGAAACCACAGTACGGGTATCTATCCCGGTATCAATTGTCAGTTTTAACAGCTTTTTGGTTTTGGCCACCTTTTCCGCTGCCACTATCTTTCCGACACGGATGTCCATTTGCTGAAAATCTTCAAACGAAATATTTTCTTTAGCAGCTGCAGCTTTTACACTAGCCAATTCATTGGCTTTTTTTGTTGCCAGTAATCTATCAATTTGCCGCTGTATCTCTTCGTCTTCAATCTTGTCAAATAATAAACCGGCTTCATTAATCCGGTGTCCGGCAGGGATAACGTCCCCTCCCATCTTTTCCCAAGCCACAGTTGCTACATTCAAAAAAAACCTCAACTTTGCAGCACTAAACGGCATAAACGGTTCTGTAAGGACAGATAAGTCAGCAGCAATCTGCAAACAAATATTCAATATCGTCTTTACCCGCGATTCATCTGTTTTAATTAATTTCCAAGGTTCCGTATCGGCCAAATATTTATTTCCCAGACGAGCCAACCCCATACATTCTTTCAATGCTTCACGGAAATGGAAATGATCCAGATTTTTCTCTACCCTCTCTATAATTTGAGGAATCTCTGCCAGCACCTGTTTATCGTAATCTGTCAGTTCTCCCCGCTCAGGAACAATGCCTCCGAAATACTTATGGGTCAAAACAAGAGCCCGGTTGATAAAATTCCCGTAAATGGCCACTAATTCACTATTATTACGGGTCTGAAAATCCTTCCAGGTAAAATCGTTATCTTTTGTCTCAGGAGCATTAGCGGTCAGCACATATCGCAAAACATCCTGCTTTCCTTCAAAATCCCTCAAATATTCATGGAGCCATACCGCCCAATTCCGGGAAGTAGAAATCTTATCTCCTTCCAGGTTTAAAAATTCATTGGCAGGTACATTATCCGGCAAAATATAAGTTCCCTCTGCCTTTAACATAGCAGGGAAAATGATGCAGTGAAAAACGATATTGTCTTTCCCGATAAAATGGATCATCCGGGTCTCCTTATCTTTCCAGTATTTTTCCCAATCCGGTGTCAGATCCTTCGTAGCAGAAATATACCCGATAGGCGCGTCAAACCATACATACAATACTTTACCTTCTGCGCCTTCTACCGGAACCGGCACTCCCCAATCCAAATCCCGGGTGACGGCACGGGGTTGCAACCCGTTATCCAGCCAGGATTTACATTGGCCGTAGACATTGCTCTTCCATTCTTTATGTTCTTCCAATATCCATTTTTTCAGCCAGTTTTCATACTGATCCAGAGGTAAATACCAATGTTTAGTCTCTTTCAGCTGAGGGGTATTCCCGGTTATGGCAGATACCGGATTGATCAGATCTGTAGCGTTTAAACTGGTTCCGCAAGATTCACATTGATCACCGTATGCCCGCTCGTTTCCACAGATGGGACATTTTCCGATAATATAGCGGTCTGCCAGAAATTGCCCGGCTTTTTCATCATAAAACTGCTGGGATGTTTTTTCGATAAATTTTCCCTCTTCATACAATTTTTTGAAAAAAGCTGAAGACAACTCATGGTGAGTAGCCGAACTCGTACGGGAATAGATATCAAAAGATATCCCAAATTCTTCAAAAGATTTTTTTATCAGATTATGATAACGGTCCACAATATCCTGAGGCGTTACACCTTCCTTCTGGGCCTTTATCGTAATAGGCACTCCATGCTCATCGGAACCTCCGATAAATACCACCTCTTCCCCTTTTGCCCTTAGATATCTCACATAAATATCAGCAGGTACGTACACCCCGGCTAAATGCCCGATATGTACCGGACCATTTGCATATGGTAAAGCCGTCGTTACTAGATTTCTTTTGAAATGACCCATATTTTTATTTTTAATGATTTGCGGAATAATTAAGGCGCAAATTTACAAAAAAATCGTATTTTCGCACACGAATAAACCGAAAGTCCGAACCGGAAATTATTTTTTGTTTGAATTTTTATAAATCGACCTATGTTACGTCCTCCCTATCTTCAAGCCGGAGACAAAGTCGCCTTGGTTTCTCCTGCAGGTATAATCGCTCCGGAATGTATTGAATACGCTGAAAAGATATTATGTTCCTGGGGACTTATCCCTGTCAGAGGAAGATACGCTATTTCCAGGTATAATCATTTCTCCGGCAGTGATTACGAACGTTTACAGGACATGCAATGGGCTATGGACGAAGAAGAAATCCGGGCTATTTTTTGTACCTGCGGCGGATACGGTTGCCTGAGAATTATTGAAAAATTAGATTATTCTCTCTTTCAGGGGAATCCGAAATGGCTGATCGGCTGTCAGGAAATCTCCATCTTTCATTCGCAAATAAATGAATTGGGTCTGGAAAGCTTATATGCCCCCATGCTTTGCGCTTATCCTAATCTCACAGCAATGGCTTTGGAACGTATTAAAGGTTTTTTATTCGGAAGCATAACGAGCTATAAAATAGAAAAAAATGCCTTAGCTTATCCGGGAATTGTAGAAGCCGAATTAACCGGAGGTGATATCTGTATCATTCATCATTTACAATCGACTACGATTCAACACGATCTGAAAGGCACCGTACTTTTTCTGGATAGCAGCTATACAGATCTGGAAACAGAAAAAATAATAAGGTATATGAAGCTCTCCCGAATCTTCCAACATTTGAGGGGATTAATCATATGTAATAAAAATTTAAATACAAATATTGAATTAACTCAACTGATACAGGAAATTACGGAAACTTATGACTATCCCGTATACACCGGTATTCCTTCATCCGATCAGCCGGACAGCTATCCGATCCTACTGGGTAGCAACCTTCGGTTTGCCGTAAATGATTCGGATATTGAAGTTGACTTCGTATAAAATTTCCCTATTATCAATTTTAAAAGGATTTATCATCCTGCTTGACTAAAAACAATTTACTCATGAATAAACCTACGTATTTATCTGATTTGACAACCTTGCGCGAATTTTGCGATTCCTATACACTTTCTTCTGTTCACAACCGCCTGCCTTTAATCGGAGTATCTGCAAATCTGGAAAATGAGATTTCCACTGTAAAAAACGATTACACCAACTCTATTATAGCAGGTGGCGGCATTCCGGTTATTCTGCCTGTCCACACGGATTTAGCCATTCTTGAAGAAATGTTTTCTTCCCTGGACGGTCTCCTGCTCACCGGCGGAGGCGATATCAACCCTTTATTTTATCAGGAAGAACCTTTACCGGCACTGGGAAATTTGTCCGCATTGCGCGATCAATACGATCTGATGTTATTAAAAATGGCTTATGACAGGCAATTGCCTATATTTGGGATCTGCAGAGGCCATCAAGTAATTAATATCTTTTTTGGAGGCACTTTATATCAGGATATTTACTCTCAGATAAATTCCCCTTTATTAAAACACCAGCAAACTGCAGAAGGAAATCAGGGAACTCACTATGTGGAAGTAGCTCCCGGCAGCAAACTCAAAGAAATCCTGGGGCAGGATAAAATTCTTGTGAATACGTTTCATCATGAGTCCAACAAAGATATTGCTCCCGGATTCCGGAATACAGCTCTGTCTTCCGACGGGATACTGGAAGCTTCTGAACCGTTATCTGATACGGGACCGCAGATCTTAAGCGTACAATGGCATCCGGAAAAAATGGCTGCAGCCAATGACCCGGCTATGGTAAACTTGTTTCAGTATTTTGTCGGCCAGGCCCAGCTGTACAAAAAATGCAAACAAATACATACCCATATTTATACCATTGACTCTCATGTGGATACTCCTCTTTTTTTTACCGAGGATTTTTCTATTGCACAAAGAGAAAACGGGGCCAAAGTCTCTCTGCCTAAAATGCAGGAAGGTTTACTCGACTGTATATTTATGGCGGCTTATTTAAAACAGGGAGAACGGGATGAAGAATCGTTACGTCAAGCGACAGAACGTACTGTCACTATTATCAATCAAATCAAACAGCAAATTGAAGCCAATCAGGAATGGGTAGGCCTGGCTACCTGTCCCGAAGATTTATATTACCTGAAAAGAAATGGGAAAAAGACCTTTTTTATCGGCATAGAAAACGGATATGCCTTAGGAAGGAATATCCGGAATGTAGCCCGTTTCCAGAAGATGGGAGTAAGTTATATGACCCTTTGTCATAACGGCAATAACGGCATTTGCGATTCTGCAAAAGGAGAACCCGAACACAACGGATTGAGTAAATTCGGTCAAAAGGTAATACAGGAAATGAACCGAACCGGGATTATGGTGGACATTTCCCACGTCTCAGAAAAAACTTTTTACGACGTAATCCGCATCAGTCGCACTCCTGTTATTGCTTCACATTCTTCGGCAAAAGCGCTTTGCGATCATCCACGTAACCTGGACGACGATCAACTGAGAGCCATCGCTTCTGTAAAAGGAGTCGTACAAGTATGCCTTTATGAAGGATTTCTCTCCCGAACTCACCGTTCTACCCTGAAAGATGCCATACAACACATCGATTATATCGTCAATTTAATCGGGGAAGACTATGTTGGCATTGGTTCTGATTTTGACGGAGGAGGAGGTATAGAAGGCTGTAACGCCTCAAATGAAATGGTAAATATCACCCGTGAATTATTACGCCTCGGATATTCTTCTGAAAGTATAAAAAAAATATGGGGAGGAAACCTATTACGAGTAATGCAAACGGTACAAGATTATGCTGCCAGAAAACACAGGTAGCAGATATATATAGCTTTATTCCGGTAAAGCAAATTATTATTTTTATATTTTTGTATCCCTAAAGCAATACTCAGATGTAAAAATATTCAGCGGAGAAAAGACCAAGAGCGTTTCGTAACCGGTTAAGACAGGCTAACCGACAAAGTGTAACAGCTTCAAAGAAAAGAATAAACCAATCACTCTCCTGCTGAACAGCTGAACATTTAAACAAATATAAACGGCGATCAGAGAATTTATGCAAAAAATAAAATTGTTATTTCTCCCTTTTTTCTTTCTTTTTCTCGAAGGATGTTTTTCTTCTGCTATCTATGAAGATTATCAAAACATTCCTCAGGAAAAATGGAAGATCAATTCGGACATTCAATTTGAAGTAGAAATTCCCCAAAACGGGAAATACGATTTTATTCTGTGTATCCGGCATTCGACAGATTACGAAATGGCTAATCTTTGGTGTTTTCTCTCTATTGCCGACTCTACCCGAGCAATTTACAGGGATTCTGCTAATATTACTGTTGCAGATACTGACGGCAAATGGAGAGGCAAAGGAAATCTTCTCAAAACGTTGGAATATCCTTTGCCCGTTCCTTATTCCTTAAACACAGGCAAATATGTTATTTCTGTCCGTCAAGGAATGCGCATTCCTGTGTTAAAGGGAATTAAAAACGTTGGTTTGATTGTCCGCTCAACAAAATCTGCTCCCACTGAAAAGTAATAAATTTAAACATTTTACATGGCTAAAAATAAACTGGCAAAATTTGCGGAAATGGAGGTCCTGAAAAACGTTTTTCAGCCAAAACACAAAGAAATATTCCGAACAGACTATTTCCTTAAAGGTCATTGGCGAGAAAAAATTTTTCAGAATAATCATCCCATTGTATTGGAAATTGGATGCGGAAAAGGAGAATATACCGTTGGCTTAAGCGAACTCTATCCCGAAAAAAATTTTATCGGAATAGATATCAAGGGAGCCCGGATGTGGCACGGTGCCAAAATAGCTCTGGAAAAGGGATTGCCCAATGCAGTCTTTCTCCGTATTTATGCAGAAATGTTAGAATCGGTCTTTGCCCCTCACGAAATATCGGAGATCTGGATTACTTTTCCGGATCCCCAAATGGCCAAAGCCCGTAAAAGACTAACAGGAAGCCGCTTTTTAAATCTTTACAAAAAAATCCTGATCCCCAACGGCCATATTCACCTGAAAACGGACAGTCCATTTCTGTTTGCTTATACGGTTGCATTGATCGGACACAATCAGTTAAAAGCTTTTATTTGTACAGAGGATTTATATCGTTGTGAAGGCCAGGATAAAATTTTGGGTATTCAAACTTTTTACGAGCAACAATGGTTGTCCCGAGGCAAAACAATCAAATACATTCAATTCGCTTTAGAAGGTAGTGATTTTATACAAGAACCTGATATTGAACTAGAAAAAGATGATTACCACAGTGAAGCCCGTTATATGAACTTATCCCCCAAACAATAATTTGCAGAAAAATGAAAAAGAGGGTTTTAATGGCGATGAGCGGAGGCATTGACAGTACTGTTGCCGCTATGTTATTGCTAGAGCAAGGTTACGAACTGGTAGGTATAACATACCGGACATTCGATAATATATCCAGGGGATGTATGGAAAAAGAAAAGGGATGCTGCAGTGTTGATTCTCTTTTTGAAGCGAAAAGGATGGCTGAAAAACTGGGTTTTGAACATCATATTCTGGATATCCGGGAACAATTTAAAAATACCGTTATCCGGAATTTTATAGATGAATATTTACAGGGCCGAACTCCCAATCCCTGTGTATTATGCAATTCTACAATTAAATGGGGAAAATTACTGGAAACCGCTGAGGAGTATAATTGTACCTATATTGCAACCGGTCATTACGCCCGGATCGGAAAAGAAAACGACCGCTACTTTCTACGCAAAGGAATAGATGAAACGAAAGACCAAACTTATTTTCTCTGGAAACTAACGCAAGAAAACCTGGCCCGGACACTTTTCCCTCTGGGAGAACTGACAAAGCCTCAGGTCCGCCGGATTGCCCTGGAACAGGGATATGAAAAATTATCTCAAAAAAGTGAAAGTCAGGAAATTTGTTTTATCCCCGATAATGATTACCGGAATTTTCTGGCGAATCAGGTAGAAAATTTTTCCGGGAATTACGGTCCGGGGCTTTTCGTAGATACTTCCGGTAAGGTGTTAGGAGAGCACAAAGGTTTTCCGAATTACACTATCGGACAAAGAAAAGGGTTGGGCATAGCTTTAGGTCATCCCATGTTTGTTGTAGCGATCAATGCTTTGGAAAATAAAGTCGTTCTGGGTACAAAGGAAGAATTAAAAGGTAAAATTTTCTATGTAAAGGGAATTAATCTAATGAAATATTCCAGCGTCCCGGCAGGGTTAATTGTTTCCGTCAAAATTCGCTACCGGAATGCTGGTGGTTTAGCCGCTATATTTCCCGAAAATGAGCAATTCAGAATCGTTTTTCAGGAAGCCACCGATTCGATCACACCCGGGCAAAGCGCAGTTTTTTACGAAGGAAATGACGTCGTCGGCGGAGGTATTATCGCTTAGTTCACCTTGCGGCCGTATAAACCTAAATTATTTTATCTTTGTAAGGTGTGCTTTACAATAATTTTCCAATTCCAGGATCCGACTGACATAAACCAGTGAATAATCGGTAGAATGATCGTTCACATAATTATAAAAATATACGATTTTATGAGCAAGATTGACTTTGAAGATGTCATCTTCACTTCTCTGAAATTCCCGATATAATATCTCCCCCAGCATACCGCATTTTTCAACAAAATAATCATCCTCCGACAATTTTTCCAGAATCTTTTCCTTTTCTTCTTCCAGAAAGAAATCACGAAATTGCCCGAAATAATTGGTATACAATTTTTCCAATTGCTCTTTCCTTTCGTCCTCCTTTTCTTTATCTCCCGTAAATATCAGTTCCAACGAATCAAAGAATGTACGGATAATGCGTGAAATATAATCGCGTGATAACATATATATCTTATTAATTTATCTGCGAAAATAGAGAATTTTTACCGAATAAAAAAAGGAGCCGCAAATTACGGCTCCTTAAATTCGGCATCTACCTACTCTCCCACCTGTGCGGCAGTACCATCGGCGTGA